>Ga0075015_100000323_pt1 | contig 16125 bp, 13 predicted proteins | sample AleBraG_ABR_2013_FD_71476 | JGI IMG/M metagenome (GOLD analysis project Ga0075015, IMG submission 71476) | Freshwater sediment microbial communities in response to fracking from Pennsylvania, USA - Alex Branch Run_MetaG_ABR_2013 | ecosystem: Environmental > Aquatic > Freshwater > Creek >...
ATCCATGACCGCATCATGCGGCGCGTTATGGAACTGGCGGAAGCGCAACTCGGCCCGCCGCCCGCGCCCTATTGCTGGGTGGTGTTCGGCAGCGAGGGCCGCAGCGAGCAGACTTTCACCACCGATCAGGACAACGCGCTGATCTACGCCGACGGCGCGTCCGACACCTACTATGAACGGCTGGCGGCCTTCGCCAAGGATGCCTTGGAACAATGCGGCTTTCCGGCCTGCCCTGGCGAATTCATGGCCACCAATCCACGCTGGCGCCAGCCTCTCCACCGATGGAAGCAATACTTCAGCGATTGGGCGGAAAATGCCGACCGGCGCTCCGTGCAGGATGCCCTGATTCTGCTGGACCTGCGGCCGGTGGCCGGCGATGCCGCTTTGTGCAACGAGTTGCTGGTACACAATCGTCCCCTGTTTCAGCGGGCCATGACCTTCCAATCGGTGCTCGGCTTCATTGCCATCGAGAACAAGCCGCCGCTTGGTTTCTTCCGGACCTTCGTGGTGGAACGGGGCGGCCGGCAGAAAGACCAGCTCGATTTGAAGATGAATGGCACCGGGTTGATCGTCAACATCGCGCGCGTGTTCGCTGTAGCCGCCGGCATAGAAGCCACCAACACGGTGGACCGTCTGGCAAGGCTGGAAGAAGGCTCGGATGGCGCTGCGTTTGGCGAATTGCGCGAGGCATTCGAGTTCCTGATGCTGCTGCGTTTGGAAAATCAACTCCGCCAGGCGCGCTCAGCAGAGACACTGAACAACTACCTGGAACCGGGATCGCTGACGCACCTGCAGCGCAATATGCTGCGCGAGGCATTTCAGGCTATCGCTCGCGGCCAGGGCCTGGTAGAGGCAAAATTCAGATCGGCCATCTGGCCACAACTCGCCATGTCATGAGCAACTGGTTCCGTTGGCGGCGCCAGGGTGAACACGAAGATGCGCCACTCGATTCCATCCGTTACGTGGTGCTCGACACCGAGCTGACCTCGCTCGACAAGCGGTCGAATCGCCTCCTTTCCGTGGGCGCGGTGGCCATGGACGGATCGAAGATTTTGCTGGGGGAACAGTTTTATCGCGAGGTGAACCCCGGCGTGGCCCCACCGGCCCCGGGCGTGGTGATTCACGGCTTGCGTCCGAATGACGTGGAGCGCTGCGAACCACCGGCGCAAATTCTGGAGGAATTGAAGACCTTCCTGCATGGCGGCGTGCTGGTGGGTCACTTCTTCGATATCGACCGCAGCATTCTGCGGAAGGAATTCACCGGAAACGCGCTGTCGCTGACACCCGACGCCATCGACACGGCCAAGGTGGAGCAATGGATTCTGCGACGGAGTCCGTACTCGGCCGAAGAACAGGCGCGCCGCCTGGAGCATCTGGATCTGGAGTCTCTGGCAGTTGCCTATGGCTTGCCTTTCCAGGAAGCACACCACGCGTTGGAAGACGCGTTCCTCACCGCGCGTCTGTGGCAGCGGCAAATCCACGCGCTCCGTGAGCGAGGCGTCCATACTTTGGGAGAAGCGCTACGGGCGGGGGGCATCTGAATGGCGATTGGCAGAAACAAAGGTCGAGGCGTGACTGGTGGTTTGCCAAGGTCATGGTCTAATTCCCTGTTCTCAATAGCCGTGGGCAAGAGCAAGTTGCACTTTCGCAAAATTGCGAATAGACTGGGATCGGGTGCCCCAAGGTCAAAGTGGTCCTCTACCGGGAGGACGACGGATCGTGCCCCTTCGTAGAGTGGTTCAACCAGTTGCCGGCGAAAGTACAGGACAAGTGCTACCTTCGGTTGGAGCGGCTGCGCGAAATGGGCCACGGACTTCCTGCGCGACGGAATTTACGAACTTCGGGTCAGCCTTCAAGGAGTGCATCAGCGGATCCTGTACTTTTTCCACGGGGCCATCGCAGCGGTGGTCTCGCACGAGCTCGTGAAAGAGCGGGCGGTCCCGCCCAGGGAGATCGATCGCGCGCTTGAGCGGAAAAAGCGGTTTGAGGCTAATCCGTCGCGGCACACTTACGAGGAGGCGTGACATGGCGAAGATTTTGAGACCGGCAACCGATGCAGTGGCGATCCTTCACCACCGGTTTTATGAAGGAAAGCCGGCCCGCCTGAAGAACCTGGAAGAGGCGCGAGCGAACGAAGAAATCGCCCGCAAGATCCACGAGTTGAGGTCAACAGCGGGCCTCACTCAGACTCAGCTCGCCAGACTCATCGGCACTACGGCATCGGTCATCTGTCGCCTCGAGGATGCCGACTACCAAGGCCACTCACTGGCAATGCTGCGCAGAATCGCGGGCGCGTTGAATCATCGGGTCGAGATCCGGTTTGTTCGGACCCGGCGTTCCGCATAGCACCGGTCCTGCGGTAAAGTAGTAGGCCGTTTGGAGTGACGTGTTTCCGCCGGAAAGTGCGCCGTACCAGATGACAGGGAGGCGCATCTAAAATGAACCTGCGATCTGCAAAGTTTTTCTGGCGCGCTCCCGCGCTGATCTTTCTATTGCCGGCGCTGGCTTTCGGCGCCAAGCTGGCGACCTCACGCCCGTGTCGCGGTAGGCTGCGAGCTACTCCTGGCGCAAGGACTCCAACGGATCCACGCGCATGGCCCGCAGTGAGGGCAGATAGCATGCGGCCATTCCCACCACGGTGAGCAGCGCGATGGCCGAGGCAAGAGTCAGCGGGTCGTAGGTAGATATATTGGCGATTTGACTCCGCATCAGCCGGAGCACCAGAAACGACGCCAGCAAGCCCAGGACCGCGCCGGTGAGAATGAAACGCATTCCGGCAAACATCACCATGCGGAGGATGGTTCCGGTATTGGCGCCGAGCGCCAGGCGGATTCCAATCTCCCGAACCTGTTGCGACACGGTGTAGGAAACAACGCTGTAGATGCCAAGCACCACCAGGATGAGTCCCACGCCCGCGAAGACGGAGAAGATTTGCAAGCCGAAGCGTGGTTGCGCGAACTCGAATTCGTCGAGCGCCGTTTCCAGTGCATAGGTCTGCTCGGGATGAATGGCTGAGTCCATCTTGAGCACCTCGCTCTCCACTGGTTTCGTCAAGAAGGCCGGGCTGCCCGCCGAGCGGACGTACAACATGAACCTGCCCATCGCCTCGATGCTGAAGGGCGCATACGCTTCTGCGATTACGGGATCGCGCAGTCCGTGATTGCGGATATTGCCGACGACGCCGACAATCTCGAAGCGTGGATCGCTGACCGGCTGCGGCGCGGTGCGGAGACCCGCCAATTCGATTTGCTTGCCGATCGGATTTTCTCCCGCAAAGTATTTCGATGCCATCGCCTGGTTGATCACGGCCACCTTGCGGGCCTCCGTGACATCGTCGTTGGTCAGCAATCGGCCTTGCAACAGCCGGAATCCGAGCGTGTCAAAAAACTTGGCATCGACGAAGCCCATCTGGCCAACCCATTTTTCGGTGTGCGTCTTGCCGGGAATCTCCAGCGTGGTGTCCGGCCCGCCAAACGGCAGAAAATCCAGCGCCCCAGACGAGCTGATCACGCCCGGAAGCGAATCGAGCCGGGAAGTGAGCTCTCGAACGAAACGATACTGCTGCTCCACCTTGGGATATTTCTTGCCCAAGTCGATCTGACTGATGAGGAGTTTCTTCGGGTCCAGACCCAGGTCGGTTTGCCGCTGAGCCACGAAGCTGCGCATCAGCAAGCCGGCGCCGCTCAATAGGAGAAGAGACAGAGCTACCTCGGCGATGATCAGAACGTTGCGAAGACGTCCGCGGCGAAATCCGCTGTTGCCCCGCCCTCCCGCCTTCAAAGGATCCGAGAGATTCCTCGAGAAAGAGCCGAATGCCGGAGCGAGGCCGAAAATCAACGAAGTCAGCAGCGCGATCGCCGCGGTGGCTGCCAACACGCGCAGATTGAGGGAAATGTCGGCTTCGTCCGGAAAGGTGAAATGCGGAAGAGCCGCCAGCAACGCTCTGAGCCCGCCCCAGGCAAACAGGCAACCTACCGCCGCGCCACAAAGGCCCAGCAGCGCGCTCTCCACCAGAAGCTGCCGGATCACGCGGCCACGGCCCGCGCCCAGGCTGCTGCGAATGGCGAACTCTTTCTCCCGCGCGGTTGCCTTGGCCAGCAGCAAGTTGGCCACATTGGCGCAAGCGATCAAGAGCAGAAGTCCTACGGCGGCGAGCAGAGTATATAGCGTCTCCCGAAACTTACCCACGACATTATCGGTCAAGGTCTGCACATGCACGTCAAACTTCTTGGGATAATTCTTCGGGTAGACTTCCGATAAATGCCGCGCCAGAATGGTTAAGTCGGGCTCTGCGCTAGCCGGCGTCAACCCGGGTTTCAAGTGGCCCAGCAGGAAGAAATAGCGGGCATTTGGACTAGTGTCGGCGCGGTCCACCGTGGCAGGTATCCAGAGGTCGGCGCCCCACCAGGCAAAACGTTTGGGCATTACGCCGATCGCGGTTCGCGGAACACCGTCCAAGATGAAGGTCTTCCCGACGATCGCCGGATCGCCGGCAAACCGGCTTCGCCAGACCTTGTAGCTGAGAACAAAAACGGGAGGCGCTCCGGGGCGGGCGTCGTCCGGAATCGCGTACCTTCCCAGCAGCGGGGCGACACCCAGAAACTGAAACGTGTTGCCGGTGGTTAAGGCCCCTCGGAACGATTCCACGGATCCGGGCAAAGTCCAGATCACGCTCGCTTGCAGGACTCCGATGGACCGGTCAAAGACGCGATTCCGCTCCTGGTAGTCGAGGAACTCGGGCGGGGAGAAGAATTCTCGCCCGTATTCATCATTGCCCGCGCTGTCACGGATTTGGATCGCCACCAGCCGCTGGCCGTCGGTATAAGGAAATGGCTCCAGCAGCACGTTGTCGATTACGCTAAAGATGACCGTGGCCGATCCGATTCCGAGCGCCAGCGCCAGCACGGCGGTAGCCAGAAATCCACGGTCCTTGAGCAGCGTTCTTACGCCGAATCTTGCGTCCTGCAGGAGCCATTGCATGTTCTATATACGCAGCAGAGCGCGAAAGGTCGCAAGAAAGCTGCTCCAAGATTCATGGCGGAGCGTTCTCACTCGGTGAAGACTTCTTGTAGCGTGGTCAAGGTGGACGTGAGCGTCTTTGCGGACACCGCTCCCAGTTTCTTGGCCAACCGGGCCTTGTCCACGGCGCGCATCTGGTCCAATAGAATCAAACCTCTCTGGCCGCCATCATAAGACCGATCCGAAACGGCGCCGGGCGGCTTTTGGTGGTCATCGGCGCGACGATCACGGTACGCAGGTGGTCGTGCATTTCGGCGGGGGACACCACCACACACGGCCGCGTCTTCCTGATTTCACTCCCGGCGGTGGGTTCAAGACTTACGAGCCAAATCTCTCCGCGTATCACCAAACCAGATCCTTGTCCGCCGCATTACCGAACTCGCCCATCACGAGTGCGTCATCGCCGGCTTCGGCGATCTTCTTGGCCGCTTCCGCCCACCCGGTGCGCGCAGGACTGGCTGGCCGGCGCAACACGAGGGCGCCGCCCTCGATGGTCATTTCCGCTCCTGCCTCGCCGGTCAGGCCCAGTTGCGCCAGTACCGGCTTGGGGATGACGACGCCTTGTGAATTGCCGATCTGTCGAATGCTTACGTGCACAGCTTTCATAGTGATAACAATGTTATTCCAGACCTGGGCCTGTCAAGCCAGGGCCGTCGCTTCGCTTCGCGTCGCTTCGGCGGCTGACAGAAGGCTGGGAGACGGGCGGAACGCGAAGACCGTCTGGCTCTGTCCGCCTTGCTATCATGCTAAACATGCGTGAAGCCGTCATTGTCGATGCGATTCGTACCCCCGTTGGTAAGCGTGAAGGGATGCTAAAGGGCTGGCACCCGGTGGACCTACTGGCGCACACTTTAAAAGCTCTGGTGCAGAGAAACCATCTCGACCCGGCCGAGATTGACGATGTCATCGCCGGCTGCGTGATGCAGGTCGGCGAGCAAGCCGCCAACGTCGGCCGCAATGCCGTTCTCGCCGCGGGCTTTCCGGAATCCGTGCCCGGCACCACCGTGGACCGCCAATGCGGCTCCAGCCAGCAGGCCGTCCATTTTGCCGCGCAGGGCGTGATGTCGGGCGCCTACGATATCGCCATCGGCTGTGGCGTGGAAGCCATGACCCGCGTTCCCATGGGATCGAGCGGCGCTGGCCCCGGCAAGCCATTTGGCCCGCTCATGATGCAGCGCTATAACAATTTTGTCTTCAACCAGGGCATCGGCGCGGAGATGATGGCCGAGAAGTGGAACATCAGCCGGCAGGAGCTGGACGAATTCAGCTACGAGAGTCATCAGCGCGCCGCCCGGGCCACCGAAGAAGGGCGCTTTTGCAATGAGATTACTCCCGTGCCGGTGGAAACCGAAAACGGTACCGTGTTCGTGAGTAAGGACGAAGGGATTCGCAAGGAAAGCACCCTGGCCAAGCTGGCTTCGCTCAAAGCGGCCTTCAAACCCGATGGCGTGGTCCATGCCGGCAACGCGTCGCAGATCAGCGATGGAGCGGCCGCCATTCTGGTGATGGATCTCAAAACCGCGCAGCGCCTGAACCTGCGTCCGCTGGCGCGGTTTGTCGAATTTGCCCTGGCCGGCGCCGATCCCATCATGATGCTCTCGGCGCCCATTCCGGCGACCCAAAAGATCCTCAAGCGCGCCGGGTTGAAGATGAGCGACATTGACCGCACTGAGATCAATGAAGCCTTCGCCACCGTACCTTTAGCCTGGAAACGCGAACTGGATGCCGATATGTCTAAAGTGAACGTCAATGGCGGCGCGGTCGCGCTCGGCCACCCTCTGGGCGCAAGCGGCGCCCGGTTGATGAGCACCTTGGTGCACGAGTTGCAGCGGACCGGGTTGCGCTACGGCTTGCAGACCATGTGCGAAGGCGGCGGCATGGCCAATGCAACATTAATTGAGCGCCTATAGAACATTTTGGCCCGCTTTTGTTGTACCGTTAAGAAGTAGAACATGGTCAAGGTTTGCGTTCTCGCCAGCAGCAGCTCCGGCAACAGCACCTTCATTCGGACGGAGAAGACGCGCCTGCTGGTGGACGCCGGGTTGAGCAAGCGCGACACGCTGGCCCGCCTGGCGGCCATCGGGGAATCGGTCGACGATCTGGACGCCATCCTGGTCACACATGAGCATTCCGATCATGTGTGTGGCCTGGGCCCCCTGGCCCGGCATTTTCAAACGCCGCTCTTTCTCACGCGCCTGACCGCGGGCAGCATTGCTTGGGGCGACTATCAACCGGTGCTGGATTGTTTCGGCGCGGGCACCAACTTCACGGTCGGAGACATTGAGGTCAGCAGTTTCACCATCCCGCACGACGCTATCGATCCGGTCGGCTTCTGTTTCCGCGCCGAGGGCATCAAGATTGGTTTGGTCACCGATCTCGGCTACATGCCGGAGTCCGTCAAGGTCCACGTCCGCGGTTGCGATTGGCTGCTGCTGGAAGCCAATCACGATATCGAGATGCTCAAAGTGGGACCCTATCCCTGGTCCGTCAAGCAGCGGGTGATGGGCCGCAAAGGCCACCTGTCCAACGACCTGGTCTGCGATTTTATTCGCAAAGATCTGGATGTGGCCACCAGTACACTGGTGCTCGGGCATCTGAGCGAGCACAACAACCACCCCGAAATCGTCCGCTCCACCGCCGGCAGCGCGCTGGATGGCCGGCTCTTCACCAGGCTGGTGGTCGCCGAAGCGCGTCAGCAGTCGGAAGTGTTCGCGTATTAAATAAGACATGATCAGCCGATACACGCGTCCGGATATGGGGCGCATCTGGAGCGAAGAGAACAAGTACGCGCAGTGGCTGCGGGTCGAGTTGGCCGCTACGGAAGCGCTCGCGGAAATCGGCCAAGTCCCCACGGACGCCGCCAAGCTTCTGCGGGAGCACGCCCGATTCTCGGTCGACCGCATCGAGACCATTGAGCGCGAAGTCAAGCACGATGTCATTGCCTTCACTACTGCGGTGTCGGAAAGCATGCGCGCCGCCGGTCACCCCGAGGCCTCCCGCTGGCTGCACTACGGCCTCACTTCCAATGACATTGTCGACACTGCCCAGGCCCTGCTGATTCAGGAAGCCTCCGAACTCCTGTCACAAGGCATCGAGAGCTTGCTTGCGGTCCTCAAGACCCGCGCCTTCGAGTTCAAAGACACCGTGCAAATCGGCCGGACGCACGGCGTGCATGCCGAGCCGATCACCTTTGGACTCAAAATCGCCTTGTGGTTCGACGAGTTGCGGCGCAATGGGGTTCGATTTGCAGCAGCCCGGGAAGACCTGCGGGTGGGCAAGATCTCCGGCGCTGTGGGGACTTTTGGCCACATTGGACCCGCCGCCGAAGCCAGAATCTGTGAGCGTCTCAACCTCCGTCCGGCCGACATCGCCTCGCAGGTGATCTCGCGCGACCGTCATGCCGCCTACATGGCTGCGCTGGCCCTGATCGCCGCCACGCTCGAAAAGATCGCCCTCGAGATCCGCCATCTCCAGCGGACCGAAGTCAGGGAAGCGGAAGAGCCGTTCAGTGAGGGTCAAAAAGGCTCCTCCGCCATGCCGCACAAGCGGAATCCCATCACCTGCGAGCAAATCTGCGGCTTGGCACGGGTCATTCGGGGAAACGTTCATCCTGCTTTCGAAGACATCGCGCTTTGGCACGAACGTGACATCTCTCACTCGTCGGTGGAGCGCATAATCCTGCCGGACAGTACTATCCTCCTCGACTACCTATTGGCTAAGAGCCGTTGGCTGGTGGCTGGCCTGAGGCTTTACCCTCAGCGCATGTTGAGTAACCTCGAAAGTACTAAAGGGCTTGTGTTTTCCGGGCAGCTCCTTTTGGACCTATCGGCCGCTGGGCTGCTTCGTGAGGAAGCTTACACTTTAGTCCAAAAGCATGCCATGGCGGCTTGGGAGACCGGGGGAGACTTCCGCGCGACCCTTCAAGCCGACCCCGCCATAACTGCTCATCTATCACCTGAGAAACTCGCGGAAAGCTTCTCCATCCAAAGACAATTATCTAACGTCAGCGCCATCTTCGAGCGCGTTTTTCCCCCCTCCGATGCCAAGTACTACGTGAGTACTTAAGGTCACTACCCCAAATCTCTTCTTTCATTTTTGGCAGGTTCGGATACACTAGAGTTCAAGGAGTGCCAAAGCGCCCAGCTTATGAAGAACCCTCGCCGTTCCAAAAACGCTGTCTATAATTTGGCCAGAGTTCTCTTGGTAGACGACGATGTCGCTTCACGTTTAACCCTGCAAACTGTTCTGGAAGCAGGGGGTTATCGGGTAGACTCGGCGGCTTCGGCGGCGGAAGCGTATGGGAAGCTAGACGCACAGGAGTACGAACTAGTACTCAGCGACCTCCAGATGGAATCGCCCGAGGCGGGCCTCCGGGTTATCCAGCACGCGCGCATGATGGACTACAAACCGGCCACGGCCATCGTAACCACATACCAGAACGCAAAGACCACTGAAGGCAAAGTCAAAATGCTGATCAAGCCGGAAGATGTCCCCAATCTCCTCAGCCAAGTGGCCAACCTGATCGGCTTGCGCGCCACCAAGCGCATCGAGCGCGAAATGCTCGCCGCCGCCCACCACTAACGCTGGCTAAGTTAGACGGTTCAATATGTCAAACCGTAGCCATTGCCAAACAACACTTGCGCCGGGTGTGCTTCACCGTTTGCGGCGATAGTGCGCGGCCAGGCAAATGACAGTTTGCCAGTGGGCTTGTGGTCGCCGAAGATCACATCGGCCACACCGGCGCCCTCGGTTCCAGGCAGCCAGGCCGCGATCAGGGCATCCGCCACCGGCAGGAGGTCGTTGACGATCAAGGGACGGCCGGAAATCAGAATGACGATCACCGGCAACCCAGCCTGCTTCAATTTCCTGACTACGTCCATGTCGGCGGTCGTCAACGCCAAATCGGTGCGATCGCCCATGAATTCGGCGTAGGGACTTTCGCCGATGACCGCAATGCCAATCGAGGCCCCTTCCCCGCCCGATCCGTCCTCGGAGAACGTCACTTGTGTACTGCCCGACACGGATTGCTTGATCGCGCTCAGGATAGTTGTTCCGCCGGTGGTCGCTGCCCCGCTTTGTCCTTGCCACGTAATCGTCCAGCCTCCGCACTGGTTGCCAATATTGTCGGCGCTCTTGCCCGCCACATGGATGCGGGCAACTCGCTTGGAAACAGGCAAGGCGCGATGGTCGTTCTTCAACAGCACGAGCGATTGACGAACGGCTTCGCGCGCCACGGCTCGGTGGGCGCCGGAGCCAAAGTTTTTCTGATACTGGTCACGCCCGCCGGCTGGCTTATCCATCAGACCGAGCGCAAACTTCACCCGGAGAATCCGAGTGACGGCGTCGTCAATCCGAGAGGTTGGCACCCGCCCTTCCTTGACCAAGGCCTGAACATCGGTGAAGAGCTGGCGATATTTGTCAGTCACCATCACCATATCCATGCCCGCATTGATCGATATTTCAATGCTCTTCTTAAAGTCCGGAGAGAGCTGATCCAGTGCGTCGTAGTCGGAGATTAAGAAGCCTTGAAATCCGAACTCCTGCTTGAGGATTTCCGTCAGCAGACGCTTGCTTGCCGAACATTTTACGCCGTTCCAGCTACTGTACGACGGCATGATGGATCCCACCCCTGCCGCAATCGCGGCCACATACGGCGACAGGTGAATGCGGCGCAGGGTTGGCTCGTCCACTCGCGTGTCGCCCTGATCGAACCCCTTGCCATCGTGACCGGTTCCAAAGGTCGTGCCCCCGTCTCCGGCATAGTGTTTGGCGCAGGCCAGGACAGACGGCCGCATGGCGAGGTCCGGCCCCTGGATCCCACGAATCGCCGCGGCGGCAAGTTCGCCGACCAGTTTTGGATCGTCCGAATAAGCTTCATACGTGCGGCCCCATCGGACGTCCTGCGGCACCGCAACACACGGACCAAAGGCCCAGTTGATTCCCGTGGCGCGGACCTCGTCGGCGGTGACCCGAGCGATGTCCTGAATCAGTTTGGGATTTCTGGTACAACCCAAACCGATATTGTGGGGAAAAAGGACTGCGCCCAGGACATTATTATGGCCGTGGACCGCGTCGATCCCATAGAGCAAAGGAATTTGCAGGCGCGTCTTGGACGTGTGCCGTTGCAACGTGTCATAAAGATCGGTCCAGTCGGCGAGGGTGTTGCCGCCCTTGGGATCGGAATCGCCTCCGCTGAGCACCGAACCGAGAAAGTAATTCTCCACGTCCGCCGGATCGGTCAGCGATGCGTGATCAGGCTGAACCATCTGGCCGATCTTCTCGTCCAGCGTCATCTGTGCCAGCAATTTGCGCACCAGTGGGTCGTATGACGAGAACGGCTTGGCTGGCTTATCAGCCGAGCGTGCGGTCCTGCCGATTAGCGCGGCGCCAAAGGACCAGTCGCGGATTCGAGCTAAAAACTCTCTCTTGGTCACGGGCCTCCGTTCGATGCCTTCCGAGTATATCGTGAACGCGCGTTTAGGCCAGCGGCCTGTGCCGACCACAGGCCTTGGAGAAGTGCCGGCAACTCGTTGATAGCATTCGTGGCAGGAAAGGGCCGTTCCACTTTTCTTATGGAGCCGCATCGCGGCACCCCCGCTCTCCGGAAAGCCACCGGTAACCCATCGCAAAATGAGCAACCGGGGCGGCTTGGAAAGCCGCCTTCGGACGAGTCAACAACCCGGCCTCACGCTCGAAAGGGGACACTGCTGCGATAGGTTTGAGGGAAGGAGTTCGGACTCGAGCCCGCAGTGTCCCCGTCCGCGTCGGTGAGCCGGGGTGGCACAGACTTTAGTCTGTGCTGTGCTGGGATCCAGAGCCCGTCGTGTATGCTGAATTTTATGCGCTTTATTTCCGCGATGCTTGGCTTGGCGATGCTTACCACGGGAGTGGCGCCCGCCCAGCGCGCCCCTGCTTCGGAAAGCGACTCCTGGTGGCAGAACGCCGTGATCTACCAGATCTATCCGCGCAGCTTTGGGGACTCTAACGGCGACGGCATCGGCGATCTCAACGGCATTACTCGGCATCTTGACTACCTGCAGGACCTGGGTGTCGACGGCATCTGGATCACGCCCTTCTTCCCTTCCCCGCAAGTCGATTTCGGTTACGACATCTCCGATTACACCGGTATCGATCCGCAGTACGGCACCATGGCGGATTTCGACCGGATGATGGCGGAGGCGAAAAAGCACAACATCCGGGTGCTGCTCGATTTCGTGGTGAACCACACCTCCGATAAACATCCATGGTTTGCCGAGTCGCGCTCGTCGCGCAATAACCCCAAAGCCGATTGGTACGTCTGGCGCGATCCCCTGCCCGGCAACAAGCCGCCGAATAACTGGATCTCGATCTTCGGCGGCTCCGCCTGGCAGTTCGATCCGGTGCGCAAACAGTTTTACTATCACGCGTTCTATAAGGAGCAACCCGATCTCAACTGGCGCAACCCTGAAGTGCGCAAAGCCATGTACGACGTGATGCGCTTCTGGATGAAGCGCGGCGTGGCCGGTTTCCGTCTGGATGCCGTCCCCTCCATGTTTGAAGATCCGCAGTTGCGCGATGAACCGGTTGCCAAGCCGGGAAAGACCGCTTACGGCGACCCCATCCTTACCCGCCAGTACACCGACAATCTCCCCGAGTGCGACGACGTGCTGCGGGAAATGCGGAAGGTTACCAATGAGTTTCCGGGCCGCGTGATGGTGGGCGAAACCTATGTTCCTACTGTCCAGGATTTAGCGAAGCTGTACGGCGCCAATCACGACGAATTGCACCTGCCCATGGATACGCAATTCGGGTTCGGAAACCTTTCCGCCAGCCGCTACGGCCAAAAACTGCTCGAAGCCGAGACGCAGCTCAACGGCAACCCGCCGTTGTTGGTGTTCAACAATCACGACAATATCCGCTCCATCTCGCGGCTGGGCGACGGGAAACATACCGGCGAAGTGGCACGCATGCTGGCCACGCTCATACTGACTCCGCGCGCCGCAGTGCTGCTCTATTACGGCGAAGAACTGGGAATGGAAAACGACGATCCCAAACGCAAAGAAGATGTCAAGGACATCATCGGCATCAAAGGCTGGCCGGAAGAAAAAGGGCGGGATGGCGAGCGTAAGCCGATGCAGTGGAACGGCGACACCAATGCGGGTTTCAGCACCAGCAAAACTCCCTGGCTGCCGGTGTCACCTGGTTATCAAAAGATGAATGCCGCCGCCGAAGCCCGTGACCCGGGGTCGATCCTCAATTACTACAAAGCGCTGCTGAAGCTTCGTAAAACCGACGCCGCCTTGCGCGATGGCGACTTCGCGCTGGTGAACGCGCAAGATCCTAATGTGCTCTCCTTCGTCCGGCGCGCCGCCAATGGTACGGCGGCGCTCATCGTCGTGAATTGCACCGCCGCGTCTCAAACTGCGGCAATTGGTGGCCTCGCGGAGACGAAGGCGAATGTGCTGCTGAGCTCGTTCGCGGCGAAAGGAACGCCGATCGACTTGGACGGCATCAACTTGCCGCCCTACGGCGCGTTGGTTCTCCGCATCACAAGGTAAACCAAGGGACGGACGAGACGTTCCCCAGTTTTCCCGGCAAAACCGAGAAAACGTCTCCTCCGTCCCCGCATTAGCAGACAAAACTTGACGTTGGGCGCAACCAGCACTCCAGCGCGGGCGTCGATGGTTATTGGCACATGATTAGCTCGCCTCCCTTGACCAGCGCGTCGATTGACGCTTACTCCGAACACGTCAACCCGCAATGGGTGCGTTTGCTCGACGTACTGCAAATGAACGTCGGCTATGAGCGCTGCGTGGGCACGGAATTGTTTGCCGCCAATGGCGACGTCTATCTCGACTTTCTCTCCGGCTTTTGCGTGCACAACACCGGGCACAATCACCCGGCGATAATCGCCGCCCTGCAATCGGAATTAGGTAAATGCGGTCCGGGCATGCTTCAGAGCCACGTACCGGACCTGGCCGGAACGTTGGCCGCGCGCCTCTGCCGCCTGGCCGGGGGCCGGTTGTCGAAAGTCTTCTTCGCCTGCTCCGGCAGCGAGGGCGTGGAATCGGCCATCAAGTTCGCTCGCGCCCGCACCGGCCGGGCGGGCCTCCTATACGCTAACGGCGCATTTCACGGTCTTACCTGCGGCGCGTTATCTCTGATGGGCGATCCTTTCTGGCGCGATCGATTTGGCCCCATGCTTGCCGGCACCACGGCCGTTCCCTTCGGCGATCTCGACGCGCTACGCACCCAGCTCGCCACCAAAAACTACGCCGCTCTGTTTCTGGAACCGATGCAATCGGAGGCGGGCATGTGCATTCCGCCGCCCGGATATTTGGCCGAAGCCGCCGCGCTGTGCCGCAAATATGGAACCCTGTTTGTGCTGGATGAAGTGCAGACCGGCATGTTTCGCACCGGTCCTTTTCTGGCTTCGCATCATTTCGGCATCGAGCCGGATATCGTCGTCCTCGCCAAAGCGCTCAGCGGCGGACTGGTGCCCGTGAGCGCCGTGCTGATGACCGACGAGATTTACGGCTCTGTCTACGATTCGCTCAAGCGCTCCATCGTTCACACGTCCACCTTCAGTGAGAACGCTCTGGCTATGCGCACGGGCCTGGCTACGCTCGATGTGCTGGAAGGCGGCGAGTATGGCGCGCAGGCCGCGGCTCTGGGCGACGATCTACGCCAGCGCCTGAGAACATCGCTTGCCGGTTACTCTATGGTGAAGGACGTGCGCGGTCTTGGCATGCTCTCCGGCATCGAATTTACCGCGCCCTCTGAACTGCGCCTGCGCGTGCCCTATGAAGCATTTCGCCATATCCACTCTGGTATGTTCGGACAAGTCATCGTAATGCGCCTGTTCCGCGACCACAAGATTCTGACGCAGATCTGCGGCAACAATTTCCTGGTCCTCAAGGTCGCTCCTCCGCTGTTGGTCACGCCGGCGCAACTGGATCGCTTTGCCGCCGCCATCACCGAAGTGGTCGATCTGATGCACACCTCGGCGTCATTCTGGACGGAGGCCTTGGGCCTGGCCCGCCGGGTGGTAAACGTCTGAGATGAGAATTGTTGGCGCCGGGACCGCATTTCCAAAACACTATTACCCGCAGTCGGTTTTGATCGCCGCCCTGGAACATCACTGGGGCTCCCGGATGGAAAATCCGCAGATGTTGCGCCGCCTGCATACGCGCACTGGCGTGGATGGACGCTTCCTCTGCCTGCCGTTGGAAGAATACCCGGGTCTGGACACCTTCGGTAAAACCAACCGCGTCTGGCAGCAATCGGCTGCGGAATTGGGCAGCCAGTCGTTGTGCCGCGCCCTGTGGTCGGCCGGTGTCGATGCCGGTTCTCTGAGCGCACTGTTCTTCACTTCCATTACCGGCGTCTGCAGTCCTTCGATTGACGCGATGTTGATCAACAAGATGGGTCTGTCGCCGAACATCCGCCGCACGCCGATCTTCGGACTCGGATGCGTGGGTGGCGCTGCCGGCTTGGCTCGCGCAGCCGACTACGTTCGCGCTTATCCCGATCAGATCGCCGCCTTGGTTTCGGTGGAAACCTGCTCGCTCACCCTGCAGCATGACGATCTGTCGATTGCCAATCTGATCTCGTCCGGTCTGTTCGGCGATGGGGCGGCCGCAGTTGTCGTGGCCGGCGCCGAGTGTGACTTGGCAGGCCCGGAAATCATCGCTACCCGTTCCTTCTTTTATTCCGGCACGGAAGACGTGATGGGCTGGGACATTACCGAAAAGGGATTTCGCATCGTGCTCTCGGCCCAGGTGCCGGAAGTCATCCGCGAGCATCTCGGCGCCGATACCGATGAGTTCCTGCGCGACCATGATCTCTGCCGCGCCGACATCGGCGCATGGATTCTGCACACTGGCGGCCCCAAGATTCTCGAAGCTACCCAGGAGTCGCTCGGCATCACGCGCGAGGATTTGGCGGCCTCTTGGGAGTGCCTGCGCAAGGTAGGCAATCTCTCCTCGGCCTCTGTGCTCGTGGTGCTGGAAGAATTCTTCACCCGCCGCCGCCCGGCTCCCGGAACCTGGAGCATCCTGGCCGCCATGGGCCCTGGATTCTGCTCTGAACTGGTGCTTTTGAGATGGTAGATACCGCGTTCATCGC
>Ga0075015_100000327_pt1 | contig 16048 bp, 19 predicted proteins | sample AleBraG_ABR_2013_FD_71476 | JGI IMG/M metagenome (GOLD analysis project Ga0075015, IMG submission 71476) | Freshwater sediment microbial communities in response to fracking from Pennsylvania, USA - Alex Branch Run_MetaG_ABR_2013 | ecosystem: Environmental > Aquatic > Freshwater > Creek >...
GAAAACTGCCGTCGAGCAGGTTGACGCCGTTGAAGGCAGCGGTCTGTGCGACATTGTTGATGTCGGCCTTGAGCTGTTGGAACTGCTGGTCAAGGTTCTTGCGATCCTGGGTGCTGTTGGTGGCGTTCAGCGATTGGACTGCCAGATTGCGCATGGTCTGCAGATCGCTGACGATCTCGCCCAATGCGCCAGAGGCCGTCTGTGCCAGCGACACGCCATCATTGGCGTTGCGAGAGGCCTGATTCAGGCCATTGATCTGGGAAGTCATGCCGTTGACGATGGCGTACCCGGCCGAATCATCGGCGGCGGTATTGATGCGCAAACCCGAGGAGAGCTGTGCCAGCGCCGTGGAAAGCTTCGAACCCGACGTCGACAGATTGTTCTGCGCGTTGAGCGAGTTGATGTTCGTGTTGAGGACCAGTGACATTGCCTTTGCTCCTGATGTTTAGTTCAGGCGCCGGACACCAGTCCGTCGCTCTGTGACAACCATTGCGACCTGTGGCCGCCTCCTGTTCAGGGCCCTTATCGGTGCCCCCAGGCGGAACTTAATGGCCGGTGCCACGCTTCGCCCGAAATTGCCGAGTTCGTCACAATTATCGGCACTACAGATACTTGAACAACGAGAGCTGCGCGATCTGAGCGAAAGATTGCTCGGCCGCCTGTAAGCCCACGTATTGCTGGCTGAGCCGTGCCGTCGCCGATGCATAGTCCAGATCGGCGAGGGTGGAAATCTGTCCGGTAACGGTGGTGCTCTGGCTGTTGAGCGAGGTGGCCGTGCTGCTGATGAGGGCAATGCGGGAGCCCACATTGGTGGTGACCGTGGATACCTGATTCAGGGCCTGATCGATCTGCTGCAGCGCACCAGTGAGCGCTGAGCTGAGCTGAGCCCGGGCGCTGCCGCTGCGACCAGCGCCTGTCAGGGTGCTGGTTAATTTATCCAGGGTCGAGAAGACGTCCTGGGAGCCAGATGGTGCGACCGTGAAGGTGTCGTTTGCTGCGGGCACGCCGGTAATACCCACTTGAATGCCATTGAAGGCGATCGTTCCATTGCCACCGCTGCTGTTGTTATAGGTTCCGACCACGGGATTACCGGCAGCATCGGTGAGCGGATTGCCCGCTGCGTCCGTGACCTTCCAGTGGGTGGCGTCCGTGAACGTCACCGAATATTGTCCGGCTACCCAGCTGCTGGGATTGGTCACGCTGCCGGTGTCAATGACGCCGGTGCCGGTGTTGGTGCGGGCAGCGGCGGTAACAAATGTGCCATTTCCGGTGGGCACACCCATGTAGATAGCGGAACCTGGATCGCCCAACTGCACCGACGTGCCGCTGGCGATTGGCACACTGCGCGCGCCGCGGTCACCGGCATAGCTCATGGCGCCGCTACTATTTCGAACGAAGGGTTGAACGGAGGTCGAGTAGCCCGAAAACAAGTAGTCGCCCTGGGCGTCCTGCCGATTGCCGATACCTTGCAGCTGCTGCCCCAGGGACTGGACCTGCGTGGCGATGGCCTGAAGATCGGCGACGTTGTTGGTGCCACTGTTGGCCTGCACCACCAGATCGCGCACCGACTGCAGAGTGGTGGTGGAATCTGCCAGTGCCTGCTCCTGTAACGTCAGGCGCGTATTGGCGGTCTGGCCGTTGCTCAGGTACTGCTGATACTGCGAGCTGGCGGCATTCAATCCCAGCAGCTGCACGGCAGCCACGGGATTGTCCGCCGGACTCTGCATTTGTTTGCCGCTGGCCAGCTGCAGCTGGGTTTTCGACAGCGCGCTTTGTTGGTCCAATATGGCATTGACGGAGAGCTGGCTGAGCATCGAGCTGGACATGCGCATGGACTTTCCCCTTCAGTAGGTGAGCTCAGACCGCATTGAGCAACGACTGAAACAAGGTGCCGGCGATCTTTATGACCTGCGCCGCGGCCTGGTAGGCCTGCTCGAACTGCAGCATTCTTGCGGCTTCTTCATCGAGATTGACGCCCGCAACACTCGCCTGCGCGCTCTGCGCGCTTTGCAGTACCGTCTGCTGCGCCGAGGCACCACTTTGGGCTTGTGCGGTTTGCAATCCAATCGCACCGACGTAGGAGTTCACTGTGTCAACCAGCGATTGTTGCCCGTTGTTCAGCACTTTTGAATTGAGTTGACTCGCCAGCAGGAGCGCGTTGCGGTTATCGCCCGTACCCTTGGCGTTGTCGTTGATAGTGAAGGCATCGCCGCTCGCGGCACTGCCGCTGATCGTTACCTGAACACCGTTGAACGAGATTGGCGCCCCGGAGGTGTAAGCGCCCGTCGCCACTGTTGCGCCACTGCCGTCCACCACACTGTAGGCCGTCGGACTAGTAAAGCTCAACGTGTAGTTGTCGCGCACCCACGCTGCGGTGTTTGGCACACGGCCCGCATCAATGCTCGCGCTACCCGTATTGCCGCTGGCGGTGCCGGTCAGCAGCGGCGCGGCCGCCGCAATCTTGGCCGGGTCATTGGTGAGCAACGCCATGCCGGCTACCGCCTGACTGGTAGGTTGTACCAAGAATCGATCGCCGGCCTGAGCGGTACCACTCAACGTCAAGGTCATGCCGGCGCCGCTGAGCGTGGTGACGGCGCCAACGGTGCTGGCCGTCAGACTCGCGGCCACGCCACTGGCGGTATCGGTCAGGCTCCAGGCCGAGCCGTTGTAGCCCAGGTAATAATTGCTGGTCGTCAAGCCGCCAAGGTTGCTGATGATGGCCGATGCCGTGGCCGTGCCTTGATTGGTGGTGGCAGGCTGAACCTGCGGCCCGCCGACGGCCAGTAGCGCGGCGCCGATGGCACCGTTTTGGTCCAGGCCCGCAGTATTTTGCGCGTTCACCAAAGTAGTTAGAGTGACCGCTGCCTGGCCCAGATTGTTCTGGGTCGGAACCAGCATCTGTTCGGAGAATTGCAGCAGCCCACCCACCGCACCGCCGCTCAGGGTATCCGTAATATCGGCACTGCCCACAGCGGTTTTTATGAAGAGCCGTGTTTGACCCGAGTTGAACTTGTCGGTGCCGGCGCTGATGGTCATGCCCTGGGTACCGAGCACCAGGGGCTGCCCGTTCCCGATCAAGACGTCGGTCGCACCATCCGCTTCGCTCAAGGTAGTGACATTGACATGCGTGGCAAGTTGACTGATCAACTGATCGCGCTGATCCATCAGTGCGTTGGGCGCCTGCTGCGTCTGGTTTTTGGCGGCAATGATCTGCTGATTCACGCTGGCGATGTTCTGCGCCAATGAAGTCACGGTACTGGCCTCTGTGCCCAGCTGTGTGCTGACCTGGCTGGCCAGTTGACCCAAGCCGCTGGAATAGTTGTTGAACGTACTGATGAGCGACTGCGCCTGACTGAGCAGCGCCTGGCGTGAGGCGGTCTGCGCGGGGGAATTCGCCACGGTCTGGATCGCCTGATTGAAATTCTGCAGAGTGGCCGATAGTCCAGTGGTCGAGCTGCCGAATAGGTTGCTGACGGTACCGGCCAAGGCGCTCGCGGTATTCAGCTGGTGGTAACTGCTGGCCGCCGACAGCGTCTGCGCCGCCAAGAAGGAGTTATAGGATCGGTCCACGCCGGCCACCGACACGCCATTGCCGATCCAGCCGTTCGCAGTGGGGTCGGCCGGATTGCTCACCAGATTTACGCTCTGGCGGCTATAACCCGGCGTGCTGACATTGGTGATGTTATTACTGATCGTCGCCAGTGAGTCCTGGAAAGCCAGGAGACCCGTTAGACCGGATGAGAGCATGTCGCCCATTTAGCGAGCTCCTGAAATCATGAGGCTTGCGCCGCCAGAGATTTCGGCTGACCGGCCATAATCTTGAGGGGCTCAGTCGAATCGGCATCACGCAAGGCTCTGACACTGCTGACCGTGGCACTCAACTTGTTCACATAATCCGGATCAGTGGCGTAGCCGCCGCGCGTCAGTGCCGTGGCAAAGGCCCGCACATCCTCACCGCTCCCCAGCGCCTGGCGGTAGCGCGGGCTGGTGCGCAGCAGTGCGACATAATCTTCGATGCTTTGCGCGGGGGAATCGTAGCTGCGAAAGGGCTGCGCCACGCGCTGCTGCGCACCCTGCTGAACCTCAACGGTGGTGGCACTCACCGCGGCGCCGCTCCAGCGGGGCCCGGCCTTGATACCGAATAGATTCAGACTAGAGGTTCCGGTGGAACTCGTCGGGAGGTGTTGGCCCCAACCGGTTTCCAGCGCAGCTTGGGCAATCAGGGTGTCAGCGCTGACGCCCAATTGACTGGCCGCCCGCTCCGCCAAGGGCGCGAGCTGATGAACGAAACCCAGGCGCCGCGCCGCGCTCGCGGCAGGCGGGGAGGACGCAGGTGGGCCGGGCGTTGCCGCCGGGATCGGCGCTGGTGGCGGAATCGGTTTTGCAGCCGCGTGACTCAACTGCTGCACCAGCATATCGGCCAGTCCCAGACCCTTGCCCTGTGAGAGTTGAACCGCGAGCTGTTGGTCCATCATGCCTTGATAGAATTCAGTCTCCTGGCTGTCCCCTAACCCGTCGCCGAGTTTGGTCTCGCGCATGGCCTTGAGCAGCATGTTAGTGAACAAACTCTCGAATTGACGCGCGGCCTGGCGCAGCGCACCGGGAGCCTCGGCCTTGGCCGATTGCCTTAAGGCCGCCAGCGCGTGGAAGTCGGCGTAAAGGGCGGGCGAAACAGCGTTGTTGCTCATGACAACCGGGGCTCTATATCACTATCAACTGCGCTCGCAAGGCGCCGGCCTGTTGCAAGGCCTCAAGAATCGCCACCAAGTCGCCCGGGGCAGCGCCGACCTGATTGACGGCGCGCACGATTTCTTCAAGGTTGACGCCCGCGTTGAACAGGAACATGCGCGCATCAAGGGGCTGTGCTATTGAGATCTCCGATCGTGGCGACGTCACCGTAGTCGCGCCCTTGGCCAGTGGCCCGGGCTGACTGACATCCGTGCGTTCGGTGATGGTCACGGACAGCGATCCGTGGGCCACTGCAGCCGGCATGACCCGCACGTGCGAGCCGATGACCACCGTCCCAGTCCTCGAGTTGATGATCACGCGCGCCGCCGCTTCGCCGGGCTCAACCTCCACTTCCTGGAGTGCCCCTATGAAAGCCACCCGATCGGCTTGCTCGGCCGGCGCCTTGATTTTAACGGACGTGGCGTCAATGGCCTGCGCGCTGCCGTCGCCCAGCAGTTTATTGATGGCCGCAGTGAGTCGGGCAGCGGTGGTGAAATCGGGAGAGTTTAGATTCATTACCACGGCCCCAGGGGTACCGAACTTGGTGGTGACTTCGCGCTCGACGCTCGCGCCATTGGGCACGCGCCCGCCGCTGGGCACGTTGACGCTCACCCGCGAGCCGTCTTTGCCGGAGATACCAAAGCCGCTGACGACAACGCTCCCCTGCGCCATGGCGTACACCTCGCCGTCGGCGCCGCGCAGTGGCGTCATCAGCAGCGCGCCGCCGCGCAGGCTGCTGCTATTGCCTATTGATGCCACGGTGACATCAATGGTCTGGCCGGCCTTGGCAAAGGCCGGCAGCTCCGCGGTGACGGTCACCGCCGCTACGTTCTTGAGCTGCGGATTGACGTTGGCAGGTATGGTGACCCCGAATTTGGCCAACATGTTGACAATGCTCTGTACGGTGAAGGGAGCCTGCGTGGTCTGATCGCCGGTACCATCCAGTCCCACCACCAGCCCGTAGCCCACCAGCTGGTTGCTGCGCACGCCCGCTACTTGAGCGATGTCCTTGACGCGCTCGGCTTGCACGGGAGGTGACCAGGCGGAGGCGCATAACAACCACGCCCCCAGCAGTGAGCCAAGTCGTCGCAGCGGAAACTTAGGCATCATCGATCTCCGCCGCCTAAAACGGCATCCATTTCGAATCGAAGAAGCGCGCCAACCACCCCTTGGTATTGGAGTCATTGAGCGCCCCCTGGGAACCGTAGGCGATGGTGGCGTCGGCGACCTTTGTGGACGGCACGCTGTTGTCCGGTCCTATGTCCACCGGTCGCACGATGCCCTGTATCCGTACGTACTCACGGCCCTGATTGATGGTGATCCACTTCTGGCCACGTACCAGCAGATTGCCGTTGGCCAGGCGTTTGGCGACAGTGACGGATATGTCGCCGGTGAGTTGATTGCTCTGCTGGCTGCCGCCCTCACCGTTGAAGGTGGAGGCGTTATTGAGCGAATTGTTGAGCAAAGCGCGTCCCTTGAAAGTGAGTCCGGCGCCCAACAGCGTTGGCGCCGCCATGGCGGCCGTGGTGGCCTTCTTCGTCGTAGTGGTTGCGCTCTTGGAAGCGGCGGTCTTCTCCTCGAGGGTGATCGTCAGTACGTCGCCCACGCGGTGGGCCACGGAATTCTCGAACAACGGGACGTCGTGCCCGGTCTGATAAATGGCGCCGTTACCGACATCCGCCATCGGAATCTCCTCGGGGAGCGTGGACGCAAAGGTGTCATCCGGGTGCGGCACGCTGCGACAGGCGCCCAGCGCGCCGGCCGCAACCAGGCATCCCATCACCAGCACCATGCGCCGCACAGCCGGCGCCGGCGCCGGCGCCGACGGCTGCCTGGCTTTGAGCTTGAGGAAATTACGATTCATAGGTTGGCTCTCGAACCTTACAGATTGGTGCTCAGAAACTGCAGCATCTGATCCGTAGTCTGGATGGCCTTGGTGTTCATCTCATAGGCCCGCTGCGTCTCAATCATGTTGACCATCTCCTCAACGACATTGACGTTGGAGCTCTCAACCGATCCCTGCTGAATCGAACCCAGGCCATTCTGACCAGGCGTGCCGGTCTGCGCCGTACCGCTCGAGGCTGATTCGGATAACAGATTCTCACCCCGCGGTTGCAGGCCGGCCGGATTAACGAAGTCAGCCAATTGCAAGCTGCCCACCGTGGTCGGCGCGGATTGACCGGCCAGCTGCGCGCTGATGGTGCCGTCGTTCCCAATGGTCACGCTCTGGGCACCCTGCGGAATGGTGACGGCAGGCTGCAGCGTATAGCCACTCGCAGTTACCAGCTGACCGGTGGCGTTGAGCTGCAGGTCACCGGCACGCGTATAGCCCAGCGTACCGTCCGGCAACAGCACCTGCAGAAATCCGCGGCCGTTGATTGCCACGTCAAATGCATTACCGGTGGGATTCAGATTACCCTGGGTGTAGGTCTTTTCAGTGGCTACGATTCGCACACCGGTGCCCAATTCCAGACCACTGGCGGCCTGAGTATTTTGGGAGGTTGCCGATCCCACCTGCGTGATGTTCTGGTACAACAGGTCTTCGAAAACCGCGCGGCTCTTCTTGAAGCCGGTGGTATTGACGTTGGCCAGGTTGTTGGACACCACGGCCATGCTGGTCTGCTGGGCGTCGAGTCCGGTTTTAGCAGCCCATAATGCTGGATTCATATTCAGTGCTCCGTTTGATGGCCGCTAACTGGTTTGCAGCAGCTTGGCGCTGGTGGCGGCGTTGTCTTCAGCGGCATGCATGGCCTTGACCTGTAAGTCGTAGTTGCGGGCCAGCTCGATCATATTGGTCATGGTTTCGGCAATGTTCACGTTGCTGGATTCAAGCGTGCCCGCCACCACGTGGACGTTGGCGTCGGCCGGAGCCTCGCCGCCGGCGCGCAGACGAAACAAACCGTCATTGCCGCGCACCAGGTCTTGGAGCGGCGGATTGACCAGTTTTATGCGGCCCACACTCGAAACGGTCTTGGGCGTCTGCCCAAGCGGCACCACTGACACGGTCCCGTCGCCGCCGATGCTGATTGAAGTGCTCGGCGGCACGCTCAGTGGTCCCGAATCGCCCAGCACCGAATTGCCCGTTACCGTGGTCAGGATGCCGGTGGGCTCCACGCGCAGATTGCCGGCGCGCGTATAGGCTTCGCTCCCATCGCTGGCTTGCACGGCGATCCACCCCGGTCCCTTGATGGCAACGTCCAGATCGCGGCCAGTGGCCTCGAGAGAGCCGGAGTTGCGGTCCCAGCCCACGGCATCGCTGGTGGCATAGGCCCGTGACGGCAGGCCGGCTCCGATCACGCTCTGGGTCTGGAACGCCGACAGATCGGCTCGAAAACCAGTGGTGCTGGCATTGGCGAGGTTGTGGTTGTTGGCCGCCTGAGCGCGCAGGATTTCCTTGGCGCCCGACATGGCCACGTAAACCAGACGATCCATCGTTGTTGCTCCTTAGCCTTAGCCGTGGATCTGAATGATGGTTTGGGTGATCTGATTTTCGGTCGAAATCATCTGCGCGTTGGCCTGGAAATTGCGCTGCGCGGTGATCATATTCACGAGCTGCGCGGTGATATCGACGTTTGAAGCCTCCAGCGAGCCGGACTGAATGTTTCCAAAGCCAGACGCTCCGGCCGGTCCATACAGTGCGGAACCCGAGGCGAAGGTCTGCAGCCAATTGGTATTGCCCACCTGCTGCAGTCCCTGTTGGTCGGCGAAATTGGCAATCGCCACCTGACCCAGCGGCGTCGAGCGTCCATTGGTGTAATTGGCCTGTACCACGCCCGTGGTATCCACCGATATGCCGCTGAGCTTGCCGGTGGTGAAGCCATCCTGGGTGACGGAAGTCACGCCAAACGCGTTGCCATATTGCGTCGTCTTACTAAGATCGAAGGTTGCGCTCATCGCAGCGGCACCGGTCGTGGGCGTATACGGTCCAAAACTCACGGCCGCGTTGTTGGTACCGCCCGCCGCATCCACCACGCCGCTCAAAATGCCACCACTGCTGTAGGTCAGCGCAACGGGAGTGGCGTTCACCGCCGTACCATCTATGTACTCGTAGGCATGCCAGACATTAGGTGTCGCGGCTTTGACCATATACAGGCTGGCGGTGTGCGCCGCGCCCAGCGAGTCGTACAGCGTCAGGGATGTGGATTGATTGTAGGTGGTCGAATCCGTCGGGCTGAATGGGGTACCCGCCGGCGCCGAAGCGTTGGCCGGTAGATTGAATATCATCTGGGCCGTGGTCGAGGCATTCGGTGGACTGTCGCCCGTCACCAGTTGCAGGTCGGATAGTGATGTCGTATTGAATGATCCGGTAGCCGTTGGCTGGAACACTTTCAGGTGTTGGCCGGCCGAGTTGACCACATAGCCGCTGCTGTTGGTGGAGAAGGATCCGGCGCGGGAATATTGCAGCGCCCCGCCGTCGCTGAGGACGAAGAAGCCATTGCCGCTGAGCGCCAGGTCCAGACTGTTCCCGGTGTTGGTAATGTTTCCCTGGGTGAAAGTCTGCGCGATGCTGGCTAGCTTGACGCCGTTACCCGTCTGGGTGTTGCTGACGCCTTGCGGCGAGACCGCAAAGAGCTCGGAAAACTGCGAGTGGGAAGACTTGAAGCCGGTGGTGGCCGAATTGGCGATGTTGTTGGCCGTGACGTTCAGATCGCTCTGCGCCGCATCGATGCCACTGAGTGCTATGCCGAATGCCATGAGTCATACTCCTGATGTGCTTGAAACTAATTAATTTGCTGAACACTGCTGAGAGCCACCGGCCCCAGCTCCGACGTATTGAGCGTCACGCCCGCGCCGCCGGTCCCGAGGCTCACGCTCGCCACGGTGCCATCCAGCAGGGTCGCGGCTGCTTGACTGCTGCCCCCCACAGTGACCGAGGCGGAGAAATTGTAGGTCCCGGGTGGCGCCGCAGCGCCCGTGCTGGTAGTGCCGTTCCAGGTGAATCCCTGCAGCCCGGTACCGGGGGCGACGCTGAACTGATTCACCAGCATACCGCTCGAGTCCGTCACGTTAAGCGTCAGGCTCGAAGCATTGGCCGGCACCTGGACCGCACCGCTGATGGGTGCACCGCTCCTGTAGGTGGCTGAGCTGGCGGAGGTCAGCACCGATTTCCCGACCAGCGCCACACTGGTCAGTGCCTGCGATGAGATCAAGGAGGTCGAGAGATTCGACATGGTGCTGTTCAACGAGGAGATGCCGGTAACCGTGCTTAGCTGGGCCAGCTGCGACAGAAACTGATTGCTGTCGGTGGGGTTGAGCGGATCCTGATTTTTCAACTGCGCGGTCATGAGCGTCAGGAAATCATTGGCGTTCAGAGTTTGCATGACGCTGGCGTTGGCGCCCGTGCCGCCGGTAGCGCCCGTGCCGCTCGTGGCGGAGCTACCGAGTGGATTAGCCGCGGCGGTGCCTAGGGTAGAGGTGCTCATGAGTTGGGGTGCTCCTGTAGTTACTGTCCGAGCTTTAGTGTGGCCAACATCAAATCTCGAGCCGTGCTCAAGACCTCAACATTGTTCTGGTACGAGCGCGAGGCGGAGATCATGTCGGTCATCTCTTCAACGACGTTGACGCTCGGGGCGTACACATAGCCTTGAGTGTCCGCAAGCGGATTGCCGGGGTCGTAGCGCGCTTCCGGGCTGGCGGTACTCTGCGCGATGCTGGTTACATTGACACTGGCCGAGGCCGCGTCACTGCCGCTGCCGATGACAGCCTGAAACACCGGATGCCTGGCGCGATACACACTCTGTGGATCGCTCCCCACACTGTCGGCGTTGGCCAGATTGCTGGCTACCGTGTTGAGCCGTACCGATTGAGCGCTCATGCCTGAGCCGGCAATGTCGAATATCCTGAAGCTGGACACGTCTGCTTACGCCTCTATTGTCCGGTGATCGCGGTCATCAATCCGCGCAAGCGCGTGTTGAGCAGCGTCAAAGTGGCCTGATAACGCACAGCGTTCTCGGCAAAGGCCGCCTGCTCGAGTTGCTCGTCAACTGTGTTGCCGTCCAGAGAGGGCGCCAGTGGCACCCGGTAACGCAGCGCCGAGTCCTTATCGTTGACGGCGGTGGGCGAGTTGTCGGCTGCGCTTTGGTGATTCGTGTTCGTCTGCCGGAGCGGCAGCGTGCTGGTGGCAGAGGCGCCGGCATTGGCCAACGCCGCCTTGAAATCCAGGTCGCGCGCCTTGAAATTGGGTGTATCCACATTGGCGAGATTGGCGGCCAGCAGCTCGGTACGGCGCGACTCAATGCTCAGTGCCTGCGCCGGTAGACCCAGAAAACTGTCGATGCTGTTACTCATACCGACTCCGTATTGCCGAAACTCTCGCCGCTGTTGGAGCAAGGCCTGTGCCAGATCACTCCAACCGCCCAAACGCCCCGTCAAACCGTGAATCCGCTCGCTATTGCCGTTTGAATTGGCTCGCACCGGCCCGCGTAGTGGCAATTGGCCACCGAGTTTGGCAAGAAGTTGCCGGCTTGCAGGACGATGAAAAGCCAATGTGTCAGCCATTTGACGCTCGCCTCTGGCATGGAGCTTGCTCCGCACGACTCACCTACTAATGTGCCGCGAGGACTTGCCCATGAATTACCGCTTGGTTCAACGCTTTGGCGCTACCGCGGTGGCGTTGTTGTTACTCAAACCATTCCATGCCGGCGCCCTCGAGCTCACCGACCCGGCGCTGATCCGCAGTACGGCGGAAAGCGCGGTGCGGACTGCAGCCGGCGAGAGCGCACAAGATCTGCTGGTCACGGCCGATGTGTTGGACGCGCGCTTGCAGTTGGGCGCCTGTTCAACAGCGCTGCAGGCGTTGATTGCCGGCGACGGCCAGATTCACGATCACACGACAGTGGGAGTGCGCTGTGAGTCGGGCAACCGTTGGGCCCTCTACCTGGGCGTAGCGGTGATCACCGAGACTTCCGTGCTGGTGGCGCAGCACGCCCTGGCACAGGGGAGCGTGCCGCAGGTCGCAGACTTTCAGGTGATGCGCCGGCGCCTGCCGGGACTGTCCACCAGTTACGTTACCGATCCGGCCGCGCTCCACGGTCAGCGACTGCGCCGATCGCTGGCCCTGGGCGAGGTACTCAACAGCGACGCGCTGCTGGTTGCCCCCATCGTGCACCGCGGCCAGGAACTGACGCTGCTCGCCCACACGGAGGGCATGGACATACGGGTGGCCGTGATTGCCCTGACGGATGGCAAACCCGAGGAGCGTATTCGGGTTGAGAACGTAGGCTCCCACCGCGTAGTGGAGGCCACTGTGCGTACCGCTCAGTTGGTCGAAGTATCCTTATGACAAACTCGGGTCTAAAGTTGCGCCGCAGGCGGCCGTTACAGGCTCCGTAGGAACCTCGTTAGGAGTAGTGACGTGACCACCCGCATCAAGGGCGCCGATACCAACGCTGTCGACATGGGCACCAGCCGCGCCGTGGATCCGGTGCGTCGGACTGCGCCAACGGCCCACACTACCAGTGCTGCCACGAGCAGCGGCGAGAGCATCAGTATCACCGCTACCGCCCGCCACCTGATTTCGCTGCAACAGATTATCGCCGGCACTCCCGAAATCGATGCTGCGCGGGTGACGCAATTGAGCCAGGCTATCGGCCAGGGCAAGTACACCGTCGATTCAGCCAAGATCGCCGACCGAGTCCTACAGCTCGAACAGGATCTGGCCGCCGCCAAGCCACGCCGGCAGTCCTGATCATGAGTGTTCAGCCCGCTGATATTCGGCGGCACGTGGAACAGCTCCTGCGCGAAGAGTCCGTGCTGCTGGTGGAACTCGAGCAGATTCTCAGGCGCGAAGTCGCGGTAGTGAGTGGTGAGGATGCCGTGGCGATCGAACAGATTGGCGGTGCGCGCCGCCTGTGCGTCGACGCCTTGAGTCGCCTGGACGCGGACCGAGTCGCCACCTGCCGCATGCTGTCCTTTCCCGGCGGGCGCGAAGGTTTTGAACAACTCCTGAGCTGGTGCGACCCGAGCTTGGCACTCCAGCAGCGCTGGCAGGAGAACCTGCTCGTCGCTGGACGCTGCAAGATCCTAAATGACGGGAACGGTGCGGTGGTGACCCTCAAACTCGGCCAGGTGCAGAAGCGACTGGCGACGCTGCGCGGCGGCAAAGTCGGGGACGTTTACGGTCGCGGTGGCGCCAGCTACGACGGCTTCACGCAACGAGCACTAGGGCAAGCCTGACGCATCAAGCTTTCGACGCACGCACCCCGACGCAACCCTGGGGTACCAGCCGCGGCCGACGCGGCTTGAGCGCAGCCCGGTGGGCGTCCATTACCTGTTGTGCATCGAAGCCAATCAGGCCCGCCTGCTCTACCAGATACCGATAAAGCTCACCCAGCTCCCGCGTGATTTGGGCTTCGGGCCCGTTGCGTCTTGCCAGGGCGTACTGATGGAGCAGCTCCTTGATCGCGCCGATCGGCACCGGCGCACTATCGGGACCTACCAGCTTGGACACACCCGCGCGGAGCCACCGCACGGCCACGCGCGTATCGGTGAAGATCGCAACTGGCCGGCCAGTTTGCGGATTTTTGCTCGGGCGCGTCACTGTCGCATCCACTGCCGTGCAGCAAACCAGCGCGGCGCGCGCCCCAGTCGGCAACGAGAAGTGCTGCAACATGTGCTGCTGCCACGTAGCCCGCCGGTTCAGATCCACCCCGACCACCTGCCGACAGTCCAGCAGAATTCGCCAGCATGAGACCTGCCGCGCGAATCCCTGCACGCGCTGCTTGAGCGGCGCGCCCAACAGCTTGTCGGCAGAGCCGCTCACTGTGGCCCAGACCAGCCCACGCGCATACTTGATGTCGATCGCATCACGCACTCTCATACCTTCCTTGATTACTCATCATCACAAGGGAATCGCAGCAGGCCGTCACCCAGATTTTGATTATCGATACCATATACTGTATGACACACTCATATGTCAAACGTATCAATCTGTTACGAAGCATGTGCATGAACCAGGACATGCCGGCCGTGTACCGCCCGGCGGCCGACGCCACTTCCAGCCGAGCTGCCGCGAGCGATCGGAAAATCCTGTATCGTCCGCCTGCCAGACCCGCCTTGGGGCGACCAACACACGGGACCGTTCATGTCAGACCTGCTGCAAGCCGCGTTGCTCGGCCTTGTCGAGGGCATCACCGAATTCCTGCCCATCTCCAGCACCGGCCACCTCTTGATCGCCGAACATTGGCTGGGCGCGCGCTCGGAGCTGTTTAACGTTGGCATTCAGGCCGGCGCCATTTTTGCCGCGGTGCTGATTTTCTGGCCACGGCTCACACGACTGGCAACGGGATTGCACGATGCCGCGCAGCGCGACTATCTGGCCAAGCTGGTGCTGGCCTTCGGCATAACCGCGCTCGGCGGATTATTGGCCAAGAAGCTGGGTGTGGCCCTGCCCGAGTCCATCGTGCCCGTGGCCGGCGCTCTGATCCTGGGCGGCGTTGCCATACTGATCATCGAATGGTTCCTGGACGGGCGCCCCATCCGTACGCAAGTCACCTGGTCAGTGGCCGCTTGGGTGGGCGGCTGCCAGATTCTGGCGGCCGTGTTCCCGGGCACCTCACGCTCGGCGGCTACCATCTTTGCCGCCATGCTCGCGGGCCTGACCTCGCGCGCCGCCGCCACCGAGTTCGCATTCCTGGTCGGTATACCGACCATGTTTGCCGCCACGGGCTATGAGTTCCTGAAAACTCGCCACGTCTCCACGGCAGGCGAAGACTGGCTGGCTTTCACCGTGGCTGCGGCGATCTCCGGTGTAGTGGCCTTTGTGGCCGTCAAATGGCTGTTGCGCTACATCCAGACCCACCGCTTCACCTGGTTTGCCTGGTACCGTATCGCAGTGGGCATCGTGCTCCTGGCGTTGGTACGCTGAGCGTTGGGTCACGCTCGAGCGGGCTCGCGCCGCGGCGCGAGCCCTGCCCCGGAACCTGGAGCCTACGAGAGCCTAGAACGCATAGACCAGATTGACCGTCGTGATGGTGTCCACCTTCTTCTTGGGCGGAGCGGCCACCGGCGGCTTGGTATTGTCGCGAACATCCAGGCCCACCGATAAAGCCAGCGCGGTGCTCATCTTCACTTCCAGCCCCAGGAAGTTGGTCAGCAGCGTATCGCCAGAGCCGACCTCAGCGTGAAATTTGTCGACCACTTTGGTGGATGCCGTCAGGGCATTGGCGTAGTCGAAGCCCGCGACGAACACTGCATCACCGGAACTATTGCCGGTAGCGTCGTCTTTCAGGCGCCGATACCCGGCACCCGCCTGGCCAGAGAGCTTGATAGCATCTGAATCGTAGAATTTGTAGCCCACGCCCGTACTGGCCGTGGCCTGATAGTCGAAGCCGCTGAACTTGTCGTTCTCGTAGCGCAGGCCGCCGAACCAGAAGCTGCGCGCATTGATAGCGTAGTTCGACTGCCATCCCGCGTCGAAACGATTGGCGCTTTGCACGCTGGGGCTACCGCTCCTGGCCCGCAGCAGGCCCATGTCGAGCGCGTGCGTCCATTGGCCGTCGATCTCCAGCAAGCCAAGTTTGAAATTGATCGTTTCCGCTGTCGTGTTGCCGCTGGCCAGCACGGCCCCGGCCTCGCCCTTACCATGCCAGCCCACCGGTGGTGGAGGCGGCGCTGTGGGAGCCGGGGCATTGTCGGCCTGAGACGTCACAGCAGCCAAGCCTAATGCTACGGCAGTTAGAATCTGTCGATTGGGAATCATGTGTACTCCGCGTACGTTTTTTGAAGCGCGCGGATTATCCTTAAGCGAGCCCGCCCCTGGCAACCTCATAATCGCGATTTTGCGCGCCGCTTGCCGACGATCCTTCCCGCCGACCGAATGGCGCTCGCGGGCCTATTTGGCCAGAACGAACGTAACCTTCATCCGCACGCGGTATTCCACAATTTTGTCATCCTTGAGTACCACCTCTTGGCTGGCAATCCATGCCGAGGCGACATTTTTAAGTGTTTTGGTCGCGCGCTTCAGACCGGTGGCAATCGCATCATCAAAGCTCTTCTTGGAAGAGGAAGTCAGTTCGGTCACTCTGGCTACGGACATAGGGTAAATCTCCGGTTACTGGGCATATTGAATTACCTGCTCGTTGCCCCCACATTACGCGCCTGTGCTAAACGCCACAAGGACTCCACCCATGATCAAGGGTAGTGATCGACGCCAGGCCAGTTACGCCGCTCACCCAATGTTCGTCGACCGCTGGTCCCCGCGGGCCATGTCGGGTGAGGCGCTCAGCGAGGCGGAGCTGCTGCCCCTGTTTGAAGCTGCTCGCTGGGCGCCCTCGTCCATGAATTTCCAGCCTTGGCGCATACTGTACGCACGCCGCGACAG
>Ga0075015_100000328_pt1 | contig 16023 bp, 12 predicted proteins | sample AleBraG_ABR_2013_FD_71476 | JGI IMG/M metagenome (GOLD analysis project Ga0075015, IMG submission 71476) | Freshwater sediment microbial communities in response to fracking from Pennsylvania, USA - Alex Branch Run_MetaG_ABR_2013 | ecosystem: Environmental > Aquatic > Freshwater > Creek >...
TTGCGGAGCGAGATCTCCTCGTCCGTGATAGCTGACATCTGATCCGTGCTCTGACTGAGCTTCGACAGCAGCGTTTTGCTTTTTTCCGTGCTCAACAGCTTGCTCAATTCCGTCAACCGCTGAGCCACCTCTTGTTTGTCTTGGCCGTATTGTTGGAGTGAGGGCTGGTCGCCATTGAACACATAGTCGGACGCAGACCGACCCTGCTTCCTGACAGCTAGTTCGACAGCGGTGGCGACTTCCTTGCGGTGCAGAGAAACAGGGACGCCCTCGGCCGCCGCAATCACTCGGACAGTCGAGTAAAACCCGACCGCAGCTGTCAGAATCAGCAGCATGAGCAATGCGCCGAAACCCAGTGCCAGCTTCGTCTTTAGACCAAATCGTTTCATCCCCAGACCCCCACTATCGACGGAAGGCAAAAAATGTGTTTTCTAATCGGCACTATCCACCCTGTGCATTAACTCCGCATCACCCGCCACACTGATGTGCGGCACTGCATCACGCAGAAATGACTAGAGCGGGGATACGCGGCTTAAAGCCTTATGCCTGGGCGCGGATTGTTTTCGCGCGGGCCGCAGGGGTGGTAACTTTGGGCACCGCTCGGACGACTTCTGCTGCCACTTGGTCGAGTGGAACGCTTCTGTCTAGAACTCCTACCTCCGCACATGCGCGCGGCATGCCATACACGACGCATGTCCGCTCGTCCTGACCGATCGTGAGGGCGCCTCGTGCATGGAGAGCCTTCATGCCCTCACAGCCGTCCGATCCCATCCCCGTGAGAATTACCCCAATCGTCGGACCTTCGAAGACCGCCGCCGCAGACTTCAGCATGACGTCTACGGAAGGCATGTGAAGAGACCCGTTCCGAACATTGGACAGGGAAACCGCATACTTGGAGTGGGTTTGCCGCACAAACGTCAAGTGAGAACCGGCTGGCGCGATGAGCACACAACCCGGCTCCAGTAGCCGGTCGGCTGTGGCCTCCTCCACGCGCACATCACAAAGGGAATTCAGCCTTCGGGCAAATGGTCCAGTGAAGCCAACCGGCATGTGCTGGACGATCACGACTGCAGCCGGCAGGTCTCCCGGCAGCGCCGGAAGTATCTGCTGCAGCGCGGCTGGGCCGCCGGTCGAACAACCCAGGCACACGATCGGCATTCTCGGCCCGAGTTGCGGCGGTTCCGCTAACGAACGCGCCGCGATGGGAGCTTTCTTCTGAGCGCTTACCGCTGCCGTAACGGCATGGCGATCTCGACTGGTAAATGCCGCCTTAACCTTCGCAACCAGTTCCTCCCGCACCTGGATGATGTCCAATGAAGCATGAGACATCGGTTTGGGAATGCAATCGAAGGCGCCCAGAGAAAACGCTTCTAGAGTGGTCTCGGCTCCCTCGGTGGTCAGCGAACTGACCATGATCACCGGACGAGGGTGGTTCTGCATGATGCGCTGAAGAGCCTGCAGCCCATTCAGCACAGGCATCTCCAGGTCCAGAGTAACTACGTCTGGATCGTGTTGCGCGCACAACTCGACCGCTGCTCGGCCGTCATGTGCCTGGGCAATTACTTTTATATCCGGGTCAGACTCGAGCATGCGCCGCAGGGCGGTACGCATGAAGGCACTGTCATCTGCGATCAGTACTCTGACCGGGAACTTGCGCGGCTGGATTCCTTGCGTCATGCCATATTGAAAAGCGTCGTAACCAGGCGCTCTATTTCTTCAATGTAAGTGTCCAGTTCCAGCGTAAAGCGCGCCAGATCGAAGTTCCGCATCGCCGGAAGCCCTTCCCCGATATGCTTCCACCCGTACTCCGCGGAAAGATCGACTTGGCGCAATTCGTCGAAGCCGTAGCCCAGCCCGCGCATCCGGCAGAGAATATCTGTAAGGTTCACGATGCTGACCAGCACCGGAGCCACCGACGCGTGCTCGACATCGTGATGATGCCGGATCACTTCTTTCAGTTCCAATGGCAGATGCCAGCGCTCTGCCAGCATCTCGCCAATCACACAGTGATCAACGCCCAGAACGGCCGGCTCGGCCTCGTGTATCGGGCAGCGTTTCTCAATTGCGACCCGCGTTACCGCCTCGAATTCTTTGGGAAACGTCGTGAGTTCCACAATCAATCCCAGATCGTGCAACAAACCCGCGAGGTAGGCCTGCTCCGGATCGGCATAGCCCACCCTTCGGGCAAATTCCCGGCTGACCAAGGCGCACGCCAGCGAATGCTTCCACAGATCCGTCGGTTTCAATGATCCCGGACGGGCCGGCAGCGCTCGCAGCAGGCAGCATGTGGTGGCCACTTCCCGAACCTTGGTCATCCCCAGGGCCATCACCGCGCCCTGCACCGTCTCAACTCGGTTGCGCATGCCAAGCAGCGGCGAATTCGCCATGTGCAGACATTGGGCGGTCAGCGACTTGTCGTAGGAAATCAGAGTAACGATCTCGGTCACATTCACATTTTCAGCGGGCTCGCCCAGGCGCCTCAAAAGCGGCACAAGCAATGCGGGAACCGTTGGAATGTTGTCTAGATCCGCGATCTTTCGAGATATCTCACTGGTTGCGATAGCCATCACACGCCTCCTCCGGGCTCGGACTTGTAGTAGGCCGTCGCACCCGGGAAGTGGACTAGACGAAACTGATCATTGATTCCGAAAAGAGACTCTGAGTGGCCAAGGAAAAGGTACGACTTCGGCAGCAGGTTGTTGTAATAGTGCTGCACAACCTTTTTTCTGGCGGCGCCGTCGAAATAGATCATGACGTTGCAGCAAAAGATGACGTCCATATTTTTCATGAACATCATTTTTGCGTCATCGAGCAAATTGACCCGAGAGAACTGAACGATCGACTTCACCGGGTCTTTGACCGCCAAGAGATTCCCCGCGGGAGTAAAGTACTTGTCCTGCAGATAAGCGCTCAAGTTCCGCGTCGCGTAGTCTCCATACACTCCGGCGCGGGCCTTTTCGAGCGACCGCTCGTTGAGATCGGTTGCCAACACTTCAAACTTAAGGTTCTTCAGGATTCCCGCACTCTCCTCCAGGAAGAGGATTGCCAGCGTATAAGCTTCCTCACCGGTAGAGCATCCCGCGCTCCAAACACGAAGTTTGGAAAATGGAAACCGGCGCTTGTTTTCTACGATTGCGGGCAAAACTACTTTTCGGAGCGCTTCGATTTGGGGAAGGTTCCGAAAGAAAAAGGTTTCGCCAATGGTGATTTCGTTGAGAAGTTGCGTCAACTCCGCGGTGCGGTTCGCGCTTCGGGTCAGGAAGGCGTAGTAGTCCGGCAGGGACCCTGCCCCCATGACTGCCATTCTCTTTTGGCAACGTTTCTCCAGAAACTCCAACCGGTGGTCCGGCTGTAAGATTCCCGCAATCTGGTAAATCAAATCGCGGATCTGGTAAAGATGCGAGCTGAATCCCACACCGGACGGCGATTGCGCCATCCAACTTCGAGAGGGAAACATGGTGTCTGTGCTAGGCATGGGCTACCTTTGCGGCACTGTTCCGCCTCTTTTCCGCTTCCGCGACCAGAGATGCGGGATCAAGCAGCAATCGGACCATCCCGTCTCCCCCCACCGTGGCTCCTGCAATGCCTACGGATTGGCGCGAGAGCACATCCAGAGGCTTAATCACGGTTGCTTCTGCACCCACCAGGCCATCCACGAGGAATGCAACACGCCGCGTACCGAGCCCGACAATCACCATCTTCCGGCATACGTTGTCATCTCCACCTGGTTCGCTGACACCTAGAGCATGCGCCAACCGAATCAGCGGAATCGTCTTTTCGCGAACATGGATCGCCTCGCAGCCCTCGACCGTGTGGATCTCGCCAGACTCGACCCGCAGCGTTTCCACCACTGTGCGCATCGGCAGACCGTAGACTTCCTGCCCCACTCTGACCGAGAGCACCGGCAAGATGGCCATGGTCAGGGGCAGTCTGAGAGTCACTGTCGTCCCCTGACCGAGCGTGCTGTCCAATTCGACGGTTCCGTTCATGTTCTTTACATTGGTGTTGACGACGTCCATTCCCACACCGCGTCCCGAAACGTTACTTGCAACTTCCTTGGTGCTGAAACCCGGAAGGAAGATAAAATCCAGGATTTCCCGTTTGCTCAGGGTGCGGGCTCTTTCGGCGGTGACCAGCCCTTTCTCCACGGCTTTGCGACCAATACGCTCGGGATCGATTCCCGCGCCGTCGTCAGTAATGCTGACGACAATCTGGTCCCCTTCTTCTCGGGCCTCGAGCCGCAGCGTCCCCTTCGGACTCTTTCCAGCCGCCGTCCGGACCTCCGGCTTCTCAAGTCCGTGATCGAGTGAGTTGCGAACCAGATGTACAAGTGGATCGCCGATCAGCTCCACCATCGTCTTATCCAACTCGGTGTCCTGGCCGCTGACCACAAGGTCCACTTCCTTATGCAGGCTGTTTGCCAGATCACGCACGATCCGCGGGAACTTGCGGAATACGGTGTCGATCGGTACCATGCGGGTCTTGAGTCCAGCCACGTGTAATTCTTCGGTCAGGAACGTCAATCGGGCTGTGGTCTGAGTGAGTGCGTCCTCCAACTTCTCTGCATCGAGCCGGCCGGCCGTAAGATCACGGCTGACCTGGACCAGACGATTGCGCTCCAACACCAGCTCGCCGATCAGATTGATCAGGTCATCGAGCTTGTGGACGTCAACCCGCATCGTTTGCGGGACAGCAATAGACTCTGCGATCTGCTTTTGTTTGACTAACGCTTCCCCCACCTGGGCCGGCGAGGCGAGTTCCTTCTCGATCAGCATCTCGCCCAGCTTCCGCTGCGGCTGCGCGTAAACCTGCTCGTCCAGTGCGTGCTGTAAATCGGCCGACTTGATTACGCCCTCAGCAACCAGAAGATCTCCCAACGAGGGCGCAACATCAGGCTTCTGAGCTGCCGTTAGCTCATTGAGCAGAGGATCGAGATCGTATTCACCCAGCCGATTATCCCTGATGTCTTTCAACATGCGGCCCAACTGGTCTCTCGCTCGAAGCAAGACGTCGATGATCCGCCGCGAAAGCTTCAGTTCCCCCCGGCGCAACGCGTTGAGGACGTCCTCGGCTCTGTGGCTTACCCGGATCACCGGATCAAATCCCAGGAAGCCGGACGTGCCCTTGATTGTGTGGAGAGCCCGAAAGATGCGGTTGAGTAATTCGCCATCGTTGGGCGCCGCTTCCAGCGCCACCATGTCTTCGTCAACACGCTCCAGCAGTTCCTCTGACTCCACCAAGAACTCTCTTACTAGTTCTGGATCCTGCGCTAAGTCGTTATCATTCACGGTGATGCATCCCTCGATCGTCTCTGCTTACTGACCGCGCCACTGCAGGCGGATCGCTCAAATTCAAGGCGTCTCTATATCGGCTCGACAGTGCAAATACGTTAACGCACACTCATCACGACCGGGAACCGCCGGCCTGTCTCTCAAAATGAAATCTAGTTCTGGACTTCCAGGCTGAACCACAACGGTTCCCCATGAAACATGAGTGGTAATTCGATCCGTTCTCCGCTCGCCAGTGAATGAAGTTCGTAATTGTCACCACTGATCACGGTCGGAACTGACAACATACACTTGTCTTCAAGGCTGGCGATTTTCGCCTTGAAGTTCCCTGCCACCATGTTGCAGATCTCACCGACAGCGTCAGTTGCCTGAGTAGCTGCCTCGTCCTCGCCCACTCCCAGCATCTGGCAAGCGATCCTTCTTGCAGACGTCTTGCCGCAACGGACGGTCAGAACACCGCACAGTTCACCAGCAAAGCCAACCATCCCGGCGACTTCGGACGATACGGTGGGATTGGCTTCGGGAACCGACAGTTCCGCCCCCACCATCATGAGGAAGACTTCTTTCGCCGCATCGTTCAAAACAACACGCCAGCGCTCGAACTGCGCCTGATTGTCGGTACTCGCTTTCTCCAATTCCCAAGTCATCACTTTCCCCCGCGCTGCGTGATTAAATTGTGATTCGAATAACTAACCAAGACTTCGCCACCCTCCGCTGCGCCATGCAACCAGCTTGTCCACGCATGCTTCGCCACTGATGCTTCAGTTTGATCCCCGGAAGCTTCTGCCCCACCATCACCTACGTTCGAGTGCGCTCTTATCGGCAAAACCTGGCTCCAACGTTACCCGTGGAATTCCAGCGAGTCCCCTCTAACGATCGCAGCGGCGCACCTGCCGCTCCATTCGGTCTGGTTACCTAGGTCCCTTTCCACTGAAGACGGGAACGGGCAATGCCGATAAGGCACAAGCAATTCCCTGGAAGGAAAGGAAAGGCCGATGCAACTCACACTTGGAAAGAAGCTGGGGTTAGGCTTTGCATCGGTTCTTGCCTTGATGGTTCTTAGCACCGTCCTTGCTTATACGAAGGCGACTACCGTCAAGAAAGGCCAAGAGAAGATAACGGACGTACGCATCCCCACGGTCTCTGCCTTGAAGGACTTGCAGAAGGATCTGAATCAAACACAGAACAATGGACGCCAAGCCGTCCTTGCAGGAAAAGAGCCAGCCCGGCAGGAGGCCGCGAAGAAGCTTTTCGATTCGACGTGGAACGACGTTGGAAAAGACGTCGCGAGGCTAGACGAAGTGGCCCTCAGATGGACGCTTCAGGTAAACCGGGACCGCCTGAACCAGACGAAGAATCATCTTCCACTTCTCCGAGCCGCTCAAGAAGCGGCTATGAAGCATGCCGCTGGCGGCAGACGTGATGCCGTTGTGAAAGCAGGCAACGAATTCGCCGACCAGGCCACGCCGGCTACCGAGGCTATCAAGAAGTTGCTCGGTGACCTGGCGGATTCCAACACCGAGCTCCTGAAGCAGGAAACCGAGTTCATGGATGCGCAGACCCGGTCCCTGAATCTCACGATGTTCGCCACGACCTTGGCCGCATTGGGGATCGGAGCCTTCGTAGCTGTTTTTCTCAGCCGCGGCATTGCAGGCGCAAGCCAATCCGTCCTGGTCCGAGCCGAGGCGATCGCCGCTGGCGACTTGACTGGTGACCAACTGGTCGTCCGAAGCCACGATGAGCTGGGCGACCTGACGATGGCCATCAATAAGATGAGCGGCAGTTTGACGAAGGTCGTGCGGACGATCGCCACCACCGCCGAGCAAGTGGCCAGCGCCAGCGAAGAGATTTCCTCAGGCACTACGCAATCGGCCGAAACTGCGCGTAGTCAAGCCGACCAGACCCAGCAAGTCGCCACTGCCATGCAGGAAATGTCCTCCACCGTGCAGCAGGTTTCTGAGAATGCCCAAAAGGCCGCGGACGCCTCCCACAAAGCTGCGCAAGCAGCCCGCCAGGGTGGACAAGTGGTTCAGGAGACGCTCAGTACCATGCACAGCATCGCCGATTCCACCCGAAAGGTCGCGGCTCGCATCACAGAACTGGGGAAGAGTTCGGAGCAGATCGGAAAAATAGTTGCGGTCATCGATGACATAGCCGACCAGACCAACCTGCTTGCCCTGAACGCCGCCATTGAGGCTGCCCGCGCCGGTGAACAAGGCCGCGGCTTTGCCGTAGTCGCGGACGAGGTTCGAAAACTCGCCGAACGCACCACCAAAGCCACAAAAGAAATTGCCGCCATGATCGAGTCCATCCAGGCTGAAACCAAGACCGCGGTGCAGGCCATGGAATCGGGCAATCGGGAAGTTGAGACCGGCGTGACGAAGACCTCGGCGTCCGGCTCGGCGCTGGAAGAGATTATCAAGATGTCAGAAGGCGTCGGTGACATGATTGCACAAATCGCCACCGCGGCTACGCAACAGTCCAGCGCCACGGAACAGATCAACGCCAATGTTAGCCAAATTTCCAGCGCGACTCAGGAATCATCGGCAGCCGCCGAGCAAACCGCAAAGGCCTGCACCGATCTGTCCAGTTTGGCTTTCGACCTCCAAAAGGTCGTCAACCAGTTCACGCTGGATTCCTCACTCCGGTTTTCGCAGGATCCGGAGAATTCGCGCACTCAATCCAAACCAAGGGCGTCCTCGGCTGCAGCGGGGGCAATCCACTAAGAAACCAAGGAGCACAGAAATGGCACCCTCAGCACAACTGGAACAAACCGCAGCCTCGAAAATTGGCTCATCGGGCCATTCCGCTGCGCTACTGCAGATTGTCACCTTCCAGGTCGGCACCGAAACCTTCGCCCTGGATATTCTCAAAGTGCACGAAATCATCCGCTTCCGGCAACTGACCCGGGTTCCCAACCTGCCCAGCTATGTCGAAGGTGTTCTCAACCTGCGCGGCAAAGTCATTCCTGTCGTCGGCTTGCGCCAAAGGATTGGTCTGGAGCGCAAGGAGCCCAACTCGACTACAAAGATCATCGTCGCTAGCGTCAAAGATGACGTGCTGGGCTTCATGGTCGATTCCGTCTCTGAAGTTCTCCGCATTGGCGCCGATACCGTTGAGCCGGCACCCCGTCTGGGCGAAGGCGGGCAGAGGTACGTTTCCGGGGTCGGCAAGGTCAATGACCACCTTCTGCTGTTGCTCGACCTGGACAAACTTCTTACTGAGGAGGAAAACACCCAGGTCCTGACGGCGAAAGCGAGTGCAGGCGAAGAAGCCGCGGGCGCAGCAGTCTAGGATCACCATCGCTGACGCGCCACCAGAATGAAATGCCGGAAACCAGAGGAATACAGTCAATGAATACAGTCCTGTCTCGCCTCCACCACAAGGGCGACCGCATCATGCTCGCCGTAGTTTGGTCGCTGTTCACCCTGTCTCTCGCGCTTGCCTCTTTGCACGAGACTTGGCGGTTGGCGCTGATCGTCGGTGTGGGCTTCGCGCTCGCCTCCACCGTCGCGGTCGTCGTTGCCCCCGGTCGTCGCAGCACCCGCCTCATCAATGCTTCCGTGTTCATGGCCTTTTCGGCGTTGCTGATTCACCAGACCCACGGCATGATCGAAATGCACTTCGCGATTTTCGGCCTGCTGGCGTTTCTGTTGTTCTATCGCGATTGGGCGCCTATTGTCGCCGCAGCGCTGCTCATCGCCCTCCACCATCTTGGCTTCCATTTTCTCCAGAGTCAGGGCGCTCCGGTCTTCGTATTTCCTCACCCATGCGGGATTGCCATTGTGTTTGTGCATGCGGCGTTCGTGGTTTTCGAGACCATTCTTCTGACCTACATGGCAATCCTCGGCAAGCAGGAAGCCTTGGATGCGCAGGAGGTTATTGATCTGGGCTCCCGGATCCGCGAGGACGGAACCATTGACCTGTGCGTCACGAAAGGTTCGTCTGCAGGAATCTCGGCCCAGCACCTCGAAGAACTCCTGGTCGCCATCGGAGACGCAGTCACCGGCGCAAGAAATGTCGCCGTCGAGGTTCAAACCGCTTCTGAGTCCCTGGCTGTTGTTACGGAACACGTTCGGCATTCGAACTCCGAGCAGGAGCAAAACACCCAGCAACTGGCTGCCACTGGACATGAAATGGCGGCTACGGCGTCCTCGGTACGGGAAGATGCGGCCCGCGTCGCTTCCGAAGCTCAAGCGTCCGAGCAGGTCGCTGCGGCAGGCCGGGCGCAAGCTACAGAAGTCATGGCCGACATGGAACAGTTGGCGGCCCACATCGCTACGGCAGGCGAAGCCATGACCCGCCTGGAGCGCGAAAATGCCCAGATCAATGCCATCGTCGATTTAATTCGGGATATTGCAGACCAGACCAATCTTCTTGCTCTCAATGCCAACATCGAAGCAGCGCGTGCCGGGGACGCTGGCCGCGGCTTCGCCGTGGTTGCCGACGAGGTCCGCAAACTTGCACAGAATACCGCCTCATCGGTGTCAAAGATCAGTTCCATCATTGAACGGACCAGCAAAGAAACCACGGAAGTCAGCCGAGCCGTCGAAGACTGCCGCCTCCGGGCGGAGCAGGGCCGGGAAAAAACCCGCAAGGCCGATCACAACTTCGAGGACATCACCGGAAGGGTCAAGGCCATCACGGTCTCCATCCAGCAGGTCTCCCAAGCGCTGCAGGAACAGCAGATGGCCAACGACCAGGTGGCCTCCAGCCTGACTTCGATGGAACACTCCTCCAGCGAAAACTCGGCCAACGCCGAGAAATTATCCGCAGCCTGCAAGCTGTTGCAGGACTTGTCCGAACAGTTGGCCTCCAAGGTCGAGAGATTCGTCGTGCCGGCTTCTTCGGCATCCGAGGTCAACCGAAACGCTGAGGCCCAGCTTGCATTCCGAGCCTCTGCAGCGGCCGCAGGCCGATAGATCGGAGATCGGCAAGATTCTGCGCCGCGTGGCCGGGACCGAAGTCTGCCACCTCCTGGCCTGAGACATGCGGAGTCCGGCAAATTAGAAACTCATCCGCCCGCTTCTTTCTGCATTGCACCTTTCCGTCCGCGGCTCTAATCACTGGTTAATCGTACCGAGGCCCGGAGAGGTCGGGCAGTTCGGCAACCCGCGAAACGCTGGTAAGGTCAGCCCGAAAACTGGTTACCGAAGTGCTCCAGCAGACGCGGGCGAGTCGCTAACCCTGCTGAAACTTTCTGCCGATAAGTGAAGCGGCACGAGTCTGCTCCCTTTAGAGGCATCGTGTGCTCAAAGCTGTTCCGGCAAGGCCTGATATGCGGTAAGGAAGGAAGATTCGTACAGACCGCTGCCCCTCCCCCATTTGTAGTTCGTCCAGGGCGCCGGTCGACGGGAAGGCCAGAGATTATGCACGAGAGAGTACTCATCATCGAAGATGAACCCATGCTGGCCGATGCCCTGAGCGAGTTCCTTACCCGCCAAGGCTACGAAGTACACTGTGCGGCGGAACGCGAAGAAGCAGAGGCTCTTCTGGCTCATCACGTCTATGCGCTGGTGATCACTGATCTAGCGCTCTCTCCCTTAGGACTAGCGGGGGTCGACGTCCTCGATTGCATTAAAGACCGGGTAACGCGCCCTAAAGTAATCGTATACAGCGGCCATGTCGACCCCGAACTGACAGCGCGGCTAGAGCCCCACGGAGTCGACGTTTTTCTTCAGAAACCTCAGCCCCTCGAGGAAGTCGCAAGAGTGGCAGCATTTTTGTTGGGGCGCCCGGCATGAGCCTGCTCGAAGAAATCCTCGGCCCCAACGGCTTAAGCATCCTCGTACAGCCGATCATCCACGTGAGTGGGGGCGAGCGCTGCCTGCACGGTGTCGAATGCCTTAGCCGCGGCCCCAAGGGCACACTCTTCGAACGCCCCGACCTACTCTTTGATTACGTTCGCCGCAAGAAAGCTGAACTGGTGGTCGACCGCAAAGTGATCGGACTCGCGCTCAATGCCTGCTCGCGGATCCCGGATCCGATTCGTATTTCCATTAACATCCATGCCTCGAGCCTGGGGCGTGACCCCGACTTCGCCGCCCAGTTGCAGCAGCAGGCCTGCAGTGCCGGCGTTCCCATTTCCCGCCTTACCATTGAGGTCGTGGAACACGCACCCATGTGGAACAAACCCCAGTTCTTGAAAACGATTGGTGAGCTGCAGGGGCTGGGTGTAGTCATCGCCCTTGACGACGTAGGTGCCGGGCAGTCCAACTACCACATGATTTTGGATGCTGCTCCAAACTGCTTCAAGGTAGATGCGTTCATCGTTCAAGGGCTCCATTCCGACCCGCGCCGTCGGGCCATCCTGGCCTCGGTGATGAAGCTGGCCAGCGAACTGGGCGGTGATGTGGTTGCGGAAGGCGTTGAGACCGAAGTTGATTTCTCCGCGCTCGCCGCATTGGGCGTTGCATTCATGCAAGGCTATCTTTTCTCCCGCCCAGTCACCGTGGAGCAACTCTTGAACTCTTCCTGGATTCAACCGCTGGCCTTCTCCGCAAGGGCGGGGCAATGACGACACCGTCCCAGCGGTCAAAGTGCACTGCCGCCGGCTCGTTGCAATAGTCCGCCAACAATCTCGCGCGAAACGGACTTGGAGTTGCACTCTCAGGAACTCGGAGTCTTTGCTTTCTAATGGTCCCCTAACTTGCTATCCGGCCTCGCGATCTTTTGTGTGGTCTTGCGTTGGTTCCGCTGGGCGCCCCCGAGTCCGGGAGCCGAACGGAATGGCCGGCCACGTCTGCTCGCTCGCTTAGCTTTGGCTTCTTCTCTGGCTGGTCTGACGGCCGCCTGCGTTGGTCTCGCCGTCTTCCTCGGAGGATGGATCGGTCACGTCTCGTTCCTCAGAACCATCTTGCCCGGCGCTCAATCGATGAGAGCCAACACCGCGCTGGGATTGGTCTTCCTCGGAGTAGCCCTTTGCTTGCACCAGCGTAGCGACCTAAGCCGCAAAGCGGGAGTCCTCGCTCTGATCTCGTCCGGACTAGCGACTCTGATCGGGACTCTAACCACCCTGGAATATGCCACCCGCCGAGACCTTCACATCGACGAACTGCTGGTCCGCGATTACGCCCGGACGGTCTTCTCCCCGCCCGGAAGGATGGGCGTCACCACTGCAATCAGCCTCGCTTTGTTGGGATGCACCCTTCTATTCGCAAAACATCGCCGCGCAGTCGTGGTAAATCAGTCCATTGCGATTGCAGTTGGCGGTCTCTGCATTTTCAATCTGATAGGGTACATCTACGGCATCCAGAACTACCTTGGCATGGCTCTCTACACGGCCATGGCCTTACACTCTAGCGTCACCCTGCTCATTCTGTGTGGGGGCGTGCTTTGTTCTACCGCGGACGCGGGATTCATGGCTCCAGTCACGAGTGAGCAACTGGGCGGGGTCCTGGCCCGGCGCCTTCTCCCCGCAGCAGTAATAGTTCCCATCGTGTTGGGCTGGTTAAGATGGCAGGGCCAACTTCGCGGATATTACGACACGGCCTTCGGGCTAGCCCTCTTCACATCGGCCAACGTGGCTGTCTTCCTTGCTCTCATTTGGGCGCACAGCGGACGATTGAACAGACTCGATCACGATCGCCTCGAGTCCCGCGATGTCACGGAGAAGAGGCATCTGGAGCAAGCTCAAGCCCGGTTACTTGCCCTCCTGGAAGAAACATCCGACTTCATATGCATGGCCCGGCCGGACGGAACCATTCTCTACGCCAACCGCGCATTGCGCAGGTTGCGCGGCCTTGGCGATAACACACCGATTGACAGCTTGCGGATTGAAGGCACTTATCCCTCAAGGATCGTTGAATTGACAGTAGAGGATGCAATTCAGGCCGCAATCCAGTACGGAGCCTGGAGAGGGGAAAACGTGTTCCGATATCACTCCGGCGAAGAGATTCCAGTCTCCCAACTCATCATGAGTCATCGCAACAGCGATAGAGAACTGGAATTCATCTCCACCATCGCGCGGGACATCAGCGAAATCAAAGAAAAAGAAGCCCAGCTCGAGCTGATACACCAGCAACTCGAAGCGTCGCTGCAAAACGAACGCGAACTGGCTCGTCAGGATCCACTCACCGGGCTGGCCAACCGCCGCGCCTTCCTGGAAACCTCGGAAGAAGAGAAGGAAAGGTCGAGACGCTATCATCATTGTTTCAACATCGCATACATCGACCTGGACGGCTTCAAGAAGATCAACGATACTCTGGGACATGCCGTCGGAGACCAGGTTCTGCGCCAGGTTGCAGAAACTCTGCGCTCGAATCTGCGTTCGACCGACGCAGTGGCCCGGTTGGGAGGCGACGAATTCGCCCTACTGCTTGTCGAAACGGATGCTCCTTCGGCGGAAAAGGTCCTGCGCAAGCTCCACGACCTGCTTCGTGCCGCGATGAAGGCGAATGGCTGGAGCGTGGACTTCAGCATTGGTCTGGCCAGCTACCTTTGCCCGCCCGCCTCCATAGACAACATCATTCGCACCGCGGACGGGCTCATGTATTCAGTCAAGGCCAAGGGAAAGGGCAATCTGGCAGTAGCCTTGCTTGCATAGCAGGCCATGGAAACTTCGGATTGCGTTCCGGTTTGAAAGAGCGCGGCTTTAGCCGCTGAGACAGAACTGTGCTTATGAGCGCTTTTTCCGAAGCCTCCGGAGGATTCGGAAACGCGCGCGGAGTGAAACAGAACGCCCTAATGATCTCGGGCAGAACTGCCGATAATAGGCCGGGCACCGCAGACTGCTCGCCGGGTTCGGCTGTGGTTCGGGTTCGCTGTCCTCAACGGTCGTCCAGTACACCGAAGTAGAAGAGTCAACCGTGATATCCCTGAAAAAGTATCTGGACATGGATCCAGACAGACCGAGATCCCTAGAGCCCGACTCGAATGAGTTGGGTGCCGTCGTCCTCGCCGCCTATCGCGCCGGGCTGCTGGCCATGGGAAAGCATGGAGCTCGCGCGTGTCCGGCCGTCAGTTCGGATCTGCAACAGAATCTGGCCAGCCTGGAAAGTCGCCTGTCGGCGGAAATCACCCCCTCCATTGTCCAGCGTACGGAAGCCGAGGTCGAAGAACAACTCCTGCGATGGGGAGTTCGAGGCGCAGACTACTTCAAAACCAAGGCCAATGAAGTCAAAGAGCTTCTGCTCGTCCTGGCTCGTACTGCCGAGTCCATGGGCGCACGCGATGAACGTTATACAACTCACTTCAATCAGTTCAGGGCCCAGTTGCAGACCATTGCGGACCTGGAAGATTTCGCGCAGGTACGCACGTCCCTCGTACAGCAGGCCGAGGAACTGAAGACCTACGTCGATCAGATGGCGCAAGACAGTCGGGAATCGGTCGCCCATTTGCAGGCAGAGGTCTCAACTTACGAAAGCAAACTCAAGGTAGCCGAACAGCTCGCATTACAGGATGCTTTGACCGGCCTGGCTAATCGCCGCACCGTCGAGGAGCGCATCGAGTGGCGCATCGCGGAGAAACAGACTTTCTGCGTTGTCATGCTTGACCTCGACGGGTTCAAACAAGTCAATGATACTTATGGACACGCTGCCGGTGACGGCCTCCTGCAGCAGTTCTCGCGAGAGTTGCGTTCCAACATCCGCTCTACGGATATCGTTGGCCGCTGGGGTGGAGACGAGTTCGTCGTGATTCTGGATTGCGATCTCAATACTGCAACCTCTCAGGTCGACCGCGTCCGGAAATGGGTGCTGGGCGAGTACACGATCCAAACCGACGCCACCTCAGGCAAAGTGAAGGTCAAAGTCACCGCGTCCATTGGAATCGCGCAATGGCAGTCTGGACAAACGATGCAGGCATTGGTCGCGCGCGCGGACTCCGCCATGTACCGCGAAAAGGCACGGGCGCGCTAAAAGCGAAGACCAAGCCGCGCACGTCTAGTTTCCACCCTAGGCCGACCAGCAACGTGCTCTCCGCCTCTCCCTTTCTGTCCCATCCGCGCATCGCGCACCCGCAAGTTAGAGGCACATGAGGAAGCGGAATTGCACATATCCACTGAGCCTGTGAACGCACACAAAGGACCCACGATGGACGGCGCCGCACAACTACGGAAGCTATATCTTGATCTGGTGCAGAAGTGCATCATCAACACAATCTACGAGGACCCCAACCAGGGCTTTTGGTCCCCCAAAGTATTCGATGGCCAACTCCGGGAACTGGGCCGGGACTGGCCCTCGCAAGCGCACAGCATGATCGGTAACCGCCGGATGTCGAACCTGCGCCAGATCACCGAATACGTGATTGCAAACAATGTTCCCGGAGACTTCATTGAGACCGGAGTCTGGAGAGGCGGGGCCTGTATTATGGCGCGCGCCATCATGAAGGCCTATGGCGTGACCGACCGCCGGGTGTGGGTGGCCGATTCGTTTTGCGGCCTGCCCGCTCCGAATCCGAAATATTCCGCCGATGCCAACGACAAACATCATTCCTACGCGGAATTAGCGGTGTCTTTGGAGGAAGTGAAGTCAAACTTCGCCAAATACGATCTGCTCGACGACCAAGTCATGTTTCTTAAAGGATGGTTTTCCGAGACCCTGCCCAAGGCTGAGATTCAGACCTTGGCCGTTCTGCGGCTCGACGGTGACATGTATGAATCGACCATGGATGGCCTGACGAATCTGTACGACAAACTCTCTTGCGGAGGCTTCGTAATCGTCGACGACTTTGGGGCAGTGGAGGGGTGCCGTCGTGCCGTGACGGACTTCCGGAAAGACCGCGGCATTGAAGACCG
>Ga0075015_100000331_pt1 | contig 15960 bp, 15 predicted proteins | sample AleBraG_ABR_2013_FD_71476 | JGI IMG/M metagenome (GOLD analysis project Ga0075015, IMG submission 71476) | Freshwater sediment microbial communities in response to fracking from Pennsylvania, USA - Alex Branch Run_MetaG_ABR_2013 | ecosystem: Environmental > Aquatic > Freshwater > Creek >...
CATGTCGGACTTCGTGCCGGGCCTCGAGGGCGTCATCGCCTTCGAGACCGAGATCGCCGAGCCGGACAAGGAAGGCAGCGCGCTGCGCTACCGCGGCGTCGACATCGAGGACCTCGTCGGCCGCGTGTCCTACGGCCAGGTCTGGGGCCTGCTCGTCGACAACGAGTTCAACCCGGGCCTGCCCCCGGCCGAGCCGTTCCCCATCCCGGTGCACTCCGGCGACGTGCGGGTCGACGTGCAGTCCGCGCTCGCGATGCTCGCCCCCGCGTGGGGCCTCGAGCCGCTGCTCGACATCGACGACGACACCGCCCGCGACGAGCTCGCGCGCGCCTCGGTCATGGCGATGTCGTTCGTGGCGCAGAGCGCCCGCGGGATCGGGAAGCCGATGGTGCCGCAGAGCCGCATCGACGAGGCCCACACCGTCGTCGAGCGCATGATGATCCGCTGGCGCGGCGAGCCCGACCCCCGCCACGTCCAGGCGGTCGACGCCTACTTCGTCTCGGCCGCCGAGCACGGCATGAACGCCTCCACGTTCACCGCGCGCGTGATCGCCTCCACCGGCGCCGACGTCGCCGCCGCGCTCTCGGGCGCGGTCGGCGCCCTGTCCGGCCCGCTGCACGGCGGCGCGCCGGCGCGCGTCCTGGAGATGATCGAGGGCGTCGAGCGCGACGGCGACGCGCGCCACTACGTCCAGGACGTCCTGGACCGCGGCGAGCGGCTGATGGGCTTCGGCCACCGCGTCTACCGCGCCGAGGACCCGCGCGCCCGTGTGCTGCGCCGTACCGCCCGCGAGCTCGACGCCCCGCGCTACGCCGTCGCCGAGGCCCTCGAGGCCGCGGCGCTGGCCGAGCTGCGCGAGCGCCGACCCGACCGGGTGCTCGAGACCAACGTGGAGTTCTGGGCGGCCATCGTCCTGGACTTCGCGCAGGTGCCCGCGCACATGTTCACGTCGATGTTCGCGTGCGCCCGCCTCGCCGGCTGGAGCGCGCACATCCTCGAGCAGAAGCGCACCGGCCGCCTGATCCGCCCGTCCGCGCGCTACGTCGGCCCGGCGCCGCGCAAGCCCGAGCAGGTGCCCGGCTGGGACGCCCAGGTCGTCGCCCCGTCCGGCTACCCCCTCGCCTGAGCGGCCCCGCCCACGCGGGGGTGGGGGTGGCGTGCGTCTCAGCAGCTGGACCCGGGCGCCGGTGCCGGGAGGCGGTTCCTAGGCTGGAGTCTCACGCCGCCACCCGCGAAGAGGTCACTCCCGTGAGCGAGACGCCGCAGATCACCATCCCCGCCGACCTCCTGCCGCTCGACGGCCGCTTCGGCGCCGGTCCGAGCAAGGTGCGACCCGAGCAGGTCGCGGCGCTCGCGGCCATCGCGCCGTCCTACCTCGGCACGTCGCACCGGCAGAAGACCGTCAAGTCGCAGGTCGGCCGACTGCGCGCCGGCCTGGCCGACCTGTTCGCCCTCCCCGAGGGCTACGAGGTCGTCCTGGGCAACGGCGGGTCGACCGCGTTCTGGGAGGTCGCGGCCTTCGGCCTGGTGCGCGACCGCGCCCAGTTCCTCACCTTCGGCGAGTTCGGCTCGAAGTTCGCCTCGGCCGTGACCGACGCGCCGTTCCTCGGCGAGCCCACGGTCGTGAGGTCCGACCCGGGCAGCGCGCCGTCGTTCACGGCGCAGGCCGGCGTTGACGCCTACGCGACGCCGCACAACGAGACCTCGACCGGCGTCGCGATCACCCCGGCCCGCGTCGTCGGCGCCGACGACGACGCCCTCATGCTCTTCGACGCGACGAGCGCCGCCGGCGGCCTCGCGGTCGACCAGCGCGAGTCCGACGTCTACTACTTCGCCCCGCAGAAGTGCTTCGCCTCCGACGGCGGGCTGTGGATCGCGCTGATGTCCCCGAAGGCGATCGAGCGCACGGCGCAGATCACGGCGAGCGGCCGCTACATCCCCGCGTTCCTCGACCTGCAGACCGCCGTCGACAACAGCCGTCTCGACCAGACCTACAACACCCCGGCCCTGGCCACGATCCTGCTCATGGCCGAGCAGGTCGACTGGTTCAACGCCCACGGCGGGCTCGACTGGACGGTCGCGCGGACCAAGGAGTCGAGCGACGCGCTCTACGGCTGGGCCGAGGCGTCGTCGTACGCGACGCCGTACGTCGTCGACCCGGCGCTGCGCTCGCAGGTGATCGGCACGATCGACTTCGCCGACGCGATCGACGCGACCGCGGTCGCGAAGGTCCTGCGCGCCAACGGGATCGTCGACACCGAGCCCTACCGCAAGCTCGGCCGCAACCAGCTGCGGGTCGCCATGTTCCCCTCGGTCGACCCCGACGACGTGCGTCGCCTGACCGCCAGCATCGATCATGTGGTCTCCGCCCTCTCGTGATCGGCTGCTGATGCCACGATGACCCAGGTCCCGGCGCGCACGACGACACCCTCCGTCGTGCGCGACCGCACGACCTGGCTGGCCTACGTGCAGATCGGCCTGTTCGGGTACTTCCTCTACGCGTTCGGACCGTCGATCGCCCTGCTCCGCGACGAGCAGGGCTACACCCGCACGGTCGCGTCGTTGCACGGCACGGCGCTGGCGCTCGGCGCCGTCGCCGTGGGGCTCCTCGCGGTCCACGTCGTGCGCCGCATCGGCCGCGGGCCGTTCCTGCGGATGGGATCGGCGACCCTCGCCGCGGGGCTGCTGCTCTACACGGGCTTCTCGCCCCTGTGGGTCACGCTGCTCGGAGCCTTCGTGGCGAGCGGCGGCGGCACGATGATCATGGTGGGCGTCAACGCCTTCCTGCCCGACCATCACGGGCCCGCCGGTCCGCGCGCGATGAGCGAGGCGCACGGTCTCGGCGCGACGATGGGGCTGCTCGGGCCGCTGGCCGTGGGGCTCGGCGTCGCCGTCGGATGGGGCTGGCGCGTCGGGCTCCTCGCCACGATCGCCGGGCTGGTCGTCCTCGAGATCGTCCGCGGCGACCACCTCGAGGAGTTCGACGGGCCGCACGGGCACCCCGACGACGAGCCCGGGCACGCTCCGCGCGGCCCGCTGCCGCGCAGGTTCTGGCTCGCCATGGCCGTCTTCGGCCTGTGCGCCGGCACCGAGTTCTGCCTCACCCTGTGGGGCAGCGACCTGCTGCGCGATCGCGCCGGGCTCGGCGCGTCGGCCGCCGCCGCCTCCCTCGTCACGATCGTCGGGGGCATGGCGGTGGGCCGCGTCGCCGGAGCGCCGCTCGTCTCGCGCTTCGACCCCGACCACGTGCTGGCCGCCACGATGGGGCTCACCCTGGTCGGCTTCGCGATCGCGTGGCTGTCGGCGGCACCCCTCCCGATGCTGGTGGGCTTCGCCGTCGTCGGTCTCGGCCTCGGCCTGCAGTCCCCGCTGGCCATCGGACGTGCCGTCATCGCCGCGGAGGGTCAGGCCGATCGCGGCGCCGGCCTGACGTCGGTGGCGGCCGGGCTCGCGAGCGGCATCGCGCCCTTCGTCCTCGCGGCCGTCGCCGACCAGCTCGGCGTGCACGCCGCCTTCCTCATCGTGCCGATCCTCATGGTGGCCGGGATCCTCCTGGTGCGCGCGGCCCCGGTGCCGGTCGACCTCGCGGCGGGCGACTCCGCAGCGCGCTGACGTCCGCCTCTGGGCTACCCGGTTGCCGTGAGCCCCCGTGACCGGCGACGCTGGGCCCACCACCCTCGAGCAGGATCGGGACCCCATGGACCAGGTGGCGCCGCGCACCCGGGTCGTCGACGCGTCGACGGCCGAGCTGGCGACGGACATCCTCGCCGGGGCGTTCTACCGCGATCCGCTGTGGGGCTGGGCGTTCCCGGACGGCGAGCGGCGCTTCGAGCAGCACCGGGTCGTGTGGGGGATGTTCCTCGACGCCGCGATCCGCTACCCCTGGGTGCGGATGAACGAGTCGGGCACCGCGGTCGCGCTGTGGATCCCGCCGGGCGGGTCCGAGCTCACCGACGAGGCGGCGGCGCGGTTCGAGCCGCTGATCCGCTCGATGCTCGGTGCCGACGCCTCGCGCGCGCTCGACGCGTTCGCCGCGCTCGAGCACGCGCATCCCCACGACGAGCCGCACTACTACCTCAGCCTGCTCGGCACGGACCCGCAGCACGTCGGCCGCGGCTACGGCCTCGCCCTGCTCGAGGACAACCTCCGCGAGATCGACGCCCTCGGCATGCCGGCCTACCTCGAGTCCAGCAACCCGGGCAACGTCGCGCTCTACGCGCGCCACGGCTTCGAGCCGCGGGCCGCCGTCTCGATCCCGCACGGCGGGCCCGACATCGTCACGATGTGGCGGGCCCCCGGGGCTACGCCGCAACCGCCCTGACCGAAGGGCACGCCCACCGAACCACCCGGTGGGCGTCGTCGACCGCCCGCGCGCCCGGGGCCGCGACGCCGGGCACGCGGAGCGCACCGGCGGGCGCGAGCGGCGGGCCTCTCACGGCCGAGCGTGCCCGCGGGCGACGCGCAGCTCGGGCTCGAGTCGCACCGACAGCGCCGGGGTGACGTTCCACCCGCCGACGAGCGCGTCGTAGTCGGCGAGGTCCGCCTGCGAGGCCCGCGCACCGGTGCGCACGCCGCGCAGCATCAGGTTGCGGTTCGTGTGCTCGTCGCTGACGAACTCCACGGTGTCGACCCGGTAGCCGACCGTGCGCAGCAACGTCGCCCGCACACTGTCGGTGAGGACGTCGACGAAGCGCTCCCGCAGGAGCCCGTACCGCGTGACGAGGCCGTACGGCGAGGGGCTCCCCGATGCCGCGATCTGGGTCTGCAGGTCGTGGTGGCAGCACGGTGCGGCGAGCACGACCGGCGACTCCCAGCGCACGGCGCGCGCGAGCGCGTCGTCGGTGGCGGTGTCGCAGGCGTGCAGCGCCACCACGACGTCGGCGCGTGGCTCGTCGCTCGCCTCGGCGATCGTGGCGGCCTCGAACGTGAGCTCGTCGCCCCAGCCCAGCACGGCAGCGAGCGTCGCGTTGCGCTCGCGCGAGGCCTCGCGCACGTCGACGCCGTGCACCCGGACCGGCAGACCGCGCACCTTCGCGAACCAGACGTAGGCACCCATCGTGAGGTAGGCATGACCGCAGCCGAGATCCACCAGACGCCAGGGGTCCTCGGCCGTCGGGTCGCGTAGCGCCCCGGCCGTGCGCGCGTCCTCCACCGAGGCGTCGAGCAGGCGCACGAACTCCTCGACCTGGCGGTACTTGTCCTGCCGGCTCGGCTTGATCCGCCCGTCGTCGTCGGCCACCCCCACCGCGGTGAGGAACCGGCGCACGTCGGGGTGCTCGACGTCGAGCAGGCGAGGCTTCACCCGGTCGTGCGACTCGGCAACCGGCACCGCCGAGGCGTCCCGCAACGACCTGTGGACCTGCGCGTCGCCCTTCTTCGTGATCCGGACCTGCAGCACCTCGCTCGCCGTCTCGACGTGCCAGTTCCCGAAGCCCTGCGCGAGCAGCGCGTCGACCGCCTCGCCCGCGGTGGACGCATCGTGATTGGCGGCGTAGGCCTGCCGTTCGTCGTAGGTCGTCACCTGCAGCCGCACCCCGCTCCTGAGCGCGACCGGTCGCAGCTCGGCACGTCGCCAGTCGAGCGGCACGCCGCGACGACGGCCGGCTGCGACGGCGCGCACCAGCGTGTCGGTGTCGAGCAGCCTGACCCGCAGGTCCGCGCGCACGACGTCCCAGGGGTCGGGCACTCAGCTCGCCGCCATGGCGAGCCGTTCGCGCAGCAGCCGCAGCGCCGTGGTGTCGCCCAGGGTCGCGACACCGTGATCGCCGGGACGCCCCCACACGTGCAGCAGCAGACCCGACGGCGAGCCCGCCACGAAGGCCGCGCCGTCGGTGCCGCCTGCGGTCACGGTGACGATGGCCGGCTCGAACGTGAGGCTCCAGGAGTGGTCGGCCGTCGACACCAGGACGGTCTGACCGGCCGCGTCGTCCTGACGCTCCTCGCCCCACTCCCAGCGCAGCCAGCCGAGCAGCTCGTCGACACCGTCGGTCGCGACGTCGTCGGGGATCGCAGCGGCACCGTCGGGGCCGTGCACCGCCGACTCGGCGTCCCAGCGGTGGACCGCGGTCTCGTGGGCCATGCGACGGATCCAGAAGCCGAGCGTCTGCTCGCTCGGCCACCAGGCCCACGTCGCGGTGAGCGGGTCGCGTGCGGTGAGCCGCTCGCGCAGGGCCGCGTACACGGTGCGCAGCACGTCGCGGGGGTCCTCGTCCTCGGCCAGGTCGCCCCAGTCGCCGACGTCGCGCTGCGGCGGCTGCTCGCCGCTGTCGAGCGCCACGATCTTGTGCCGGTAGACGCCGATCACGTGCGACAGCAGGTCGCGCACGGCCCACCCGGGGCACCCGGGCACGGCGGCGGCCAGGTCCAGCGACGCCGCGAGGATCGCCTCGACGTCGGCGTCGAGCACCTGCAGGTAGCGGTCGTCGGGAAGACGCGTGCCGTCGATGCTGGGCTGGTCGGTCATGGCCCGATCCTGCCACCCGTGCGGCTGCTCCCGGGCGTGCGGAGCCGCCGCTCGCCTAGGCTGACGCCGTGATGAGGCGACGGCGCGACACCCGGGGCTCCATGCCGGCGGGCGCGATCGTCGTCGTGGCCCTCGCGCTCGCCGCGGTGATCGGCCTCATCGCGGGCGCGGTCTGGGGCCAGATCGGGGGCGCCGGCTCGTCCGCGTCGGCGACGACGACCCCGACCGAGGCCGTCTCACCGACCGGTTCGGCGTCGTCGTCAGCGTCGGACACCGGGTCGCCGAGCCCGTCGACCAGCGACCTCACGCCGACCGGGTCGCTCACGCCGTCCGTGACCCCGGCCGGGTCCGCCCCACCGGCTCCGGCGACCACCACGACCTCGGCCGACGGCTGGCGCCTCGGCTCCTGGAAGGTCACGAACACCGGCGGCACGCTCGGCATCGACACCACGGCGCGCAACACCGCGACCGGAACACGTTCCGCGACGCTGATCCTCTACGTGTACGTCAACGGGGTGCCCATCGCCACCACCACCGCGGTCGTCACCGACGTCGCGTCCGGTGCCACGGTGCCCGTGCACTTCGCCGGCACGGACCCGTGGCAGGCGGGCCAGAAGGTCCTGCTCCTCGCGACCGGCTGAGCCGGCGGCGCCAGGCCGTCAGCGACCGCGCCACGCGGCGACGACCACCAGGACGATCGACGCCGCCAGCACGCCGAGGGTGACGTAGCGACGCGTCCTGGGGTCCACCCCGACAGCCTACGGCGCTGCCCCGCGGTAGCCTCGAGCCGTGCCCGACCCCGCCGAGCGTCCCGACGACGACGCGACCGCTGCGGGACCGGATCACGACGTGAGCGCGTCGGCGTCCGTACCGCTCGAGCCGCTCGACGTCGACGGTGTCGCGGCGATCATGGTCGGCACGTTCGTATGGGGCGTCGCGCTGCTCGCGTGCCTGCTGCTGCGCGACCAGCTGAGCGCCGGCGGACGTGGCTGGTGGGTCGGTGCCTGCCTCGCCGGGTTCCTGCTCGGGCTGCCCGGCCTCTGGTTCGTCCGTCGTCGACGCGCGGCCTACGCCGCGCGCTGACGAGCGCTCAGAGCGTCTCGTCCGGCTCGATGTCCTCGACGTCGTCGAGCTCGAGCGCGATCTGGTCCGGCGAGTCCACGAGGTCCACGAGGTCGCCGTCCTCGTCCTCGTCGTCGCTGAGGTAGCCGTCGTCGTCGGACTCGTCGTCCTCGTCGTCGACGAGGTAGCCGTCGTCGTCCTCGTCCTCGTCCTCGTCGGGCTCGAGGCCGACGACCGGCTCGTCGAGCACGAGCACCTCGGCGTCGTCGACGACGACCTCGCTGCCGTCGGCCATGAGCTCGGCCACCACGGCGGGGACCTCGGCGCCGGCGAGGTCGAGCGTGTCGAGCACGTTCTCGTCGATCACGATGTCGGTCACCGGGACGCCGGTGCCCTCGATCTCCCGCACGCTGGAGTGCGCACCGCAGCCGTAGCCGAGCGCGACCACGCGGCCGTCGGCGCCGAACTCGTTCGCGCACACGCCGAAGGCCTGGCCGAGCAGGCCGCCCATCGGCAGCAGGAACCCGCACCCGCGGCACTGACCGGGAGCGGCCTTCGCCATCGGCGCGTCGGGTCCGAAGTCGCCGTCGAACCAGCGGTCGGCGGCCACGCCGCGCCCGTACGGCGACAGCACGCTCTCGCGGCCCAGCCCGAGCTCCCACTGCTCCGGGCGCAGCGGCGCAGCGCTGCTCGCGGTCTCGTCGGCCGCCTCGAGGGCGTCGGCACCGCCGAAGCCGGGCTCGAGTCGCGGATCGTCCGGCGACGTCGGGTAGAGGTCACCGGGGCCGAGGTCGCCGGGACGCACGCGGTCGGTCCACGGGGTCCACGCCGGGGCCAGGATCGCCTCGGCGCCCGGGAGCAGCAGCACCTCGGAGACCGTGGCGGCCTCACCGTGCGGGACCACCGCGACGGTGACGGCCCAGGCCCAGCCGCGGTAGCCGGCGGCGAGGCAGGCGAACGTGTGCGTCGCGAGACCGTCCGGCTCGATCGTGACCCCGACGTGGTCGCCCACATGGTCGGCGGGCGCGATCTCGAGCACCGCGGTGCGGGCGAGGTCGGCGGCCGACGTCAGGACGGCGTCAGGGGAGGCAGGGGTCACGGGACCATCCTCGCCCACGCCACCCTCGGGGCGCCACGCGCCCTACCCCTCGATGTCGTCGGCGACCTTGCGCAGCATCGCGGCGATCTGCTTGCCGTGCTTGTCGTCGGGGTAGCGACCGCGCCGCAGCGAGTTGGAGACGCCGTCGAGCAGCTTGATGAGGTCCTCGAGGATCACGGCCATGTCCTCGGCGGGCTTGCGCGCCGCCTTCGCGACGCTGGCCGGCACGTCGAGCACGCGGATCGACAGCGCCTGGGGCCCGCGCTTGCCGTCGGCGACGCCGAACTCGACGCGCGAACCCGGCTTGAGCGCCTCGACACCCGCGGGCAGCGACGAGGCGTGCACGAAGACCTCGTCACCCTCGTCGGTGGCGAGGAAGCCGAAGCCCTTCTCGCTGTCGTACCACTTGACCTTGCCGGTGGGCACCGTTCTCACGCGTCCTTCGTCGTCGTAGGCCGTCCCCGCTGGGACCGGCGGTCCCACAGGCTATCCGTCCGCGGCGGTGCACCCCAACCGAGATGCGTCCGCGGGTCGCGCTACCGGGCGTGCCAGCGCACCAGCAGCTCGGACTCGCGCTCGCGGGTCAGCGCTCCCGGGGCGCGGGCGGGCCACGGGTTCGCGCGCACGTGCTCGAGGGTCTGGGCGGCCGAGTCCCGCACCGACCTCGGGGCCAGACCGGTCGCCCGTGCGGCCGACGGGTCGGCGGTGTTGGCGTCGATCCACGGGTCCCCCGCGCCCCACAGCGGCAGCGACTCGCCGGTCTCGCCCTGGTCGAGCAGCCACTGCTGGCCCACCCAGGTGAGGGTCGTTCCCGCCGGCGCCACCGCAGCCGCGACGTCGCCGAGCATCAGCCCGAAGGTGTACGGCGGCGCGGGGCTCACGGCATGCAGCGTGCCCGCGACGTCGTCCTCGAGGAGGCCCACGATCCAGACGCCGAGGTCGCGGCCGTCGATCACCTGGATCGGGTCCTCGGGGTTCCCCGGTGCGAGCACCTCGCCGCCCTCAGCCAGCCGCTCGACCCAGTAGGTGAACCGCTGGGTGTAGTCCCACGGTCCGATGACGTAGGTCGGCCGCACGACCGTCGCGCGGTCGTGGTGCAGCTCGCGGGCGGCGACCTCGACCGACACCTTGAGCCGGCCGTAGGACTCCTCGGTGATCTCGGTGACGTCGTCGCCGGCCGGTGGCACGAGGTGCGAGGACTCGTCGAACCCCGGCGCGTCCGGCTGCGCGTAGACCGACGTGGAGGAGATGACGAGGTAGCGGCCGCCGCGGCCGTCCAGCGCGGCCGACAGCGAGCGGACCTGCCGGGGGAAGTACGCCGACGTGTCGACCGTCGCGTCGAACTCGCGGCGCGCCAGCAGCGACAGGTCGACGTCGCGGTCGGCGTGCAGGTGCTCCGCCTCGGGGAACAGGTCGTCCTCACCGGCGCCTCGATGCAGCAGCGTGACGTCGTGCTCGGCCGCCAGCGCGGCCTCGACGACGTGCCGTCCGACGAACCGCGTGCCGCCGACGATCAGGATCCTCATGCGATCTCCTCGTTCCACCCGCGCCACCAGTCGACGAAGCCCGTCAGGTCGTCCATCACGACGTCGGCACCGGCGTCGGCCAGCGCGTCACGGGTCGTGGGTCCGGTGGCCACCGCGACGGCGTAGGCGCCGGCGCCGCGGGCGCCGAGGACGTCGCCGACGTGGTCGCCGACGTAGACCTTGGCATCGGCGTCGCGCAGAGCGTCGGACTTGGTCTCGGCGAACCGCTCGCCCACGACGTCGCGCACGAGATGGGCGAGGCCCACCTCCTCGAGCACCGCGCGCACGTGGCTGTCCTTCTTCGCGCTCACCACGAGGATCGTGCAGCCGTCGGCGACCACGGCCTCCAGCGCCTCTCGGGCGCCGGGCAGCAGCTCCTGCATGGCGAGCCCGTGCGAGAGGTAGCGGGCGCGGTAGATCTCGAGGGCCTCGGCGTAGGGCACGTCCGGGATGTAGTCCGGGAACACCCGGTCGAGCGGGAGGCCGACGCCGGCGCGCACCGCCCGGTCGTCGATCTCGACGCCGTAGACGCGGCAGGTGTGGGCGATCGAGTCGACGATGGCGTCGGCGGAGTCGACGAGGGTCATGTCGAGGTCGAAGCCGATCACCGTCACGCGCCGACCCTACGGTCCGCGACGGCCGTCGGTTCGCGGGACGGCCTCCCCCTGCCGTAAATTCGTGCGGATGGCCACGAAGCGCACGACCGCGGCAGCGTCCTCGCGGCGCACGTCGGCCGCTGCGCGCCCGCGATCGCTGGCGGAGGACCTGCGCGCCCGCTCCGACGAGGAGCTCGCGGCCCTGCTGGCCTCGCGTCCCGACCTCGTCCACCCGGTGCCCGCCGATCTCGGCGCCCTCGCCACCCGCGCCACCACCGGCCCGTCGACCGCGCGCGCGCTGGACCGGCTCGACGAGCTCACCCTGGCCGTGGTCACCGCGCTCGGTGCGCTGCCGGACCCCGTCCGCTACTCCGACGTCCTCGCCGGCCTTCCTGGGGTCGCGACCGCGCTCCTGCGCCCGGTGGTCGACCGGCTGCGTGACCTCGCGCTCGTGTGGGGGGACGACGACGACCTGCACCTCGTGCGGCCCGTGCGCGAGGCGCTCGGCGCCTACCCGGCCGGTCTCGGCCCGGCGATGGCGCAGTCGCGCCGCGGAGTCGCGCCCTACGCCGAGGACCCCGCCCTGGTCGGCGCTGTCCTGGCCGACGCGCCGGAGGGCGCCCGCGAGGCGCTCGACCGGCTCGTGTGGGGACCGCCGATCGGCCGGGTCGAGGGTGCGGACCGGCCCGTCGACGTCGCGTCGGCCCGCACCCCGATCGAGTGGCTGCTCGCCCACCACCTGCTCGAGGCGACCGGGTCGGACACCCTGGTCCTGCCGCGGGAGATCGCGCTGACGTTGCGCGGCGGGGCGCTCGTCCGCGACGTCGCTGTCGAGCCGCCACCGGTCGCGCACACCGATCGCACGCCGCTGCTCGTCGACCGCACCGCCGGTCAGCAGGCGTTCACGTTCACCCGCCTGGTCGAGGACCTGCTCGACGCCTGGTCGATGGCGCCCCCGGTCGTGCTGCGCAGCGGCGGGCTCTCGGTGCGCGACCTCGCCCGCGCGGCCGCGAGCCTCGACCTCGACGAGGAGGGCGCCGCTCTCGTCGTCGAGATCGCCTACGCCGCGGGGCTGCTCGCTGCCGACGGCGAGGTCGACGAGGTGTGGTGCCCGACGCCCGCGTTCGACGCCTGGCGGATGCGCCCCGTCGCCGAGCGCTGGGCCCTGATCGCCCAGACCTGGCTCCTCATGACGCGCACCCCGGTGCTCGCCTCGGGGCGGGACGGCTCGGGGACACGCATCAACGCCCTGGCGCGCGACACGGAGCGCTCGCTCACCCCGGAGGCCCGTCGTGCGCTGCTCGACGAGCTCGTGGGTCTCGAGCCCGGACAGTCGCCCTCGCACACCTCGTTGATGGCACGTCTGCGCTGGCGCCGCCCCCGCCGCACGTCGCCGCTGTGGTGGACCGTCGTCGAGGCGACGCCGGAGGAGGCCGAGCGCATCGGGGTCACCGGGCTCGGCGCGCTGTCGACGCACGGCCGGGCTCTGCTGCGCTCGACGTCGCCCGAGGAGTCGTCGGCCGAGGCGCGCGCCGCCACCCGCATGCCCGGTCGCACCCCGGTGCCGCCGGACGTCGTCGCCGCGCTCGAGCCGCTGCTGCCCAAGCCGCTCGACCACGTGCTGCTGCAGGCCGACCTGACTGCGATCGCCCCGGGGCCGCTCGAGACCGACCTCGCGCGCGAGATGTCCCTGCTCGCCGACGTCGAGTCCACCGGAGGCGCGACCGTCTACCGCTTCAGCGACGCGTCGCTGCGCCGCGCGCTGGACGCCGGGCGCTCCGCCACCGACATCCTCGCCACGTTGCACTCGCGGTCGCGCACCCCTGTGCCGCAGCCGCTCGAGTACCTCGTGACCGATGCGGCCCGCCGTCACGGCGCGCTGCGCGTGGGCGTGGCATCGGCGTACCTGCGCTGCGACGACACCTCCACCGTGTCGGAGATCCTCGCCGACCGGCGGCTCGCGACGCTGCGGCTCACCCGCCTCGCCGACACCGTCATCGCGAGCACCACCGCGGTCGACGTCGTGCTCGACCGGTTGCGCGAGGCCGGCTACGCGCCGAGCGCGGAGAACTCCGAGGGTGCCGTCGTCGTCCGTCGCCGCGACGAGCGGCGCACGCCGCCGCGGCCGCGACCGCCGCGGCTGTCCGTCGAGCCTCCCGCGCCGACGGAGGCGATGCTCGCCGCTGCCGTGCGGGCGCTCCGCGCGGGTGAGACCGCGGCCGCGCACCGACCTGCCGCCGTGCCCGACGGCGCCGGCAGCGGACGCCTCCCGCGGTCGAGCACCGCGGAGACGATGGCCGAGCTGCGCAGCGCCCTCGAGCGCCAGAAGCCGGTGTGGATCGGCTACGCCGACAGCACCGGGACGACCACCGAGCGCGTGGTGGAGCCGTTGCGCCTCGACGGCGGGTTCCTCACCGCGTACGACCTGCGCACCGCCGAGGTCCGGACCTTCACCGTCGCCCGCATCACCGGCGTCGCCGCCGTCGCCGACCCCGCCGGCTGATCGGTCCTGCTCGGTCCGGTCCGAGCCCGCGGCCCCGTGGCCGGTCCGTGCGAGCATCGGGCGGGCCCACCCCCGCTGACCTGTCCCGCCGCTACATCGAGGCGCACAACGCGCAGGACCTCGAGGACCTGGTCGCGCTCCTCGCCGACGACATCGACGTCAAGGGATCCGAGGACCCGAGGCTCACCAGCGCATCCGAGGTGCGCGCTCAGTACGCGGGCGACTGGTCGTCGCTCGCGGAGGTCTTCGTGGAGGTCCTGCGGCTCCACGAGTGGACTCGACCGTCGTCGCGGAGATCGAGGTCGACGCCGGGCCACCGTCACACGAGTGGTACCGCGGGGCGGTGATCCACGACTGGAGCCCCGACGGCCGCCTCGGGCGCTACCGCCTCTCCGTGGGAGACACGGTCAGGAGCGAGTAGGAGCAGGCAAGTAGTAGCAGTAGTGGCGCGTCGGACGCCGGACCATGCCGGCGCCGACCGCCCGCTCATCGTGGCAGCCGCGGCTCGGTTCCGGCGCCCGCCGGTCGACCCCGAGTCCCGCGGTGGCGCGTCAGCGCGACGCGATGGCCGCCGCGATGCGGCGCGACTCGATGCCGGCCTCGCGGAGCATCCCCGACGGGGCGACGAACTGCCCGCAGAAGAACAGCCCCGCCAGGGCCGTCGCACCGCCGGACACGCGCGGTCGGCCCTCCCCGTCGCACACCTCGCGCCACCCGGGGAGGAACTCCTCGAGCGCAGGGCGGTAGCCGGTGCCGAGCACGACGGCCTCGACGTCGAGCGGCGTCCCGTCGACGAACACGACGCCGGTCGGGGTGAACCGCTCGATCCCGCCGTGCACGGTGATGCGGCCGGCCCGGATGTGGTCCATCGTGCCGATGTCGAGAAGGGGGATGTGCCGGTCGTGAGCGATCTGCTCGTTGGGTCCATAGGGCAGCTTGCGCAGCCCGACCTTGCGGATGTCGCCGACCGTCACACGCACGAGCGGCGCGGCGAGGGCGTCGGCCAGCTTCGGCGGCAGCAGCCGCATGACCGTGCCGACAGCCAGGATCGGCACCAGCCCGACCACGTCGCGGGGCACCACGTTGACCGCGCTGCGCACCGACAGGTGGGTCGTGACGCCATGCTCGACGAGATCGATCGCCTGCTCGCACGCGGAGTTCCCGAAGCCGACGACGAGCACGGACCCCCCGCGCCAGGGCTCGCCGGTGCGGTACTCGCTGGAGTGCAGCACGGTGCCGGCGAAGGAGTCCAGGCCCGGCCAGTCCGGTCGCACCGCCCGACGCGTCGCGCCGGTGGCGATCACGACGTTGCGGGCGCGCCACTGCCGGGTCGGCGTCGTGGCGACCCAGAGCCCGTCGACCTGCTCGAGCCGGGTGACCTCCTGGCCGTAGTGCGGCGCGATGCCGTGGTGGTCGCGGTAGCTCTCGAGGTACTCCACGACCTGCTCGCGCGCCGGGTAGCGCGGCCAGTCCGACGGCATCGCCAGCCCGGGCAGCGCCGACATGGACTTCGGGGTGTGCAGGTGGAGCCGCTCGTAGTGCTGCCGCCACGCGACCCCGACGGTGTCCGACGCCTCGAGCAGCTCGTAGGGCCGCCCGGCCGCGGCGAGGCCGGCCGCGGTCGCCAGCCCCGCCGCCGGCGGCGACGCCCTACCCTCGCGGGATGGCAGCAGACACCGAGACCCTGGTCGTCGGCGCGTCAGTGCGGCTGATTGAGCCGAACGGCGATGTCGGCGCCCCACGCCGCCGCGCGCTCGAGCTCGCCGGGCAGCAGGTGGTTGTGCTTGTCGACGATGAAGCTCATCGGCTCGGTCACCAACGTACGCCCGTGCTTGTGCAGGCGGTCGGCGATGCCCTTGCAGGCGTGCCCCGTGAGCAGCACCGGGGCGTCGGCGCGGGTGTCGAAGGCCGCCGAGCGCCCGGCGGACTTGCCCATCGCGTTGAACCAGTCCCGCAGCCCCTCGCCGGTGGCGTCGGGCTCGAGGGTGAGGTCGCCGTTCGAGCGCTCGACGTAGTCCGGCGCCCCCTTGCGCGACTGCGACGACGACATCCCGTGCGCGTGCGTCGGTCCGCCGACGACGAGCAGGTCGGCAGCGGCCGCCTGCTCGGGGGTCACCTCGCCGACGGCCGAGACCACCACCTCGCCGGTGTCCCGAAGGCCGTCGGCGATCGCCGCGGCGACGGAGTGGGTGTTGCCGAACATGGACTCGTACACGACCACGATGCGCATTGCGCGCCTCCTTGTGAGCACTCTCGACACTACGCCGACCCCCGGTGCGTCGGGCCCGGCGTGGTGCGCGAGTGGTCTGCATCACGTGACGGATCGAGGCCATCCTTGCCTCACCCGCGCGGCGCCAGATCTTCGCCTCGGAGCTGCGGCGCTACGGTGGGACGGTCCCCGAGACGAGGAGCGACCGTGAGCGACCAGGCGCCGCAGGATCCGTTCGACGCCCCCTCCGAGAACGTCGCACCGCCCCGGCCGGGGTACGTGCCGCCGCCGTACGCAGGCACCGAACCGCCGCTGTCGCCGGCCGACGAGCGGCTCTGGGCGCTGCTCGCCCACCTCTCGATCTTCGTGCTGTCGATCATCGGCCCGATCCTCATCCTGGTGCTCCTCGGCAAGCGCTCAGCGTTCGTCGCCGACCAGGCCCGGGAGGCGCTGAACTTCCACATCACGGTGCTCATCGCCGGGCTGGTGAGCTTTGTGCTGT
>Ga0075015_100000332_pt1 | contig 15958 bp, 19 predicted proteins | sample AleBraG_ABR_2013_FD_71476 | JGI IMG/M metagenome (GOLD analysis project Ga0075015, IMG submission 71476) | Freshwater sediment microbial communities in response to fracking from Pennsylvania, USA - Alex Branch Run_MetaG_ABR_2013 | ecosystem: Environmental > Aquatic > Freshwater > Creek >...
GCGGTGCGCCAAGCCGCCAGTCTGAGTGCCAATCAGGCGCTTGCCCAGAACGTCATTGATCTGATCGCGAACGATGTCACTCAATTGCTGACCCAACTCGACGGCCGATCGGTCACAACGCAAAGTGGACCGACGACGCTGGCGACGCGGCACATTCTCATTGAGCGCGTCACGGCGGACTGGCGCACACAGCTGCTGGCAGTACTAACCAATCCGAATGTGGCCTATCTGTTGCTTCTGGTGGGCATCTACGGTCTGTTGCTGGAGGGCTACAATCCGGGCGCCGTGTTTCCCGGCGTTACCGGTGCCATCTGCTTGGTGCTGGCGCTCTATTCCTTTCAGATTCTGTCGGTCAACTACGCCGGCCTCGCGTTGATCCTGCTGGGTGCAACGCTGATCGCCGCGGAAGGCGTTATCGGCAGCTTCGGCGCCCTGGGTGTGGGCGGCGTCGTGGCCTTCGTGACCGGCTCGATCATGTTGTTCGATCCCAGCGTACCGGGTTTTGCCCTCGCACGACCGCTGATTGGCGCGATGGGTTTTCTCGGCGCGCTGCTCGCAGTGGCGATTGTTGCGTACGCCGTGCGTGCCCGCGCGCGCCCCATCGTCACGGGAGTCGAGCAGCTGGTGGGCCAAACCGCCGTGGCGCTGGCCGACACCGAGCGCACCGGCCTGGTACGTGTGCGCGGCGAATTGTGGCAGGCCGTGATGCGTGAACCCGTCAAGACGGGCGAGTTGCTGCGGATCCTGCAGGTCGATGGACTGACGCTACAAGTCGAACGCTGGCGCGAGCCAGGCGATCACCCGAGCCGCTGAATCAGGAGGGTCATCATGTTGTTCACCGTACCGGTCATCGTGGTATTGCTGATCATTCTGGTCTCTTTCATCAGAATCCTGAACGAATACGAGCGCGGTGTAATGCTGACCTTCGGGCGCTTCACCGGCATCAAGGGCCCGGGCATCGTGCTGGTCGCGCCGCTCGTGCAACGTCTGGTGAAAATGGACCTGCGAGTGGTGGTGTTGAACGTGCCGGCGCAGGATGTCATTACGCGCGATAACGTCTCGGTTAAAGTCAGTGCGGTGGTGTATTTTCGCGTGGTGGATGCCGCCAAGTCGGTGCTGCAAGTCGCCCGGCCCTTTGAAGCCACCAGCCAATACGCCCAGACGACGTTGCGTTCAGTACTGGGCCAGCACGAGCTCGACGAGCTGCTCTCGCAGCGTGATCGCCTCAATCAGGACATCCAGCGCATCCTCGATATGGCCACGGAGGCCTGGGGTATCAAAGTAGCGAGCGTCGAGATCAAGGACGTGGATATCACCGAGACCATGATCCGCGCGATCGCGCGCCAGGCCGAAGCCGAACGCACCCGGCGCGCGAAAGTCATTCACGCCGAGGGCGAGCACCAGGCGGCGGCCATGCTGGTGGAGGCCGCGCGCGCCTTGGCCCAACAGCCGCAAGCGATGCAATTGCGATATCTGCAAACTTTGGCGGATATCTCAAGCGAAAAGACCTCCACAATTGTGTTTCCGCTCCCGCTCGATCTGATCAGACCGTTGCTCGAACGATCAAGTACCCCGGGCACCCGCCCAGGCGAGGTTTGAATTGGCGGGACCCTGACGCTCCCGCGTCGATCTGGGGGGGCGAGATCCTCAGGTGGTCGCCGTCGAGGGCGCGTGGGAGGGGGCATATGGAACTTTAAGCTTCGCGCTGCCAAACACGCCGCCCAGCACCGCGCCGTAGATCCAGTGCAGTATGAGCGTCGCCGTCGGCGTGACCAGGCCGAGTTGCAGGCCAAAGAGACCGGCCCCCACGGCGGGCATCACCATCAGCATCACGCCCATCCACACGCAGCTCGCGAAGATCATGCCGATGAACCAATGCGGATAGCTCGATTTGGGATCAATCCAGGCGTACAGCGGGCCCCATAGGATGACGCCCACAAAGAAGTGCAGCCCCCAACCGAGTGCAAGGGATTGGTAGCCCAGCAATTGGGCCAGCACCGCAATCGTGCTGAGCTGCGGAAGCACCCCAAGGGCCTGCTTCAAAACTATCACCAGCGAAAGCGCGACCGTGGCGGCGAGGCCGGCGACGAGGCCGCGGCCAATTAATACCGGTTGACGCTTCATGGCACGCTCTCCTCTAGCTGCAACGTTTCCGTCCGCATCCATCTCTGTGGGCGTTTGTCTCCCGAGTACACGCTAGTCCATTTGAACTCGTGCGGCAATGCGTAGAACGCTGTACAAGGCTGGTTCCATGGGGCCCTGCGGCTAGGCTCATTGCACCTGATGCGTTTGGCATCGATCGCACAGGATCAATGCGTCACAGCGAACTCGCCGGCGCCTAGAAGAACTCGTATTCAAGGCGCGCCAGCCAGGTTTGCCGGGGTGCCTCGGCGTTAATTCCGATTATTACACCGAGCCGGTATTCCAAATTGCCGCGGGTGCCGGGAAGATGCCATTCGCCGGCGACGATAGGCCCCACCTGGTAGGCGTGGTCACCGGGGCGCCCGTAAAACTCGACCCCTGGGCGCAATGCCTTGGAGGCGGCATAGGTGCCGGAATAACTGTAGCGAAACTCGTAATGGCTGTCCGCACCGGTGCCGACCGCCTTTTCCCAAATCAAATTCACGAGGTGCGCGATCCGGCCATACGTTGCTTCGATCAGCGGACCGAATTCAACCGCGTCGGGTGTGCCGGCTCTTTTGCGCTCATAGGAAGCGAGAAGGCCGAAGTCCGCCCAATATTTTCCCGGCTGCGTCAGCTGGAACGTGTTCTCGAACTCGTACCCCTGCGGGCCGCCGCGTGAGCCTGCGGCGTTTTGATATTTCGCGACATAGACTTCCGCCTTCCACGAAGGGGTGAACGCGTGCGCTATCGACAACTCAGAGGCGTTACCGCCATGATCCGGCCGCGCATCGACATAAGTGTAGCCGCGCAATTCCACTTCGCTTTGCGTTGCCAGCACGTAGGGCGAATACACGACGAAATCATCGGCGCGAGCGGGCAGAACGGCCGCAAGCAGGAGCGCCGGGGCGATTTTAATGTTCATCGGCAAATCCGGCGTGGCCGCCAGCGCATGCCGGTGTAAAGGAGTGCCAGGGTGAAGACATAGAAGCCCACTTGGATTCCGGCGGGCGCGGCTTTATACCCGACGAGCACCCCCAGAGTCCTGCCGATCAGCGAATCGTCCGCAAGCAATCGCGACGTGTCCCACACCCGGCTGCCGAGAGTCGGTAGCAGATCGCTCTGCACGAGGAATCCGGCGGCTGCGGAGGCGAGTCCGGCGGCGAGAAAGATCAACATCACATTGGTCACGCCGAAGAAGTGCCTCATCGGCACCCGCAACAGACCGAAGTACAGCGCAAACCCGAGCGCGGCGCCACCGCACACCCCCACCGCGATGCCGCCCGCCAGACCCGTCACGCCGATGCCCCCCACCGCCATGCCGTACAGGAACAGCACGATCTCCGACCCTTCTCGCAGCACGGCGAGACCCACGACCACCAGCAGTAGCGACAGGGACTTGGAGCCCGATTTCACGGCTCCGCCAATGCCGCGCATCTCCTGGGAGAGCGCACGGCCGTGGGACGACATCCACACCACATGCCAGCCGATCATGACGACCGCGGCCAGCAGGACGATCGCATTGAAGAGGTCCTGACCTGCGCCCCCGGCCAAATTCGCAATGAGGTCCGCGCCGAGCGCGACCAGCACCGCTCCGGCAATACCGAGTCCAATGCCGCCGACCACGTAACGGCCCCGACGCGGGACGCCACGCGTCGCGGCACAGACAATGGAGATGATGAGGGCGGCCTCGAGCACCTCGCGAAACACCAACAGGGCCACCGCCAACATGAGTTACTGCGCGATCAAACGCCCTTGGGCGCTCTCACGGTGAAAGTCTCCGAAGAAACCGTAGCTCCCGGCGCGCAGCGGTCCGACGTAGATCACGACGCTGTGATTCGGCAACACCACCGTCTCGCGATTGAAATCCGTGCTTTCAAATTCCTCGGCCGTCGAGTCCTCGTTCTTGACGATCAACTTGAACTTGGCCTCCGCGGGCACCTTCAGCTCGGCCGGTTGGTAGCTGTGATTCCGGATCACCAGGTGAAACTCCGGGATTCCGGCCGCGCCCGCGGCGCAGCCCAGCGTTGCGGCGAGCAGCCCAGTCAAGACGGCAGAGTGGTTCACAGTGGCCCCGGCGCATTGGAGAAGATACGAATGATAATCGTTCGCGTTAGTGTATTCAAGCTCAGACCAACCTACCCTGCCCCATCTCTTGCCACCGGTTCCGGGTCGTTGTCTCCGGTACGTCGGGACGGTGATTTCATCGGACTGCAGCTCGCTTCCTCAGAAAATGAGATCGCTGCTCAAACTCTCGGAGCCTGCCGGTTCCGTCGCGTGGGGAGCCGCCCTACGGTCGTGGAGCGAAATCGCTGATCGAAACTTCAACTAGGCGAATTCCCCCTGCTCGCATTCGTGCGCATCGGAACTCCTACATACCCGACACACCCGCTCGCCACTCATTCGAGAAACCTCGTCACAAAAACCGTCGGAGTGAGGATCGGAAAGGAGCCGGCAAGCGCCAGTAGATCCTTGTCCCCGGTGATGAGCCAATCGGTCTGCGCCGCCACAAGCGTGGCCAGAACCGGCTGGTCGTCCGGATCCCGAGGCAAGGGCGCCTCAACTCCCGTAAGGTCGGCCGTGATGCTGAAGAGTCGAAGCAGGTCGAGAAACAGCGCCGTATCGACGGCGTGGGACTCGAGGCGCTTGCGGATCTTGGGATACGCGAGAACCTCGCGCAGCTCTACCCACAACGGCTCACTCAAGACCAGTTGCAGCGAGCCGGCCCTGACGGCGGCGAACAGGCGGCCCGGCACGCTGTCGCGCTTCAGCAGCGCCGACACCAGCACGTTGGTGTCGAGTACGACGCGCACGTCTCAGCGCCGTTTAGCGCGGCGCACGGAACGGACGGCGGCACCTACGTCGGTGGCAACTTCCTCTTCCGACACCGCCGCGTAGATCTGACCAAGCTTGTCGGTCAGCGTGTCGAACATGTCGCGCATCTGCCGGATGCGTTCATAGAGCGGATAGTCGACCAGGGCAGCCACCGGTTTGCCGTCCTTTGTGACGACGATGGAATCACCGCGGTACTGCACCTGGTTAAGCAGCTCGCCGAGGTTCTGGCGAACGGTCATGGCGGTGGCCTCACGACGCATGGCATTAACTCCTATGATCAGTATGAGCACTATAACCATACCGATCCTTGCGATCAACGCGGGGTCATGATCCGGTCCCCGTGGCGCTGATTTGTGGGATCGGTCCAGGCGGCCAATAGTGATCTGCGCAACTCTATGAGCGGCGCATATAAACGCATTGCACCAGCCTGGCGCGCGGCGTACCCTTCAGGATCCTCGCAATCTCATTGGCATGAGACGGCAGTATCGCGATAATCCAGCGAAATATGAGCATTCAAATGATACATTCCAGGACGGTTAATATCTTTGGCGCTCTCGTACTTACACTGCACGATCAAATCCGACAACACACCGACCGCGCCGTTGGGATGACCGGCGAGGCCGCCGCCGCAGTGGTCGTCATCGGCAACCTACCGCACCGATCGATAAACTTCCTGCGCCAGGCGTTATTGATGACTCATTCAGGCGCCGTCCGATTGATTGACAAGCTGGTGGGCAGCCGCTTTGTGCGGCGCGAGCGGGTTGCCGGTGACGGGCGTACCAGCGAATTGACCTTGACGAGAGCGGGTGCGCGCGTGGCGAAGTCCATTCTGCAAGTGCGACACAAAATCATCGCAGACGCCCTGACCACGCTATCGAGCGAGGAGCAGGATCAGCTGCGGCGCATCACTGAACGGCTGCTGGCGGCCGTGACAAAAGAGGAATGGGCGGACGCCATGTGCCGACTTTGCGACGAGTCGAGCTGCCCACTGCGCGCCTGCCCGATCGCCGTGGAACTCGGGTGTACTGACACGCCATAGCCCACTTGCGGCTTGCGCAGCGTCGCCGGTTCGGTACCGCGAGCCCTCCCGCCCCCGGCGCATTCGTTTGACATAACTCTTCCGGCGGCTATCCTTGTTTATATGTATGACTCACAGCTCGGATGAGTGCTTGTGACAATGTCGACCCAATTCATTGGCCCGAACGACCGGTCGGCATTTCCACCTTCGCGCTGCCTTACCCCAGGGTCCTGTTCCCCAATAACACCCAATAAAGAGGTATTCCCCATGCGCATCCAAGAGAAATCCCGCTGTGGCCTGGTTGCCTTGAACTTTCGCGTTCCGCTCCAGCTTCGCCGTCAACTGCGTCGTCTCGCTGCGGAGCTTGACGTGACCATGACTTCATTGATTCTGGAAGCTTTGCAGGATATCAGCACCAAGACTCTGTCCGCGCCAGGTAACGATACTTCCCGTCAGAGTGGCGCAGCCTGCGTTCCGAGTGACGCCTAGCTCGGACTTCTCCGTCAAGCGCATCGCATGGAACTGCAACTGGCACACGAAGCGTGCCGGTAGGGGATGCGCGCACCTGCCGGAACCCGGATGCGCGCGTGCGCTTGCTTTCTTTACAGCAAGCAACAAAGAAATCTGTAAATGTGTTTTTGGGCCCAGCAGTGCTGTTCATGCAAATGGCGCGCTAATGTTTGCGCATGCACCCCTCGCACCAATGTCCCTGGCCCCACCTCAAGAATGGATGGCCGGGGCCCTCTGACCCGAAGGCCCGAACCGCGACTGCCGCGATTGCGGCGAGTGAGTGGGCGCGGCGGGAACTCCAGTGTCGTGCCGGTCGGCGAGAAGTGCAGCTTGATCGCTACGTGATTGCAGAGGTCAACGGTGGCGAGGATTTTCGGCACGCACTCGACGCCTTCCTCGAGCAGGCTCGAGCGCACCACAAGACGGGCTTTCTGGCGTTGGCGCAAGGCGTTGCCTCTGAAGCCACCACTGTTCGCGAGGAGCTTGAACACCTGGCCAAGCTGGTGCACGCGGCCGGTCTCGTGTCCTCACCGAGTTCGGCGCTGGATGGAGGCGAGATTCGCCTGGCGCTTCGCACCGAGTGCCCGGTGACTGGAGTCGAGTCCACGTATTCCTTCTTTCCGGTGTGCTTCTGTCGCAACGCCGACCGCACCGAGGACGCCCTCTACGACGTGTCCTTGAGTTGCCCCTGGACCGCGATCAATACGACGTCAGACGCCTTTGCCTTTGCGATGCTGATACGCGATCGGGCGCACGAGCAATTCGGCTGCGAAGCGTTCGAAATCGCGGATCCGCAACAGTGCCGTGTGTTGTTCGAGCACGCGGTGACAGTGTGGCAGAAGATGTCCATCGGCACCATCGAAGCCTTCAGCCGGCGCTCGGCTGTGGCACAGCGTGCGCTCGCCCTGAGCGCCGATCGGCGCCACTGGATAGCTGCCCACCAGGATCCGGCTTTTGCCGAGCTGATCAAAGAGCGCTTCGCACACGAAATGCCCGTGCTGTATGCGCGCGCTTTGGTCAGTAAGTGGTTTTCGACACTTTATGCCGGCGAACACTTTCAAGTAGAGCGCGAGGGTCAGGCCGGCGGGCGGCGGATCGAAGCCGAACTCGAACTCGAGCTTCAGGAGATCTATTCATGAGCTACAGCAATCGTGACTTATTAGAAGTTCAGGACATCGGCCCGGACCATCGGGGACTGTACGCCACGCGCCATATCCCAGCCGGCACCCTGCTCGGGTTCTTTGATGGTCGGGCGGCCGTTGCGGACCTTGGAGCCGACGGCCGCGGGCAAAATTTAGACGACTTCTTTTGGCGTCAATCGGTGCATCTGAAGCGCGACGGCAACACGCTTTACTACCTGATCCCATACGAGCAACCCGACGGCATCGATTACCTGAATCACTCCTGCCATCCGAATGCGCACGTCGAACAGCAGCTCTACCTGTATGCCAGCGTCGATATTGATGCGGGCCAGGAGATCACCGCCGATTACCGCACTTTCAATCTCGTGGAACAGCGCATCCACTGCTGGTGTCCAGACGCGCGCTGCGTCATATAGCCCGACTGGCTGCGAAAGTACCCGATGCTTCCCAAGTCGACCACGATCCGCGTTACCGGCGTCCTGGCCTTGATCGCGGCAGAGGCCTTCTTGTACGGGTTTTCCTACCCCTACTTCTCTCTTGCGCTCGATGCGCGCGCGGTGCCCTTGTGGCTGGTGGGATTAAACGCGTCCAGCGCGGGTCTGGGTATTCTGCTGGTCGGTCCATTCCTTCCACGCATTATCGAACGCCTCGGACTGCGTCGGCTCGTCATAACACAGTTCAGCATCTCGTTGGGGTGTTTCGCCGTACTGCTGACGACAGACAACCTGATGGTTTGGTTCGCATCGCGCTTCGTTATGGGTGCTTGCTTCGCCTCTCTGTGGACCACGACAGAGCTCTGGTTAAATGGCCTTGCACCCGCCGCCATACGCGGAAGAATCGTGGGCGCATCGGGAACTCTATATGCCATGTGTCAATTCGCCGGCCCGTTGGCGCTCGGGCAAAGTGGAGTCATCGGCGCGGCGCCGATTTTCGCGGCCATGTTGCCCCTCGCGCTCGGTATTGTGGTGGCCCTGGCAATTCCGCCGGCTTTGGCGCGGGCGGACGACGAGGAGCCGGACGGAACACTTGCAGCTCTCAGGGCCGCCATGCCCATCGCCGGACCACTGATGTGGACTGCATTTCTGACCGGCATCGGCGAAACAGCCATGCAGAGTCTCCTTCCCCTGTACGGACGCCGTCACGGGATGGATGTGCAATCCGCTTCCGCTTTGATCGCGGTGTTCAGTCTGGGCGAAGCCGTATTGGTTGCCATCCTGGGTTGGCTCGCCGACCGTCATGGGAGCCGCACCACATTGCTGCTAGCCGCCGTCCTCGCCGCCGCCTCCAGCGCTCTGATCCCGTTCTTTGTACACGCGGTGTTCCCCTTTTGGATGGTGCTGTTTCTGGCCGGCGGCACCATCGCCGGCTTGTACACACTGGGGGTGGTGCTGATCGGCCAGACTTTCACGGGCCAGAAACTGGTACTGGTGTCCACGGGCTTTGCGATGGCTTATTCTGCCGGCTCCGTGCTCGGCGCCACTCCGATGGGTGCGGCGATGGATCGATTCGGGGTCGAGGCCCTGCCGCTGTTGATCGCGTTATTATTTGGCGGATTATCCGTTGCGATGCTGAGTTCGCGGCAGCGCGCGCGGCGGAACCCCCGGTGCGCGGAGCCCAGCCTAATGGGCTCCGAATCGGTAGCCCAGACCTATACCGAATAGCACTGGATCAACGCTGACGCGGGAGATGAGGGTCAAATTGATCCCCACTAGCTATGTTGCTGGCGGGTACGGCATTCCACGCCGAGCAGCGAACTCGGGGTCAGCGCGGCGCCATACGGATGGCGCCATCAAGGCGTATGCTCTGCCCATTGAAATAGGTGTTGCGCACCAGTTCGAGCACCAACGAGGCGAACTCCTCTGGATGGCCGAGGCGCTTGGGAAACGGCACCGATGCGGCCAGTGAATCCAACACGTTCTGTGGCATGCCGAGCAGCAGCGGCGTCGCGAAAATACCGGGCATGATGGAGTTGATGCGGATGCCCTCGACCGCCAGATCACGGGCGACAGGCAGCACCAAGCCATTGATTCCGGCCTTGGCCGACCCGTAAGCCGCCTGGCCGATCTGTCCGTCCTGGGCTGCCACAGAAGAGGTCAGTGTGATGACCCCGCGCTCGCCATCGCTGAGCGGCGCCAGTGTGGCCATGCCCGCTGCCGCCATTGCGGCGCAGCGAAAGCTCCCCACCAGGTTCAACTGCACCACGCGCTCATAGTCCTCCGTGGCAAGGCGCCTGATTTCGTCGGTCGCCTTATCGCGTGAAATGATCTTGCCGGCTCCGCCACCGCCTGCACAGGCCACCAGGATGCGCTCTTGTCCATTCGCGGACCGTGCTTTGTCAAAGCCTGCCACGCAGCTGAGTTCCGAGGTGACATTCACTTCGCAGAACGTCGCCCCCTGCTCATGCGCGACCTTCCGACCGGTCTCGGCATTCATATCGAACAAGGCGACTCTGGCGCCCGTTGCGCGCAGCGCCTTAACGGTCGCCAGCCCGAGCCCGGAGGCCCCGCCGGTTACGATTGCGCACACACTGCCGTTGATCTCCATGGCGATATCCTATTGCGGATGGGCGTTGATCGAGAGCTCAGGCGACGACCAGGCCGCCCATGAACTCATCGACGCCGGTGGCTTCGAGCTTGGTGCGGTCGGCGAACAGCGCGGTGATTCCCTTAGCCCGCGCGGCGCCAAAATGCGCCAGTACGCTCGATTCGAACTTTTGCACCAACACCGGCATGCCCTCGGCTCGACGCTTGCGGTGTCCAAGGGGAAAGTCGACCGCCACGCGCCGGCTGGAGGAACCATCCCTGTAGATTACTTGGACCGCGTTGCCGATAAAGCGCTTATCGGCCGCGTAATAGTCAGCCGTAAAGGCCGGATTCTCCACCACCTGCATCTTGGCGCGCAGCACATCGACCCGGGTGTCCGTGGCAATCGCATCCTCGTAGTCTTGTCCGGTAAGGCGGCCGAAAATCAGCGGGATCGCCACCATGTACTGCAGGCAATGATCGCGGTCGGCAGGATTGGTCAGCGGCCCGGTCTTGTCAATGATACGAACGCCCGGTTCCTGGGTCTCGATCAGAATCTTGTCGACCTGATCGAGCCTCTCGTGCACCTCACCGTGCAGCGTCATGGCTGCTTCCACCGCCGTTTGCGCATGAAACTCAGCCGGGTAGGAAATCTTGAAAAGTACATTTTCCATCACGTAACTGCCCAAGGGCTGCGCTAGCGTGATGGGCTTGGCCCGGAACAGGGCATCCTGAAATCCCCAGGTTCGGGCCGTCAGAGCCGATGGGTAGCCCATCTCACCCTTGAGAGCGAACAGCGCCAGCCGCACCGCACGACTCGTGGCATCACCCGCGGCCCAGCTCTTGCGCGGACCCGTGTTGGGCGCATGGCGATAGGCTCGCAGCGCACCGCCATCGACCCAGGCATTGGAGACGGCGTTGATTACCTGTTCACGGGTACCCCCCAGCATAGCGGCAACCACCGCGGTGGAAGCCACTCGTACCAGCAGCACATGATCGAGCCCCACGCGATTGAAGCTGTTCTCCAGGGCCAGCACGCCTTGAATTTCATGTGCCTTGATCATCCCCGTAAGCACGTGGCGTACGCTCACTGCCTCGCCCCGGCGTGCCCGAAAATCGGCGACTGCTAGAATGGCGCCTAGATTGTCGGAAGGGTGCCCCCACTCCGCGGCCAGCCACGTGTCGTTGAAATCCAGCCAGCGAATCATCGCTCCGATGTTGAAGGCCGCATTGACCGGATCGAGCTCATGGGACGTACCGGGCACCCGCGCCCCACCCTTGAGCGTCGCCCCAGGCACAATGGGCCCGAGCAACTTGGTGCAGGCAGGAAACTTAAGGGCCTGGAATCCGCATGCCAGCGTATCCATCAGACAGTAGTAGGCCGTCTCATAGGCTAACGCGCTGTGAATTTCGTGGCCGAAGGCGTAGTCGGCAATCGCGGCAATCACCGCATCGGGAGCCGGACGCTCCGCAGATCGAATATCGTGCGACATGGGACGGGTACACTCCGGCAATAAAAATGGGGTTGAAGATCTGGCTACGCCGCCGGCGGCACGGCGCTGTTCAGGCGCGCTGCGCCAACGGCGTGAACATCCGAATCTCAGGGCCAGTGTAATTCGCGGCCGGCCGAATGATCTTGCCGTCCTGGCGTTGCTCGATTACATGGGCCGCCCAACCGGTGGTGCGCGCAATGACGAACAGCGGCGTAAACATCGCCGTGGGCACGCCCATCAGGTGATAGGAGACGGCAGAGTACCAGTCCAGGTTCGGAAACATGTTCTTGGTCTCCTTCATCACGCCCTCCAGGCGTTCGGCAATAGCGAACCGCTGCGTATCGCCGGCCTCGCGGGCCAGCGCTCGCGCGACCTCCTTGATGACCTGATTGCGCGGATCGGCGATAGTATAAACCGGGTGCCCGAAGCCAATGATCACTTCCCGGTTGGCTACTCGTGCGCGGATGTCACCTTCAGCCTCCGCTGGAGTCCGGTAACGACTTTGGATTTCACAGGCCACCTCATTGGCGCCACCGTGTTTCGGGCCACGCAGTGCGCCAATGCCCCCGGTGATGCATGAGTACAGGTCTGAGCCGGTGCCGGCGATCACGCGGGCCGCAAAGGTCGAGGCATTGAACTCGTGTTCGGCATACAGGATCAGCGAGGTATGCATGGCCCGTATGAAGTGCGCCGAGGGCTTTACGCCGTGCAGTAGATGGAGGAAATGCGCTCCAATGGACTCATCATCCGTAGCCACGACGATGCGCCGCTGATTGTGACTGAAGTGATACCAGTAACAGAGCATCGAGCCCAGGCAGGCAATCAGCCGGTCGGCCAGCTCGCGCGCCCCGGCGCTCGCATGGTCGGCCGGTTCCGGCTCGATGCAACCCAGCGCGGACACACCCGTGCGCAGCACGTCCATCGGGTGACTGTTCTTGGGCAGGCACTCGAGGATGACCTTCACCGATTCGGGCAGAGCGCGCAGGCCGGCGAGCTTGCGCCGGTAGAGGTCCAGCTCGCTCTGATTGGGCAGTTTCTCGTGGATCAGCAGAAACGCAATCTCTTCGAATTCGCAGGCCTGCGCGACTTCGAGAATGTCATAGCCTCGATAGTTCAGATCATGGCCGGTGCGTCCGACGCTGCACAGCGCCGTATTGCCGGCGACGACACCGGATAGCGCGACCGACTTCTTCTGCTTGGGCGCTGCTGTGACCGCGTTCATTCCTCTCTCCTGGTGGCAGCGACCGCAAACAGCTCATCCAATTTGTGTTCGTATGAGTAGTAATCGAGGTACTTGTACAAGTCGGCCCGCGTCTGCATTGAGGACAGGACGTTCTTCTGCGTTCCGTCCCTGCGTATCGCCTGGTAGGTCGCCAGTGCGGCGGCATTCATCGCGCGGTAGGCCGAGCAGCAGTTCAGGACAATATCCACCCCGACGGCGCCCAGCTCATCCCGCGTATAGAGCGGGGTGTGGCCAAATTCCGTGATGTTGGCCAGCACTGGCACCTTGACGGCATCCTTGAAGCGCCGGTACATCGACAATTCGGTCATGGCCTCCGGGAAAATCATGTCTGCGCCGGCCGCCACACAGGCGACAGCGCGTTCGATGGCCCCGTCTATGCCTTCTACAGCCAGCGCATCGGTGCGCGCCATGATGACAAAGCTCGGATCGGTGCGGGCATCCACGGCGGCCTTGATGCGATCAACCATCTCGTTCTTGGGCACGATCTCCTTGCCCGGCCGATGACCGCAGCGCTTGGATTGCACCTGATCTTCAATGTGCATGCCGGCCGCTCCAAACTTGATGAGCGACTTGACGGCGCGCGCGATGTTAAAGGCCCCGCCCCACCCCGTATCGGCGTCGACCAGGAGCGGCAGGTCGCAGGCATCAGTGATGCGTCGGACATCGGTGAGCACATCATCCAAAGTGCTGATGCCCAGATCCGGCATCCCGAGAGAATTGGCAGCCACCCCGCCGCCGGAGAGGTAAATGGCCCTGAATCCGCACGCTTGGGCCATGCGTGCCGTATAGGCATTGATCGTGCCCACCAGCTGCAGAGGCGACTCGTTAGCGACGGCATCCCTTAGCTTCGCTCCCGCTGTAACCGGTGGCACGGCCTTCCCCAGATGTTGCAATATTGCAAACTGTGGCAGGTCTGGCGCGTCTTGTCACGACCGACCAAGGTGTTAGAGTCAATCGGGAACGGAGTGGGGTACCGCCCGTCGCTACGTCGCTGGTACTGGCCATTCGTGCTTGAGCAGGCCAAAGACCTCGGAGTCGACGGTCTGCCCCTTTTGCAGGTACCGCTGGCGCAGCAGACCTTCGTAGTGAAATCCCAGCGCGCGCAGCAATTCGCCCGAAGCAATGTTGCCCGGCACGACCTCCGCTTCGATACGACGCAGTCCCATGACGGTAAATCCGTGGCTGATGAGTGCCTGGAGCACTTCGCACATGTAGCCTTGTCGCCAGTACGCGCGAGCCAACACGTACCCCAGTGCAGCTCGGCGGCTCGGCAGGTCATACTGAAATAGCAGGCATGTGCCTATGGTCGCCCCCGGTAGCCGAGCGGATACGACAAACTGCAATGCCAAGCCTTGGTCTTGTAGACCCATCATGCGCGCATACCAAGCCGCGGCGTCGGCAGGGGATTTCCAAGCGTCGTAGGGAAGATATCGCGTCACCTGCTCATCTCCATTGACGCTCATCAAGCCCGGAAGATCAGCGTGTTCGAGAAGACGCACAATCGTACGCGGTGTTTCGATTGGACCCGAGTAGCTGAGTCCCATTGGCACCCCCCTGCAAGCCGACCCTGGCTACTGAGTGATCTCCGGCTCGACCAGTTTGGCCAAATTCCGCAGCGACTCCTGCCACCCGAGGTAACAGGCCTCGACAGGAATGGCATCCGGTAGGCCCGCCTGCACGATGCTGACTTCCGTTCCCAGCGAGACCTTCTTCAGCGTCACGATCACGTGGATCTCTCCGGGCAAGTTCGGATCCTCGAACCTATCCGTATAGTGCAGGCGCTCGTTGGGGACAAGCTCAAGATATTGGCCGCCGAAGCTGTGACCGAGACCCGTGGTGAAGTTCCGAAACGACATCCGGTGCGAGCCGCCCACTGTTGGCTCCATTTGATGCACAGTACACGTGTAGCCATTCGGCGGCAGCCACTTGGCCATCGCATCCGGCTCGATGAAGGCGCGATAGACTTTCTCGGGTCGCGCGGCCAGGACTCGATGAAGACGTACGGTATTGGGCACGTGCGTTCTCCGCGTGAACCTCACCCGCCTGGTATGGGCAGCACGGGCATGATCTCCACGCCATCGCCCGGGAAAATGGCAAAGTGTGGATGTTGCTCAAACAACTTGGCGGCGGCCTCGTGCGAAGCCGCGCGCACCACGGTAAAGGCACCCATGTGGTTGCTGGTGTCCTCGGTTCCATGCGGTGAGACCTTTTTGGTCTTCCCCAACGGGCCACCCATGGTGACAATCGCGGCCTGATGCTTCTCGACCCACGCTTTCCAGGCCGTCATGCCCTCTTGCTCCTTCGCACGGCGGGCGCCCTCCGGCAAAGCGTCCCAGGCCGCACGTTTCGGGCTGGTTTTGCTGCCAAGGAATACAGCGAGATAGATATTACTCGAACTCATAAAGTCTCCTCATTTGGGTAGCAGTGTTCTGCTGCTCATGATTAATCCATACCAACCGGTCGCGTTGCTGTCAAGAGTGACCAGTCCGGGGCGCACGTTCGGCAATGAAGTGTCGAATTGCGGCTAAGACCGGCAGCCGATTGTACGGTAGAGTCGAAAACGCAGCGACCAGGTCGGAATGTCCTGCCGTCTCAAAATACCGTGTGCTCACCTGTCCACCCACAGCCTGCATTGCGGCGGTCAGATGGCGCGTGTTGCGGGGATTAATTCTGTGATCCTGGAGCCCGCACATCAGCAACAGCGGGGGCGCATCGGGACGCACATAGTTGATCGGCTGCGAGCGCGGAAAATCAGCTGGCGGGCCAAACAGATCATTCAGGTAGCTTTCCGTGAACGGGAGGAAGTCGTAAGGACCGGCCAGGCCGACGGCGCCGCGCAACCACTGGGTCGTTCCCCCGACCTGCTCCAAGTACTCCGTGTCCAAGGCCAGCAAGACCGCAATTTGCGCACCCGCCGAATGCCCGACCACGTAGAGCTGCTCAGGGTCACCGCCCCACGCCGATGCATGGGCCCGTGTCCAGGCGACGGCTCGTGCAGCATCCTGCATATAGGTCGGAAATCTTGCCGTCGGGAAGAGCGTGTAGTTGGGCAGCACGGCAATGATCCCTGCATC
>Ga0075015_100000333_pt1 | contig 15954 bp, 11 predicted proteins | sample AleBraG_ABR_2013_FD_71476 | JGI IMG/M metagenome (GOLD analysis project Ga0075015, IMG submission 71476) | Freshwater sediment microbial communities in response to fracking from Pennsylvania, USA - Alex Branch Run_MetaG_ABR_2013 | ecosystem: Environmental > Aquatic > Freshwater > Creek >...
ATCCCCGGTTTTCCGATTCCACACTGGTGACTCGCCACCCGCGAGATTCTTCGTGAGCGATGACGGCCTGAATCGCGATCCGTTCGATTTCGTCATCCCTCACCATCGCGGCAAACTTCGGCGCGGCCCTTTCCGGATGAGGTAAGACCCAAGCGCGGCCATGGTGCTGGATATCCGCAATGGTGCAGAACCGTTCGCGCTCAATCTCGTTCCGCCGCTTCTCGAGGCGGTTGTTGAGATCGTCGATCTTGTCTTCGACCTGCTTGATGTTGGCGGCGAGCAGAGGATTCGCTTCGCGTGAATGATCCCCGCTCATGAGTTCAGCCATTCGAAGGTTTTGGCGATGGATCAACTCGTTCAGGCTGATCTCCATGTGGGTGGAAATCGTATCGATCTCTTTGAGGCGCGTCTGTTGAATTTCTTCGAGGAATCGCTCAAGTGCTTTCTCGATCAGTGATTGCTCTACAACATCGCCACCCGGCAACCCATCGTCAATGCCCGGTTCCGTACCGGCGGGCGCTGGAACCACATCGAGGAACAGTGTCGGTTGTCGAACGGCGAGGGAACCGTCCATGGACGTCTCAACCACAAACAGCCGCCGATGGAGGATGTTTCCCAGGCCATCCCGGATCGTCGCCGAATACACGTCGAGACGCGCGGGTTGTGTCCGCGCAACATCATAGAATACCGAGCCGCGTTCCAGATCCGGACCGACGGACTGGAGCAGGTCTTCCCGAACCACCTCGAAGAGTGGATGCCCGGGCGTCACCCAATCCACGGTAGGGTCCTCTGACAGGTAGTTCTTGTCGAAGACGATCTGCTTGTATTCTTTGCCCAGCTTGCCGAAGCGCGGTTCCAGCAGGTCGCCTGTGGCCCAAAGATTCTTCGGGACCCGGCCCACTCGATAGCAGTGCTTCCCTTTGGTGATCTCCTTGGGATGCACCCCAAGCATCGGCCCAGCCAGCAGAAAGAAGTCCTCCACCACCTCCGGCACCAGCCGCCGCTCCTTTGCTTCGGCTGACTTGCCGACGATTGCGGAGAGGTTGAGGGAGCGCTTGGCCAGTCCTTCCAGCGTGGAGTTGGTGATCTTGCGGAATCGCTCGCCGTCAACCTGCTCCACGATCCGGCTCTTGATGACATCCTCGGAGAGGTTCCCGGTATACATCTCGCGGAGCATTCGTTCAATCTGATTCGAGGCGAAGACATCCCCAAGGACATTAAAGATCTTGCCGGTCTGTTGCGGGTCCAGGTCGGATTCGATGCTCTGGAGCCGCTCGAAGAGCTTGTGAAGAACGCGCCCTTCTCGCGTGTTCGTGGAGACGAAGTTGAGGATGAGGCAGTCCTTCTCCTGCAGGTATCGGTGGATACGCCCCATCCGCTGTTCCAGCCGCACCGGGTTCCACGGAATGTCGTAGTTGATCATGAACCAGCAGAACTGGAGGTTGATCCCTTCACCCGCCGCCTCAGTCGCCGCCATGACCTGGCAGCTTTCACGGAACTCGCGCTCCGCATAGATGCGGCTACCGGGAGTGTCGCGGTCGCCGATCTTCATGCTGCCGTGAATCTGCGTAACGGAGAGGTGCCATTCGTCTCGCATCTTCTCGACGAGGTAATCGAGCGTGTCCTTATGCTCCGTGAAGATCAGGAGTTTCATCTTCGGATCGTCGAAGATGCCCTGCTGCGTCAGGACTTCGCGCAGCTTCCGGAGCTTGGATTCGACTTCCCGCTTTTCGAGCAGAAGGGCCTGCGCGACAAGTTTATCCAGTTGGCCAATCTCGTCTTTCAATGCAATGGGATCTACGGAGATGACGGCGTCTTCGAGCGCGGCCAAGATCTCCTGCTGCTCTTCTTCCGGGAGGTCGTCGAAATCGTCGGGCACCCTCGCATCGATCTGCTGCTGGCGGTACGCTCCGGGATTACCCAATATCTTGTGGCGCTTGTCCCGCATACGCTCCAGGCTTCGCCGGGCGGCCCGGATGCTGGAGGCGAACCGGCGTTGTAGCATCGCCATTGTGAACCCAACGGCACGGCCGCGTGCGGAATTGTCGGCCGCCGCCTTGATTGACTGGTCCTCGACGTAACGAGTGAGCGCATCGTAGAGTTCCCACTCTTCGTCGTCGATGGCAAAGCCGATGGTCTCAACCTTTCTCTTTGTGAAGAGAGTCCGCACCTTGCCGGTATCCGGGTCCGGAAAATGGACAAGCGCTTCCTTTACCCGGCGCAGGTAAAACGGAGCCTCGTGTCTGCGAATGGCTTCGTCGATACTGGCGACGTCCCCGTAGACATCCCGGTCCAGAAGTTGCAGAAACAGACGGAAGTTCTCCGGGTCACCCTTATGCGGCGTTGCGGTCATGAGGAGGTAATGATCCGTCATTTCCGACAGCTTCTCCCCGAGTTCGTAAGCGAGCGTCTTCTTGTCGGAACTGTAGGCGCTCATCTTGTGCGCCTCGTCGACGATGATCAGGTCCCAATGGCTGCGGAGAAGGCTCTCCTTGGCATCCTCGATTCGAGAAACCCAGGAGATCGACGTCACCACCTGGTTCTTCTCCTGCCATGGATTGGAACCGTAATTCGCGCGCAGAACGTCGCTGCGAACGACCTCGAACTTTTCCTGGAACTTGTCCTTGAGCTCGCGCTGCCACTGAAAGCTGAGGTTGGCCGGCGTCACGATAAGAATTCTCTTCACCAGCCCACGAACCTTCAGTTCCTTGATGAGCAAGCCCGCCATGATCGTCTTGCCAGCGCCGGGATCGTCGGCGAGAAGGAACCGGATTCGAGGGAGGCGCAAGAAGGAATCGTAAACCGCCTCAAGCTGGTGCGGCAGCGGATCGACCCTTGCAATTGATAGCGAGAAGTACGGGTCGTACTCGTAGGCGATTCCCAGCCGGAGTGCTTCGATGCCGAGCTTGAACTTCGTCGCATCGCCGTCGAATGGCTGCTGTTCCGGCGAACCCTCCAGACTTGCAAGTTGGGCCGGAGTCAGGATGGGCTGATGCACCAAGCCAGTGTTCATACCCTGGCCGACGAGTTTGATCGAGCCGCCCATCGGTACCACGCGGATGATCTTCACCGGCTCCGGAAACATAGGGCCGCGAACGATGACATTGGTCTTCAAGTCTTGTAGATTCATCGTGGGCTTCCTACTTGCTCCTTCGCCGTTGAAGCTTCTTGCCGCCGGTGCCTGGACGGCGGCGGGTCCGCCGCCTCTCACCCATGCGTCCACCTCCAGCAACTTGCAATTCCATAGACGGCCAACTCGATGGGCTGGCAACCCTTTGTTTCTCGATCCGCCGGTTGACGGTATCAGCAGCGACGCCCAAGTGCGCGGCGACTTCGTTCACGGAGTACCGACGCAGCTGTCCGGATGGAATGCTGTCTGAAATGGACATCGATCAACAATTGTGACAGAGAAATCGGAAGGGATGAGTATCCCAGATGCTTGCTCAGGCCAAACGTTCCGTGTTCCGGGTGATGGCCGACAAGATTCGGCCCGAGATTCCGCCCGTAGACATTGCAGACGTGAGGCTGACAGTTTTCTTTGTGTGAGCGCTCGGAAGTTGGTCCAAAACGTCCTTGATCGCCGTCAGCGCCATTGCTCGCGTGGTCTGCTGTTTGCGCCGAGCGGGTTTCGGCGACACGACGGAAGGTAGCGAGGCCGTCTGGTGTTTGAGTGTACTGTCCCGGCTTCGCCTGCGCATTCACCGGATCGAGAATCGACTCGCGAAATAGGGATCGGGCCGGTATATTGGAAGACGGGGCAGGCCGGGCGTTGCTTGCGCTTCCAGTTGGGCGGCCGAGAGAGCGAACTTACGACAGCGAGCAGAGCAGTTGGAAATGGTGTTTGAGTGTACTGTCCCGGGTTCTAACTCTGGGCCGCCGCCTGCGTCATCGTCGAGGCAATCTTGGAGAAAATCCTACTGATACTGGTCGAAGTGCCCGGCATGATCGCGCCCGCCGCCACCGCTACAAAACCGGCCATGAGAGCGTATTCGATCAGGTCCTGACCACGCCGATCTTTCCAAAGCTGAACTCTCCAAAGAAGTCTGACGATGACATTCATGAGTTTATCCCCACACTTATTGTGCCTACCCCGTAGACGGTACAGGTAGAGGAGGAACACTTAGTTGGGACATTAGGGTTTACTTAGAGCCGGAAAATCCAACCAAACCTGCCAGGGGTTGAGTGAGTTATCATACAGTCTATGATCCGAGCCACGTGTTTGCTCCTCTTTTTGTTCGCTTTCGCGCTTTCCGCACAGCAAGTTGTGCGCGAAGAGATGGTCCCGATGCGCGATGGAACCAAATTGGCCACCACCATCGTTCTGCCGCCCGGTGAGGGCAAGTACCCGGCGGTTCTCACCCGTACTCCCTATGGCAAAGACCGCATGTATGCTGCCGACAAGCAGAAGGACTGGGTCGCCGCCGGTTATGCCCGCGTGGTGCAGGATGTGCGCGGCAAGTTCAAGAGCGAAGGCAAATATCGCGCCTTTACCGACGACATGCTCGACAGTTACGACACCATCGAATGGGTTGCCAAACAGCCCTGGGCCAACGGCAAGGTCGGCATGGAAGGTCCCTCGGCCATGGGCATCATCACCAATCTGGCGGCCATGAGCGGGGCGCCGCATCTGACGTGCGCCTTTGTCACCGTGGGGCACGGCTCCGGTTACCGCTACGCCTCCCATCCCGGCGGCGTGTTTCTCCAGAACATGAATGAGGAGTGGATGAAAGCTCAGGGCGTTCCCATGGACGGGCGTGCGCGGCCCAATTTCAAGGACTACGGTCCCGAAGACAAGGAAGTGGACATGCGGACGTACGCTTCCAAGATCAAGGTTCCGATGTACAACTTCGGCGGCTGGTATGACATCTTCCTGCAGGGCGACATCGACAGCTACATGCTGCTGCAACAGGATGGCGGACAGGGCGCGCGGGGTAATCAGAGGCTAACCATGGGCGCATTCGGCCACGGGCCTTTGTCCGGCGATCTGAAGTATCCCGCCGACGCCGGCAATCTCGCCAACGGCGCCGACGAAATGCGCTGGTTCGAATACTGGCTCAAGGGCGTGGACAACGGCATCATGAAAGAACCGCCGGTCAAGTATTTCGTGATGGGCGACACGCTGGACAAATCCGCGCCGGGTAACGAGTGGCGCACTGCGGCAAGCTGGCCACCAGCGTCCACCACCACTTCTTACTATTTGGGCGCCCAGGGAAAGCTCACCACTCTGCTGCCGGTGGCCAAGTCGACCGCGAACTACATCTACGACCCCAAGGATCCCGTGCCGTCTGTGGGTGGCAACAACCTCATGATGGCGCGCGGCCCCATGGATCAGCGCAAGGTCAGCGGGCGCCCCGACGTGCTGAAGTTCGAAACCGAGCCGCTAGTTTCACCCCTGGAGATCGTGGGCCCGGTCAAAGTCCAACTGGCCGTCGCCACCGACGCTCCCGACACCGACTTCATGGTCAAGCTGGTCGACGTCTACCCCAACGGCTACGAGGCCCTGGTCCTCGATGAAGCGCAAATGCTGCGCTACCGCTCCGGACTGAAGCCTGAAAAAGCCGAGCCCGGCAAAGTCTACCCCATCACCGTCGACCTCTGGTCCACCGCTCTGGTCTTCAACAAGGGCCACAAGATCGCGGTCCACGTCACCAGCAGCAATGCTCCCCGCTTTGAAGCCCACACCAACACCTGGGAAGCAGTAAAGTCCTACGACCAGGCCGTCAAAGCGTCCAACACCGTCTACCTGGACGGGCGCTCCAAGCTGATCTTGCCGGTCACCAAGGTCTACAAAGAGCCGGCGGTGCTCGCCGGGCAGTAAACTTGCTTCTGGGGCCACTCCCCAAAAGGAGGGGAAGTGAAACTCTCGCTGGCACTCCTGATTCTCATTAGCGCCGCTGCCCAACCCGACCCCTGGGCAGCCCTCCGCGTCTTCGAAGGAAAGTGGGAGGGCCCGACCTCGGGCAAGCCGGGCAAAGGTTCCACTCTGCGTGAGTTTCGGTTTGAACTGAACGCCCATTTTCTTTCGCAGCGGGACAAATCCGTGTACCAGCCCGAAGATCCCGCCGCCAAGCCCTTGGTCCATGAGGATTTTGGTTTCTTCAGCTACGACACCAACCTCAAGAAGCTCGTGTGGAGGCAGTTCCACAGTGAGGGGCTGGTCAACGAATACATCCTGGAGTCGGTGAGCCCCGACGGCAGGTCGATCGAATTCGACACCACCAAAATCGAGAATCTACCGCCGGGATTCCGAGCCAAAAAAGTCTATCAAGTCGTCTCCCCGGACGAAATCACGGAGACCTTCTCGCTGGCGCCCCCCGGCCAGGATTTTGCGCTGTACACGCTGGCGCGTCTCAAGCGCGTTAAGTAGTCGCGGCGCTATCATAAAAGTTGCCTCAGTTACAGCGGATAACCGCTTGTTGGCTGCTGGTATTTTGGGCTCAGCTACCAGCGCAGACATGCAAGCCGGGTGAACTGCGCGTCCTCGTCAAGGACTCGCAGGAAGGTCCCATCTTTGACGCGCAAGTAAAGGCCGGCAGTCTCGAAAAGACCACCGGCACCAGTGGCCTGGCGGATTTCAATGACGTGCCCTGCGGCCAATACACCGTTGTTGCGTCCAAGCTGGGTTTTGACGATGGCGAGAGCACTGTGGAAATCGCCAGCGGAGCCAGCGTCGAGGTCACCATTGTGCTCCAGCCCCAACTGGTCCGCTCCAGCGTGGATGTTAGCGCCACGGTGGCTCCCATCGAACAGACCGCTTCCGAGACTACCCAACTGCACCCCGACGAAGTAAGGATGCTTCCCTCCAATCCGGCCACCGTGACCGACATTCTGACGCTGGTGCCGGGCGTGGTTCGCTCCGCGGAAGGCGAGCTCAAGATCAACGGCACTGGCGAGCAGCGTAGCGCCTTCGTGGTCAATCAGAGCGATGTCACTGACCCGGCTACCGGCAAATTCGGGCAAACCATCCCCGTCGACAGCATTGAAGCCGTCAGCGTCTTGAACACTCCGTTCCTGGCCCAATACGGCCGATTCACCCAAAGCGTGGTCGCGGTGGAGACGCGCCGCGGCGGCGAAAAATGGCATGCCGACCTCAACGATCCCCTGCCGGACTTCCGCATCCGCAGCTATCACATGCGCGGCATCCGCAATGAAACTCCACGCGGCGTCGTTAGCGGCCCCCTGCTCCCCGAACGTCTTTATTTAATTACTTCCTTGACTTATTTTCTCGATAAAGTGCCGAACCGCACGCTGCCTTTTCCCTACAATGAATCCAAACAGGAGTCCATCAACTCCTTCACCCAAATCGATTATCTTCTTTCCAACCGCCAGATTCTCACCGCCACCGTGCACCTCAGCCCGCAGCATACAAATTTCGTCAATCCCGATTACTTCAATCCGCAACCTGTCTCTCCCAGTTACGCCCAGCACAACTATCTGGGAACCTTCGCTCATCATTTTGGAATTCTGGGAGGCACCATCGACAGCTCGATCTCTATCCAGCGCTTTGACGCCACTGTCGGCGCGCAGGGCGACGCCGGCATGGCGCTGACGCCCACTGGCAATAGCGGCAATTACTTCGGCACCCAGAATCGCGACGCCCGCCGCACCGAGTGGCTGGAAATCTGGTCGCCCACCATCCTGCCGCTGGCCGGAACCCATCTGCTGAAAATCGGCATGTCTTTGACCGGTTCCGGCGACCAGGGACAGTTCACTTACCGGCCCGTGGATATTCTGAACACCGCCGGTCAGTTGCTCCAGCACATCGCCTTCGCCAACGGAAACCCGTTCAACCGCCACGATCTCGAGGTCACCGCCTACGGGCAGGATCACTGGGCGATCAATTCCAAGTTCGCTTTCGACTACGGCCTGCGCGTCGAGCACCAGCGTCTGGCCGAAAGCCTGCGCATTGCGCCGCGCGGCGGCATCGTCTGGACTCCGTTTACGCAACGTACGGTCTTCCGCGCCGGCTTCGGTCAATTCTTCGACCACATACCGCTCGACATCTATACCTTCAGCCGGTATCCGCAACGAACCATTACCGGCTACGCACCCGATGGCAGCATGCTCGGCGAGCCCGTCACATATGTAAACGTCATCGGCAGCATCACCGGACCGCGCTCCTTCTTTGTACGAGGCCAGCAGGTAGCGGGCGCCTTCTCGCCGCGCGGCTCAACTTACACCGCGCAGGTGGAGCACAGCATCTCGCAGTTTTTCCAGCTCCGCGCCGTCTACTTGGACAATCGTTCGGTTGGATTGATTGTGCTGGAACCAGCCCTGCTTGGAACCACCAACGAGATCGTCTTGAATGGCGATGGCAGTTCGCGGTACCGGCAAACCGAAGTCAGCGCGAAATTCGTCTGGAAGGAAGGTCAGCAACTGGTCTTGTCCTACACCCGCAGCCGCAGCCGCGGCAGCTTGAACACCTTTGATACTTTTCTGGGCAATTTCCCTACTCCCTTGGTTCGGCCCGATCTCTATGGCAATCTCCCGGGAGACTTGCCAAACCGCTTCCTGCTATGGGGCCGTTTCAAAACTCGTGTCTGGAACCTGACAGCCGCGCCGATAGTCGAATATCGCAACGGCCCGCCCTACGCCGCACTGGACGCCAGCCAAAACTACGTGGGGATTCCCTATAGCGACTTGACCCGCTTTCCACGTTTCTTCTCCGCCGATGCCCGCCTCATCAAGGATTTGAAGATCAATCCGAAGTACACGCTGCGTCTATCGTTAGCCGGGTTCAACCTCACCAATCACTTCAACGCCCTGGCCATTCATAACAACGTGGCTGACCCCCAGTATGGAGTCTTCTTTGGAAACTACCACCGTCGCTACCGATTTGACCTGGAGGTCGTTTTCTGATCGGATTGCGGGAAGCCGCCCGTTGTTCCTGGGCAATTAGCGCCGCCGCTACCGGTTTGACCTGGAAGTCGTTTTCTGATCGGCTTGCGGGAGGCCGCCCGTTTCTTGGGCAATTAGCGCCGCCGCTACCCGTTTGACCGGGAAGTCGTTTACTGAGGGGATTGTGCAAGACCGCCAGTTATGTAACAGTGGAGTGATATGGCTCGTGGCTGGGAAAGTAAGTCCGTCGAGTCGCAGATGGAAACGGCGGCAACGCGCCGCTCGGAACCGGTAATCGGCCTTTCCGTGGAAGAGGCGCAGATTTTGCGCCAACGGGAGAGCCTGCAACTGTCGCGAACACGGATCCTGCATGACTTGGAAAAAGCGACCAATCCGCGCTATCGCGATCAGCTAAAAGCTGCCTTGCTCCATCTCGACCAAAAGCTGTCCCAATAGCGGACACCGGCGGAACGGCAACATGTTGCCGTTGCAGACATTTCATCGTGGCAGGCCGCTTGCATCCAGCAAGTCCGCATGAGCAGTCAGAGTATTCTCATCGGTGACGACCAGGTCGGTGTTCTGGAAGCGCTTCGCTTGTTGTTGAAAAGCGAGGGTTACCGCACCGTGACTGCCGATTCCCCGGCCGGCGTCCTGTCAGCCTCCGCCAAACAGCGCTTTGATCTGATCCTGGTGGATCTCAACTACGCGCGCGACACCACCTCCGGCCAGGAGGGCCTGGACCTGCTCGACAGCCTGCAGCGCCAACAGAATCAGGCCCCCATCGTGGTGATGACCGCCTGGGGCAGCATCGACCTGGCGGTGGAAGCCATGCGCCGAGGCGCCTCCGATTTCGTGCAGAAGCCCTGGGACAACCAGCGCGTACTGGCCACCGTCCGCAAACAGGTGGAGCAGCACCGCCGCGAGCGCACGGAACTCGACATCGCCCATGACGTTCAGCAGAAGCTGCTGCCCCACAGCAACAAGCCCATGCGAACCATTGAATATACCGGCTGTTGTGTCCCGGCGCGCGAAGTGGGCGGTGACTACTACGATTTCTTCGACGCCGGCTACGACCAGCTTGCCCTGGTGCTGGCCGATGTCTCCGGCAAGGGCATTCCGGCCGCGCTACTGATGGCCAATTTGCAAGCGACATTCCGGAGCCGTCCGGCCGGAGAGCTTGCCGATCCCGCGATGCTGTTGCCCGAGGTCAATCGACTGTTCTTCGAATCCACCGCGCCCGAGTTCTACGCCACGCTCTTCTTCGGCGTCTATGACGACCGGACACGCGGGTTCCGTTACGTCAACTGCGGCCATCCGTCACCGATATTGGTGCGCGCCGGCGGGTCGGTCGATCGCCTGGAAGCTTCCTCCACCGTGCTCGGCTTGTTTCCCAACTGGACGTGCAGTGAATCGGCGCTCACTCTTTCGCCCGGCGACGCGCTCTTCATCTCGTCTGACGGCGTCACTGAGCCGGCCATGGAAGACGACGAACGGCAGTTGCTGGCGCTGCTCCGCGCCAATAGGGGTCAATCCCTATCGCAACTCACCTCGAGAATCCTGGACGACGCCGCCAAGCTCGGAAGTTCGGACGACCTCACCACCATTGCGCTGCGGGCGGTTTAGGAGCGCACGCTCTCAGTCATAATCCAAGTTTCCGGCAGAAGTATGCAAACGACTGGTTGCGGCTGCAAGCTGTCGTTATATCAAAATACTTCAAGAGTTCGATCAAAAAATCAAGTTGCGAGTCAAATCGCCGCGGACGTAGTGCTTCCAGATCCTCCTTGGTCAGGCGGTCGGTCGCGTTCGGAAGTGAAATCTTAAGAGCAGATTTCCCTTCGGCGGTGAGACCTGCCAGGTACCAGCTCTCGATCTCCTTTGAAACGATGACGATCTCGTCATCATTCAGGGCGTGATGGCGTTCCCTCAGCCTCGTCTTGCGACCCGTGACACATGGAGCGGAGTTCATGTCGGCTATGAACAAACGGCCGAAACCCTGGTGAGGCATGGCGATCAAGAGTTTATTGAAGGCCGGCGTCTTCCGCTGGCGATACTCCCGGACGAGCACCTGATCGTACATGGGCGCCAAACGGGGCTTGATGACTGATTCGAAGAAGCGCTGATCCCGATCGCCCTCGACCCAAATCACCAGCCGATTCGGCACCCACTAAACCTCGAGCAGGTTCTGAACGTACAATTCGTCCATGCTAATCTCGTCCCGAAGAAACTGCTGTATTTGCGCCTTGTCCGCCGGCCGGCTGGCATGCGAAGAACCAGAGGCATCGCGGGAAATGAGGATCAGTTGTCCTGGTTCGACATACCGGACGATCTCCGGGTTATGGGTGCTGAGAACCACCTGCTTTTGGCGCGAGGCGTCCTGGAACATCGCAACCAGTTTCGACATTAGAGAAGGGTGCAGGTTCCGGTCCGGCTCTTCAATCACGACGAAAGGCTTTCGTTCAAAGTAGAGGATCACCAGGATCGCGATAATGTCGATGGTGCCGTCGGAAAGGAAGGACGCCGGCATCAGCTCATGCGAGAACTTCTCGCGCAGATTGAAGAAGAGCGAGCTGTCCCGAAGCGGCTCTGTGCCCAGCTCCTCGGCAAACGGGAGAATGTCCATCAAGAGATTAAGCAGCTTTCGCCGATTTTCCCCGTCAGAGAGAATTCTGTCGAGCACGATCGCCAGATTGTGCGCGTCGGGCTCTAACTCACTCTTCGCACCAAAAAGAACTGCAGTCTTCGGCGCCTTTGGGTCAACGTCGTAGACAGCGATCGATTTCAGGTCGTTGAACGCCAACATGGAGCGGACAATCTCGTGCTCAATGAGAAGTTTGGTTTGACTACTCTCTGGCGAGTTCAGGGACCCCAATAGGAATGCGCCAATCACATCAGGGTGCCCCCCCATCTCATACTTGGTTCCAGTCCGATTCAGTATGAAGTCAGTTTTGTTGAAAGCCGGACCGCCACCCACACGTTCGACCCATAGGCACTCTTCCACTAAGCCAATATGACGCCCGCCTGGAAAAGCAAGCGAGAACCGATACACCAAAGATTTAGCCCGGGACGGCGGTTCGTCGGAGAGGAAGGTAAAGGTCTGTTCAATAGGATCCGGCTCCAAATCCAACTCGATCTCGACCCGATCATCTCCGGCGCAGTTGACGTTCCGGAGGTACTGCGCGCCACCCTGAATGGAAACTGCATTCTCCAGACCGCTCTCCACGATATCGCGAACGAATGTGAAAAGTTGGACAAAGTTCGACTTGCCGGAAGCGTTCGCCCCAATCAGGACATTGAGGTTATCAAGACGGATGTCCAGTTCTCGAAAACTCTTAAAGTTCCTAGCGCTCACGCGTGTCAGTCGCATTTTCAGCCCGATAACCTCAGTCTAGCAACGAGTGAGTGGTGATATCGTCATCAGTTGCCGCAGCCACGCTCCCATGGCATCCGCGTGCTCGACCTCACCGCCGCTCGTCGCTGGCCCGTTTTCCACGATGATTCTAGCCGGCTTCGGCGCGGAAATTGTCAAGGTGGACGGTCGACGGTGGTGACGACTCATGCAACAGGGGGTTCGCACCTTGGCCCCTGGGGCGGTAGCCCAGTGCAAGAAGCGAGCACACCTGCTACGATAGGGATCGCGTTTGGCGTACATTGTGAAAAGGAGCAAGCAAAGACATGACCCTGCTGGAATCGTTAAAGAAATATACTGTCCCGGTCTGCGACACCGGTGACATTGAGGCCATTGCGCACCATAAGCCGCAGGACGCCACCACTAACCCTTCACTTCTGTTCAGCGCAGCCAAGATGCCTGCTTACCTCCATCTGGTGGAACAGGCACTGGAAGCGGCGCAGAAGGTTGGCGGCAGCGCACAGGCGATGGCCGAGGAATTCATGGACGACCTATTTGTGTCGTTCGGACTTGAAATCTTAAAAGTTGTCCCGGGCCGCGTCTCCACGGAAGTGGACGCCAGCCTCAGCTTCGACACCGACGCGACAATCGCCAAGGCCCGCAAGCTGATCGGCCTGTATGACAAGGCGGGAATCGGGCGCGAACATGTGTTGATCAAAATGGCGAGTACCTGGGAAGGCATCAAAGCGGCGCACGTATTGGAAGCGGAAGGCGTGCATTGCAATTTGACGCTGCTGTTCAGCTTTGCCCAGGCGGTGGCCTGCGCCGAAGCCGGCGTCACGCTGATCTCGCCCTTTGTGGGCCGCATTTACGACTGGTACAAGCACAACGGCGATACCATCACCGACGACGCCGACCCCGGCGTGGTTTCCGTGACGCGTATTTACAACTATTACAAGCGCCACGGTTACAAGACGCAGGTCATGGGCGCCAGTTTCCGCAATATCAATCAGATCCTGAGGCTGGCCGGTTCGGATCTCTTGACTATCAGTCCGGATCTGCTGGAGAAGCTGGAAACGACCGAGGGAACGGTGCACCGGTATCTGGATCCCGAGGTGGCGAAAAAAGCCGGCGACGCAAAGATCCACCTGGACGAGAAGAAGTTCCGCTGGATGCACAACGAAGACGCCATGGCGACGGAAAAGCTGGCCGAAGGGATCCGCAAGTTCAACGCCGATGCCCGGAAGCTGGAAGAATTCGCCCACACCAAAGTCGCCGCGCACGTGGCGTAGTCCGCTTCCCTGAGAGCAACACGAAGGAGCGCGGGTTCGAAAGAGCCCGCGCACCATGGCTCCCCGCCTGCATCGCCAGCCAGCAAGTCCGCGGCGAATACTACGACTTTAGCGCGATGCGGCCCCCCGCGTCCCGACCCGGCGCGTGTGATATCGTCATGAGTTTGCCGCAGCCCCCACTCCAAGGCATCCGCGTGCTCGACCTCACCACGGTCGTCGCCGGCCCGTTTTCCACCATGATTCTGGCCGACCTCGGTGCGGAAATCATCAAGGTGGAACGCGTCGATGGCGGAGACGACTCCCGCAACATGGGCCCGCACCTCGGCCCCTGGGGCGCCTATTTCGTCCCTCTCAATCGCGGCAAGCGATCCATAGCGCTCGACATCACCCAGCCCAAAGGCCGCGATGCCGTGCTGCGGCTGGCGAATACCTGCGACGTCTTCGTCGAGAACTTTCGTGGTGGCAAAGCCGCCGGCTTGCGACTGGACGAGCCCCATATCCGCGCCGCCAAGCCCGATATCATTTACGCGTCGCTCTCCGCTTTTGGCAATGGCGGGCCCGATTACCGCAAGCCGGGCTACGATGCGCTGCTTCAAGGCCGAACCGGCATCATGAGCGTTACCGGCACCGACGCCCAGTGTACCGTTCGCGCCGGCGTCTCCATCGTCGACATGGGCGCGGGAATGTGGCTCGCCATGGGTGTGCTCGCCGCGTTGCTGGAGCGTCAGCGCACCGGCCGCGGGCAGCGCGTCGATAGCTCCTTGCTCGAGACCGGCGTGATGTTGATGGCGTATCATCTCCTCTATCGTGAGTTCTCCGGCCACAACCCGACTCCGCAAGGCACTGGCCACAGCGCCTTTGCGCCCTATGGAGCTTTCAAAACCGCCGACGGCCACATCATGATCGGCATCTCCAATGACCGCCTCTTCCAGCGGCTCTGCAACGCCATCGAGAAGCCCGCCTGGACGCAAGACCCTTTGTATTGCACCAATCCGTTGCGCGTCGACAATCGTCTGCAACTCGACGCCGCCATCCAAGCGATCCTGATCCAGCACAGCACCGTGCACTGGACGGCCATCTTTGACCAGTACGACGTTCCCGCCAGCGCCATTCAAAATGCCGAGCAGGTGTTGAATGACCCGCAGGTCGCAGCGCTCGGCCTTCTGCATCAGGTCCCCCTCGGCAGCGACGGTCAAGCCACCGTTCCCCAGATTCCGATTCATCTTTCCGTCACGCCGCCGGTCATTCCCGGCGCTCCGCCGGCTCTCAATCAGCATGCGCACGAAATCCTTACCGAAGCCGGCTTCACGAATTCAGAAATCGAGGCGTTACTCTCATGAGCCAGGACGACCGGCAGTTAATCATCTCCACCGTGCGCCAGTTCGTCAAGAATGATGTCATCCCGGTCGCCTCCGAGCTGGAACATCGCAACGAGTATCCGCACGCCCTCGTCGCCACCATGATGAAGATCGGCCTCTTCGGCCTGAACATCCCGGAACGCTTCGGCGGCGCGGACGTCGATTCCACCACTTTCGCGATGATCTTCGAGGAGCTCTCGCGCGGCTGGCTCGGCTTGGCCGGCGTGATCGGAACGCATTCCGTTTTGTGCGATGTGCTCAACCGCTTCGGCAGTGAAGATCAGAAGCAGCGCTTCCTCCCCGGACTCGCCAGCGGTGAGCGGCGCGGTGGCATCTGTTTGTCGGAATCGAACGCCGGTACCGATCTCCAGAACATCCAGACGGTGGCCGTGTGTCAAGGCGATAAATATATCGTCAACGGCTCCAAAATGTGGATCACCAACGCGCGCCATGGCAACACTTTCCTGCTGTTAGCCAAAACCAATCCAAACGCCAAGCCCGCGCACAAAGGCATGAGCGCCTTCGTCATCGAGAAGGGCGCCACCGGGCTTACGGTGAGCCGCGACATCGACAAACTCGGCTACAAAAGCGTGGAGACCTGCGAGCTCCACTTTCAGGATTTTCCCGTCCCCGCCGCCAATCTCATCGGCGAGGAAGGTTCCGGATTCCGCTCCGTCATGACCGGGCTCGAAGCCGAGAGGCTCAATGTGGCTGCCCGCGGCCTCGGCATCGCCCGCGCCGCTTTCGAAGAGGCCATCCGCTATGCGCAGCAACGCGTCACGTTCGGCAAGCCCATTTCCGAGCACCAGGCCATTCAGTTAAAACTCGCCGATATGGCGACCAAAATCGAAGCCTCGCGCCTGCTGATTTATTCCGCGGCCGAAAAACGCGACAAAGGCGAGCGCTGCGACCTGGAAGCCGGCATGGCCAAGCTCTTTGCCACCGAAACCGCCGCCGAAGTCTCCTTTGACGCCATGCGCATCCTCGGCGGCAACGGTTATTCCAAGGATTTCGCCGTCGAGCGCTACTATCGCGATGCGCCGCTCGTCGTCATCGGCGGCGGCACCAACGAACTGCAGCGCATCATCATCGCCCGCCGCCTGATCGAACGCTATCGCGA
>Ga0075015_100000334_pt1 | contig 15930 bp, 12 predicted proteins | sample AleBraG_ABR_2013_FD_71476 | JGI IMG/M metagenome (GOLD analysis project Ga0075015, IMG submission 71476) | Freshwater sediment microbial communities in response to fracking from Pennsylvania, USA - Alex Branch Run_MetaG_ABR_2013 | ecosystem: Environmental > Aquatic > Freshwater > Creek >...
CGCGAGTACGCACCGGTAGCGTGCCGCACGCCACGATTCGGGACGAAAGTCGGGAGCGGCGGCACCGGCAGCCGGAGCGGGGGAGCCGCCGGCCGCAGCGGCGGAGCAGCCAGCCGCAGCGCGCTCGCACTCATCCAGTTCCGCCAGCAGTCGCGCGTTGTTTTGCGCATCAGTGGCGTCCGGACCGGCGAAGCGCGCCGAATACACGCCCGGTCGGCCCTCCAGCGCGTCGACTTCTATGCCGGAGTCATCCGCCAGCGCCGGCAACTGCGCGCAGTGTGCAGCGTGGCGCGCTTTGAGCAGTGCGTTGGCCTCAAAACTGTTGCCCGTCTCTTCAATGGGCTCGATGCTCAAGGTCGATTGCAGTACCAGCTCAAAGCCCAACGGCGCCATCAGCGCTGCAAACTCGCGCTGCTTGCCCACGTTGGCGGTGGCCAGAACGACTCGCATGCGCTGCCACTCCGCCGTGCCTAGTCCGCCAGTGCCTGGGATTGCAAAGCACAGAGCTCGCCAATGCCGGTGACGGCAAGATTCAGCAGCGCATCGAGTTCATTGCGCCGAAACGCGTGACCCTCGGCGGTGCCCTGTACTTCGATGAAGCCGCCGCCATTATTCATGACGACGTTCATGTCGGTCTCGGCCTCGGAGTCTTCGCTGTAATCGAGGTCCAACACCGGCTGCCCACCGACGATACCCACCGAGACAGCGGCCACCTGGCCGTGCAGCGGACTGTCCTTGAGCACCCGGCGCGAGCGCAGCGCGCTCACCGCATCGGCCAGCGCGACGAAACTGCCGGTGATGGCTGCGGTGCGCGTGCCACCGTCGGCCTGCAGCACGTCGCAGTCCACCGTGATGGTGCGCTCGCCCAGCGCGCGCAAGTCCACCACGGCCCGCAGCGAGCGGCCAATCAGCCGCTGGATCTCCTGGGTGCGCCCGGTCTGCTTGCCACGGGCCGCCTCCCGTGAGGAGCGCGTATGCGTCGCCCGCGGCAACATGCCGTACTCCGCCGTCACCCACCCCTGCGCCTTGCCACGCAGGAATCCGGGCACCCCGTCCTCCACGCTGGCCGTGCACAGCACCCGGGTGTCACCGAATTCCACCAGCACCGATCCTTCCGCGTGACGGGTGAAATGACGGGTGAAGCGCACCGCGCGCAGCGCATCCAGGGCGCGATCATTGACACGCTGAACCATTAAGTGGACTCCAGGAAACGAAGGGCAACCGCCGAAGTATTGTCGGCACTGGGCCCGCCGCCCGCTACCGCGCGCGCACCGAGCGCTTGCAGCGCCTCCAGAAGCGGGGTTTCGCCAGCCGCGAAAGCGCCTGCGATAATCGCATCGTCCAGGTGCGCCCACAGACCGTCAGTGCACACGAGCAGGACATCGCCGGCCAGCAGCGCCTGACGTGTGGAGAGGTCCATCTCCGGCAGGAGCGGTTCTCCGCCCAGGCACGATTCGACGTAATTGCGCATGGGGTGATGCTGCGCCTGATCGGCCAGGATCACGCCCTCGCGCACCAGCACTTCAACATGGCTGTGATCGCGGGTACGGGCCACGACCTTACCGTGGCGCAGCAGGTACGTCCGGCTGTCGCCCACGTGCGCGAAGTACGCCGACTGACGCTGCACCAGACACAGCGCAATGGTGGCGCGAGGGCGATTGTCCAGCGGCATGTCCACGCCGATGCGCACAATCTGTTGGTGCGCAGCACCCAAGGCCAGATGCAAGAAGCCCAACGGGTCCAGCAGGGGCGGTGAGGCGGCGCGAAAGCGCGCACCGATCACCTCGTGGGCAATCTGGGCCGCGCGCTCGCCCTCCGCGTGCCCGCCCATACCGTCACAGGCGATGAGCAGTGCCCCGCCCTCGGCCACTTCGATACCCACCCGGTCCTGATTGCTCTCGCGCATGCCCAGCAGGCTTAAGTTCGCATGATCTACGCGCAAGCGGTCTCCGGAGCTTTGGGTTAAACTGGCCGCGATTTATAACACTACGCGCACCGCGCACACCATAAAATCGCAGTTCAGGCCGCCAGCGATGCAGTCCCACGCATGATCTCGAGCATGACCGGTTTCGCTCGCCAGGAGAGGAGCGGTGTGTTCGGGGTACTGATCTGCGAAGTGCGTAGCGTCAATCACCGTTTTCTCGACGCCTCGGTACGCCTCCCCGACAGTTGCCGCGCCCTGGAAACAGAGCTCCGCCAGGCCCTGGCGCGCGACCTGCGCCGCGGCAAGGTCGATTGCACCGTCCTGCACCGGCCCGCCACCAGCGCCGCGGTCGCCTTGGAGGTGGACGAGTCCGTCCTGACTCAGGTGCTGGTGCGCAGCAAAGAGCTCGCGCAGTCGCTGGCCGGTCAGGGACATATCAATGTGCTCGAATTGCTGCGCTGGCCGGGCGTGCTGCGGGACGAGCAACCGGACACCGAAGTGCTCGGCAACGCGGTGCGGGCGCTGTTCGCGGCCACGCTCCAGGACCTCAGTGCCGCCCGCAACCGCGAAGGTGTGCGGCTGACGGAGCTGCTTGAGCTGCGCTGCGAGGCACTGGAGTCGCTGGTCGCACAGGTGCGCACCCGCCTGCCCGAAGTGCTGGCCCGCGTGCGCAGCCGCTTGGAACAACGCCTGGCGGAGCTGGGCGGGGAATTGAACCAGGAGCGCATCGAGCAGGAGATCGTGCTGCTGCTCCATCGCCTCGACGTAGCGGAGGAGCTCGATCGGCTCACCGGTCACATCGATGAGACGCGCCGCACTCTCGTCGCACCCGAGGCGGCGGGGCGCCGGCTGGATTTCCTGCTCCAGGAATTCAATCGCGAGGCCAATACGCTCTCATCCAAGTCGCAGGATCTGGAAACCACCCGCATCGCCGTGGAGATGAAAGTGGTCATCGAGCAGATGCGCGAGCAGGTGCAGAACATCGAATAGGTTCCATGGGCGTTTGGGGTCGGTTGGTCGTCACGCGCATTTCTCGATAAATCAGTAAGTTATTGACCACTGACGTTCATGGACGTCCAACCCCGTCTGCGCTAGAGTTGTAGCTGGATGTGTAGCTACATGGCTAGCTACAATATGCCCGGAAGGCGCTTTGTTCGTGGTCTAGCTGCGTGTTCCAAAGCTAGCTACAACCAAGTGCGAAGGCGGTGGGATGGTGATCCCGCGATCAATGCGGTGGTGGGACAAATGGCTCGTGATCAGCTGACAGCATTGCAAGTCAAACGAGCGCACGACAATGGCGATCCCGTATTGCTCGCCGACGGCGCGGGTCTATACCTGCGTAAGCAGACCTCTGCCGGTACTACCTGGACATTCCGATATCGCTTCGGCGGGCGCGATCGCTGGATGGCGCTCGGCAGTTACCCCGACATGGAATTGGCCGAGGCCCGCAAAGTTGCGCGCCTCAAGCGCACGCTCGTCGATGCGGGCCGTGACCCGTTGCTGGAGAAGCAGACCGAGATCGAGGCGCAGCTCAAAGCCGTCGAGGCCAAGAAGGCGCGCGGCAAATTCAGCGAACTGGCCGAGGACTGGTACTCGACGGAGATCAGGGGCGGCCGCCTGAAACATCCGGAGGTGCCGCGCCGGTATCTGGACAAGTACTTGCTGCCCGAGTTCGGCGATGCCGTGCCCGCGGACATCACACCGGCGATGGCGGCTCGATTGCTTGCGCGCGTGGCGCGCCGCGCGCCCACCGCGTCGAATGATTTGCTGCGCTTCATGCGCCGCGTGTTTCGCTTCGCCGTCCGCCGTCGATTGATTGCCACGAGCCCCGTCGCGGACTTCAACCTCAGTGACGCCGGCGGCCAGGAGTCCGCGCGCCAGCGATCCTTAAGCCGCGACGAGCTGGAGAAACTGTTCAAGGCGATGCGGGAGGCCCCGAGCTTCGGAGGCACCAACCTGTTGACCGTCAAGCTTTTGCTGGCGATTGGCGTGCGCAAGGGTGAGCTGCTGCGCGCCAGATGGAGTGAGTTTGATCTCGACGGGTCGTCCAACACCCAATCGACTAACGCCGGGCCGGTGTGGCGTCTGCCGGCGAGCCGCACCAAGACCGCGGCGCCGCTGTCGATTCCACTGGTACCCGCGGTGGTCGGATGGCTCAAGTCCCTGCGGGAAATTTCGAGCGGCAGTGAGTTTGTTTTCCCAAAGCGACGCCGTGATCACCGCCAGCGCGCGCTGCATGTCGGCATCGACACCTTGAACGCCGCGCTTGCCGCTGTCGATCACGGACTGGAGGCGTTCACGATTCACGATCTTCGGCGAACCATGCGCACTCATTTGTCGGCGCTCGGCGTCCGCACCGAAGTCGCTGAGCGGTGTCTGAATCACAAGCTGCCCGGCATTCAGAGCGTGTACAACACGCACGACTATTTTGCGGAGCGCCGCGCGGCGCTCGAGTCCTGGACGGCGCTGTTGCTCGAAATCGAGCGCGGTGAACGGAAGGTCGCGCCCCTCAAGGGCCTGTTGCGCACACGCCTAGGCGGCAGTGCGTTCCGGAAGACCTCATGATCCCGGCGGTTGGCGGTGGGCGCCAGGAGCCTGTAAGGCGGTTTAGGTGGGGTTGTGCATGGCGTTTTACCCTTCACAAGGGGTATATTGAATTTACCCGTCGTAGAGGGTATATTAGCTTTACCTTGTATAAGGGGTAAGTAAGCAGCTTAGCGAGTGCACCATGGAAACCATCGCGAGAACACCGCAGCAGCTGGGCCAAGCCCTCAGATCGCGGCGAGCCAAGTTGAAGCTATCCCAGACGGATGTCGGCAGCAGAGTGGGCATCAAGCAGGACACCGTGTCCACGCTCGAGATCCACACGCCCTCCAGTACCGTCGAGACTCTATACAAGGCCCTCTCCGTCCTGGGCCTTGAGTTGGTCGTGCGCGAAAAGGCCCAGAGCGCCCACTCTGCCGAGGAGTGGTAAGTGCCCAGGCCTTCGAAGTCACGCACGCTGCATGCGTGGATGAACGGCGAGTACGTCGGTGAGTGGGTCAATCCCGCCAGCAGGCCGCAGGAGTTCGTCTACGCCGGGGAGTGGCTGGCCTCGCGCAGCGCCCGACCTTTGTCACTCTCGATGCCGCTCACGGAAGGTGCAGCCTACAAGGGTCCCGTGGTCGAACGGTATTTCGAGAATCTCCTGCCTGACAGCGGAGAGATCCGCCGACGTATCGGGCAGCATGTCGGCGCGCAGTCCGACACTGCTTTCGACCTACTCGAAAAAATCGGCCGCGATTGCGTCGGCGCCTTGCAGCTGACTGTCGAGCAGCAACCCGCGCCCAACGTTCGCGCCATCAACGCCTCGCCCATCAGTGACGATGCGATCGGACAACTGCTGTTGAAGACATCCGGCTCGCGCATTTTCGGCGCGCCCGAACTGGACGATGACTTTCGGCTCTCCCTCGCCGGTGCGCAGGAAAAAACGGCGCTGCTGTTCCAGGACGGCCACTGGTTCCGGCCCCATGGGGCCACGCCATCGACGCATATCCTGAAGCTTCCCCTCGGATTGCTCCCCGGCGGCATCGATCTGCGCACGTCCGTCGAGAATGAGTGGCTGTGTGCTCAGATCCTGTCCGCGTACGGCGTACCGACGGCCAAGTGCTTCGTTGCGCAGTTCGCCGGCCAGAAGACCCTCGTGATCGAGCGCTTCGATCGACGCCTCTCGAGTGACGGGAGCTGGATCATCCGGCTGCCCCAGGAAGATTTCTGCCAGGCCCTCGGTATCGCACCGACGCAAAAGTATCAGGCCGACGGCGGCCCCGGAATCGAACAAATCATGAATACGCTCCTCGGCGCCGAGGTGGCCGAAGAGGATCGAAAGGATTTCTTCCGCACACAGATCCTGTTCTGGATGTTGTGCGCCATTGACGGACATGCCAAGAATTTCAGCCTGTTCCTGAATGCCGGCGGCAGCTATCGCCTGACACCTCGCTATGACGTGCTCTCGGCACACCACGCGCTGGGTACAAAAGCCGGCACCCTCTCACCGCACAAGGTGAAGATGGCCATGGCCGTTCGCGGCAGCCAGGCGCTGCACTACCACTGGAACGATATCCTGCCTCGGCACTTTGAGCAGACCGCTCGGCGCTGCGGCCTGGGCCGCGAGATCGGCCGCATGATGGAAGAGTTGATTGAAATGACCGACCCCGCCATTCAATCGGTGCAGCGCCTGCTGCCTGCCGATTTCCCCAAGGAGCTGGCCCAGGATGTGTTGACGGGTCTGCGCTCCGCCGCAGACCGGATGAAGATCAAGTCTGAGTGAACGTGGGTCATTCTGCGGCATACCGCATTCGGCCGTACGCAAGTTCAATCTTCGGCTGTTTGCAAGTCTAGGTGCCGGCTATCTGAAAGGTCTTGGCGCGTCCTCCACGAAAGTGCGCCGATCACCCTGCGCGAGCATAGCCGCGAGCGACCGGGCCAGATTTTCGAGTGCAACCTCACTGTGCAGCGTCACGGTAAGGCGCGGACGACCCTGCTCATCGCGATCGACGCATTCGTCGAGGCGGGCCTTGAACTCGCCAGTGAGTGCCGCGGCGCCGTCAGTCGGCTCCCGCTGCGGGAGCATCTCGCCGAGGAAGCTGAAGGCTGCAGCGACGAGTTGACCGCCCGCCTCGGCGATACGCTGGCGGCGGCCAAGCCGCTCCGCCTCTTGTTGCACCCGCTGTTTCTCGCTCTCGTCCGCCGGAGCGTGGACCTTGGCGCCGAGCAGCACCTCGAGCCGGCGCCGGAGCTCTTCGACACCGGAAGTCAGGGCGATCTCTTGGACTTTCGACTCCATGTCGAGAGCGGCGAGCGCGAGGTCCTGTTTCGCGGCCAGGGTCGCGAGTAGCTTCTCCTCGATCGTCGCTTCCGTTACGAACAGGTAAACCTGCACCGGGCTTTTCTGCCCCATCCGGTGCGCCCGCGCGATGCGTTGTTCGAGAACCGCCGGGTTCCAAGGCAGGTCGACATTGATGACGGTGTTGGCGGCCTGCAGGTTGAGTCCGGTCGAGCCCGCATTGGTCGTGAGGAAAACCCGGCACCGCGGCTCGCGCTGGAACTGGTGCACCAGCAGCTGGCGCTTTTTCTGTGGGACCGAACCGTCCAGCCGCACGTAGCCAAGCTTGAGGCGCGCGATCTCGCGCTCGATCATGGTCAGCATCGTCGTCCATTCGGAGAAGACCACAATCTTGCGGTCCTCTTCCAGCGCCAGCTCCTCCAGAAGCTCCACCAGGCGCTCAAGCTTGCTCGAGAAGCCGGGCGCCTGTTTGTCCACTAGAAAGGTGCTGTCGGCGTTCATGCGTGCCAGCAGCAACGCCTTCTGCAAGCGCAGCAGATCCATCTCGGAGATGTACCTTTTGCGCACGATGCTGCTCACGATCTGCATCTGTGCCTGTTCGATGCCGGCCTGCTCGTCCGTGGGGGCCACGCGGACGATCTCCGTGGTGCGTGTCGGTAAATCCTTTACCACAGCGCCGCGGGTCCGGCGCAGCAAGACGGGCTTCAGCCGCTCGCGCAGGTGATCCAGATTCTTGTACCCGAGCACCTTGCCGCGCTCGTCGGTGACCCGATGCCGGTTGTAGAAGCGGAACGCAGGTCCGAGCTGTCGCGCGTCAACGAATTCGACGACGGAGAACAAATCGTCTAGGCGGTTTTCCAGCGGCGTGCCCGTGAGCACGAGCGCGAAGGGCGAGCGCAGACTCTTGATGGTCTGCGAAGTCTTTGCCTCCCAGTTCTTGATGCGCTGACCCTCGTCGAGAACGATCAAATCCCAAGGGTTGCGTTCGATGGACAGGATGTCGCGCAGAACCTGCTCGTAGTTGCAGATCGTGAAGAAGCAGGCATTCTCGTACTGCGCGCTGCGCTCCGCCGCGCTGCCCAGTACGAGCTGGCAGTCACGATCCGAAAACCGCTGGATCTCGCTGCGCCACTGTGCCTTGACCGACGCGGGGCAGACCACGAGGACCTTGCGGATGTCGGCCTCGCGCGCGAGGAACTCAGCGACTCCGATGCCCTGCAGCGTCTTGCCGAGCCCCATGTCATCGGCGAGGATCGCGCGCCCAGTGCCAGCCGCGAAGGCGATCCCATCGAGCTGGTACGGCAGGATCTCGGCTTTCAGCAACCCGGTCCGGAGCGGGTGTCCCTTCGGATCGCGACGGATCTCGGCGGCGCGGTCGGCAATGCGCTGCTGTAGGAGCCGGGTCTGGATGTATTCCTCTGCGTCGGGATAGACCGTCACCGGGTTGCCCAGTGCTTCGAGTCGCCGGATACGCTGCAGGAGCGCCGGCAGATCGGTAATCGGCCTGTCACGCAGCGGCAGGACGATGGTGGCCACCGCCTGATCGAGCTTGTCCGGGGCGAGCAGGCGAAGTTCCAGGTCTTCTCCGTAGGCAAGATGCACGCACAACTCGCGCTGCCGGTAAGGCCGGACGCGCGCGGCGCCCGGAAAGCGCCGCCGCATTTTCTCGAGCGCATGCAGGATGTGCTTGCACGTGCCGAGCGTATTCTTGCGAAAGTCCGGGCAGGAGCAGTACGACTCACCCCGTTCCCAGCCCCGCAGCGCCACGCGGTAGGACTTGCCCGACGCCGCGTTGGTCAGTGTGTAGTCGGTCCAGAGCTGCTGGGAATCCTGGGAGAGCAGCCGCATGCGCTCCGTTCGGGCACGTTCCGCGCGCTCTGCGATCGCCTGAGCGACGAGTTGTTCCTCGCCGAGGGTCGCGACACTCGCTGTCTCGGGCGGGATACCTGCCAGACCGAGCGCGAGCTTTTCCTCGAGGATCAGCGAGAAGGCGGCGCCGGAATGCTCGCACGGCGCGCTGCAGCTATCGCAATGCCAGCGGAGGCGATCGCGGGCAGCGGGGTCCAGCGCGAGCGTGACCGTCGAGCCGCCAAGACTAAGGCGAAACTGACGCTGGTCAAAGCACACCTGGCTGGCAATGTCGATGTCATAGCGGCCTCCCGCAGCGATGAGTCGGCTGCCCTGCGCGCCGAGCAGCTTCGCCGCCCTGGTGAATGTCAGGCGCGAGAGCGTGTCATACAGTGTCAGTTGGGCACTCGATTTTGTCGGCATGGGATCGACGGTCCTTGGGGTTTAAGGTTCCACGGGCGGGATGAATTGCACTTCACATCCGAACGTCTGCACGTCGAGGATGCGGCTCGGGTCGACAATTCTGACTTCCGACTCGCCGGCGAAGAATGTAATGATGCGGAGGTTGTTCAATGGCGTTCTCACCCGCACGTATCGCGGCCCGAACTTGCCTGAGCCGATCTCGGGGTCGAGGGAATAGGACTGCTGCGCGCTCGCCCACAGATCCTGAGCAAATCCCGGCGCTTCAAGCTCGAGTCCGGCGCGCTGGGCGAGCGTGTCGGCGAGCCAGGTGCCGTCGAGCAGGCCCCCGGTCTCGCAGCGTTTTATACGATCGTGAATCGTGTTGAATGACCGGACCGAGTCGGACAGCATGTCTGCCTGCAGCACGATATACCGTCGCCAGACCTCGAGGTTCGGCGCGGACAGATCCGCAGAGCGAAATCGCAGTTGGCGGAACACAGGGGCATCGCCGAGGCCGCGATAGAGGAGAACCTCGCCCTCTGCAAGATGCGGCTGATCCTCCGCCGGAACCCACTGGTAGCTCCCGTGCTGCATCAGCACGGCGCCGGCGATGCGAAACGGTTTACGGATGTGGTGATAGGCGGCCAGCGGCGTGCGCAGCTCATCCTTCGAACCCCGCCCCGGCTTGTCATAGAGAGGCACGGCTGCGCCTGGCCCGCGGCGCGCGTCTGTCCAAAAATCGAATAGGAAGCGCGCGTTATCCTTGAGCGGACTGCCGAAATAGCGATGCCGACGCAGATTGACCCCGGGACTGAAAATGCCGGGTAGGACCCAAGTGTACTGGAAAAAGTAATCCCTGGGAGGCGGCTTGGCTGGTGTATACGCGAGCGGTCCCGCCGCCGCCAGCCATGGCACGAGCCCGTTCGAGTCGATTACCGTGGACGTGGAGAGGCGCGCGGGAGTGCTCATCTATGTCCTCGGGCGGTCAGGAATGTTACAACGGTACTGCGAGTGTCTGGACTCAGACGAGAGAACTCCTCGTCGGTCAACAGGCCTTCGGCGTGCAAGCCGGCGAGCATCGTCATTGCCGTCGAACGCCGCGGGTCGTTGAAGAGTCGGGCTATCTCGCGATCGCGCTTCTGGACGAGATCGAAGAGAGCTTTGTAGCGCGCGTGAGTACCCATGGAGCTGTCCTGAACAACTCGTTCGACCTCGCGGAGCACTCGATCACAGCACCGCTCCAGGGCGAGCGGATGCACGGTGCGCAGCAGTTTCCAGTCGGCTTCCTTAATTGCGTGCTGCATAGGGCGATTGATTCGGCTCAGATCGAATCCTGTCTGACTGGTGACGCAGCTGGGGACCACTATCCGACGGACAAGTTCGCACGGCGGTGCCCGCGAAATTCGCTATTCGCGAATAGCGAAAGCTTGCCGGGGACTAGGCCCGGATAAAGCGCACCCATGCTCATGAATCGAATTCAACAGATTGCTGTACTGTAGCGAAATCGTCATTGGCGTTCACTCGATAGCCCATGACCCGGTAGCCTCGTTGGCGCTTAGTCCACATTCGCAGCAGCGCCGGGTGGCCCGCATCGACGAAGTCGATGATCCGGACGTCGCTCTTGGCAGCGTGTTCCCGGTGCAGCCGACCGGCGTATTGCTGCAGCGTGCCCCGCCAGGAGATTGGCATGGCCAACACCATCGTGTCCAACGCTGGGTGGTCAAACCCCTCGCCGACGAGCTTGCCGGTGGCCACAAGGACGCGCGCGGCATCCGCCGGCCACGTCTTTAGCTGTTCGATAACCGTAGCGCGTTGCTTCTTGGACATCCGCCCATGGAGCACCAGCGGCGCAGGCACTAGGTTTCCCAATGCAAGTGCGATTGCGTTGACATGTTCGGTGCGTTCCGTCAACACCAGTACCTTGCGACCTTTCTGAACGGCTATTGCAACTTCCTCGGCGACCGCCCCAGTCCGTGAAACATCGTTGGCAAGATGGCGAAAAACATCCTGAATGCCCGCGTCCGCAGGCACATCGATCCGTGAGTGGCGGAAACGAGGCATAACGGCCAGATCTCGGGGCGCGTCCTCAGATCGCTTGGCCGTGTACCGGATTGGGCCACACTGCATGAAGATGATCGGCTGCTGACCATCGCGGCGAATCGGTGTGGCCGTCAGGCCCAGCACAAACTTCGCTTTGGCGCGCCTAAGGATGCCGTCGAAGGAGACGGCGCCCACATGATGACACTCGTCGACAATCACCTGGCCGTAGTGCTCCACCAACGAATTGACCTCGCCATTCCTCGACAGCGATTGCATGACGGCTACGTCGATTCTGCCCGTGGGCTTGGCCTTGCCGCCGCCGACGGTTCCGACGACTCCCTTGCCGACTCCCAGAAACGTTTGCAGCCGCTCCTGCCACTGCTTCAGCAATTCGGTTCGGTGAACCAACACAAGGGTATTGACGTCGCGGCGCGCAATCACTGCGGCAGCGATGACCGTCTTGCCAAAAGCGGTCGGCGCGCACAGGACACCGGTATCGTGCCTGAGTATCGCCGCGACGGCCACTTGCTGGTCCTGCCGTAACGATCCAACGAAGGTGACATCAAGCGGATCACCCGCAAGCCGCTCGTCATGGAGTTCGCACCGGATGCCGTTATCCCGCAGCAGCTCCAAGGCGGCATCCATACAGCCGCGCGGCAGCCCGATGTGTTTTGGGAAGTTTTCGGCGCAGCCGATCACGCGAGGCTTGTCCCAGACCGACATCCGCATCGCCTGTGCCCGGTAGAACTCGGGATTTTGAAAGGCTGCCAGGCGGATGAGCCGATTGGCTAAAGTCTGTGGTAGTTGCGCCTTGTCGAAATAGATCAGGTTGGCCAAGGTCAGCGTCAACGCCGCCGGCATCTCGCCCGTTAGCTTCCGCGCCTGTGCGAGCGCGCGCCTCCAAGGCGTTGACAGGTCTTCGTCGTCGATGAAGGTGACGTCCAAAGGATGGGCACCACCGGTCGCACGAAGGATCGTGGGTTCGATGTCGTGAGGCGCCATGCGCGCTGCCGTGGCAAGAAAGGCCCACTGATCGGCATAGGCGCGCAGTTCTATGTCGACGAATACGCTACAGCCGCATTCTCGTGGAGCTTTTTGCAGCGGCAATGCAATCAGATTGCCGAACCCGCCCTTTGGCATCGTGTCCTGGTTCGGAAACAGGCGGTCGTAGGACGCCAGCTCCAACTGTCGCGTGCGCGTGCAGGTGTGTGTGATTATCGCCGTCCCCAGCCGGCGTGCGTCTCGGGCCGACACGGGATTCTTGAAGAAAATCCAAGCATGCGCTCCCTTGCCCGAACGGGAGATTTCCAGAGCGACCGGCACGCCCAATTCGTTGCACGACTGCGCGAAGGCCCGCACGTCCTCCCGCCACTCCGCCTCGTCGAAGTCGACGGCAAGGAGATGACAGGTGTCATTTTGCAGCAGAGGATAGATCCCGACGGTGTGCTTGCCGGCGAGGTGGGCAAAAATAACTTCGTCGGTCACAGGAATCAGCAGACGGTGGCCACAGTCACCACACTTGATGCGTGGCTTTTCGCATACGCCGGGGCGCCACTCGTTGCCGCAAGCAGGGGCGTAGCCAGACTTGCCCGACGTCTTGCTTTCCCAGCGGATTGGGTAGACGTCTACACGGCCGCGAAACAAGCGCCTGAACAGCGCGACCTTTTCATCCGGGGAAAGATGCGTGGATTCAGGTTCCCGGACGGCGGGTTGGGACAAGGCCGGTTGCCGCCATTGAATTGCATGGGAGTCCAGCAGCGCGGCGAGGCGGTCGTTTTCCGCCTGAAGCGCCGCGAGCCGATCCCGCTCGGTCACGGCGGGTCCATCTCCGCAGCCAGCTCCTTCACGTACTTACCATAGCTGAACACTCGACCGCGCTGTCGATTCGTGAGTTCTCCGACGACGCTGATGCGCTCCAGATGGACGAGCGATTTGTTCACTGTGGCCGCGGTCAGCCCGGTGGCCTTGACGAGGGACGCTGCCGTCGCGATGGGCTGACGCTGCAATGCCTGGTGGACCGCGAGGGCGGAGGGTGCCGCGCGCCCGAGGCGGGCGATTCGATCGCGATCTGCGTTGACGAGCGCTAGCAACGTGTTCGCGGTCGCCACCGCCTGCGTCGCGCTCGTCTCGATTCCCTCCGCAAAGAAATCCAGCCAGCGCTCCCAGTCACCGCGCAAACGCACCTCATTGAGCAATTCGTAGTAAAGCGCCCGATGCCTTTTGAAGTAAAGACTCGGATAGAGCATTGGCTCGCGAAGCACGCCATCGGCCACCAGCTGCAGCACGATCAGGAGCCGCCCGATGCGTCCGTTGCCGTCCAGGAACGGGTGGATGGTTTCGAACTGCACGTGCGCGAGCGCCGCCTTGAGCAGCGGCGGCACGGGCTCTGGTTCGTCGTTTAGAAATCGTTCCAGCGGGCCTAAGCACTTCGAAACCTCAACTGCCGGCGGCGGGACGAACACCGCGTTGCCCGGCCGGGTGCCGCCAATCCACACCTGCGTGCGGCGCACTTCGCCCGGAGTCTTTGAACGCCCGCCAGGGTGCGAGAGCAGCACCTTGTGCATGTCGCAGATCAATCGGGTGCAAACCGGCAGACCGCCGCGAAGTCCCTTCAGGCCCCGCTCCAACGCGGCCACGCAGCGGCTCACTTCTCGGGTATCCTCCACCGGCACCCCTGGTTCCTCATCAATCTCGTAGAGCATTAGATCGGCAAGCGAGGATTGGGTGCCTTCGATCTGCGAGGAAAGCACGGCCTCCTTACGCACGAAGCTGTAGAGCAGCAATGCTGCGTTGGGCAGCAGCGCGCTGATGGAATCGAGTCGCCCGAGCGCCACCAGAGCCGCATCGAACTTGTGGCGCAAGGCAGGCGACCATTCCAGCGGCGGCTCCGGCGGCAGCGGTGCCGGGACAAAGGCCTTGAACGCTTCTCCGGCCGTGGAGACGGCAACATAATGGCCGGGTTGGGGTCGATGCATGCGGAGTACCGAGCCTAAAATAAGGATCTGTCTTATTTTAGATTATGCCGCTATCCTAAATCAACGAGATTTTGGCACTGCGGCATTTTCGGCAGAAGGCAGCCTACTTGGTCGAACCTGCGGGTGATTCATGGAATCGAACAATACATCTTGAATTGCTGCCTCAAGCCCTTAGACTAGTCTCAAGTGGGTTGGGACTACCCGACCGGCGTCAGGCTTCTGGGGTTTCCTGGGGGCCTTTCTGCTTTCTGGGGACCAGAAATTGCTTAGGTCGGGAATACTTTCAATCCATTTCCAATGTGCGTAACACCGGAAATGCCAGTAAACAGTTTTGGCTCCAGAACACTCCATGTTCGGTTCGCCTGCGTCGGCCGCAACACATGCAGACCAATCGGTCGCGCCACCAAATCCGCAAGTTGAAGACCTTCCGAATTTATTCTCTTGTCGGCGATAACTATTTCGAAAGGATAGATCCTCACGTTGCGGTTCTGGCTGTCGCAGACGCGCCGAAATTCTAACTCCAACTCAGCGTCTTCGCTTGCACCTCGCGCTTCGAAGATGATTTTCGTTGTCCGTTCCATCTGCCCCTTCGAGTGCAAGAAGTCGTGCACACGTTCCAACCCGTATTGCATCGCGAGATGGTAGGGATGCTCCGGAGTCTGGTAGCGCTCTTTGTGGCGCACCTTATCAATCACAACGGCCACAATTGTCATTGGCGCCTGCGCGATGATTCCCGTCAGGCCCTGCATTAGTTGATCGCGCTCCACCTTGCCAAGCTTGGAGAAAGCCCCTGATTTCTTTCTGATGGAATGTTCGTGAAGCACAACCATGTCATGGCCGAAAAGTGACCACTTGAGTCGACGAACCGCCGTTGCAATCTGACTGACATACGCGTCCGCTGCCACGATGCAGAACGCCAACACAAAGATCGGGTAGTCGCCGTTTATCGATTCGAGGCTGTGGTCTCCACTCTCGTCGACAAAAACGATGTAGTCACTGAATGGCATGGTCATTCATAGCATTCGGATCTTAGACGGGCAACTGTCCGCCAATCATAGTAGAACGTCCGATCGCTGCCAGCCGCCCGGTCCGCTAAACTTAGCGGGCAAGCTCTATCTTCTGTGCGCGGACCTTGCCGACCTGTTTCAGTAATCCCGCCATGAGCCACTCCCGCTCCGTCCTCGCCGGCGGTAGGCTGTGGACGAATTGCCGGGCGTGCTCGGCGAGCGCGGTCTGCCCCTGCCTTCTCAGTGCTTCGCTGGTCGCGAGCCATTCCCGTTCAAGTTCTCGCCGTGTTTCGCGTAGCCGCAACTTCCCGGGCTCACCGACTCGATCCGCCGTCCTCAGTGCAACCGCAGCGGCTTTGACCCGTTCGCGCATATGCGTGGACTCCCCGCGTCGAACGGCGCGATAGATGCCATCGGACTTCCGCGAGCGCGTTTCTCCGCGAACAAAGCGCGGCGTGGCATTGGCCGCGACACTAACGCGGCGCAACTGGCTCGCGAATTCCTCGCGCCACTGGCGCAGCGTGGTCTTGCGGATATTCAGGCGCTCGCCCTGCTCGCTGATCGCCTTGATGATCACGTGGACGTGGGGATGGGGCTCGTCTGTATGGAGCGCCAGGGCATAGCGGTGCTTGAGCGCCAGCTTCTCGCGGCAGAACCCCTGCGTCGCGACAAGAACCTTGTCCGCCGGTGTCCCCGCCGGCATCGAGAACACCAGCTTGTGCACGAGCTTGGGCACGCGCCGTCCCTGCAATCCGCCGAGCCCCGACTGGCATTCCGCCAGATCGAGGTCCCAGTCCTCAATCAGGTCAGCAGCAGCGTCACGGTCCTGCAGCCGCTGCCCGTTGTCGGTCTGCAGCTCGACATCACCCTGCCGGCCGACGTAAGCCAGGTGCTGGCGCACCGCCGCCA
>Ga0075015_100000335_pt1 | contig 15924 bp, 16 predicted proteins | sample AleBraG_ABR_2013_FD_71476 | JGI IMG/M metagenome (GOLD analysis project Ga0075015, IMG submission 71476) | Freshwater sediment microbial communities in response to fracking from Pennsylvania, USA - Alex Branch Run_MetaG_ABR_2013 | ecosystem: Environmental > Aquatic > Freshwater > Creek >...
ATCCTGATGTTCTGCATCGCCTTCGGCCTCTCCATGGACTACGAAGTCTTCCTGCTGTCGCGGATCAAGGAGGAGTACGACCGCACCGGTGACAACACCGCTGCCGTGGCGATGGGGCTGCAGCGCACCGGTCGCCTGGTGACCTCGGCTGCCGCGCTCATGGCGATCGTCTTCATCTCGTTCGCCACGAGCGGCGTCACGATCATCAAGATGCTGGGCGTGGGCGTGGCGCTCGCGGTGCTCGTCGACGCCACGATCGTGCGCGGTCTGCTCGTGCCCGCGTTCATGCGGATCGCTGGCGATGCCAACTGGTGGGCCCCCGGCCCGCTGCGGCGCCTGCACGACCGGATCGGCATCAGCGAGGCGGAGCACGACGACGACCTGGTCGCCGACCCGCGTCGTGGCGACCCCGTGGCCGTAGGCTGACCCGCATGAGCACCGCAGCCGCTCGCCCTCGCCGTCGCGCACGCCGCGGCGAGGGCGATCGACTGCGCGAGGAGATCCTCGGCGCCGCGCGCGAGCTACTCGCCGAGACCAACGACGCCGACGCCGTCTCGGTGCGCTCGGTCGCGGAGCGCGTGGGTGTCTCGACGCCGTCGATCTACCTGCACTTCGCCGACAAGGCCGCCCTCATGGACGCCGTCTGCGAGCAGGTCTTCGCCGACCTCGATCGGGTCATGGAGGAGGCCGCCGCCACCACCGACGATCCGTTCGACGGCCTACGGCTGCGCGGTATCGTCTACGCCCAGTTCGCGCTCGAGAACCCGGAGCAGTACCGGCTGGCCATGATGCGCATGCCGGGTCACCTCGACTCGAGTCCGTCGGCATTCACGGCCGACGACATCGTGGGCGGTCCGACGTACCACCACCTCACCGACGCCGTGTCCCGCTGCATCGCGCTCGGGGTCTTCGCGCCGGGCACCGACCCGCAGGTCGTCGCGATGAGCCTCTGGGCCGCCGCGCACGGTGCCGTCGCGCTCTGCCTCGCGAAGCCGGGCCTGGCCGGCGAGGACGCGCTCGCGCTGTGCGAGATGGTGATCAACCACGCCGGCCTCGGCGCCGCGTTCGCGAGCTACCTGGGCGATCACAAGGACGGCGTGGCCCAGGGCGACGAGCCGTCGGTGGGCGTGAGCACGACGCTCGCCGGGCTGTTGCGCTCGCTCCCAGCTCCCAAGGCACCTGCGTCCTAGCCCGGGCTACGACCGTCAGCCCTCGGCGAGCGGCTCGGCGGCATCGCGCGGCGCCGGGATGTCGCCCAGCAGCAACCTCACCTCGGCGGCTCGGTAGCGACGGTGGCCGCCCAGAGTGCGGATCGAGGTGAGCTTGCCGGCCTTGGCCCAGCGCGTCACGGTCTTGGGGTCGACGCGGAACAGTGCCGCGACCTCGGCCGGGGTGAGGAGCTCGTCAGCCTCCGGCAGGCGCCCCGCCATCGCGTTCCCCCTCGTGATCGTCGTCGTGGCGGTCGACCGATCCCGTGAGGGTGTCCGGTCTGTCCGTTTGGTCCGGCGGCGACTATCCCACGCAGTGCCCGGGTTGGCGCGTTCCGTTCCCCATTCGTGACCCGGCCGTCTCGCACACCGGAACACCCCCGGCCAGCCCCGCCGGTCGGTCGACGTCCACGGCCGCGACGCGCGGCGGCGGCGGCGTCACTACGCTGCCTGGCGAGCCCCCACCGGCGGGCACCGAACTCACATCTGCGGAGGCCCGGCCGTGACCGTCCTTGTCGTCGGAGAGGCGCTCGTCGACCTCATCGTGTCCCCGGACGGCAGCCTCGAGGCCGTCCCCGGCGGCGGCCCGTTCAACCTCGCGCGCACGGCTGCCCGCCTCGGCGTGAGCACGTCGTTCGGCGGCGGCATCTCCGACGACGTCTTCGGCCGCCGCATCGCCGCGCTCCTGCGCGCGGACGACGTCGCCACCCCGGTCTCAGCGCGCACCGGGTTCAACACCACCCTCGCGATCGCCGAGCTCGACGACTCGGGTGCGGCGAGCTACACGTTCTACCTCGACGGGACGGCCGCGGCCGAGCTGCACGACGGCGACGTCGTCATCACCGACAACGTCGATGCGCTCGCGGTCGGAACCCTCGGTCTGGTCGCCGAGCCCGTCGCGAGCACCGTCGAGCGGCTCGTGGCGGGGGTACCCGACCGCGTGCTCGTGTTCGTCGACCCCAACTGCCGCCCGTCGGTGATCACCGACGACGCCGGCTACCGGGCCCGGTTGTATCGGGTGCTGGCCCGGGCCGACGTCGTCAAGGTCTCGGGCGACGACCTCGCCTACCTCGACGCCGACGCCGACCCGCTGGACGTAGCCCGCGGGCTGCTCGCGCTGGGACCGCGCGTCGTCCTGTTCACCGACGGCGCGGACTCGGTGCGCATCCTGTGCGCCACCGAGGAGGTGGTCGTCGCGGTGCCCCGCGTCGACGTCGTCGACACGGTCGGTGCCGGCGACGCCTTCGGCGGCGCCTTCCTCGCCTTCTGGGGACGCGCCGGCCTGCACCGCGACGACCTCACGGACCTCGCGGCGCTGGGCGACGTCGTCGCGCGCGCGATCGTCGTCGCCGGCATCACCTGCACACGCGCCGGCGCGGACCCGCCGCACCTCTCCGAGCTCCCGGCTGACCCACTTCCCACGCCTGAGTCACTGCCGGAGTAGTCGTCAACCGGCCCCGAGTTAGCCATCGTTCGGGCAGTGGCCCGAGGGCTAGGTTGGCGGGGTGACGCTTCCGGACGCGATCTCGTCGTACGAGCAGGTGCTGATCGGCAACGACCCCTCGGTCGGGCTGCGCGCCATCGTCGCGGTGCACTCGACCGCGCTCGGTCCGGCGCTCGGCGGCACCCGCTACGTCGCCTACGAGGACGAGGACGCCGCGCTCCGCGACGTCCTCGACCTCGCCCGCGCGATGACCTACAAGAACGCGCTCGCCGGGCTCCCGCACGGCGGCGGCAAGGCGGTCATCATCGGCGACCCGCACATCGACAAGACGCCCGCCCTGCTCCTGTCCTATGGCCGGCTCGTCGCCTCACTGCAGGGCACCTACCTGACGGCGGCCGACGTCGGCACGTACGTGGCCGACATGGACCTCATCGCCACGGTGAACCCCTGGACGACGGGCCGCTCCCCCGAGCACGGCGGGTGCGGCGACTCCGGCGACCTCACTGCGGTCGGCGTGCACCACGGGCTCAAGGCCGTCGCCGAGCACCTGTGGGGCTCGCCGTCGCTGGCAGGACGCCGCGTGGCCATCGCAGGTGCGGGCAAGGTGGGCGGTCGCCTGGCCGGGCACGTCCTCGACGAGGGCGGCCACGTGCTTGTCGCCGATGTGAGCCCCGACGCCCTCGACCGGCTGCGGGCTGCCTACCCCGCGGTCGAGGTCGCCTCGTCGGCCGACGACCTGGTCGAGGCCGATGTCGACGTCTACTCCCCCTGTGCGCTCGGCGGGGCGATCACCCGGGACGTCGCCGCCAGACTCACGGCTGCGGCGGTCTGCGGCGCCGCCAACAACCAGCTGGCTGAGCCGGGCCTGGTGGACGTACTCGCCGACCGGGGCGTGCTCTTCGCACCCGACTTCCTGGTCAACGCGGGCGGGGTCATTGCCGTCAGCGCCGAGTACGCCGGTCGAGGTCGCTACGAGGACGCGCCGGCCCGGGCCCGAGCCCGCGCGATCGGCGGCACGCTGCTCGACGTGCTGCGCCGGTCCGCGGTCGCGGGGACGACCCCGCTCGAGGCCGCCGAGCAGCTGGCCGAGGAGCGGATCGCGGCCGCCGAGCCGCGGCCGGCGTTCACCACGCCTGCGGCCCGAGCCTGACCTGCGTTCCGGCGCCACCGGCCCACCGCTGACCCGTTCGGACGCCCGTCCCACCGGCCACGACGCGCCGGGCGTCCGCTCGGGGCGAACCCGGGCCACGGCGACCCGGCGGGCAGATTATGATGGCGACTCGCACCACCGGCCGATCGGGCTCGGTGGCGTGTCATGTCGGTCGGATCAGGGGCCTTGACGGTCCTGTGAGGGGGTCGAGCCATGGGGCGCGGCCGGGCCAAGGCCAAGCAGACGAAGGTCGCACGCGAGCTCAAGTACAGCAGTGGCAACACTGACCTGAGCGCGCTGCAGGCCGAGCTCACCGGTGGTGGCTATCACCCACCGGCGCCGGTCGCTGCCGTCGACGACGAGGACGAGGACGAGGACCTGTACTCGAAGTACATCGACGACGAGGACGACGAGTAGTCCCACCGCGCTCGGACGGGCGCCCACCCTGCGGGGTGGGCGCCCGTCTTGCGTCCTGGCGAAGTGGGCGTCAGCGACCCCAGGACGGCGTGGTGGTGCCGGGCCCGACACCCGCGGGGCCGGGCCACGGATAATTCGACGGCTCAGTCGTTCCCGTTCGAGCTGCCGATGCTGGACCCGGTCGACGTCGGGCTGACCACGGGGGCGGCCGCCGCGGTCGTCAGGGTCGGGGCGCCGGTCGATGCGGCGGTGGTCGCTGTCACGGCGGGGGTGGCGGTGCACTGCGCCTCGGCGCAGCTCGCGGTGGACACGAGGTGTGCGCGGCGCGCCCGAACCCGAGCATGACGACGAGGGTGACCCCGAGCACCGTCACGAGCAGGGAGTACTCGACGGCGGAGGCGCCGGTCGAGCTGCGCGGGCAGACGCGGTGAATGCGGGGCCGTCTTCGTCGACGTGGCGGCGGCCGGAGCCAGAGGCTCGGGACCGGAACACCGCTCAGCGTGACCCGACGAACTCGTAGTGGGGTCGTGCTGGCCTCACGATTCGCTCAACCCAGGATCGACGCGACGTCGCACCGGGATCAGCGGGCGTGGTCGCCCACGAGCGTGACCGCTCCGCCGTTGCCGCCCTTGGCCGGCGCATCGCCGACCTCTCCCTGGGCGCGCAGGCGCGCCGCACCCAGGACCCAGGACTCGACGCCCCGGGCAGCCAGCCGGTCGAGCGCTGTCGCCACCGAACCGGGGGCCACCATCGCGACCATGCCGACGCCCATGTTGAACGTCTTCTCGAGCTCCGACAGGGCCACCTGGCCCACCTCGCCGACAAGGGAGAACACCGGGTGCGGAGTCCACGTCGAACGCTCGGCCACGACGTGGATGTCGCTCGGTAGCACTCGCGCGAGGTTGGCCGCCAACCCGCCGCCGGTGACGTGGCTGAGCGCGTGCACATCGACGTCGGCCGCGCGAGCGAGGTCGAGGCAGTCGAGGGAGTAGATCCGGGTCGGCTCGAGCAGCTCCTCGCCGAGGGTGCGGCCGAGCACGTCGACGTGCTCATCGAGCCGCATCCGACCCGAGGTCAGCAGCACGTGACGGGCGAGCGAGTAGCCGTTGGAGTGCAGGCCGCTCGCGCGCATCGCGATGGCGACGTCGTCGACGCGAACGCGCTGCGGGCCGAGCAAGTCGTCCGCGTCGACCACGCCGGTACCGGCTCCGGCGACGTCGTACTCGTCGGGCCCGAGGAGCCCGGGGTGCTCGGCGGTCTCGCCACCCACGAGCGCGCAGCCCGCCTGCCGGCAGCCCTCTGCGATGCCCGCGACGATCGCGGCGATCCGCTCGGGCACGACCTTGCCGGTGGCGATGTAGTCGGTCATGAACAGCGGCTCGGCGCCGCAGACGACGAGGTCGTCGACGACCATCGCCACGAGGTCGATGCCGATGGTGTCGTGCTTGTCCATCTTCTGGGCCACGACGACCTTGGTGCCGACGCCATCGGTCGATGTCGCGAGCAGCGGGCGGTTCATGCCCTTGATCACCGACACGTCGAACATGCCGGCGAAGCCGCCGAAATCGCCGATGACCTCGGGCCGCTGGGCACGCGCGATCGAGGCCTTCATCAGCGCGACGGCGTGCTCGCCGGCCTCGACGTCAACCCCGGCTGCGGCGTAGGTGGCGGGCGCCGGCGTGCCGTGGCGGAGGACGTCGCCCGCGATCGGCTCGGTCACGGGCGGGTCAGGGCGTCGGCCGCACCGCCGCCGCCGAGCAGGGTCGGGAGGCCGTCGACGTCGAGGGTCGGCGTGGGGTTCTCGGCGTCGCGCAGGCCCTTCTCGAGAACCTCGATGCCCTCGAGCAGGTGCTTGCCGAGCAGCTCGGGCTCGGGCAGCTCGACGGGGTACACGCCGTCGAAACATGCGCGGCAGAGCCGATCCATCGCGACCCCGGTGGAGGCGACGAGGCCGTCGAGCGAGACGTACCCGAGCGAGTCGGCGCTGATCGAGGTGCGGATCTCGTCGACGGTGAGGCCGTTGGCGACGAGCTCGGCACGCGTGGCGAAGTCGATGCCGTAGAAGCACGGCCACTTCACCGGCGGGCTCGAGATGCGGACGTGCACCTCGAGCGCACCGGCCTCGCGCAGCATCCGGACGATCGCGCGCTGGGTGTTGCCGCGCACGATGGAGTCGTCGACGACGACGAGCTTCTTGCCCTGCACGATCTCGCGCAGCGGGTTGAGCTTGAGGCGAATGCCGAGTTGGCGGATGGTCTGCGACGGCTGGATGAAGGTCCGTCCGACGTAGGCGTTCTTCACCAGGCCCTGCGCGAACGGGATGCCGGACTCCTGCGCGTAGCCGACCGCTGCCGGCGTGCCGCTCTCCGGCACGGGGATGACGAGGTCGGCGTCGGCAGGGTGTTCGCGCGCGAGCTGCCGACCGACCTCGACGCGCACCGCATGGATGCTGTGCCCGGAGATCGTGGTGTCGGGACGCGCGAGGTAGACGAACTCGAACAGGCAGCCCTTGGGGTCGGCCTCGGCGAAGCGCTGGGTACGTAGACCGTTCTCGTCGATCGCGACGAGCTCGCCCGGCTCGACCTCGCGCACGAACGACGCACCGACGATGTCGAGCGCGGCGGTCTCGCTCGCGACGACCCAGCCCCGCTCGAGCTTGCCGATCGTGAGCGGACGGATGCCCTGCGGGTCGCGCGCGGCGTAGAGCGTGGTGTCGTCCATGAAGACGAGCGAGAACGCACCCGTGAGCAGCGGCAGCTCCACCATCGCGGCGGCCTCGAGGGAGAGGTCGGGGTGCGACGCGAGCAGCGCGGTCAGCAGGTCGGTGTCGCTGGTGCTCGTGCGGCTATGGCCCAGGGGCAGCTCGCCGCTGGCCTCGGCGCGCTCGCGGACCCGGCGGGCGAGCTCATGGGTGTTGGTGAGGTTGCCGTTGTGGCCGAGCGCGAGGTGGCCGGTGGCCGTGGCGCGGAAGGTCGGCTGGGCGTTCTCCCAGATGCTCGCACCTGTGGTCGAGTAGCGCGCGTGGCCGATCGCGATGTGCCCGTGGAGGCTTTCCAGCGACGCCTCGTTGAAGACCTGCGAGACCAGGCCCATGTCCTTGTAGACCACGGTGTGGAAGCCGTCGCTGACGGCGATGCCGGCCGACTCCTGGCCGCGGTGCTGCAACGCGTAGAGGCCGAAGTAGGTGAGCTTCGCCACCTCCTCGCCGGGGGCCCAGACCCCGAAGACGCCGCAGGCGTCCTGCGGCCCCTTCTCACCGGGCATCAGGTCGTGGTTCAGCAGTCCGTCACCGCGAGGCACGGCCTCAGTGTAGTTGCGTCACGGGGTCGCACCGACCGGCGCGCGCCGGGTCAGATCGCGGATCGCCTCGACGACGTCGGGCCAGGCGGCGGAGTCCGGGTCGATCAGGGCGAAATGCCCCGCGCCCGGCAGGGAGCGGAGCCCGGTCGCGGCGTGCGCGGCGACGTAGGCCTCGGACTGGCTGAGCGGCACGACAGTGTCGGCCGTTCCGTGCACGAGGGTCACGGGCAGCGCCGAAGCCATCATCCGGACCGGGTCGAGCTCGGGGCGCGACGAGGCGGGAACGCCCAGGAACGCCTGGACAGCGCCTGAACCGAGCCGCTCGCGGTCGGCGCCGGCGAGATCGGCCACCGGGGCCAACGCCACCGTCGCGACCAGCCCGGCCGCCGGAGCGACGGCCGCCGCCCAGAGGGCGAGGTGGCCTCCGGCCGAGTGGCCGAGCACGATGACGCGACCGTCGTGTCGGCCCCGCAGTTCGACCGGCAGCACTCGCAGCGCCACCCGCACGTCCTCGAGTGCGGCGTCCGGATCGCCCGGGATCCGGCGGTACTCCGGCGCCGCGGCAGTGAAGCCGACAGCCGCCAGGGCGTGCAGCATCGCGCGCAGATGCGTGCGGTCGTACGCCGGCCGCCAGAAGCCGCCGTGCACCACGATCAGCAGCGGCTGGTCGTCGCCCCCGAGCTGCACATCCGCGACGTCGTCCGCCCCGGGCCCGAACGCCACCACGACATCCGGCTCCGGAGCCACCCGCGTCAGCACCAAGTCGTCATCACCCACAACGCCATCGTGCCGGAGCACGACACGTGGCGCGAACGACGGTGCCGTACCCGACACTGGGGTCGACCTGGCCCGAAGACGGAGGGATGCACCCGACGGGGAGGCAGCACCGGACGCCGCAGTGCTCCTTCGTGCGAGCAGCGCCGCTTGGGTCGGCGTGCCTGAGATCCGGAGCGTGAACCCGCCACCGGAATGGGGTCTCGGCCCTTTCGTCCTCGGTTGTGGCACGTTCGGTGGGATCGGCGGGAGTCCGCACCTTGTGGGACGCGGGCTGGATGAGCGTTCGGCGTACGCGGCCATGGACGAAGCGGTGGATCTCGGCATCACCCTGTTCGACACTGTGGAGAGCTACGCGGGGGGCGCGAGCGAGAGCATGATCGGCCGGTGGATGGTCGATCGTGACTCGGGCGTCGCCGACAGCGTTCGTATCGCCACCAAGGTCGCCCCGCCGCTGAATAGTCCGAAGGTGACGCCGATACCGGTGATGATGCCCGGCAGTGCGATCGTCAGGATCACGACGAAGCTGATCGGCTCGCGGCCGAAGAAGTCGTAGCGGGAGACGGCGAACGAGATCACCGCGCCGAACGGTGACGGTGTTCCGGTCGACGAGCACCACCGACTGTCCGACGCTGCGCGCGAGCATGAGCATGGCCGACCTCTGTCGGCCCCTTCGACAGCAGTGTCGTCTTGGCGCGGCCCGACTCGCCGGACGCCTCCACCCACACGGGCTCGCCTGATCCCGGGTCCGTCGCGAGGTCACCCCGTGCCGGGCCACTCAGCCGCGGAGGTGGTCCGCCAGCGCGGCATAGAACTCCTCGGGCTTCTCGATGAGCGGGCTGTGACCGGCATCGAGGGCCACCTCGACGTAGCTTCCGCCGGCCGCGGCGTAGGCGTCGAGGACGGCGCGGGTCTGGGTGACCATCGGCTGCGGCGGGGCGACCTCGTCACCGGGCCAGCCCGGGATGGCGCCCATCTGCCCGAGGGTCGCGAGGTCGAACAACGACGCGTCGGACACGATCGCGTCCTTCGTCCCGCGGACCCAGAGGATCGGCGGCTTGGTGTCGAGGTCGACGATTCCGCTGACGTCGTGGTGCTGAGGCGCCATCGTGTTGAGGATGCCGCGCGCGCCCGGCGCGAACCCGGGCCAGTTGTCCGAAGGCACCGAGTCGCCGGGGTAGTTGTCGGGCCCGAGCTTCGTCGTGAGCATGGACGCGACGAAGACGTCCTCGAGCGGGCTGCGGAAGCCGTCCGCGACGTAGAAGGCGCTCATGACGTTGCGCGGCGAGTTCTGCGACCGGTCGCCCATGTCGCCCGCCTCGATCGCGGCGACGAACTCGGAGTTCGCACCGCCGCCGCCGGAGCCGGCCGCGTCGGGTGACGCGAGCTCGCCGTCGGCCCCCTTGGTGCCGCCGAAGCCGTACGGGGACACCGGGTTCACGAGTCCCAGCGACGCGACGAGGTCAGGGCGGTCGAGCAGCAGCTGCATCACCACCCCGCCGCCCATGCTCCAGCCGACGAGGTGCGCCGGACCGGTCCCGAGCGTGTCGAGTAGCGCGGCCAGGTCGTCGGAGAGGTCCCGCAGGCCACGTGTCGCGTCGACCGGTCTGGTCTCGCTGTCACCGAACCCGCGTAGGTCCGGCGCGATGCCGCGGAACCCGGCGGGCAGGTGCAGCAGCGTCTGCTGCCAGAACAGGGACGAGCTGACGTTGCCGTGCACGAGCACGACGACCTCGCCGTCGGTGCGGCCGTCGGTGAGCAGCGCGGTCCGCAGCCGGTCGGTCTCGACGTGGCGCAGCGCGATTCCGGGCAGCAGGTCGGTCACGGGATCTCCTCGGATCGGGGACGGGGGTCGCGGAGCTGGGCGGCGACGAGTCCGGCGGACCGCGGCTCGAAGACGATCGTGTAGTGGTTGACGTCGTCGACCTCGACGACGGTCAGCAGCGGGAGCCGCTCGTCCCACTCCCGCACGACATCAGGCGGGTAGAGCGCCTCGGGCTGGTTCATCAGTCCTCGCGGCGCCCGGAGCAAGGTCGCCGGGACGCGGAGCCGTTCGAGCGCCGGCGTGAGCACGTGCGGGTCGAGCTGCGAGGCGACGTCGTCGCGCACCAGGTCGATCCGCACGCTGCTCGCGAACCCGCCCGGCACCTCGACGAGGTCGTAGTCGAAGTAGGCCGCCATGCTCGCGTCGATCCCGTGGGTGAATGCCGGGTGCGCGCGCCAGAACTCCTGGTAGGCCGCGCGACTCTCGAAGGTCATCGCGAGCCGTGCCGTCGCCGGACCGAGGGTCGCCGTCATGACGTCGTCGACGGTGAACCCCGCAGGCATCGGGAGGGGCAGCCCGCCGTCGACGAGCACCAGCCGCTCGACGCGGTCAGGGTGGTCGTCGGCGAACACCACTGCAGCGAGGGCCCCCATCGAGTGACCAGCCACGACGACCCGGCCGAGGCCGAGGTGGTCGAGGAGCGCCGCGAGGTCCTCTCCGTGCTGGTGGAGACCGGTAGGTCCAGGGAGCTCCGAGCTGCGACCGCGGCCGCGAAGGTCGGGAGCCACGACATCGAGGTCGGGAGCCTGCGCCACGACCGCGTCCCACGACCTGTGCGTGGCCGTGACCCCGTGCACCGCCAGCACTGTCGGGTACGGCGAGCCGCCCTCGGGGCGCCAACGGCCTGCTCGCAGCAGGCCGTTGCGCACCGGAGCGTCGATCGCCTCGTACGTCATGTCGACCACACCCTGCCAGTCTCCACCCGGTCAGGACAGAGGGAAGCACGCCGAGAGATCGCTGCGCTCGCCGCTGGCGCGGACCCTGCCGTCCGCGACGGCGTCGGCCCACGCGACGCGACCGGTCGCGAGCGACAGCCAGGTGCGGGCGTCGCACTCCACCACGGCCGGCGGGGTGCCGCGACGGTGCCGCGTGCCCTCGATCGCCTGGACGGCCGCGAACGGCGGCACCCGCACCTCCACCGCGTGGCCCGGCGCGGCGTCGACGAGCGTCGCGAGGCTGGCCTTGACCGCGATCTTCACCGCGAGACGGTCCGGGGTGCCGCCGGCGTCCCAGAGATCGAGCAGCTCGGTCGCGTCGGTCACCGGACCTGGGCCGTCCCCCACGGCGGCAGGTCCGCGACGAAGCCGAGGACCTGGTCGAGCACGTCGTCCCACCCGGTGTCGAGCATGACGTCGTGCCCCATGCCCGGGAACCACATCGGCTCGACGCCGTAGGAGTCCGCCGTGCGCTCGACGTCGGCGGGCCGCACGAGTCGGTCCTGCGGCGTGCCGATGACGAGCACCGGGCAGCGCACCGGGCCGACCCTGCGCCGCAGCAGCAGCTCCCACTGCACGAGCGGGGACTCGGGACCGGTGCGGTCGGAGTAGGTGCGCGCGGTCTGCGGGTCGAGACCCTCGAAGAGGATGTCCGGCTCCATCGACAGCGTCTGCCCGACGACGGCACGCAGGAGGTCGGCGGGACGGTCCTTGCCGATCGCGACCAGGTCGCCCATCGCGGAGTGCATCGGTGCAGGTGTCAGCAGCACCAGGCCTCGCAACGGGTAGCGCTCGGCGACCAGCTGGGCGACGAGCGCGCCGTTGGAATGCCCGATGAGGACCGGCGGCTCGGGCAGCTCGGTGATGGTCTGCATCACGTCGTGGACGTAGTCGCGCGTCATCGTGCGCCTGAGGTGCCGAGCACCGGCCGATCCGCCGTGACCCCTCAGGCTCACGGCGTACGACGGGTAGCCGCGCTCGGCCGCGGCCGGGACCCAGTTCTCGCCGAAGCACCACGCGGCGTGCGCGAGGCCGTGGACCATGAGCAGCGGCGGGAGACCGGTGGGCTCGTCCGGCTGGGCGCTGACGACCTCGCGGTGGCTGACCGGCGGCGACGGGAACGACCAGTCCCAGGGCCGCATCGCCAACGTCTTGCGGCGCAACGGATTCACGCTGCTCATGCCGACACCTCTAGCTCGTGGATCGCGTCCTGGAGCGCGCGGAGGTAGTCCTGGTGCGCAACCTCGAAGTAGTGCCGGGTCGAGTCCTTGTAGTGCGCGCCCGCGGAGTAGCGGCGGTCGGCCTCGGCGGCCGAGCGGGACAGGAAGGCGCGCGCCACCGACGGCCGTGCCCTCAGGGCCTCGGCCACGCGCGCGACGAGGATCCCCTGCCAGTGCGCGAGGGTCCACTGCCCGCTGTCGGGCTGGATCAGGCCGCTGACGACGAGGTTGTCGTAGGACGGCGTGAACATCTGCAGGAACAGGTGCGGATGGTCGTCCTTCCAGTTGAGCCAGTCCTGCTCGAGGAACGGGAAGCGCACCAGGTAGCCCGTGCAGAAGACGACAAGGTCAACGTCGATGCGCGAGCCGTCGGTGAACACCACGCCGTCGGCGTCGAAGTGGTCGATGTCGTCCGTGGGCGTGATGTCGCCCTGCCCGACGTAGTAGACGAGCTGCTGGTTGACGATCGGGTGGGTCTCGAAGAACTTGTGGTCGGGGCGCTTGAGCCCGAACTTCGTGAGGTCACCGACGGCGATCGCGAGGGAGCCCTTGAACAGGACCCGCCGCAGGCCGAGCGGGAGACGCAGCGCGAGCAGGCTGTCGGCGACCTGGTCGCTCGGGCGACCGGTCATGTACTTCGGGTTGTAGTAGTAGCCACGGCGGGTGGCGTGCCAGGCGTGGGTGGCGTTCTGCGCGGCCTCGACCACGACGTCGCAGCCGGTGTTGCCGGCGCCGACGACCAGCACGCGCTTGCCGCGCAGCACCTCGGGACCCTTGTAGTCGGCCGAGTGGATGACCTCGCCGCGGAACTCCTCGCGGCCGGCGTAGTCGGGGATCTTGGGATTCCAGTTGTGACCGTTGCCGACGACGAGCCCGGCGTAGCGGTAGGTCGTCTCCTGCACGGTGCCCCGGTCGCAGACCGTGACGTCCCAGGCCCGACCGTCGTCGACGGGGACGGCTCGGACAACGTCGCTGGAGAAGCGGATCCGGGCGCGGAGGCCGAAGTGGTCGGCGTAGCGCCCGAAGTACTCCTTGACCTGGCGGTGGCTCGGGTAGTCCGGGTAGGAGTCGGGCATCGGGAAGTCGGGGAACTGGGTGAACGGCTTGCTCGAGATCAGGTGCGTGGACTCATAGACACGCGAGTTCTCGGCGCCGAAGTTCCAATTGCCGCCGACGTCGGACTCGCGCTCGTATCCGTCGGCCTCGATGCCGTTCTGCAGCAGCGCCTTGAGCGCCGACATCCCGTGCGGTCCGGCGCCGACGACGCACCAGGCGTCACCGCGGTCGACGACGGTGCTGACGGTCTTCTTCGCAGGTGTCCGCGCCATGCCGGACATTGTGGATGCAACGAGTCGAATGCGCCCACGGTCTCGCCGATGTGTCTCCCGCCGGAGCGGTCAGCCGAAGAGGGCGGGGAGGGTGGCGTCGGCCGCGCCGCGCAGCTCGTCGAGGGTCCAGAGCACCGACTCGCCGCCGACCAGGTCGACCTGCAGGTCGTCGGCCGGGCCGGTGACGATGCCGATCCGGGCGACGGGCACCCCGCGCTGCGTGGCCAGCTCCTCGAGCTCGCCCACACGATCCGGGTGGACGGTGACGACGGCCCGGGCGGTCGACTCGGCGAGCAGGAACACGAACGGCTCGAGGCCGGCCGGGATGGCGATCGTGGCGCCGACGTCCTCCCGCAGCGCCATCTCGACGAGGACCTGCGCGATGCCACCGTCGCTGACGTCGTGGGCCGCCGTGACGAGCGAAGTGCGCGACGCGGCGACGAGCACCTGCGCGAGCCGACGCTCGGCCTCGAGATCGACCGTGGGCGGCAGACCGCCGAGGTGGCCGTGGACAACGTGCGCCCACTCGGAACCGGCGACCTCGTCGCGCGTCTCGCCGAGCACCACGACGACGTCCCCGATCTCGCGGAACGCCATCGAGGTGCGGAGCGCGACGTCGTCGATCACCCCGAGGACGCCGACCACCGGGGTCGGGTGGATCGCGACGTCACCCGTCTGGTTGTAGAAGCTTACGTTGCCGCCCGTGACCGGGATCCCGAGCTCGAGGCAGCCGTCGGCGAGACCGGTGACGGCCCGCTCGAACTGCCACATGACGTCGGGGTCCTCGGGCGAGCCGAAGTTGAGGCAGTTGGTGACGGCGAGCGGCGCGGCGCCCGTCGCCGCGACGTTGCGGTAGGCCTCGGCGAGAGCCAGCTGCGCACCGGCATAAGGGTCGAGCTTGGCGAAGCGACCGTTGCAGTCGGTGGAGATCGCGACGCCGAGGCCGCTCTCCTCGTCGACGCGGACGATGCCGGCGTCCTCGGGCTGCGCCAGCACCGTGTTGCCGAGCACGTAGCGGTCGTACTGCTGGGTGACCCAGGTCTTCGACGCGAGGTTGGGCGAGGCGACCAGGGTCAGCACCGTGTCGCGCAGCTCCCTCGAGGTGACGGGGCGGGCGAGCAGGCCGGGGTCGTCGGCCTGCAGCGCGTCCTGCCACCCGGGCCGGGCGTAGGGGCGCTCGTAGACCGGGCCGTCGTGCGCGACCGTGCGCGGCGGGACGTCGACGATGACCTCGCCGTGCCACTCGATCACGAGGCGGCCGGTGTCGGTGACCTCGCCGATGACGTCGGCGACGACGTCCCACTTGCGGCAGATCGCGAGGAACTCCTCGATCTTGTCCGGGCGCACGACCGCAGCCATCCGCTCCTGCGACTCGCTCATGAGGATCTCCTCAGGAGTGAGGGACGCGTCGCGCAGCGGAACAGCGTCGAGGCGCACGTGCATGCCGCCCTCGCCGTTGCTGGCGAGCTCGCTCGTCGCGCAGGAGATGCCCGCGGCACCGAGGTCCTGGATCCCTTCGACGAGGCCCGCGTGCAGCACCTCGAGGGTGCACTCAATGAGCAGCTTCTCCATGAAGGGATCGCCAACCTGGACGGCGGGGCGCTTCGTGGGGCCGCCGTCGTCGAACGTCTCGGACGCGAGGATCGACGCTCCACCGATGCCGTCGCCTCCGGTCTTCGCGCCGTAGAGCACGACGAGGTTACCGACGCCCTTGGCGCTCGCGAGGTGGATGTCCTCGTGGCGCAACGTGCCGACGCAGAGCGCGTTGACGAGCGGGTTGCCCTGGTAGCACGGGTCGAACACGATCTCGCCGCCGACGTTGGGCAGGCCCAGGCAGTTGCCGTAGCCGCCGATGCCGGCGACGACACCGGGCAGCACGCGGCGGGTGTCGGGGTGGTCGGCCGCACCGAAGCGCAGCGGATCCATCACCGCGACCGGACGCGCGCCCATCGAGATGATGTCGCGCACGATGCCGCCGATGCCCGTGGCAGCGCCCTGGTAGGGCTCGACGTAGGACGGGTGGTTGTGCGACTCGACCTTGAAGGTGACCGCCCAGCCCTGACCGATGTCGACGACGCCGGCGTTCTCGCCGATGCCGACGAGCAGGGTGTCGGTCTCCGGCTTCTTGTCGCCGAACTGGCGCAGGTGCACCTTGCTGGACTTGTAGGAACAGTGCTCGCTCCACATAACGCTGTACATCGCCAGCTCGCCGCTGGTGGGGCGGCGGCCGAGGATCTCGCGGATCTCGGCGTACTCGTTGGGCTTGAGGCCGAGCTGTTCGTAGGGCTGCTCGCGCTCGGGGTGCGCGAGAGCGTCGGCGACG
>Ga0075015_100000337_pt1 | contig 15916 bp, 9 predicted proteins | sample AleBraG_ABR_2013_FD_71476 | JGI IMG/M metagenome (GOLD analysis project Ga0075015, IMG submission 71476) | Freshwater sediment microbial communities in response to fracking from Pennsylvania, USA - Alex Branch Run_MetaG_ABR_2013 | ecosystem: Environmental > Aquatic > Freshwater > Creek >...
CGCCAGTAATATTCGTCGGCCCGAAACGCCAGAATCTTCTCGCCTTGGCCAGCCAGACGCAGATAAGAGTTGATGATAGAGAAAGCCCCTTCTTCTCTTAGCACGTTGACGAGACGAGGCGAAATCACGTGAATGCCGGCAAAAGCCAGCGCTTCCGCCTGGGTTGAAGGCCGAACCAGCTCGGTTCCCCGATCGCGCCCGGATCGGCGGCCGCAAAGCTGGAGCTGTTCGTCGAACAGAAGATAGCGGGAAGTCTTGCGGTCTTGCACCGCCAAGGTAGCGAGAGCCTGATTCTCGATATGAAATTGGGCCATGCGCCGCAGGTCAATCGTGCTGATGACATCGACATTGTGCAGAATGAAAGGCTCGTCCGGACGACCGGAGTCCTCGCGAAAGAAATATCCGGCCTTTTTCAGTCCGCCGCCGGTATCGAGCAAGACGTCTTCGCGAGAGACCTCAATCCTCATGCCGAAATTCTCATTGGCTCTCAGGAATTCCAGAATCATGTCAGCGAAGTAATGCACATTGATAATCACTTCGCGGATGTCAAAGCTGCGCAAGCGGGAGAGGGTGATCTCGAGCAACGTCCGGCCAGCGACTTCCACCAGCGCCTTGGGGCGGTCGTCGGTAATTGGCCGCAGGCGGGTACCCAGGCCGGCAGCCAGAACCATCGCCTTCATTGGCCGAGTATCTCCAGTTCACGATGCCGCAATACCACCTCGACTCCATTGCGGCCGCGCAAACGTTTCGCCAGTTGCTCCGCCAGATAGACCGAGCGGTGCTGCCCGCCGGTGCATCCGAATGACACCATCAGGTTCTTGAAGCCGCGCCGCTGATACTCGCTCACGCTGGCGTCCACCAGTGACAGGACGCCCGCCATGAACTGATGCACGCTCTCCTGCTGATTCAAATAGTCGATCACCGGCACGTCTCTGCCGGTGAGGGTTTTGAAGCGCTCTTCGCGGCCGGGATTGGGCAGGCTACGGCCGTCGAAGACAAATCCGCCGCCGTTCCCGGTCTCGTCCTTCGGCCAGCCGCGATGAAATGAAAAGCTGAAAATCCGTACAACAAGATTCTCGGCATCGGAGGCCAGGTTCTGCAGTTTCTCCGAACCCAGCATGCTGTTGAACGCGTCCATCAGCGTGGGCAGCGCGATCGGGAGGGTGACGTTGTGCAGCAGCCAGCGCAAGTTCTTCAGCGCGTAGGGAACGCTCTGCAGAAAATGAGCCTTGCGTTCGTAAAAGCCGCGAAAGCCATACGCTCCCAGGGCTTGCATGATGCGGACGTAAACGTAGGCATAGTAATACTGCATGAACACGTCGCGATCGAGCTTGATGAAACCGGCAAGGTTGTCGAGATAGTGATCGAGCAGCTGCTGGCGCAGTTCCGGCGGCAAGTCGGCCTTGGCGTCGTACAAGAGCGAGGCCACGTCGTATTGCAGCGCCCCTTTGCGGCCGCCCTGGTAGTCCAGAAAGAATGGCTGGCCGTCGCGCCACACGATGTTGCGAGACTGGAAATCTCGGTAAAGAAAATAATCGTGCCCGGCGCTCAACAGGAAGTTCGTCAAGCGGTCGAAGTCGTCTTCCAGCGCCTGTTCGTTGAAGGGAATGCCGGCCAGGCGAAGGAAGTAATACTTGAAGTAATTCAAGTCCCAGGCGATGGACTGGCGATCGAAGCTGGCGCGCGGATAGCACACTTTGTAATTCAAATCGCGCCCAGCCTCAACCTGGAACCGGGGCAACACGGCGATGACTTTGCGATAGGCCTCAGCCGCCTTCGGAGCGATGCTGTCGCCCGTACGATTCTTCGAGAGAAACTCAAAAAGCGTCGTCCCGCCCAGGTCCTCTTCTAAATAGGCGCCGTGCGCTAAATCTTCGGCATAGATTTCCGGCACCGGCAGACCGTGCCGGCGGAAATGCCGGGAGAATTCGAGGAAAGCGACGTTCTCTTCGCGCACATCATAGAGAATCCCAATCGCGCTGAATTCTCCACCGCTGAGTCGGATGATCTTCCGCCCGGAGCCGCCGAGTTTTCCCTGCAGCGGCTGTACTTGCTCAGCCGGCATGTGGAAATGCTGCTCGAAAAGCTGTTGGAGAATGTCCATGAATATGCCACAAAGATAACATCGAACCGGGATGCCAAAACGGAAAGGGCGACGGAGGCACTTCAGTGAGCCAGAGGATGCGTGGCGGTTGGCTGGGGCGAGTCTCCCGGAGCTGCCTTAAAAACAATCGGCCGGGCCGAGATGATGCCCTTTCCTTCTTGCACCGTAATGAATTGGTTGGGCCCGAAGTTCGCGATGGAGTCTTTTTGGCCGCTGGGCCATACGATGGTCAGGCCTACTGTCTTACCCGCCTCCGGTTTGCCCAGCCCGAAAGTCAGGGGCAGCTCGCTTTGGGATAAGTAACTCGAACCAGTTTTCACCATGCCAAATAGCCGCGTGCCCTTGCTGGTTTTCACGGTTACCTTGGCGCCGATGCCGTCACGATTGGAGCGCGTGCCCACAGTTTTCACGCGCAACATGTCGTTCTGGTTGCCATTGTCGTTACGCAGCAATCGAGCTGGCCCGTTGTTGGCGGTCAGCAGATCGAGGTCACCATCGTTGTCGAAGTCGCCGTATGCCACGCCGCGGCCGACGATGGGCCGTGGCAACGCAGATCCGAGCCTTGCCGTAACTTCCTCGAACTTCTTCTTGCCCAGGTTGCGGAACAGATGTGGCGGCTGGGCATACTTGAGGGTGGGTTGTACCACACTGACGTCGTCGGAAACGTGGCTGTTCATAGCGAGCAGATCAAGCAGGCCATCCAGATCCTAGTTGGGCGAACGCTGCCTACGTTGAACTGCCGCTCCAGCCTTTGCCCGCCGGGCAGCCGGACGTGCAGGAGAATAACCCAATCTCCCGGCATCGCAAATTTTAGATGGGCCTGATATTGGCCCGGCTCGGTTTCCGATGCTTCTTCAAAAACGGGGGCGATGCGTACTCCAGAAATGGGTTTCGCAGCGGGATCGGCCAACTTGAGAAGAACCGTAGCAGGCCCGACCTGCGGCGGTTCGGGCGAGATCACGTGCTCAACCGTGACTGCAGGCCACGAATCGATTGGCTTGGAGCCCCCGTCACAAAAAAAGCGGCGACGCAGGGGAGCACGAGAAGACTTAGACGGACGTGGGCTGCTCTCTGCACTCTTGTCCTGCACACCAATCAGTCAGACTCACAGGCAGTGGGTTGATGCGTCAATAGCTGATTCATAGTAGTCCCGGGCTGCCTAGCGGCCGTCCTTTGTAGCGAGAGCATGCTGCATATATCTTAATTAAACGAGTTCCTAGACGGAAAACTGATGCCGAGCTGGAGTGCGCGGGCCGCCGTTTGGGGTGTCGGAACAGCGGCGCGTCGTCATTAGACGCTTATGGTCGCCGACGCCGACGGGACCCGTCTCCCATCCTCGCCGTCTCCCTGTGCCTGGGGGACGCCTCGGGATTCTGCACCTTCGAAACAATTACATCCGTAACTTGTACAAGTGTGACTAGTTTCCTAGTCTCAAAGCATCGCGTTTCAAGTCCAGTTGCAGGATATGAGTCTTCGTGGACCAGTCGAAAACATCGTGGTCGATGCGCGGCACTCGCCAAACCTGCGGTGGGCTCTGCGTCATCGTGCTGGTGTTTTTTTCGATGGCTTCCATTGAGGCCCAAAACACCTTAGGCCTGCGTAAACTGGTCTACAAGGTAGCGCCCAAGTATCCGCGCGAATTGAAGCAGAACGCAATTGGTGGGGTCGTCCGTTTATCGATTTCGATTAGTCCCACTGGCTCGGTAGGAAAAATCTCGCCCATCGGGGGCAATCCGATTCTTGTGGATGCAGCCACACTGGCGGTCAAGCAATGGAAATATGTGCCCGCCGATCATCCGACTACCACTGAAGTCCAATTGGATTTCATTCCGAGTCAGCAGTAGGCGTTCCGCCGCGCGTTTACCTGCCGCGGATTGTGGCTCTTGAACGTTCGCAGCAATGCTAGGCTGGTGATGGAGTCTGCCAAATTGTCGTCCTCTGCCACCTACCGCTGCTGCTTGCTGCTCGGCTTCGTGACGCTTGCGGTACCACCGCTCGCTATCGGCCAAACCCGGCCCGCAACTACGAAGGTCGTGGCCACTCACTCATGGGCCATTCGCCGGCAACCGGCTCAGCTGGTGAACGGAACTCCGGTTGTAGTTGAAGTTGTGCCGCCGGTGCGACTGACCACCCTCTCCGCAAAATGGCTCGAACATGAAATTTTGTTTAGCTACAACGCGGCCACTAAAACCTGGTACGGGATTGCGGGAGTCGGTCTGGAAACTCATCCAGGCGTCTACGCTCTGGAGCTGAAGGGAAGGACCGCCCGGTCGGCAGAAATCACTTTTTCCCAAAATATTAGGGTCCGGGCCGCGAAATATCCCAGCATAGCGGTGACCGTCGCCAAGCGGTATACCGAACCCAGCAAGGAACAACTGGAACGCATTCACGAGGACAAGGCGGTCAAGCAAGACGTATTTCAGCACACCGATCCGGAGCGGGAGTGGTCCGGGAAATTTCGCCCACCGGTAGACGCGCCAGTTTCCGATGTCTTCGGGACTCGGCGGACTTTTAATGGCAAAGTTCAAAGCATGCATCAGGGGCTGGATTACGCAGCCCCGACGGGCACGCCCGTTTCCGCGGTTAATGCCGGAACGGTTCTGCTGGCCGGCCCTTTGTATTTCGAAGGCAACTGTGTCGTCCTTGACCACGGGCAGGGACTGCTGACGCTTTACCTCCACCTTTCAGAAATCAGGGTAAAGCAGGGGGAGCGGATTGCGCGCGGACAGCAGATCGGCCTGAGCGGAGGCACAGGCCGGGCTACGGGGCCCCATCTCCACCTGGCCGTACGCTGGCAGGGTGTCTATCTGAATCCTGCGATCCTGTTGACCCTCAAGCTGCCTTGAGAGCGCTAACTCTTTTTACGCGCACTCCACACAGATCTCGTCGCGCCCGCTTCACAGCCTGCCGTCCATGACTCTTCCTGTCCCGCTGCGGAAAATGGGGAAAGTCTGCCAAAGGTCCGGCTGCTACCTGAATTCTGGGCTTTACCGTTTCGCGCCTCGCTCGCGGTCAACGATGTAGCACATTTCCCCGCCCAAAAGAACCGCGATGACGATCTTGTTCCGCCATGACCCAGAAAGGCGCTGTCGGAATGTAACTAGACGGCAATCACATTTCAATCCTAACCACCGAGAACAGACAACTGGTGCTAAACCTCAGAATCGTGTCTCTGCTCCGGATGTCTTCACTCGCCCATCGCGGTCAGTCGTGGGAATCCGCCGCCACTGTTTCATGCACGGCGGCTCCATCACAGAAGGTCACAGTCCTGCCCGAGATGGCCGGGACGCGTTCCCCTGGCAGCAGGATTCCCACCAGGTTCAGAGGATCGGCGGCCGACAAGACAATCGTCTCGCCCGTGAGCGGCATTTTACGTGTCGCCCGTAGCGATTCCACCGCCACCGGCAAGGCGAACTGTTCGCCGAGGAAACCATTCACAAAGCGCCCGCCTCGAATCTCGCCTCGATCTTCCAGCCGCCGGAAAGCCATTTGCAGTTCGCGCCACTTCGGGAGATTAGTCTCGCGGGACAGCAAGTCACGGAAGACGATGCCGTAGCGTTTGAGCAGCATCCAGCAGGTCGCTTCCACGGCGCGATTCCGATCCGCCGCCTGGTCTGCGTACAACAGCGCCCAGCGCCCAGTACTGTGCCGCGGGCGTGCGGTCCGCCCATTGCCCTGCCCGGCGCGTCGCTTGGGATCAATCAGCGAGCGCAGGTTGTCGAAGCCATCGGCAGTAATGAGCCCGCCCGCAACCAGTTCCCACAGGGAAGTCTCGACCTCGGCTTTGAGCCGCCCGGTGCCGCGCACGATGTCGGCGAAGAACGACGCTCCACGCTGCCGCAGGAAGTCCAGCACCTGTCGCGCGCCTTCGCTGAGACCGCGCGCCTCGGGCGGCTCAGTGTCGGGACGATGCGGCGTCATCCAATCGGCTTCTTCGCGTACGAAGAATGTAATCGGAGCTACGCTGGTCGGAATCACACGCCGTTTGCCAGCTGCGGTGTCGTCGAGGGTGGCGGGATGAGGCGACAGCCGCCCCCAACCGATGGCGCCGGTAAGACAAAGCTGGTCGAGCCACTTGGGATCATAGTTGGCGACGCGCCGGCCCAGAATCTGCCGCTCCCAGGCATTGGCCGGAATCTCAAATCCCTGCAGCTGGCGGAGCACATCCAGCGTGGCGCGTTCACCCTGAACTTGCGCTTCCGCCGCGACATGCTGCCAGCGCAAAAGCCAGCGCATGAACTGCGCCGCGGTAACCGGCTCGATCTGCTTGCGCAGCGTGGCCACAGTCAGCCGGTGAATGCGCGCCAGCAAGCGCCGCTCGCACCACTCAAGTTCGGGTCGTGCGGACTCGGGGAGTGCAGGTTCGTTTGGTCGCGGGCGACCCGCCCGCGATGCAGTGTCGGTAAACTGCCCTCGCAGCACGGCACCGGACGCTTCCATACGCAACAATGCTTTTTCGATCTCAGGAGCCGGGAGCCCAAGCATATTGCCAAGTTGCGAAGCCGTTGCCGGGCCCGAATGCGACATCCAACCGGTAACCAGCGCCAGCAGCGCGTCGTCAGTGGACGGCAGAGTCGCCTGAATCTCAGCGACGGGACGATCAAACTCAGCGCCCGGAAACAGCAGTGAAAATGTCTTCGCTCGCTCCGCCGCCACCCAGTAATTCACTCCAGAGTGCTCAGCTCGAGCAGCGCGCTTTTGTTCAAGCAGTCTCTCGAAATGTCCCTGCCACTCGCTCACGCTACGATTCACGTGGGGACAACCGCCCCCGGCTGTCCGGTCGAGCGCAGCTCGACGATCGGACGAATCATCAGACTGCAAAGAGAGCGTCAATTTGTCACTGCCCGGCAAGAACAGCTCAGCTTCGCTGAGCCGGACAGCCGGGGGCGGCTGTCCCCACGTGGTCTGGGGAAAGGCAATCAGCGTGTGCAACACATCGTGCAACTCATCCTCGTCGCGTACATCGGGCCACGCTTCTTCTCGCACCTGCGCGATCGCCGCCGGATCGAGCTTGCCCACTTCCTCCAGCACCGATTCCGGCAGGATGCGGCGCATCTCCACGGCTCGCGCCCGTCGCTCTTCGAGCGGGGCGTCATCGAGATACGCGTAGGGATTCGCATTCAAAATCTCATGGGAGAATTGCGACGGCACCGGCGTATCCACCGCCAAACACCGGATTCGCCCTTGCTGGATGCCGCTCAGCAGCGCCTTAAGTCCGTCGATATCCATGGCCTCGGTGAGCACATCCTTCATCACTTCTTTCACCAGGGGATGATCGGGAATCTGAATGTCGCCCACGATATTTTCCTGACAGGCGGCAACGTCGGGGAACACCGATGCCAGCAGATCGTCCGATCGCATGCGCTGGATCTGCGGTGGAACTTTCTTTCCGCCCTGAAAGCGCAGCAACGCCAGGGCGCGATTGGCATCCCAGCGCCAGCGCGTGCCAAAGATCGGCGAAGCCAGCGCGGCTTGCTCCAGAACGGGTTGCACGGTCTCAGCGTTCAGGAAATGAAAGACGTCGGCCAGCGGAAAGCTGTGTTGCTCAGCCAGCGCGATGTTCAGGCCGTTATCGGTGGCTGCCGCCTGCAATTCAAAATTGAAGCTGCGACAGAAGCGCTTGCGCAACGCTAGTCCCCAGGCTTTGTTGATACGCCCCCCATAGGGCGCGTGGATGATCAGCTGCATCCCGCCGCCTTCGTCGAAAAAGCGCTCGGCGATAATCGTGTCTTGCGTGGGGACATCCCCCAGCACCGCGCGCCCTTGCAGGATGTACTCGATGGCTTGCTCCGCGGCGGAATCGTCCAGTCCGCATTCTTCTTTCAGCCACGCGACGGTGTCGGCGACGGCGGGCCGGCTCTGCGAAATTCCGACCGGAAAAACATTTTGCAGACGATCGCTGATTTCCTTTCTTAGGTCTGCCACATGCGCGGAGAGCTCCTGGGTCCGCGCCGGAGCCTCGCCCCGCCAGAAGGGAACGGTGGGCGGAGTGCCGTGAGCATCTTCGACCAACATGCGGCCAGACTTGCCTTCCACGCGGCGAATGCGCCAGGAGGTGTTGCCCAGCAGCATGATGTCGCCAGCCATGCTCTCCACGGCGAAGTCTTCATCGACGGTGCCAACAACAATGCCATCCGGCTCGGCGACAACTGTGAAAAGCGCAGTCTCCGGAATGGCGCCGCCGCTGGTAATGGCCGCCAGCCGGCTGCCTCGCCGCGGCCGTAGCTTCCGGTTCACTTTGTCGTGATGAATGTAAGCGCCGTAACGCCCGCGTCGCGACGCAATGCCCTCGGAAAGCATTTCGAGGATTGACGCGTACGTTTCGCGAGAAAGATTGCGATAGGGATAGGCCCGCGCGACCAGCGCGAAGAGTTCATCTTCGTCCCATCCGTCACTTGTAGCGCCGGCGTCCTCGCTGGCTGGCTCGAGGGCATCTTGCCCTCGACGGTGCGGGCGGGACGCCCCCACAGCCTGCCCCGAGCTTGCCGAGGGGACAGCCGCCGGGACGGCGGCGCTACTCCGTGCATTGCTACTCTCTGCCGCGCACGCGGCCACGATCTGCTGTGCCAGAATGTCCAACGGCGCATCGGGAATGATCAGCCGATCCAGATCTCCCTGCCGGATTGCCCGCACCAGCGCGGCACATTCCAGCAGATCGTCGCGAGTGCCGGCGAAGAAGCGTCCCTTGGGCACGGCGCCGCGCCAGTGGCCGGAACGTCCTACTCGTTGCAGCGCGACCGCGATCGCCCGCGGCGAACTGATCTGCACCACCAGGTCGACGGTGCCGATATCAATTCCCAATTCCAGTGATGCTGTTGCCACCAGCACCTTGACTTTGCCTTCTTTTAGTTTCTGTTCTGCGTTGAGGCGCAGCTTGCGGGACAGGCTGCCATGATGTGCGGCGACATAGTCCTCGCCCAATCGTTCGCCCAGGTGATGAGCAATTCGCTCGGCTAGCCGCCTGGTGTTGACGAACACCAGCGTGGAACGATGCTGCTCGATCAATTCCACCAGCCGGTCATAGACCTCGTCCCACATTTCGTTGGTCGTGATCGGTCCCAGGGCCGAGCCCGGCACCTCCACCGCAAGATCGACCTTGCGCTTGTGTCCGACATCCACAATCACCGGCGCCGGCCGGCCGTTGCCGGTCAGGAAGTGAGCAACCTCTTCGATCGGCTTCTGGGTGGCTGAAAGTCCAATGCGGACGGGTGGACGATAAGTCAGCGCCTCCAGTCGCTCCAGCGAGAGCGTCAGGTGCGCGCCGCGCTTGTCGTCCGCTACGGAGTGGATTTCGTCCACGATGACGGTCTCGACATCGCGCAGAATCGCGCGACTCTTTTCCGCGGTCAGCAGAATGTAGAGCGACTCGGGGGTGGTAACCAGAATGTGTGGTGGCCGTTTCAGCATGGCGCGGCGTTCATGCATCAGCGTGTCGCCGGTGCGGACCGCGGTACGAATCTCCGGCATCAGCAGTCCGCGTTCGCCCGCCATCTGAAGGATCTCGCTCAGTGGCACCTCGAGATTTTTCTGAATGTCATTGCCCAGTGCCTTCAGCGGCGACACATACAAAACTTCGGTGCGGTCGTGCAGGTCACCCGCCAACGCCTTGCGCACCAGCCGATCAATGCAGGCCAGAAACGCAGCCAGCGTCTTGCCAGAGCCAGTGGGCGCGGAGATCAGTGTGGTTCGCCCGGCCAGGATATGAGGCCATCCCTGCTCCTGGGGTTCGGTCGGCGTACCGAATTTCTGGACAAACCACTCCGCAACCAGAGGGTGCGCCCAGGCGAGAGAGGAAGAACGGGAAAACATCAAAAATATTCTAACACGGGACTTTCGTAAAATATTCGCCTACACCACGAACCGCGTAGGCCCGGACGCCCTCGTCCGGGAGGCGAGCAAAGCTCGCCAGGCAGTTGGACCGGCACCGTTGAACCAGCGGAGCTTCGCTCCGCCCGGCAGGTGAGGACACCTGCCCCTACGTGGGCTGTGGAGCTGAATGCTAGAATCCCCGCAATGTCCAAATCGAAATCCGCCAAACTTCGCGCCAAGAAAATCAAACTACTTCTCTTCGATGTGGATGGCGTCCTCACCGACGGCAAGCTTTTTCTGTTTCCCGTTCCGACGGCCGGCCAATCTGGCGGCCAGACCCCCGGACAGATCGTGGTTGAAGCCAAGGGTTTCCACTCTCAAGACGGTGCTGGCATCTCTATCGCCCGCATCGCCGGCATCAAGACCGGACTTATCACCCGGCGCAACTCTGACACCGTAGCTCTCCGCGCGCGCGATCTCAAGCTGGAGCACGTTCATCAGGGCACTCAGGACAAGTTGAAGGTCTTTCGCGAAATCCTGGTCGAAGAAGGACTTGGCGCCCACGAAGTTGCCTTCGTCGGAGACGACGTGATCGATCTTCCTGTAATGCGCAACTGCGGATTTTCCGTTGCGGTTGCCAACGCCCGCCGCGAGGTCAAAGAAGAGTCACATTATGTGACCCCTCATGCCGGTGGCGATGGAGCTCTACGCGACGTGATCGAGTACATCCTGAAGGCGCAAGGGAAGTGGAAACAGGCGGTGGAAACTTACATTGGGAAGGAAACCGCGGGTACCAACTAACAGTTAGCAATTGGCACTTAGCATTTGGCCAATCCAGGATAGGTGGGACTGAAAGAGGCTGTGGCCCCGGAAAGCTCACGGCACTGCATTGGCTAATTTGCTAATTGCCAAGAGCTGATCTCCGATGAACTAGCCAAGGTATCGAACCTGTCTCTGCACCCGGCCTTCCCGACAAAACAAAAACCCACCGGTCGTCTGCTTGGGGCGTGCTCGGGTCGACGACCGATGGGTTACCGTTTCTCCTTACTCACCCTGTTGTTTTCAGGAGTAATTAAATTCATTAAACCCTACTCGGTCAGAAAGTTTCGTGTTTTTTTGTAAATATTTGTAAGCCCGCGTTTACTCAGGAATCGCCACCGGCCGGGCGGCCATCAGCTCGGTAAACCTAGGGTCTTTGCGCAGTCCGGCAAACTCCGAGTCTTTGTACACATCGTCGATCCCTTTATAGCCTTCTTCCATGGCTCGGCGCAGGTATTGCAACGAGCGGTCGGCGATTCCGCTCTTGGCGTAGAGCTTTGCCAGCACGTAGTAGAAATGGGCCCGGTCCTCCGGGGATGACATCTGGGCCAACACGCCGGAATGCGACGTTCGCTCGAAAATCTCCGGATCCAGTTGCAGTGCCTGGTTGTAGGCCAGGCTGGCCTTCACGTAGTCCTTCTTGGAAAAGTACGCAGCCCCCAGATTGCTGTAGAAGGACGCGGAATCCTCGCGCAGCTTGATGGCCTCTTCGTAGCGTTTGATCGCAGTGCCGTACTTCTTTTGCAGATAGTAAATCACGCCCAGATTGTTGTGGGCGTCGGCGAACTTCCCGTCAATTTTTATAGCGCGCTCGAAGTCCTTGCGGGCCTCATTGAAGCGCGCCATCTGCAGCTCATTGATGCCAATCTTGTTGTAGAGCTGGGCGTTGTTGGGTTTTTTCGCCAGCGCCGCCCGGTAGTAGTCCAGCGCGTCTAGGTAGGACTTTTCTGCTCGCAAGGTGTCGCCGCGCTCTTCCAGGTCTGCGGCTGTGGCGCCTGCCGGAGGGGCTTCGGCGCGCCGCACAGGCGGCGGGCTGACCTCCACCTGCTCGGATAAACGAGTTTGATCAAAGTAACGAATCTGAGCCAGCAGGGAAGGAGTGGGGAAAATCGCTGCCAGAAGGACGCAAAGCAGATATTGACGACCCATAAGTCCGCTCCTGAAGACAGGCACAACTCGGTGCGGGCCCGTCTACTGAGGACTCTTACCGCTACCGCCTGTGTCCGCCGGTTTGGGCGGCGGATCGTTAGACGGTTTGTCATCCTTAAAGATACCCGCAATTTTGCCCAAAAAGCCCTTTTTCTTTTTGTTGGGATCTTCGGCCGTCGCGCTGTCTGGGGTCACGGGCGCCCCAGCCTGGGCGCCGGGCGGTGGGGGCGGAAGGGCCTTGTCGCCGCCTAAACCGAACACCCGGCTGAAGAAGCCGCGCATTCCCGTGCTCTGGTCGCAGGTCTCACTCGGCTCGGTACCCGCGATAAACGCTGCACTGTAATCCTCTGGACAGGAAGGCGTGGCCAGCAGATTGGTGGTCTTGTCGAGCTGCACATCCACCACGCCGGCAGGCTGCGGGAACGGCTGTACGTTGGCGTACTGCGGAAGTGTCACTGCCTTCTTCATGAACTCCGCCCAGATGGGAGCGGCCGTCTGGGCACCGCTCAGGCGAATATCGCTGTAATCGTCGTAGCCCACCCACACGATGCACAACAGATTGCTGGTATAGCCGGCGAACCAGCCATCATGCGAACTTCCCGTCTTTCCGGCCGCGGGAGCCGTGAACCCACGCAGGCGCACCGGGTATGCCGTGCCGAAATTCATTACGCCTTCCATCATGGTGGTCATGAGGTAAGCCACTCGCGGATCGAGCACCGGGTGGGTGTCCGGTTTGAAGTCGAGGACGATATCGCCGTTGGCGTTCCGCACCGAGTTGACCAAAGTCGGCGATATGCGCATCCCGGCGTTGGCGAAGACGGTGTAGGCTGCCGCCATGTCCATGGGAGTGGCATCATAAGCACCCAATGCCATGGCGGGCGTGGCTTTCACGGATGCGATTCCAGCCGATTTCGCCAGATCGGCCACTTTTTCGTAGCCCACTTCTTCCGCCAATTTGACGGTCGCATTGTTCAAAGACAACGCCAACGCGTACCGCGCGGTCACGTCGCCGTGGTACTCCTCTTTGTAGTTGCGCGGCTCGTAAATCTGGTCGCCGTAAGCAAACGAGCCAGGCGCGTCCTGCACCATCGAAGCCGGCGTGAACACAGGATTGGAACCGTCCAGAGCCGTGTTCATGGCGGCGGCGTAGACAAACGGCTTGAAAATAGATCCGGTGGGACGCTTCGCCACCGCATGATTCAACTGGCTGACGCCATAGTTCCGTCCTCCCACCAGGGCTAAGACCTCTCCGGTGTGCGGATCCATCACCACCATCGCGACCTGCGCCTGGGGTCCGGGCAGGACCTTGGTCTCAAACTTGTTCTTCCCGACCTTGGTGCGCCTGGTGCGCAGCTTCGTTACCTGATCGTCGACCAGTTTTATTCCAGTTTCTACCGCCGCCGCCGCCGCTTTCTGCAGGTCGGGATCAATCGTCGAGTAAATTCGGTAGCCCTGGTCGTTCATCTGGCGCTCGTCGAGTTTGGTGATCAGCGTTTCCCGCAGCAGATCGACGAAGTAGGGCGCATCACTGGCTTCTACGTTGGGCGGGGCCAGCTTCAGTGGCGTGGCCTTGGCTTTCTCCGCCTCCGCCTGGGTGAGGGTGTGGGTTTCTACCATGGTGTCCAGCACCAGGTTGCGGCGTTCCAGGGCGCGCTCGGGATGGCGGTAGGGCGACAGATAGCTCGGTGCCTGAATAATTCCGGCGATCAGCGCGGCCTCCGCCGGGCTGAGGTCTTTCAAATCTTTATTGAAGTACGCCCGCGCCGCCTGGGCAAAGCCGCTGATGGTGAACGAACCGCGCTGGCCCAGATCGACGCGATTGGCATAGAACTCAAAAATCTGCTGCTTGCTGAGCTTCTGCTCCATCTCGAGCGCAATCAGCATTTCCGACAATTTGCGCTTTACCGTCTTCTCCGGAGTCAGGAAGAACGCCCGGGAAAGCTGCATGGTGATAGTCGAACCGCCCTGCTCATGCCGCCCATGGATCACGTCCACCCAGGTAGCTTCCGCCAGGCGCATGAAGTTCACGCCGCCGTGCTGAAAAAAGCGCCGGTCTTCGATGGCCAGCACTGCATCCACCATCAACTTTGGAATTTGGTCATACGTAACCAGTTCGCGCTTGGACCGCTGCCCTGCGTCGAACAAGGACGTGATCATCTGTGGTTCAAGTTCGTAGGCTGCCAGGTCGCCTGATTTGCTGGTGATGCTTTCTACCTTGCCGTCCCGCACGCGGATGATGGCAGACTCCGGGCTGTGATAGGAGTCGGAACCAGGCTTGACCTCGATTCCGCCTTCGAACAGGCGATAACTGCCCATAGGTGATTTGCCATCTTTGTCGGTATAGCCAGCGCGACGCAGTTGGACCGCAATCTCTCTAGGTTCGATCTTCTCGCCTAACTGGACGGGGTGCGAAATCGCGTAGATTCTGGCGGAGTTACCGAAGACCGGACCCTTGAACCGCTGGTCAATCATCCGGCCGAATTTGACGTAGTAATAAGTAAAGAACGCCCCGCCCGTGGTCGCCAGAACGAGAAAGACCACCAGCGCCGCGCGCAGCAGCGGATCGTGGGAGAACCAACCCTTTCCGGGTTTGCCGCTTGGCTTACCTGTCGGGATCTTGAGCTTTATGGCCACAATTCGATGAGCGGACCCGCCTCTACAGACTTAGACGACGGAGCGTATCGTTTCCGTTATCCGAGACAAAGAAATCTCTTTCCCGGCGAACAAGCGCTCCGCATCCCTCGATTGACTTCGGATAGAGATAAGGCATTTTAACCCGCCGGCGCGTGTTTTGAACGTGCCGGCAGGTTGGCAGCCAGATACCAGCCCTATCCTCAATTCGTGGGCGCGAAACGTAACCATGTCACTCGAGACACTCAAATCCAGTACCGTGTGCGTGAGAGCCCCTGTGGAAGTGCTGGTGTTCAGGACCGAGAACGCGCTGGTCGCCACGTTGGCACAAAACGCTTCTCCGCCCCCCTGGTCCCACTTGCAATCGGCCATGATCGGCAGGCTGGTGAACGGAGAGTTCGTCAATGCGGTCAGCGCCCCGGTGCTGGGATCAATGGCGAAACCTTCGATGGCCGCGAACACGCTGTTGCTGTCGAGTCCGAAGCTGTAGATGAATTGACTGCTGGGATGAATCCGCAGGTTCAGCGGGGTCGAGGTGACAGTGGCGAACGGAGAATTGTTGACTGGTGTCAACGCGCCGGTGGTGGCGTCAATGGCGAAAACATACAGATGGTTGTCCCCCGTGTTGCCGCTGATCCCAACCGCGAACTTGCCCGTGAAATCGGTTCGTACGCCGGCCACGCCCAAGCCAAAGGGACTTCCCACCGCTTGCGAAAGCGCACCGGTATTCTGATCAATGGAGAACGCGTAAATCGGCAGAGCCGGCAACCCTTGGCCCGCGTACAGGAATTTCCCGGTACCATCCACGGCGAGAACGTGAGCAAAATCAAGATTGAAAGCGGAGAACGGTGAACCCGGTGCTGCCACCAGAGCTCCACTAGTCGAATTGATCTGAAATACTGAGATTTGACCGGTGGTGTCGTTACCCACAAAAAGAAAGCGACCGGCGGGATCGCTCGTGACGGAGTCCGCGCCGGCGGTGGAAAATGGACTTCCGGTGATCGCGGTCAGAGTGCCAGTGGTGTGATCAATCGCGAACGCTTGAATCGTCACGGAATCGTTTTGCGGCCGGTACAGAAATTTCTTGTTCACGATAACCATGTCATTGTCAGCACTACTCGGAAGCGTCGGCGGCGTGAAAGAGGTAAGGGGCAAAAGTTCCGGTGGTACTTAGACTGGCGCCTAGAATATCGCTGCTGCCGAGTAGTACAGCAGCGCTGCGCTATTGCCTCCTCCGCCAGGGTTCGTCCCCGGCCCGCAAACTGTGCCCCCGCTCGATGTTCCACCGGTGGCACCGCCGGAACTGGCGCTGGTGGATAAGGAAGTGGCTGGACAGCCACCTCCACAACCCGCCCAACCTAGCATGGCAACCGCTGCGAGCAGCAGAAACAAGATCCTATTCCC
>Ga0075015_100000340_pt1 | contig 15855 bp, 14 predicted proteins | sample AleBraG_ABR_2013_FD_71476 | JGI IMG/M metagenome (GOLD analysis project Ga0075015, IMG submission 71476) | Freshwater sediment microbial communities in response to fracking from Pennsylvania, USA - Alex Branch Run_MetaG_ABR_2013 | ecosystem: Environmental > Aquatic > Freshwater > Creek >...
CGGCGAGGTGAAATAACGGCATCCTGGCCGGCACACCGCAGAGATTGATTCGGACGGGTTTCAATTGAGTCAAGGTGCAGGGCAGCCTGGAACGTCGTCCGGTACACCACGCGATCAGGGAAAGGGAAAGTTATAGGGGAATCTTATGACTATTAACTTTGGACGGAGGCGAGCGCAGTGATCGTGGTCACTGTCCCTTGTCGGATTCTGGTTTATAGGTGTGTCTGTACCAGAGGAGGCTTGCCATGGTCATCGCATCGGAATTGAAGAGCGGAGTGGTCCTCCGCATCGAGAGACAGATTTACGAAGTTCTGGAAGCTGAGTTTAGGGCCGGGACGGCAAAGTTAACTGGCGTGGTCAAGACCAAGCTCAACAACCTCACCACGGGCAGCATGTGGGAACAACATTTCCGTCCACAGGAACGGCTCGAAGATGTGCACCTTGAGCCGCGGAGGCTCGAGTTTCTGTTTAGTGACGCTGATAACTGCACATTCATGAACCCAGAGAATTTCGAGCAGGTGGAAGTTCCCCGCGCCATCGTCGGAGCGGCCGAGAAATTCCTGCAATCCGGAATGCTGCTATCAGCGGAATTCTTTGAGGGGCAACCGATCAGCGTCCGGTTCCCCGACGTGGCCGAGGCGCGCGTAGCCAGAACCGCGCCACCCGCGCATGCCCATCAAGACAGTGCCTGGAAAGAAGCCTGGCTGGAGAATGGAGTCCGAATTCAAGTCCCACTGTTCATTGCACCCGGCGAAATCGTGCGTGTGGATGTTAAGGCCGGACGCTATGTGGAGCGCGCTCGGGCCGAAGGTAAGCGCGCCGCATAGCTGCCTTTAAGGAGTGGGAATCGCGATTGCCCCAGGAGGACCCGAAAGTGCCAGTGTTTGGCCGCCACGGTGTGTCTTAATGCTTACTTCGACCCCCAAGGCGAGGCCAAAGTAGAGCGCCCAGCTTTGAGGGCTGCATTGGCCGCTTCATTCCGCCACGAAAGAAAGACCGAACCCGTCCCTTCCGCTACGTACCCGTCTTGGCAGCCACGCTCCTGTGTCTGTGGTCACACGCAGCGGTGATAACCCGCACAGCCGCCCCTTCCGGCGAAGCAGCAAAATAAGGGCGGTTGTGATAGGGGTGCGGCCATGAAAAGGATCCTCATTGTAGGTGCGGCAGGCAGGGACTTTCATAATTTCAACGTAGTCTTTCGCGGTAGCCCTGAGTACCAGGTAGTTGCCTTCACCGCCACGCAAATTCCCGACATTGCTAACCGCCGATATCCGCCGGAACTGGCTGATGATTCGCAGTATCCCGACGGGATTCCAATCTTCGAGGAGAAGGATCTAGAGAGGCTGATTGCCACAGAGCGCGTGGACGCGGTTGTGTTCTCGTACAGCGACATCTCGCACCAGAACCTGATGCACCTGGCATCGCGCGCTGTGGCAGCCGGCGCGGATTTTTGGCTTCTGGGAACAGAGCACACCCAGCTGAAGTCTTCAGTCCCTGTGGTGTCCGTTTGTGCCGTGCGTACTGGCTGCGGCAAGAGTCCGGTGTCGCGACTGGTGGCCTTCGAACTTCGGAAGCAAGGCTGGAATCCTGTGGTGGTCCGTCATCCGATGCCCTACGGGGATCTGGCAGCACAGGCCGTGCAACGCTTCGCGACTATGGAGGATCTAGACCTGCAGCAGTGCACGATCGAAGAGCGCGAGGAGTACGAGCCGCACATTCGTGACGGTACGGTAGTATACGCGGGTGTGGATTACGAGCGGATCTTGCGCCGCGCAGAGAAAGAAGGGGACATCATTCTGTGGGATGGCGGGAACAATGACACGCCGTTCTACATGTCAGATCTTGAAATCGTGGTTGCCGATCCGCACCGTCCCGGGCACGAGTTATCGTACTTCCCCGGAGAAGTAAATCTTCGACGCGCCGATGTGGTCGTGATCAACAAGGTGGATACCGCGGCGCGGCCAGACATCGAGACCGTCCGGCATAACATCCACGTAAGCAATCCCAAGGCGAGGATCATTGAAGCTGCTTGCCGGGTTTCGGTGCCCACTCCCGGACTCGTGAAAGGACGGCGTGTACTGGTGGTCGAGGACGGCCCGACTCTCACCCACGGCGAAATGCCGTACGGTGCCGGAGTTGTGGCCGCGCGGCAGTTTGGAGCCGAGGAGTTGGTATATCCGAAGCCCTTCGCGGTCGGGTCCATTCGCGGCACCTACGAGAAGTATCCCCACCTCACGAATCTTCTGCCGGCTATGGGCTACAGCGTCATGCAGCGCCATGAACTGGAGGAGACCATCAACCGCGTGCCGTGTGACCTGGTCCTGATCGCTACCCCGATCGACCTGGCGCGAGTCATTCGGATCGACAAGCCGACTCTGCGTGTCACCTACAAGGTGGAAGAACTCACTCATCCGGGTTTGGTTGAGATTCTCGCTCGGTTTCAAGTGCCGGCGGGGGTGGGACGATGAACATCAAGGATTTCGTCTCGATCAGGGACTTCTCAGCATCGGAAATCGAATACCTACTGCTGCTGGGACGACAGATCAAGGCCCACCCCGGCGCCTACATCGATACGCTCAAGGGCAAGACCCTGGTCATGATCTTCGAGAAACCATCACTACGCACGAGAGTGAGCTTCGACGTCGGCATCCAGCAACTAGGCGGTTTTTCGCTGTACCTCTCTCCTGCGGAGATCAGCCTGGGCAAGCGTGAATCCGTATATGACGTGGCCAAGAACTTGGAGCGCATGGTGCAAGGCATCATGGTCCGGACGTTTGCGCACGAGATCGTGGAAGACATGGCGCATTACGCTGGGGTTCCCGTGATCAATGGTTTGACCGATTACAGCCACCCCTGCCAGGCCATGGCGGACTACCTCACGATCTGGGAGGTAAAAGGTGGTTTGGAAAGGCTGAAGATCGCATATGTCGGTGATGGCAACAACGTAGCGCACTCACTCATGTTCGTGGGGGCACAGCTTGGCGCCGAGGTTTGGGTCGCGACCCCTCCCGGTTACGAACCCAGAGCGGACGCGATTACGTGGGCCCGGGAGCGGGCCAGAGAGACAGGCGGCATCTGTCGGATCACGAACGATGCGAGAGAAGCTGCTGCTGGTGCGGATGTGGTCTACACCGACGTATGGACCAGCATGGGCCAGGAAGCCGAAGTCGAAAAGCGGCGTGATGTTTTCAGGAGCTATCAGGTTAATTCCGCGCTCTTTGCCTCTGCCAAACCCGATGCTATTTTCATGCACTGCCTGCCCGCGCATCGTGGCGAGGAAGTGACCTATGAGGTGATTGATTCGCCGCGCTCGGTTGTCTTCCAACAAGCAGAGAACCGCCTGCATGCGGAGAAAGCAATCATGCTGGAATTGATGAAGGACGTATCCGTGGGCCTGGTGCGTCCGGTGGCAATGCCGGAACTTGTGCACGCATAGCAGGAGCAGCGATGAAAACCATATTGCTGGCGGTGGGGGGGAACTCTCTGATTCGCGCAGGCGAAAAGGGAACCATCGCCGAGCAGTTGGCGAACGCCCAGCGCACGGCGGCAGAGATCGCCAAGCTGATTCGTGACGGCTATCGCATCGTCCTCACTCATGGCAACGGGCCCCAGGTTGGCGCGGCCCTGCTGCGCTCGGAACGAGGAGCGAGCCAAGTTCCGGGACATCCGCTCGATGTCTGTGACGCCTCCACCCAAGGTGAGATCGGCTACCTCCTGCAGCAATCTCTCGATACGGAGCTCAGGCGGGCTGGCCTGCGCGTGCCGGTGGTGACGGTACTTACCCAGGTGGTTGTCGCACTGGATGATCCGGCAATGCGGCGACCGACGAAGCCGATCGGCCCATTCTACTCCCGCGCCGATGCCGAGGAACGCCGCTCACGGTTTGGCTGGGACATTGTCGAGGATGCAGCGCGTGGCTATCGCCGTGTCGTGCCCTCACCCGAACCGGTGGAGATTCTGGAACTGGATGTAATTCGCTATCTGCTTGACCGGGGCGTGCTGGTCATTGCCTGTGGAGGCGGCGGCATTCCAGTGGCTTGGAGAGATGGCAGACTGCAGGGTGTTGAGGCGGTCATTGACAAAGATCGTGCTTCCGCTCTGCTGGCCTCACGCCTTGACGTAGACCTCTTCGTGATCTCGACCGATACGGACTACGTGTATCTCAACTACAAAAAGCCCATGCAAAAACCCCTTGTCTTGGCGAGCCCGAAGGCATTGCAGGAGTACGCCGACGCTGGTCACTTCCCGCCGGGCAATATGGGCCCCAAAGTCGAGTCGGTCTTGCGGTTTGTTTCGTGTGAGAGGCGGGAGGCGATCATCACTTCCGCTGAGAACCTGTGCCGGGCGGTGGCGGGATTCGCCGGTACTCACGTGGTCTTGGAGCGGAGCCCCGTTGCCCTCGACCTGCGTGGACCAATCGCACTTCCAGTGGAAAGTAGGTGATCTATGGAAGAACAGATGCTTGCAACGGCGCAAATAACAAGCGGGCGAGTCGAAGCCAGACCGAAGCGTGATGTGAAACTGCGGCATGTAATCGAATCGCAGCAATTCACCGTACCGTTATTAATAGAACTATTCGATCGTTCGCATGGGATGGAGCGGGTGGTTGCTCGTGGGGGTTCGCTCGAATACCAGAATCGCATCATGGCGACGCTCTTCTATGCGCCCTCGACCCGTACCCGTCTTTCCTTCGAGGCGGCCATGCACCGGTTGGGCGGCCGGGTTCTTTCCACGGAACATGCACAAGCGTTTTCTTCAGAAATTGAGGGAGAACAGGTCGAAGACACCATCCGAATTATCGGCGGTTACTCGGATGTAATCGTCATCCGCCACTATCAGGAAGGCGGCGCTAAACGCGCGGCACAGGTCTCGCCTGTTCCCGTGATCAATGCAGGAGACAGCGACGGCGGCCAGCATCCCACCCAAGCCTTGCTCGACTTGTACACCATCTACCGTGAACGTCCGCTCGATGGCCTGAGCGTTGCCATGATCGGCGAACTCGACAAAGGCCGCACCGCGCGATCGCTGGCGTATCTTCTGGCAAAGTTCGAGCGCGTGAAGATCTTCTTCGTCAGCCCGCCTGAGCTCCAGATGAAATCCGACATCCTTAGCTATCTAGATGAGCATGGCGTGCGCTACGAACTCGAGTCGGACATTGACCGTGTCATCGGAGAGGTGGACGTGGTGTATCAGACCCGCATTCGACCCGAGCGTATAAGCGGAAGCCCGCAGCAGTATGCGATCAACTCGGCGCTCTTGTCGAAAATGAAGCCGGAGACGCTCATCCTGCACCCTTTACCACGAACCGTGGAGCTTGACAGGTCAGTAGATAAAGACCCGCGGGCGCTGTATTTCCAGCAGGCACAAAACGGGCTCTACGCGCGGATGGCATTGTTAACCATGCTGTTGGAGAAGGGCTGAGACGAAAGAGGCATTTATGCACAGCGGATTGATGACCGAAGAGAGTTTGCATACACGTGATTTTGTTGAGCTGGAAAATCAGTACGGAGCGCACAACTACGATCCTCTCGACGTAGTGATTGAGCGTGGGGAGGGAGTCTGGGTCTATGACATAGAGGGCAACCGCTATCTGGACTGCCTGGCTGCATATTCGGCGGTCAACCAGGGCCATTGCCATCCCAAAATTCTGAAGGCCATGATCGAGCAGGCGCGCAAGGTGACCTTGACTTCGCGAGCCTTCCGCAACGATCAGCTTCCGCTGTTCTATAGGGAACTTCATGAGCTAACCGGCTATGACATGGTGCTGCCCACGAACACCGGAGCCGAAGCCGTGGAAACCGCCATAAAGACTGCCCGCAAGTGGGGCTACAAAGTCAAGGGCATCCCTGAAGACAAAGCGGAAGTGATCGTGTGCTTCAATAATTTTCACGGGCGAACCATCACAGAAGTGAGCTTCTCGACGAATGCTCAGCACCGCGACGGCTTTGGGCCCTTTACGCCGGGCTTTAAAGCCATCCCCTTCGGAGACGCGCAGGCCCTGAACGATGCAATCACGCCGCACACCTGCGCCTTTCTGGTCGAACCCATTCAAGGCGAGGCAGGAATCATTCTGCCTCCGCAGGGTTTCTTGAAGCGTGCTGCTGAAATCTGCCGCGAGAACCGCGTGCTGCTGATAGCGGACGAAATTCAGTCGGGCTTTGGTCGGACCGGCAAACTGTTCGCGTATCTGCATGAAGGCATCAAGCCTGACGTGTTGATCGTGGGCAAGGCGCTCTCCGGCGGCTTCTATCCGGTCTCGGCAGTGCTTTCTTCATGGGAAATCATGCGCCTGTATGAGCCGGGAGATCACGGCAGCACATTCGGCGGCAATCCGCTCGGCTGTGCCGTGGCGCGTGCTGCCCTACGAGTATTGACACAAGAGAAGCTGGTCGAACGCTCCGCGGAATTAGGGGCTTACTTCCTCGGCTTGCTGCAGACCCTCCGCAGTCGCGATCTGAAGGAGGTTCGCGGCAAGGGACTATGGATCGGGATCGAACTCCGCAGCCCGGCACGGCCCTACTGTGAGGCCTTGAAGGAAGAACAGATCCTGTGCAAGGAAACCCACGACCGGGTGTTACGGATTTCACCGCCCCTGGTGATCACACGGGACGACATTGACTGGGCCTTCGAGCGCATCAGAAAGGTGATTGAGAATCGGTCAGTACGCTGGCTGTGTGGGTAATAGAATAAGGAGAAAGTTTATGAGCACTCATGTCCTGGACAAAACCGCCGACTTGGCGGGACCGGGTGTCGGCGATTACAGCGAACTGGAAAAGACTCTGCCGTCAGACTACGACTCGCTGCTGAGTCCGAAAGAGACGCAGCAGGCCATCTTCCACATGAAACGCTATATCGAAGACAACCTGTGCAGCGAACTTAACCTGATGATGGTCGAAGTGCCGCTTATCGTCGATGTGAACAGCGGTGTTAACGACATGCTGGATCGGGACGGCTCGCGCACACCGGTTCAGTTTCACATTTCGAACGATCGCAATCTTCACCCCATCGAAGCACAGGTGGTGCAGGCAGCCACCAAGTGGAAACGTATCGCCCTAAGGCAATTCGATTGCAAGGTGGGTGAAGGCATCTGCACCGACATGCGTGCTATAAGGAAAGACTATTTCCTGGATCACGATCACTCTGCTTACGTGGACCAGTGGGACTGGGAGCGCGCGATCATGCCTGAACAGCGCACCCTTGTTTTTCTAAAGACAGTGGTGGCGAAGATCTGGAAAGTGATAGTGGGGGCTGAAAAATTTGCTCAAACTATGTTTCCACAATTGAAGGACCCCCACTATCCCGATCTGCCCGAGCAACTCGTTTTCTTGCAGGCGGAAGAACTTCTTGAGATGTATCCCGACCTGCCCCGCAAACTGCGGGAGACCGAAGTGCTTAAGAAATATCCTGCGATCTTCATCATTGGCATCGGCTACCCGTTGAGAGATGGCTACCCGCACGAAATGCGTGCCGCCGACTACGACGATTGGGTGACCGACACCCACGAGCAGACTGGCAAACAGACGCACGGGCTGAATGGCGACATCCTGGTATGGAACCCTGTCACGAAGCGACGCCATGAACTGACGTCCATGGGCATTCGTGTCACCGCCGAGACGCTGAAAAGACAATTGCAGATGGCGGGTCAGTCTGACTTCTTGCAGTTACCCTATCATCAGGCCATTCTCAACCATCAGATTCCGCTTTCGATCGGCGGCGGCATCGGCCAGTCGCGCACCTTGATGCTGCTGCTCCGCAAAGCCCATCTTGGTGAAGTCAGCGTCACCGTGTGGCCCGAGATACTCAAAGAGATGTGCGCCAGAAAGAACATTCGTGTGCTGGAGTAGGCCGTTGGCCGGCAAGCAATGCGGGACGAACTAACACCTTCATGAATTGTTGTGTCTTGAAAGATCAGCGAGACGGGGCCTTGGATATTGCCTTGACGCACTACGTTCCTTGACTCGAAGCGTTTGCGGAGGTCTCCGGGGTGGGGTGGTTTTCAGGACATGATGCACACCCCGGCAAACTATTCAGGCTGTTAGCGTGATCAGTGGCGTAGTCCGCTCCAGGGCCTCGCCAATTTCTATGGCTGGTACTCCGCCGGCTCGCAGAATACGGACAAGTTCCGACGCATGTTCCGGCGCGACTGCGATCAACAAGCCGCCAGCAGTTTGCGGATCAAACAACATCGTCCTAAGCTCCTCTGCAATTCCTTCTTCGCACCTAACCATGCATTCGGCAAAATCCCGGTTGTTCTTCAGTCCGCCTGGAATGTTCCCGGCGCGAATACAATCCAAAGCCCCTTCGAGCAGGGGGATTTGGTTGATGCGGAAGCGAAGCGAGACGTTCGATGCCAGGGCCATTTCGCGGGCGTGGCCGACTAGACCAAAGCCGGTGACATCGGTCAGGGAGTGGACGGGCAACCCTGCCGAGCTGTGCTCTACCTGGACGGGTCCCTTCGCTGTGCTCAGGGCAGGCTCCGAACCCGTCCCCACATGGTCAGTCCTAGCGCAAAATGCGGTGATAACTTCACTGGCCATCTTGTTCAGAGTTGTCATCGAGCGCGTGGCAGCGTCTATCCAGGACTGCTTTGCGGTTCCTTGCTTGATCGCGGTGGAAATTACGCCCGTGCCCAGCGCCTTGGTAAACAGCAACCGGTCGCCGGGCTGGGCGCCACCGTTGGTAAACACCCGGCTGGGATCGATGAGGCCGGTGACGGAATATCCGAACTTGGTTTCCTCGTCGCGGATGCTGTGGCCGCCCACGACCGTGCAGTTGGCTTCCATCATCTTCGAAAGGCCGCCGGCGAGGATTTGCCCCAAAACTTCTAGGTCGCCGCCGGCCGGGAAGCAAACGTGAGCCAGCGCGGTGATGGGCCGTCCACCCATGGCATAGATGTCGCTCAATGCATTAGTGGCGGCGATCTGGCCGAAAGTGTAGGGGTCGTCCACGATCGGCGTGAAGAAGTCAACGGTCTGCACCAATGCGAGGTCGGGGGCGATCTTGTAAACGCCGGCGTCATCGGCATGATCGAAACCGACCAGAACGTTGGGATCGTGCTGCCGCGGCAACTTCCCTAGTACCTTGTCGAGGACGGCGGGGCTCAGTTTTGAGGCGCAGCCGCCGGCTTTGACCGTTTCTGTCAGCCGGATGGTTTTGACGTCAGGCATGAGGATATATTCTAGAAGAAATTGTCGAATTTCAGGTGGAGAACGGGCGAGACGCCCGTCTTCCATTCCCGCCGTTTCGATTCGCCAGTTACTGCGCTGCCACATCCGTTACCCGCAACTCCGGATACTCGTGGTTCCAGTCGGCGGTAACGTGCTCGAAAGTGAGGCGAAACGGTTTGCTCCGGGCTGGAGCCAGGGGGGCGACGGTGAGGTCCACCGCTTCCGGGTACGGTCCGCTAGTCTGGAGAATGCGCAGCGGGACGTCGTCGGCCTGGACGATCTGTCCGAGTGAATCTTTGAAACTGACGTGCACCAGGGCTCGACTGACGGTCTTGTCTCCGGCATTAGTAACCGTGCCGTCGAGATATGTGACTGTTGCCCCCACAAAGTTTTCCGCCGCGCTCATCTTCATCTCGGAGAATTCAATGTTGGCGGCGTAAGGATGAGGCGCATTTGCAATTTTGGAGTCAGTGCGCAACAGCAGGGAACCAATCACTACCACGATGACCACAAGCGCCACGCCCAGCACGATCGGAAGCCAACTGGGGTCACGGTCCTCCGTGGTCGCGGTTGGAGAGGGCTGGAGCAGGCTTCCCATGGAACGATTGTACTCTTGGGAAGGGCGAGCACTGCGGAGTAACTGACTGTCACCCTGAGGGACTTCAGTCCCGAAGGATCCGGCGCGCAGTGTCTCAATTGCGCGAGCCAACGTGCATATCAGTTTCGCGCTAGATCCTTCGCAAAGCTCAGGACGACACCTTACAGAGAGTGCAGAAATCTGAACGCGTCTTACTCGCCGCCGACGATCAGGCCGTCGATGCGGATGGTTGGGCAAGCCACGGCGCCGCGAAATTCGAGATCACTGGCGATCTCGGAAATGTTGAAGAACATTTCTTTCAGATTCCCCGCCACCGTGATCTCTTCGACAGGGTAGGTCAGCTGGCCGCCCGAAATCCATAGCCCGGAAGCGCCCCGCGAATAGTCGCCGGTAACCAGGTTGGCGCCGTGACCGAGAAATTCGGTGACGTAGAGTCCCTCGGGAATGTCAGCAATTATTTCTTTCGGGGTCTTCTTCCCCGGTTCGAGGAAATAATTTCCCGGGCCGATTCCCGGAGTGCCGGCGAGTCCTCGAGAGGCGTTGCCGGTGGTCTGAAGGCCGAGTTTTTTTGCGGTATAGGTGTTGAGTAAATACGACTTGAGCACGCCCTTCTCGATGACGACCGTGCGCCGGGTCGGGATACCTTCGCCATCGAACGGCGAGGTGCCGAAGCCTCCGACCATGGTGCCGTCGTCAATCACGGTAACCTGGTCACCCGCGATTTTCTCACCCAGCTTGCCCGCCAGGAACGAAGCGCCGCGATAGACGGAGTCGCCATTGATGCCTTCGAAAATATGACCCAGGATGGAAGTGGCGACCATGGGATCGAAGATGACGGGAACGTGGACCGTCTTCACCTTGCGCCCACCCAATCGCCTCAAGGTGCGCTGCGCCGCGATCCTTCCCACCTCTTCCGGAGAATCCAGGCGGCCCAGATTGCGGGCGACCGAGAACCAGTAATCGCGCTGCATGGCGCCGTTTTCCGACTGCGCGATGGGCATGGCCGCAACCGAACAGTAAGACCGGCGGTATTCGCCCACAAATCCGTGGGAATTGGCCAGCACCTTGTGGCCAGTGGCGGCGTCGAACGAGCCGCCTTCAGAATTTTTGATGCGGGGGTCGTAGTCGAGCGCAGCTTTCTCGGCGCGGCCAGCGTAGTTGATGCGCTCTTCACCGGGCAGCGAGTAGACATCGGCGGAGTAGAGATCGAGATCGCCCGGAAGCGAGCCGAGTTGCGAGGCCTCCGGAATGCCGCTGAAGGGATCTTCAGAAGTGATCTTGGCCAATTCCAAGGCGGATTTCACCATGCGGTCAAGCGCTTCGCGCGAAAAATCGCTGGAATACGTGCTGGCCGAACGCTGGCCGCGAAAGACCCGCACGCCGATGGAGCGGGAGCCGGCTTCTTTTAGAGTCTCGACCTGGCCCAGGCGCACGAGGGTCGAGAATTCATCGCCTTCGCGGACCACGCATTCGGCGGCGGTGGCGCCGCCGGCCATGGCGCGGCGGACGATGTCCTGCGCGAGATCACGAAGATCAGTTTTCAGTTCTTGGTTCGTAGTTGCCAGTTCGGTTTGGGCCATGATGATTTCGGTTACTGCATGAATCCGCCGGGGTCTTTCTTGGCTGTGCCACCGACGGTGAGGCGGTCCACCTTAAGCGTAGGGATGCCGACTCCGACGGGCACGGCTTGTCCGTCTTTGCCGCAGGTGCCGACGCCCTCATCGAGCTTCAGGTCGTTGCCTACCATGGAGACGCGCGTGAGCACGTCCGGCCCGTTGCCGATCAGCGTTGCGCCTTTGATGGGGGCGGTGACATGGCCGTCCTCGATGAGATAGGCCTCGGACGCGGAGAAGACAAATTTCCCGCTGGTGATGTCGACCTGTCCGCCGCCGAAGTTCACCGCGTACACACCATGCTTGACCGAGCGGATGATATCTTCCGGATCGTCCTGCCCGGCGAGCATATAAGTATTGGTCATGCGCGGCATGGGGATGTGTTCGTAGCTTTCGCGACGGCCGTTGCCGGTGTCCGCCATTCCCATCAGGCGGGATGAGAGTTTGTCGCTCAGGTATCCCTTCAGAATTCCGTTTTCGATCAGGACTGTGTTCTGCGTCGGCTGGCCTTCGTCGTCCACGTTGAGCGAGCCGCGCCGCCAGGGCATAGTGCCGTTGTCGACCACGGTGCATTTTTCGCTGGCCACGCGCTTGCCGATGAGACCGGCAAAAGCCGAGGTCTGCTTGCGATTGAAGTCGGCTTCGAGCCCGTGACCCACGGCTTCGTGCAGAAGCACGCCGGGCCAGCCCGGGCCAAGCACCACCTCCATTTCGCCCGCTGGAGCTTCGCGGGCGTCGAGTTGGAGGATGGCCTGGCGCGCGGCTTCCTTGGCGAAATATTCGGGAGTCTTCTCTCCGAAGAAAAAGTCGAGCGCGACACGTCCGCCGCCGCCGGAACTGCCGCGAGCGGAATTCCCCTCGGTCTTGGCGATACACGAGACGTTCATGCGGGCCAACGGCTGCGAATCCTCGGCGAAAGTGCCGTCGGAACCTACCACCAAGATGTTGCGCAACTCGTCGGAATAGCTGGCACGCACTTCCTTGATACGCGGGTCGTAAGCGCGGGTCGACTGATCGGCGCGCATCACCAGTTCGACCTTGGCGGTGATTTCAGCGTCCACGGACGGCAGCGTTACCGGGTAAAGGCTGCGCGCGGGTTTCTCCTGGAATCCCACCACCGGGGTCTTGGAAGGGCCGCTGGCGATCAGGGCCGCGGTGCACGCTGCGTGCAAAATGCGTTCTGACGAAAGATCGTCAGTGTAAGCGTATCCGGTACGCTCGCCAACCACTACGCGCACGCCGCAACCGGCGGAGATTCCCTGAGAAGCGGATTTCACCATGGACTCGTCCACCATCAGCGACGTGGACGAGAGGTACTCGAAATAAAGATCGGCGTATTCTCCGCCGGCTGAGAGAGCCGCTGCCAAGTAGCGCTCGAGATCATGTTCCGTGAGGCCGTAGTGCTGAAAAAAGAAGCGATTCTTGTCCACGGTAGTTAGATGTCCTTGGGCTGGGAAAGACTCCCAGAGTGTCTTTCATTATCCCACATGGTTTGGTGCAGGCTGAGGTGGCTTGTGTGAGCCCACCAGGTGGACTGTGGTGATGGTCACACGTCACAGACAGGGATTCATAAAGATGAAAGCATTCCAATTATGACTCCCGAGACCCTGGCTCGCACGGGAGAGGACTTTCTCGCAGGAGCTCGGGACGCCATCGTGCTCGATGACGGCGCTGCAGTATTTGACCTGGCGCAAGCGAAATATTCCATTTCCGGCGAGCGCAACAAGTGTCTGCTTCATCTTTGGTCGGCAGAACGGAACCTGGTCCGGCGAGTGCTCGACGTCGAAATCAAGCATTAAGTGCTGCAGCTGGCAGTGCAGCGGCTGGGGCAAACGCGTCCTGGAAAACTGGAAATCTGCCGTCAGCGCGACCAGTGCACACCGACCGCGGAACGGGCCGCGCGACTCGCCTACCAGCGTAGTTTGCAACGCACTCTGGAGCGGCGCTTTCCTGCCTACGTTGCCTCCCGGCTCACCACGTCCGCCGATCTGGAGCGATCGTTCGGTCCCATTTACGCCCGGGACTCTTGCCTCGCGGACAGTCCGGCTTCGCCGTCCTGGGCGTGAATCAACACGAGATCCAATCTTCGATTGACGCTGCCTTGAACTTCGGCATCCTGTGGCTCGACGCGTGCCGCGTGGCGCAAGCGGGAAAAATGGTGGTCGAAGGTCTGAAACTTTTTTTGCCCGCGGGCCGTCCGCATTGACTCGTGAGCGCATGGCACATTTACATCAGGACGCCGCCCAGTGGCAGCTGTACGAATTGGAAGGCCTTGAAGATCAACCCAAGGAAATCGAAGTTTCCGATGGCGGCAACATACGGACCCGGATGCTGCCCTGGACCGATGAGGCCGAGGCCGGGGAGCGGTTCGCAGAAGGATCCGGCCGGTCCGGGAGTTGATGCCGGAAGCCGAAACGGCAGTGATTTCGCCGGCCGGATCGCCTTCCGCTGCCATGGATTGGAATTCGCCAAGGCACGACTGGTCCACCATCTCGGCTCACTCCGCAGACGCCCGAGATTGTGTTTGGAGTCGGTGCGGACGAGAGAGTGCTTGGCGAACACAACGCGGCTGTCTTCCCGGCGACTGGTGCACAGCGTAGGAGAAGTGCGTCATGCTGAGGGTCCGCGAGACCATGCGCTATGGCGGCTGCATCCCGAGCGCTGGCTGGAATCGCTGGTGGTGCTGGACGTGACTGAAGTGGACGAGCGTCGCCATGATTGATGTGCTCACGGTCACGCGGGAGGGAAGGCTGGCAGTGGTGGAGTTGAAGGCCGCCGAAGACATCCACCCGCTGCAAGGTCTGGACTACTGGTCGCGGGTCGCCCGGCACCATGCGCGGGGTGAGTTCCAGCGCTTCGGATATTTTCCCGGGCGGGAATTGTCACGCGAACGGCCTTTGTTATTTCTGGTGGCTCCGGCGCTCCATGTGCATCCTGCCACAGATACTTTGCTGCACTACATCTCACGAGAAATCGAGTGGGGGGTGGTGGGCATTGATGAGCGCTGGCGCGATGGAGTCCGGGCGGTGTTTCGGAAGCGCCCGCGTGATATGGAACTGAAGATCGACCCCAGATCCAGAAATTGTGCGTGACGGTGGCTGAAAAGATCTACTTCTCCGGCCAAACCCCGAGCGCGCGGCGGACATCCACCAGCTGGGCCACGTGGTAAGCGTTGTGATCGGCAACCAGAAAGGCTTCGCGCAGGATAGTCTGTCCGTCGCCCCAGGGAATGCGCGCGTGCAGGTCAGTTTTTGGATTAACTACCAGGTTCTGCATGGTCTTCAAATCCTTACGAAATTTCTTAACGCTGGCATTCCAGGCGGTCGAGCTGGGCGGGGCTTCGCCGCGCGGCCAATAGCCCTTGGGCCAATCGGGTGAAACATGCTTCCGGTGTCGGCTGAATTCGAGGATATCCCACTGCGCGATGCGCATATGCTCCAGCAGCATCCACGGCGAGTGGGGCAGGCCGTCCGGTTTTTGTCCCCGTAATTTGGCCGGGATGCCTGCGATCACTTCTTCGAACCGGGCGTGGGCGCTTCCGCCCTTCAGCAATTCAACCAGGTGCCGGCGGAGGGAACCATCGTGGTCGGGTTTCATAATTTTTGCCTCGCTCTTCCCCGACGATACGCGTCAGGTTGGCCCGTCCAGCGAAGAATTCCTGCAACAACCAGTTAAAGGTTTTCGCAAGAAATTGACAAGCCCCTCGTGGACACCGGTCATTGTCCCACGCTAACCGATAAACCGGGTCGGGCTTCACTCGACTAGGACAGCTGAGGCAGCTGTCCCCACGTGGTTCGTGGCGGATGCTGCCGCTTTTTCAACACATCAGCAGTTCGGGACGCCGGAGATGCTTTGTGCAACGAAAAGGTTGCATTTTTACGGCGCACCAAGGTAAGATGCACATTGAACGCAGCAGTCAGCGTTTAAACTCGTCGCTGTACGCCCTTTCTTCCAACGGTTCAAAAAGTGGCCCAATAGTATGCGTGGGGTGACCCTATCTCGCCTCGCAACAGGTTCGGAGAGACCTTATGGCGTGGTACGCGTATTGCATCAGTGAACAACAGACCCTAGCTAATGGCACTCGTTCTCGTCGTCCTTCCTTGCTGGAAGGCATTCAAGGCGTGAACGGCGCTACCGTTCTCACCTATCCCAGCGGAGAATTCAACATTGTCGTCAGCGAGTACGAGCGCGATAACGTCCAGTTCGGGGAGAAAAACGTCCTCGAACATGCCCGCGTCGTAAGCGTGTGTTTCCGCAGTGGAACGGTCTTACCGTTTCGCTTTGGCACGATTTTCGACACCGACGACGCCTTACGGCACGCTGTAAGGTCCAATCGCCGAGCCTTCGGCCAGAGCGTGGCCCGGCTGCGCGGCAAGGCTGAGATGCACCTGAAGCTCCGGGTCAAGAATGGCTCGCTGCGCGAAGCCATGGCCGAGATCGTGCTGCCAGACACGGTTGGCGGCGATTACCTGATCAA
>Ga0075015_100000341_pt1 | contig 15854 bp, 11 predicted proteins | sample AleBraG_ABR_2013_FD_71476 | JGI IMG/M metagenome (GOLD analysis project Ga0075015, IMG submission 71476) | Freshwater sediment microbial communities in response to fracking from Pennsylvania, USA - Alex Branch Run_MetaG_ABR_2013 | ecosystem: Environmental > Aquatic > Freshwater > Creek >...
CGAGGCCAAACACCGCCATCTTCCGGAACCCTTCCGCACCGCTATCGCACACAAAGATATGTATGATAACGGCCACGCTCTGCCCCACATCCAACGCTCCCAGGCCCGCAATCTGCGCCTCTTCCACAAGGCCCTCGCCCAGCTCCTGGAGATCCGCTGCCTGGGAAAATGTGAATTTGAGCAAAAGAACGGAGATTATCCCCTTGACACAGTAGCGTAGCCTGGGTTACGTTGGGGTGGCGTGACAGGCGGGTAAACTGGAAGCGTGAGCGCCACCATAGCTGGCCACTTACACGCGTTGATTCGTAAAATCGCTCTAGCACTATCGAGTAGCTGTGACCGCACGAGAGAACACCTCCGCAGTATCCCTCTCGCAACGCGCGTATGGCGCTTTGTGCACCTCCGGCGTATAGAACTGGAGTATCTCTTCCTATACTCACGTGAACTGTGTGCCGAGTTCTGCAATGTTTTTCGGCGCATGGAAATTCTACGCGATAAACGGCTACTTGGGCGTACAGTGGCTGTTTGGAATACTCGTGAGGATCAGGAAGTTCCAAATCATTTTCGTCATACGCTGATATCGTCCCGCATCGCTTGCATAGGAAGGCTTTCGGAGATCTTTCCTTCGGCGACGGTGGTGGATAAGTATTTGGCGATGAAGTCTCTGGCTCTACCATTCGCACAGGGCCAGGAAGACAAATGACATCAATGCAGCGCTCATTCTTGCATCTGAGGCGATATCCTACGGTCGTTTGGCCATCTGCCTTCTTGAAAAGGTTTTCAAAGGCCTCGCGTGGATCGTCCATGGCTCGCTCCTTGTAGCGGTCAACATAGTTTACCTATCCTAAACAAGATGGGTTAGTATGTTTCTAGGTGACATGAGTGCACCTCGAATCAGTGAAGTGAAGGCCCCCGCCGGTGAAGCCAGCCAAGGGGCCACGGGTTTATATGAGGATCAGGATGGTGATCCCATCACCGGTCCAGACCAGAACGATTACGAACCACATCTGGTCACCCCCTTTCTTCGGGGTTGGATTTTCGATCTGCCTTGACCGCAGATCGAGTCGGCCCCGAAAACCGAGTACGGAGAGCGTCGGAGTCGAACCGATTCGCCTGTCAGCGGGTTCGGGGTTTATAAGGCCCCCAGTAGCACCGGCTACGCGCTCTCCGTAAATTCCAGCCGCGCAGACACACGTATAGCGCAGCACTCCGTTGACTAGAGAATGATATTTCGGTAGGATGGGATTGCGTATCACATCCCCGAGTTCCGTTCATCCGGGACGGAACTCCCACTCGGTAAGTCCCTTATATTTTGCCACAAAACAGAACTAGACGTTAATGTTTTTGCGCCGGTCGCGGAGGTAGAATTGACTGAGAAGATGGAAAAGCAGCCACTACCGAAGACGGTTGATCGAGAGCAGTTCACGGACGTGATGCGGAAACTGATTACTTCACCACCGCTGCCAAAGGCCGCGATACCGCGCAAGAGATCGCCTAAAAAGGCAGATCCTGCTCAGTCTCGGACGAATCGCCCGAAGCGGTCTTCGTAAGCTGATTGACGCCCTTGGCGTTGTGCACAATGCGCTTGCTCTTCTCGCCGACGAGTTTTTTGTAGGGCAGCGGTATGCCAAGCACCAGCGCCGCGATGGTTACGGCAAATAGTTGTTGATTGCTTTGGTTGTTCCAGCGATAACAGAACTCTTGAACGTAGCGGTCCAGATGCTTTATCGAGAGTTGATGGAAAGAGCCTATGATGCCGCGCTTCAGAAGACCCCAGAATCCGTCGATGCTCTGAGTGTGAACATCGCCACGCACCCACTCTTTGTCGGAGTGTATGACTATTTCGTGATCGAACCCACGTCCCTTCAAATTTCCGTATAGCCTGGACTCATCGGTCATGAACTGCGCTGACTTATCCACGGTCGTGTCGATGACTTCTCCGATCTGCCAGCGGTTGATGTGGTTCTTCCCAGGAACGTGCGTAGCATGGACGCGGCCACTCTCGCGTTCGACAATGCCGAACACCGCTTCCTTCTCGTGGCGTGCGCGTTTCCGGCGCTTGTCATACTTGCCGCCGACGTAGGTTTCGTCAGCCTCGACCGTGCCAGTCATCTTTTCATCCGTCAAGTTACCGAGCATCATGGCTTCGCGGATGCGTTGCGCGAGATACCACGCGGTCTTGTAGGTCACGCCCAGGTCGCGCTGAAGCTGTTTGGCCGAGACCCCCTTCTTCGCATTGCACATGATGGCCGTGGCGAACATCCACTTCCGAAGCGGCAAATGAGTGTCGTTAAAAATCGTGCCAGCGGTAGCGGAGAACTGATAGCCGCATTCGGGCTTCAGACACTCATACAGGTGTCGGGCCGGAACGATGGATTTGATCTCGACGCCTGCTTTGTTGACCCGCTTCCGGGTGCTCTCTTCGGTGATGAATCTTGAAATCTTGTCGCCCTGGCATTTCAGGCAGCGGACACCCTCGGGCCAGCGCAGAGACTCCAAGAAAGCAACACACTGCTCTTCGGTGCCAAGTTCTTTCTGAATCTCTATCAGGCTCTTTCCGGTGCGAGTGGTTTTGGCCATGACTGATTATGGCTCAAAACTGCCGTCTGTGTCAAGGGGATAATCTCCAAAAGAACCTAGTCCCAATTCCGGACACTACTCGCCCGCAGGAGAGTCCAAAATGAAAAATATCTGCTCGCGCTCGAGACGTAGCAGTGTCCCCTTGGCTCATGTCGCCGCGACGTGGATGGGGACACTGCGGGCTCGCGTCCGAACTCCTTCGCTTCAGACCCATCCCAGCAGTGTCCCCTTGCTCATTTCGCTGGGACGCCGATGGAGGCACTGCGGGCCCGAGTCCACGAAATCCACACAAGGCGGTCACAGAAATCTCAATGGAGTATGAGCTCATCTGGTTGCACTGTGACTCAGTCTTAACCTCAGCAAAGCTTAACCTGTACGAAAGGGGGAAGCCTCGTAAAATGGTACAATTCGGTACTGCACGTTTGAGTACTGCGCTGGTAGAAAGAGTCGACGAATCCAGCGAGCCATCTATACTTGGCTGCATTTGATGGAGAAAAAGCTCAGCCTTCTCGACCGCCGGGACCCTTCTCAATCGGGCTCGCCCGATCAACGTATCCAGGATTACGATCGCGAGACAACGCTTCTTCGGGAGAGTCTCCGAACACTGGCCTTTGAGAACGAAGCCCTCCACGCGGAGGTGCGCGAACTGCGCGCCAAGCATCAGCAACTGCTGGACCGCCTGGACCAGCAAGCCCCTCAACTGCAGCGCGTATCGGCGGGGCACGGCCAGTTGCAAGCTTCCTTGTCGCATTTGCACCAGAGAATGGGGCAGACCGAGCAGAGGCTCAACGGGCTTTATGACAGCCGCATCTGGCGCACTCTGGTAACAGCGGGAGGCGTGGTCGAGCGGTTGCTTGGAACGCACCAGCGGCAGCGGGCCCAAGTGCAAACACAAACTACTCTGGGCCGCTTCCTGCAGCCGATGGTCCCTGCAGAGACTCCCGAATTTCCCTACTGTCTCGACGAGCCAACGGAAGGGCAGGTTCTCTACTTCCAGGAAATGATCGTCCGCGGCTGGGCCTTGTTTCCGCAGGACTCCGGCAAGATTGAAGCCGCCATTGACGACCAGCCATGGTTTGCCGTGGCGCGCGGCTTTGCTCGGCCCGATGTCGCCGCCCAACACCCCAAGCACGGCGGCGGTGAGCGCTGCGGTTTTGTGATGCGGCACGAACTCGCCTCCTTCGCTCCCGGCCTTCATCTGTTGCGGGTGCGCCTGACCACCGAAGGCGGTAGCCAGGAGGAGATCCGCCGCTCCATTCGGATCGCGGAAGCCAGCGAGCGCCCCGCCAGTTGTGAAGGCGGCAGTGGAACGCCAGGCGATGCGGTCCGTCTCCGCATTGACGCCCCGCGCGACCGGGAGTTGCTGTTTCGCGGTTCGGCTTTGTCGCTCGCCGGTTGGGCAGTAGCCCAGAGTCAGGTGGCGCGCATCCTGGTATTTGTGGACGACGGTCAGCCGCAGGAGGCGACCTACGGCCGGATGCGCGAGGACATCGGTAGCCACTACGCCGGCTTTCCCGGCGCGTCGCACGGCGGTTTTCACTGGCACGCGTCCACGGTCGATCTGGCGCCCGGTGCGCACACTTTGCGGGTTCAGGCGGTGTCCACGGCGGGAAATGCCGCCGAAGCCAACATCGAATTTGATATCGACCGCCACACCGCCTATGAGGTCTGGGCGGATCGAACCACGGCAACTCCGGAAGAGCTGACGGAGATGCGCAGCCAAAGCCTGCGTTGGCACGATGCTCCGCGCATCAGCATCCTCACTCCGGTGTATAAGACGTCCGAAACATTTCTCAAGCAGTGCGTCGAATCCGTCAAACGCCAGGCCTATCCCAACTGGGAGCTCATTCTGGTGGACGACGGCTCGCGCCAGCCGGGTCTCACCGCCCTGCTGGAATACTATGCCGGCTCCGATCCCCGCATCCGCCTGCGGCAATTGCCGAGAAATAGCGGCATTTCCGCGGCCACCAACGCCGGCCTTGCCTGGGCCACCGGCGACTTTGTCGGCTTTCTGGATCACGACGACGAACTTTCCGCCGACGCGCTCTATCATGTCGCCCGCACACTGCGGGAAGACCGCGCGCTGGACGTCGTCTATTCCGATGAAGACAAAATCGATGCCGCCGGTCACCGCCAGGAAGGGTTCTTCAAACCGGAGTGGTCGCCCGATCTGTTGGGATCGATGAACTACGTTTGTCATTTCCTGGTGGCGCGGCGGTCAATGGTGGAGCAAGTCTCTGGATTGCGCTCCGAGTTTGACGGCAGCCAGGATTACGACTTGGTACTGCGTCTATCCGAACATACCGATCGCATCCGGCGAGTCCCGCGCGTCCTCTATCACTGGCGCAAACACCCCGGTTCCGCTGCCATGGAGAGGGCGCAAAAACCCGCTGCCAGTGAGGCCGGGCGCCGCGCGCTGACTGAGCATCTGCAGCGCCGCGGCGTGCGCGGCAGAGTCCAGGAAACTAGCGTCTGCCGCTATCGCATCCACTATGATCTGGCGGAACTCGGTGAAGTCACCATCGTCGTCCCCACCGGAGGCAGCCCCAGGTTCGTACAGGCGATGGACAGTCTGTTAAGTGCCACCAGTTACCGCAATTTCCAAGTAGTGGTGGTGGACAATTCCGGCGGCGATGAAGTAATTGCGCGCGTGAATCGATTCCGCGACCGCGATGTAAAGATTACTCTGGTCGATTACCGCAATACACCGTTCAACTTTTCCAAGCTCTGCAACGCGGGCGCCGCGGCCACCAACTCGCCGTATCTGATTTTCCTGAACGACGACACATCCGTCATCACGCCGGACTGGATCGAAACTATGCTGGAGCACGGCCAGCAACCGAAAGTGGGAGCAGTGGGGGCCTTGCTGCTGTTTCCCGACGATTCCATCCAGCACGCCGGAGTGGTCATGGGCACCTACGGCACCGCCGGCCACGCCTTCCGCGCGATGCCCGAAAGCGGCGGCCCCTATTACTACGGCTTCTCGCACGCGGTGCGCAACTGCTCAGCCGTAACCGGCGCCTGCATGCTGGTGCGGCGCGACGTCTTTGAGCGCTTCGGCGGCTTTGATGAAGTAAATCTCCCAACTTGTTTTCAGGACACCGACTTCTGTTTGAAACTGGCGGAATCCGGATTGCGCATCGTCTACACGCCCTTCGCCCGCCTGTATCACTATGAGAGCGCCACCAAGCGCGTCATCACCGGCCATCGCGAACTGGCCCACATGCATGCGCGCTGGTCCCTGTGGATCCAAAACGACCCATTCTACAATCCCAACCTCAGCCGCGTTTCGGACAGCTTCGAATTGGATATGGGTTGAGTGGTTATGACGCGCCTGCCGAAAGTCGCGTTCGCTCTGGCGCTCACTCTCACGGGACAAGATTCATCCCCGTTACAGCGCCTTACCATCGGCAAAACTCCTACCGATAAACTGAATTTCAGCGAACCGGGCCGGACTTGGAACTTAGGTCCATTTAATCGGACAACCGAAATCTCCGCTGCGTACCGGTATAAGAACGACGTCGTTATCTTTGGTTTCGTCGAGAGGGCTGGCCTTACGACAATCATCGACGCGGCCACCGGAGAGGAGCAACTTGAGTTTCTCTCGTGGGAACCGCTGATCACGTCCAACGGGCTCATCCTGTTCAAGCGCTTCTATCCAGCCTCCGCGGATTACACCGTCGTAGATGAGAGCATCGCAGAACTGGATCTGAAGGGCACGGTTCCACACGACGTCCCGTCGGAGCCATACGGCAAACATGCCGACGACGTCGGCGCCACGATCTATCCGCGCGCTCCGACGACCGACGTGAGGCATTACGTTCGTTTTTTCTTTACTGCCGATGGCGGAACGCTTCTTTTTGCTTTGGATCAATTGAGTTCAGGTGAGGTCTGTCTGGTACGCATGCAACTTCCGGCGACCTCCGGCAGCGCGATGAAGCAGCGTTGTGTGGCGCCGGAAACATTTGGCGCTCATAGTTTAGCTTTCTACGACAGCGCTGGAGATGGAAGCATCGAGAATTTCGTGGAAAACAACTCCGGCAGTTTGACGCTGACGGTCGAGACAGAAAGCCGAAGCGTTGATCGCTCCTTTCAAATAGACAAGAACTCACTGGAAGCAGCGGAATTATCGAACGAAGTCATCGACCGAGTGCGAGCACTAACTGTCTCCTGGCCCGTTGCGAAGCAGGGATTGATCACCTTCGTTGCTCCCGATCTCAAGTCGAAGGACCTTTCTGTACATTTGCAGGATGCGATCAAGGCAGTACTGATCATCGACACTGCTGGAAACGTCCGCGAAGCGACCGTCTCCGGCTTGCCAAGCAGTGCGGCGGGACCGGTGAAAGCCGCGATTCTCAAATGGAAATTCAAGCCGACTATGCTGGATGGCGCGCCGGTGGAAGTTTCAACCGCGTTCAGTTCGTCTGTGGGCGGATTGACCAGGCTGCCATGAGTGAAACGTGTCTAGTCTTGGTCGCATTGGCCATTGGCCTTACCTGCTCGGCCGTCGCGGCGGATGGCATCGTTTTGACCTTGCACACGGATCGTCCCGAGCTTGTAATGGGCGAACCACTGTTAGTTGAACTGACAGCGCTGAACGCCACTGACGAAGAGGTGCTGATCCGCACCGATGGGGAGGCGCCCAACAGGTTTCTGATAGCGGGAGACGGAACCCGGACTCCCTTAATTCCTCCCGAGCCCGTCGGCTCCTCGCTCTACTTCTACGACAAGATTCCCGTGGGTTCGAACAAGACTCTACGCTTTCTGGTGCCGGAGATCGCCGAAGTGAAACGCCCAGGAGAATATCGCCTGCTCGTGGAATATGAAGATCTGCACGCTTCTGGCGAACTCAAATTTGCCGTCAAGCCCTACAATCAGGGCGCTCTCCGCGCTCGAACCGCCGAGTTGTATCGAGCCGTTGTCACAGGCGCCGAGTACGGTTTCGGCCCAAGCGCCATAATGACCATTGAGCCCGCTATCGCAAAGCCTTTCCTCTGCGATCTCATGAAGCTCACCCGTTCGACGGCCGCGCCTGTCTACCGGCTCGAGCAGATTGGGGACGAAGAGTCCATTCAGTGTTTGATCGGTGCTTTCCCGACGGCAAAGGGTGACCTTCGCGATATCCTCACGGGCGCCCTGCTTCGCCTCCTCAAGGACTTGCCGGACGGCCCGTCAAAGGAAAACATCAAGCGAGCTTTGGGCCAGCCACTCTAGGATCTAGGCGACCCCGAACTCAGGCAAGCGCCGATTTGTACAAAGCGAGCAGTTTAGCCCAAGCGCGCTCCGCGTCGGGCTTGTTGTAAATCGGCGTGCCGCCGGCGGGCATATCCGGCACGCACCAGCCATGCAGGGCTCCCGCGTACACTTCGATTTCGGCCGGGACTTTGGCGTCCGCGAAGGCTTCCTTCAATTTGTCCTTGGCATCCGGCTGACGGGCGTCGTCGTTCGACGCCACGCCGAAATACATGCGCGCCTTGATCTTTGGCGCAAGCAAATGCGGGCTGTCCGGTTTGTCGGTCACCAGCCCACCGCCGTGGAAGGACGCCCCCGCACCGATGCGATCGGGTAGCGCCGCGGCGGTCCTCACGACCAGCGGTCCGCCCATGCAATAACCCTGGGTGCCGATCTTCTTCGACTTGTTCACTTCCTTCTGCGCGTCCAGGAAGGCCACGTAAGCGACGGCGTCCTTCTCCGGGTTGCCGGGTGCGTTCACTGAGGCCATCAGCGGCGCCAGCTTCGCCCGGTCCTCCGGCTTGGAGAAGCTAAAGGTGGAGGCATCCGTGAAAGGGGCCTTGGACACGCGATAAAAAGGATTGGGCACCAGCACGGAATATCCGTCGGCGGCCAAACGCTTGGCCATGTCGCGCATCGCGGGCCGCAAGCCGAAGGCATCGGGCCAGATCAGCACGCCCGGATAGGAACCGGTCTTCGGATGAATGAATGCCGCGTCGCAAGTCCCGTCGGGAGTCTTGATCTCGACATCGGTTTCCACCACATCCAACGCTGCTGCTGTAGCCGATCCTGACGTTGCGGCCAGACCCGCGGCTACGGAGAGACCCACAAAATCGCGCCGCGCGATATTGTCCTGCTGCTGTTGGTTCTTCTGATCTTCTGTCATCGCTGCTCCTTCCAAGAAACGTACACCCTTTTTAAGGTATGACCATTGTAGTCGACCGCCGACGCTACCGATCATTCCCAAGTCTCCCGGAAAGTGGCTACCGTTACGGTGAGCAGCCTCGCGCTCTGCCGGTTACGTTTCCGACGAAGAAGGTGCATCAACGGCGGCGAAGTAGCGCTCGGCCAGGTCTACTTCGCAATGGCGGAAGGTGCTGCTGGTCCGGGATGCTATCGTGGCGCGCCGGCGGTTTGAAATGTGCCACCATAGTTGGTTTCTTATGCGAATTCACGCTCTGCTTCTGTTACTCGCCGGCGCCGTCGCGGCACAGGTCACGCAGCCGGCTCCGAAACCCGAGGCCGACAAGGAGGGCGACCCGCTGTTTCGCGGCATGCGCTATCGCCTGATTGGCCCCTTCCGAGGCGGGCGATCGCTGACCGTGGCCGGCGTGTCGGGCGATCCGCGTACCTATTACTTCGGAGCGGAGGGCGGCGGCCTTTGGAAAACCACCGACGGCGCCATCACCTGGTCTCCGGTCTTCGACAAAGAAGGCACCGCGGCCATCGGCAGCCTGGCCGTCGCCGCCTCCGATCACAACGTGATCTATGCGGGCACGGGCGAAGCCTGCTTGCGCGGCAACGTGACCCATGGCGACGGGATTTATAAGTCCATCGACGCGGGCAAAACCTGGAAGAACGTCGGCCTGAAGGATTCGCGCGCGGTGGGCAAGCTGATTATTCACCCCGCCAATCCGGACATCGTCTTTGTCGCCGCTCTGGGGCATCAATATGGACCGAACACCGAGCGTGGGATCTTTCGGACCACTGATGGCGGCAAGACTTGGGACAAGGTGCTGTACAAAGATGAGAAGACCGGCGGCATCGACGTCGCCTTTGATCCGAACAACCCAAATATTCTGTTCGCCGCTTTGTGGCAGGTGCAACGCACGCCCTGGAGTCTCGACAGCGGCGGTCCGGGGAGCGGTCTGTATCGGTCGACCGACGGAGGATCGACCTGGAAGCAGATCGAAGGCAAAGGCCTGCCGAAAGGTCCTTGGGGCCGCTCCGGCGTGGCGGTGGCGGCGAACTCCGACCGGGTCTATGCGCTGATTCAAGCGGAAGGCGGCGGTCTGTTTCGATCCGACAACGGCGGCGACACGTGGGAGCTGATTAACGAGAATCGCGGCCTGCGGCAGCGCGCCTGGTATTACATGCACATCACGCTGGATCCGAAAAATCCCGACGTCATTTACATCATGAATGTGGAGTTCTTCAAAAGTGTGGATGCCGGACGCAGCTTTAATCACATTCGCGTGCCGCACGGCGACAATCACGCGCTGTGGATCGATCCCCAGGACACGCAGCGCATGATTCAAGGCAACGATGGCGGAGCAACCGTTTCGTTGGATGGCGGCAAGCACTGGACGAGCGAAGACAATCAACCCACGGCGCAGTTCTATCACGTGATCACCGACAATCGCTTCCCATATTACGTTTATGGCGCGCAGCAGGACAACTCCACCATTGCCATTGCCAGCCGCAGCGATAGCGGTCACATCGACAAACCTGATTGGTATCCGGTTGGTGGCGGGGAATCGGGCTACATCGCTCCTTATCCGCCCGATCCGCTGATTGTTTTCGCCGGAGGTTATGAAGGCGGGCTGACCCGCTTCGATAAGCGAACGGGACAAGCGAAGAGTGTCTCTCCTGGTCCGGAGGTTACCGACGGCGAGGGCGCGTCGAAACTCGATCATCGCTTTCAGTGGACCTCGCCGACGTTCATTTCGCCGCACGATCCCAACATCCTCTATCACGCCGGCGAGCGCCTCTTCAAAAGCACGGACGGCGGCCAGCATTGGGAAGCCATCAGCCCCGATCTCTCGCGCAACGATAAATCGAAGCAACAGGCCTCCGGCGGTATCGAAATTGACGATACCGGAACCGAATACTACGATCTGATTTTTGCGGTGACCGAATCACCGCTTGCCAAAGGCCAGATCTGGGCAGGCACGGATGACGGACTGGTGCACCTGACGCGCGATGGCGGCAAGACCTGGGCCAACGTGACACCCAAAGATATGCCCGAGTGGAGTCGCGTCAGTTTGATTGAGCCGTCGCCTTTTGATGCGGGCACTGCCTATGTCGCCGCCAATCGCTACCAGCTTGACGATCTTCAGCCGTACATCTACCGCACAGACGACTATGGAAAGAGCTGGACGCGCATCACCAGTGGCATTCCCGACAACATCTTTGTGCGCGCTGTGCGCTCCGATCCGAAACGGCGCGGTCTGTTGTATGCCGGAACGGAATCAGGCGTGTATGTTTCGTTCGATGAGGGCAAGCAGTGGCGACCTTTGAAATTGAACCTGCCCCCGACGCCGGTTCACGATCTGGTGGTAAAGAACGACGATCTGGTGCTGGCCACGCATGGCCGCGCGTTTTGGATACTGGATGACCTGTCCCCGCTGCGTCAATTGCAAAACGAAACCAAAGACAAGCCGTTGCACTTTTATCAGCCGAAGGGTGCGCTGCGCATTCAATCGGGCGGCAGCCGGCGTCCGGTCCCAACCACTGGCGAAAATCCACCTCATGGGGCGGTCTTGTACTACTACGTGAAGTCTGAACCCAAGGAAGTGACCATCGACATTCTGGGGCGCGATGGAAAGGTGATCCGGCATTTCTCGAGCAAGCGGATTCCGCCGCCGACATCGCCGCCCGACCCGGAATCGCCCAAGCCCAAGCCGGAAATTGAAGTGCAGGTGGGCCTCAACCGCTTTGTCTGGGATCTGCACGAGACCGAAGCTCCGCGCATTCCGGGCTACTTTCTCTGGGATTATGAGTCCGGCTCCCACGGCCCGCTGGTCCTGCCCGGGACTTATCAGGCCCGAATCACCGCGGACGGCGAGTCCGCCACGCAGCCCTTGGAGGTGAAGCTCGACCCGCGCATCAAGGTCGCTCAGGAAGACCTGGAGAAACAGTACGCGCTGGAAAACCGCGTTCACACTCAGTTGAGCCGCGTTTATCAGACTGCCACACAGATGCTGGACCTGCGGAAGCAGATCGCGGATCTCAATCGCCGCATGGCTGGCGAGCCGCAGGCTAAAGACTTGATCCGCGCCGGCGAACAGTTGGATAAAAAGATCAACGCTGCTTTGGAAAAGCTGGTGAATTTCAAGATCACCGCCAGCGAAGATTCGCTCGCCTACCCGTTGGGCCTGGACGGCAAGCTGGCGACCTTGGCGGAGGACATCGGCCGGGGCGCTGACGGCGTGCCCACGGAACCCCAGTATCAGTTGTTTCAAAAATACAGCCGCATGCTGGACCAGGATTTATCGGAATGGGGCAACCTGCTGGCCAAGGACCTTCCTATGTATCAGAAGCTGGCGGCGGCGCAGAATCCCGGGCCGGTGGTGATTCCAAAATAGGCTATTTCTCGCTTATTTCACCCGCCACCTGGTCGCCCCCAAAACAGAAGCCGGTGAGCATTCGGAGGAGGACGCTCACCGGCCGTTGACAGAGTGCTTGTCACAACTCCGCCTAGACCATTATGACGAATATTAGCTGGCCTGGGTTTCGTCGTTCTGCCAGGGAACCTGTTCGATCCGGCCGATCAGCACCGCGTAGGACATGGCGCTGACCAGAAGACTCAGGCAGACCAGGACAAAGGCGAAGTAGAATGACTGAGTTTGCTGCACGATGAACCCGGTGATGGCCGGGGCGGTGATGCCGGCGAGATTGCCCAGGCAGTTCTGTACGGCGGTCCATTTCGCCGCCGCTTCCGGTCCGGCCAGAGTCTGGGAAATGCCCCAGTGATTGCCGCTAAAGAAGCCAAAGAAGAACGTGGCCAGGCTCAGCAAAACCAGCGCACTCTTTTGATTCGTCGCCAGGGCTGCCGGCATCAAAAAGACCGCGCAGACCACCAGGCCACCGGAGACAAATGTTTTGCGGACTCGGTTGGCGGAGGCGCCCGCGCGAATCCACCCGTCGGATGCCGTGCCGGCAAACAGCGCGCCTGCCGCCACAGTGAAGAATGGCACCGAGCCGAACAGTGCCATGGATTGCGCGGAGTAATGACGCTCCATTTGCAGATACGAGGGCAACCAGGTCAGCAAAAAATACCAGGCATAGTTCGCGGTAAACAGCGCCAGAATCGTGCCCCATGCTTGGCGTTTGCGCAAAATCTCGAAGTAGCCCGGGCTGGGCCGGAGGCGGGAATGAGACGCACTCCGCGGCAGGCGCGGCGCGATCAGGCACCAGGGGATCAACCATAGGAGACTCGCCAGTCCGACGGAAATGAACAGCGCCCGCCAACCGAAATGGGCGAGAATCGTGCCGCCAATCAACAATCCCAAAGCTGGCCCCAGTTTTGAGCCGACGTCAATCAGGCCGTTGGCCGTGCCTCGCAGCCGTTCCGGAAAACTCGCCGCCAGGATTTTTGAGTAGGCGGGATAGGCGACGGATTCGCCTGCGCCCAGCGCGAGGCGAATGAGAAACAAAGCCGAGAAGCCGGTTAGCAATCCAGTGATGATGGTGGCTCCCGACCACAGCAGGAAACCAAAGGCGAACACCCAGATCACCGAATAGCGGTCAATCAGCCAACCGGCGAGGATCTGGCAAGTGGAGTAAGTCCAGAAGAAAGCGGAAAACAGAATGCCTAATTGGTAGGGCTGCAGGTGGAGCTCGTGCGCCACTTGGACGCCGGCTACGGACAAGTTGCCGCGATCGATGTAGTTGATGCAGACCGAGAGCACCAGCAGCGCCAGAACCAACCACTCCACGCGCGTGGCGCTGCGGTGCATCCGGGGAGTGTATCACGGGCGTTCTAGCGCCAAGGGGGACACTGCTGCGATCGGTCTGAAGCGAAGGAGTTCGGACTCAAGCCCGCAGTGTCCCCATCCGCGCTTCTGCGGTTCATCGCAGGTAGAACAGACTCAGCCGCGGCAGATGCGCGGCTTCTAATAGGTGGCGTTCCAAGAACTGCTTCTCCACCATGGTCAGTTGCTCTGCTGACATCTTGCTGCGGTAGGCGCGAAGTTGCGTATCCAAATCGCGCCGGGCCTGGAACAATTGCTCATCGGTCTGGCGCGAGCGAGCAATCGAGATCATCTTATCTTCGAGTGCCGTCAGCCGCTGCTCCAGTTGTTCTAGATCGCGATAGTGCGTTTCCGCGGCTTCCAACAAGCGGTCTAACGAAGCGGCCACTTCTTCAAAGTCCGCTTGCTTGCGGACATCTTCGGCGTTCCGCGCCAGATGAGCCTTTAGATCTTCGAGCGGGAACGGAGCTTCGCTCTGCTTCTTCGTTCCGGCGGGAATCAGACCGGCCATGGCTTGCGCTTCGGCAATCACCGCTTGCGCGCAGTATGCCAGAGAATTGACCGCTTGCCGGCGATGTTTCTTGGCGTGCCACTTTTCAAATGCCGTGTCGATGCCGCGCAGGACGGCTTCCAACGGCACGCCCGCGTTCTTCCACGTCTCGATGAGCGCCCAGTCGAGCGGAGACAGCAGGAACAATCCCGTGCCGCGCGCCTTCTGAAACCGCTCTTCGATTTCGGTGAAGTAGTTAAAGTAATTCGACGGCCATGAGTCTAAGTCTTCCGATTGCGGCGCCATACAATCTCCAGGCCTTGCAGCGTCAGGTCTTCGTTCACCAGATGAACATACTTGGAAGCCTTGGCAATCAGCTTGGCTTGCCCGCCGGTACCGATGGCCTTGGTTTCCGGACCGAGTTCGGCGATGGTGCGCTCGATGATGCCGTCGATCAGACCGACGAATCCGTAGAAGAGGCCGGATTGAATACTGGCCACGGTGTTCTTGCCGATCAGCGAGGCAGGCTCGCGGAAATCCACTTTGGGCAGCTTGGCTGCGCGCGCGAACATGCCGCTAATAGACATGTTGATGCCGGCGCAGATCATGCCGCCCAGATACTCCGCATGCGCCGACACCACATCGAAATTGATGGTGGTGCCGAGGTCCACCACGATGGCCGGCCCGCCATAGAGCTCCCAAGCGGCAACGCCATTGATCACGCGATCGGCGCCCACCTCGCGCGGATTGTCGTACATCACTTTGATGCCGATGTCGGTCTCGGGCCCGATGAACAACGGCGTGGTGTGGAAGTAGTGCTCGGCCATCTCGGCAAGCACGCTATCGACTTGCGGCACCACGCTAGCGATGACGATGCCATCCACGCGGGCCAACTCCAGCGAGTTCAGCGCGAACAGATTGCGCATCAGGATGCCCCACTCGTCGGCGGTCTGTTCCTGAATGGTTCGCAGCCGCCAGCGCTCCTTCACTTGGGAGCCTTCAAATACGCCTATGGTCACGTTGCTGTTGCCGACGTCGAGGGCTAAGAGCATGGGCGCACGCCTCCCGCTGGAATCACGTATTCGCGCTGGTCGTCGCCGCGCACCAGCAGGAAGCCGTCGGAGTTCACCGCCTGGATGGTTCGCAGCCGCCGGCGCTCTCTCACCTGGGAACCTTCAAATACGCCGATGGTGACGTTGCTGTTGCCGACGTCGAGGGCTAAGAGCATGGGCGCACCCCTCCCGCTAGAATCACTCGTTCGCGCTGGTCGTCGCCGCGCGCCAGCAGGAAGCCGTCGGAGTTCGCCGCCTGGATGGTACGCAGCCGCAAGCGCTCCCTCGCTTGTGACGTTGCTATTGCCGACGTCCAGCGCTAAGAGCATGGGCGCACCCTCCCGCTAGAATCACTCGTTCGCGCTGGTCGTCGCCGCGCGCCAGCAGGAAGCCGTCGGAGTTCGCCGCCTGGATGGTACGCAGCAGCAAGCGCTCCCTCGCTTGTGACGTTGCTGTTGCCGACGTCGAGGGCTAAGAGCATGGGCGCACGCCTCCCGCTAGAATCACGTATTCGCGCTGGTCGTCGCCGCGCACGAGAAGGAAGCCGTCGGAGTTCACCGCCTGGATGGTTCGCAGCCGCCAGCGCTCCTTCGCTTGTGACGTTGCTGTTGCCGACGTCGAGGGCTAAGAGCATGGGCGCACGCCTCCCGCCAGAATTATGTGTTCCCGCCGATCGTCGCCGCGCACCAGCAGGAAGCCGTCAGCGGTAAGACCCGCAGTGGTGCCGGTGATGACGCCGTTTTCCTGATCGACGCGCACGCGGCGGCCGCGCACATAGCTGGATGCATGCGAGAACATTTCGAG
>Ga0075015_100000342_pt1 | contig 15837 bp, 10 predicted proteins | sample AleBraG_ABR_2013_FD_71476 | JGI IMG/M metagenome (GOLD analysis project Ga0075015, IMG submission 71476) | Freshwater sediment microbial communities in response to fracking from Pennsylvania, USA - Alex Branch Run_MetaG_ABR_2013 | ecosystem: Environmental > Aquatic > Freshwater > Creek >...
CGGCGGCGGTGATCGGGTCGCGCATCGAGCCGTCGTTGATCCACGGCATGCCCGACGTCACGCCCGACTCGGTCGACGAGTGCGTGAGCGCGGGCATGCTGCGCTTCGACGCGCCGACCTACGCGTTCCGGCACGAGCTGGTGCGACAGTCCGTGCTCAGCGCCATCACGCCCGGACGCCTCGGCGCGCTGCACTGGCAGGCGCTCGACCGGCTCCGCTCGATCCCCATGTCGCCCAAGCCTTTCGCGCGCCTCGCCGAGCACGCGGAGATGGCCGGCGACCCGCAGGCGATCCTCGAGTACGCCGTTGCCGCCGGCGACTCCGCTTCGAGCCTCGGCTCGCACCGGGAGGCGGCGTACCAGTACGGGCGAGCCATGCCCTATGCCGAGCTGCTCGACCTCGACGCGCGGATCGAGCTGCTCGGCAAGCGCGCGTCGGAGTGCCAGGTGGCTGACGACCACGAGCACGCGATCGAGGCGTGGACGCTCCAGGTCGAGCTGCTGCTCGCCGCCGGCCGTGATCTCGAGGCGGTCGACGCCCTGCTCGGCCTCGACGAGTCCTTCTACACGGTCGGCGACAACAGTCACGGGACCGAGTTCGTCGATGCCGCGTTCGCCCTCGTCGAGGAATCCGTCCCGTCGCCGCAGCTGGGCCGGGTCCTCGCCCGGCGCGGCTCGCACTTGCTGCGGCTGTCGCACACCGCTGCCGGCCTGCCGTGGCTCGAGCGCGGTCTCGCGATCTCCCGGGAGGTCGGTGACATCTACACCGTCGCGCGGACCAGCGCGAACCTCGGCGTCGCGCACTTCCTGCTCGGCGATCCTCAGACCGGCATCGCCGAGGTCGATGAGGGGCTGCGGCTCGCGGTCAGCCACGGCGAGGAGGAGATGGCCGGTCGCATCTACCAGACCGCCGCGGCGCTGACCTGGCTGACCTTCGACCTCGCCGAGGGGCTCGCCCGGATGGAAGAGGCCGAGCGATACACCGCCGAGCACGACCTGAACGGGCACCTGATGTGCGTCCTGGCCACCGAGGTCACGTGGAAGTCGGAGCTGGGGCGCTGGGACGAGGCGATGGACGAGTCTTACGACCTGCTCTACGTGCGGAACACCGGGCGAGCGAGCCGGGTCGAGCCGCTGACCGTGATCGGCCTGCTCGGCGCGCGCCGCGGCGACCGGGACGACGTGTGGACCTACCTCGACGAGGCGCGCGACTACATCGCCAAGTCGCAGACCCTCGGTTACCAAGGGCCGCTCGCAACCGCGCGCGGCGAGGCCTACCTCCTGGAGGGCCGGATCGCGGAGGTCCGCGACGAGGTGCTCCCGTGGTACCTCGAGGCCGTCCGCCTCGCCGACGAGGAGGTGCTGGCCGACATCTGCATGGTCGTCTGGCGCGCCGGCCTGATCGACGAGGCGCCCGACGGTCTCCGGGAGCCGGAGTCGCTCTCGATGGCCGGGCGCCACCGAGAGGCGCACGAGTTCTGGGAGCGGGTGGGCGCGCCGTACAAGGCTGCGTGGGCCCTGCTCGACAGCGACTCCGAGGTCGACATCCGGGAAGCGCGCGCGCTCTTCGACCGGCTCGGTGCCGCGGTGCTCGTGACTCGCTGCGAGGACAAGCTCCGCTCGATCGGCGCGAGGGTGCCGCGGGGCGCTCGCCCCTCGACCCGCTCCAACGTGGGCGGCCTCACCGACCGAGAGGTCGACGTGCTCGACCTGCTCGACGAGGGGCTGCGCAACGCGGAGATCGCCGCGCGGCTGCACCTGTCGGAGAAGACCGTCGGCCACCACGTGTCGGCGATCCTCGCCAAGCTCGGCGCCTCCTCGCGCACCGAGGCGGTCCGCCGCGCCCGCGACCTCGCCGCCGTCGGGTAGGGATCCCTCCGCGCCAACATGGGTAACGCTCCCGATGCCGCGCGCCACCGCGGGGCGCTCTGCTTATCCCGCACGGACCGACGCGCGGTCCGACGAGCACGAGGAGCCCCGATGCCCCGCTACCTGGTCGAGCGCACGTTCACCGACGGCCTTGCGATCCCCACCGACGACACCGGAGCGGGCGTGTGCCTCGGCGTCGTCGACAACAACGCCCACGTCGGCGTCACCTGGGTGCACTCCTACGTGAGCTCGGACAAGACCAAGACGTTCTGCATCTACGACGGCCCGAACCCCGAGGCGATCCACGCCGCGGCGAGCAGCAACGGCCTGCCGGTCGACTCCATCGCCCAGGTCAGCGTGCTCGACCCCTACTTCTACCACTGAGCGATCGCGGGCCGAGGTCGGCGGCGACCGATGTCAGTCTCCGAGCTTGTCCACCAGGAACGCGAGGATGCGGTCGTCGCGGCCCGGCATCCCCTCGTGCTCGTAGTCCGGATAGAGCACCATCCGCTTGGGGGAGCGGATGGCGTTGTACGCCGCGAACTGCGTCGACGGCGGGCAGACGGTGTCCATCAGCCCGGTGAACATGAGCACGTCGGCCTCGATGCGAGGTGCGAGGTGCTGGACGTCGATGTAGCCGAGCGTGCGCCACAGCGTGTCGATGTCGGCGTGCGTCGGGTCGAACCTGCGCAGCCAGCTGCGGATCTCGGAATAGGCGTCGGTGGCGAGGTCCATCTCCCAGACCCGCTGGAAGTCGCACAGGAACGGGAACACCGAGGCGGCCGCGCGCACCCGCGGCTCGAGGGCCGCGCACACGAGGGTGAGCGCGCCGCCCTGCGACGCACCGGTGACGCCGACGCGTTGGACGTCGACACCGGGCAGGTCCATCACGATGCGGGTGAGCTGCACGGTGTCGAGGTAGACGTGACGGAACGCGAGGTTCTGCGGGTCGTCGCCGAGGCCGCGGACGATGTGGCCCTCGAGCGTGGAGCCGAGCGCACCGCCGACGTCCTGCGAGCGGCCGCCCTGACCGCGGACGTCGAGTGCCGCGACGGTGAAGCCCTGCGCCACGTAGGGGAGCAGCTCGAACCAGTCGGGGCTGCTGCCGGAGTAGCCGTGGAACATCACGACCGCCGGCCCCGGCGCCGTACGACCGGCCGGACGCGCGAGCTTGGCGTACACCCGCGCTCCGCGCACACCGGTGAACCAGAGGTCCGAGCACTCGGCGTAGGGGGCCACGTGCGCGACGGGGTCGATCCGCACGTCCGCCGACGCGATGGCGGCGTCGAGCTCGGCGAGCGCGGTCGTCCAGTAGGCGTCAAAGTCCTCCGGGCGGGGGTTGCGTCCGGTGTAGGAGCGGAGCTCCTCGAGGGGGAGGTCGAAGGCAGGCACGGATCCTCCTGGGGCGTCGGGTGCTCGCCGAGGCTAGCCGCTGGTCGAGTGACCGCGGTGGAGTCCCACGCCGACGGGGACGTCGTTGTGTCGGGGAGCAGACCGACGCGGGGCACCACCGTGAGGTAGCACTCCCGCAGCGAGAGGCCTGGTCGCGTGTCGGTCCGGTGCGGGCCGATCGACGCCGACGGGGGCGCGGCCTCCGCCCCCCGGTGATGGGAGCGGAGGCCACCCTGCTCTCGGTGCCGTCAGCTGCCCGCTGGTCAGCGCGGGGCTCGGCGCATCCACCACGTCGTCGGACCGCCGTCGACCGCGACCTCGATGCGCTCGGTGAACCCGCGGCGCCCGTAGAACTCGGTGTTCGCCGGCACGGAGGTCTCCAGCCAGCTGTCGAACCCGCCGGCGTCGGCGGCGGCGAAGGCCGGCTCGAGCAGGGCCGTCGCGAGCCCGCTGCCCTGGGCGTCCGGGTGCGTCGCGAGGACGCCGAGGTACCAGTAGGGGCGCACCGGCTCGTGCGGGTGCAGCGCGTCGTCGTAGCGCTGCAGCGACGCCCAGCTGTGCTCGCCCACCGCCGCGCGGTACGCCGCCCACACGGCCGCGCGCCGCGGGTCCTCGACCCGGGGCTGCGTGCGGTCGTCCCACATCGCGACGGCGCCGCAGTCGTCGACCACCCACACGGTGCCGTCGGCCACGCGCAGGTCGAACAGCGCGCCGGCGAAGTGCGGCGACACCCGCGCCATCTCGCCACCGGTGAGGAACTCCCACGCCGGATCGCTCGCGAAGGCCGCGACGACGGTCGCCACGACACGGTCGCGGTCCTCGGCGGTGGCGGGTCGCACGGTGACGGCAGCTGATCCCATGACCCGCACGGTAGCGAGCGGCGGTGTAGTCCGCGGAACCCGATGCCGCACGCGACGCCCCGGTGCGGCAGGATCGCCTCGTGCTCCAGGACCTCGTGTGCCGTCGCCACGTCGACCTGTGCCGCGTGTCGAGCGCGGCCTGTCGCCGCGTCGTGTGACCCGCCACCACGACCCACGACACCGAGGACCCGACATGAGCGAACCCACCATCCCGCTGCTCGACATCTCCCGCTTCCGCGGCACGCCGCCGGAGCGCGAGGCCTTCCTCGCCGACCTGCGCCACGCGGCGCACGACATCGGCTTCTTCTCCGTCACCGGTCACGGCGTGCCCGACACCGTGACCGACGCCGTCCTGGACTCGGCTCGCACGTTCTTCGCGCTGCCGCTCGAGGACCGCCTCGCCATCGACAACCTGAACTCGCCGCAGTTCCGCGGCTACACCCGGGTGGGCTACGAGCACACGAACGGCCGCCCGGACCGCCGCGACCAGCTCGACGTCGGCGTCGAGCGTCCCGCGCTCGAGCTCGGTCCCGACGACCCGGCGTACGTCCGGCTGATCGGGCCCAACCAGTGGCCCGAGTCCTTCCCGGCCCTGCGTGACGCCGTCCTCGGCTGGCAGGCCGAGGCCGACCGGGTCAGTCGTGAGGTGCTGCGCGCGTTGGCCGTCGCCCTCGGTCAGGACGTCGCATACTTCGACCGCTGGTTCGACGACGAGGCGCACTCCCACCTCAAGGTGATCCGCTACCCGGGTCGCGGCGACGCACCGGACGACCAGGGGGTCGGCGCGCACAAGGACTACGGCGTTCTCGCGCTGCTGCTGCAGGACGACCTCGGCGGGCTGCAGGTCGAGGCGCTCGACGGCACCTGGCTCGACGCGTCGCCCGTGCCCGGCGCCTTCGTGGTCAACCTCGGCGAGGTGCTCGAGATCGCGACCCGCGGATACCTGCGGGCCACCGTGCACCGGGTCCTGAGCCCGTCGGGCGACGTCGACCGCTTCTCGATCCCGTACTTCCTCGGGCCGAGGCTCGACTCGGTGATCGAGGAGATCCCGTCGCCGCCCGAGCTCGCATCCCAGGCGCGCGGGATCGACACGGACCCGTCCAACCCGCTGCTCACCGAGTACGGCGCGAACACCCTCAAGGGGTGGCTGCGCGCCCACCCGAAGGTCGCCGAGCGATGGTGGGCGGACGTGCCGGCCGAGCAGGACGCCTGACCACCGGGTTCGGTCAGGTCGGCCCTGCGCGCCCCGGCGAGCGGATACATTCCGCGCAGGGGAGGTCACATGCTCTGTTCGGCGTGCGGGGTCGCCAACGACCCGGGCCGCAAGTTCTGCAAGGAGTGCGGGTCGCGACTCGCCCTGACCTGTGCGGAGTGCGGAGCGACGAACGCGCCCGACGACAAGTTCTGCGGCGAGTGCGGTGTCGCGTTGGTGGTGCCAGCGCGGGCCGCGGCACCGCTCGTCGCCCCGGCGCCGTCCTCGTCCGACACCGAGCGCCGGCTCGTGTCGGTGCTCTTCGTCGACCTCGTGGGCTTCACGTCGTTCTCCGAAGGCCGCGACGCCGAGGACGTCCGCGCGATGCTGAGCCACTACTTCGAGGCCGCCTCGGACGCGGTCTCGCGCCACGGCGGGTCGGTGGAGAAGTTCATCGGCGATGCCGTGATGGCGGTCTGGGGCACACCGGTGGCCCACGAGGACGATGCCGAACGGGCTGTCCGGTCGGCGTTGGAGATCGTCGATCGCGTACGCGGTCTCGGCGCGTCGCTCGACCTGCCGCTCAGCGCGCGCGCCGGAGTGCTCACCGGTGAGGCGGTCGCGATGCTCGGCGCGGTCGACCAGGGCTTCGTCACCGGCGACCTGGTCAACACCGCGTCTCGTCTGCAGTCCGCAGCCGAGCCGGGCACGGTGCTGGTGGGGGAGCGGACGTACCGCTCGACGTCCTCGTCGATCGCGTACGAGCCGGTCGATGCGCTGACGCTCAAGGGCAAGACCGAGCAGCTGGCGGCCTGGAAGGCGCTGCGACTCCTCAGCGAGCTCGGCGGCAGCAACCGCGGCACCGCCCCGGAGCCGCCGTTCGGTGGACGCGACGAGGAGCTGCGCCAGATCAAGGAGCTGCTGCACGCGACCGGACGCGAGGGCCGGCCGCGCCTGCTGCACATCAGCGGAGTGGCCGGGATCGGCAAGTCGCGGCTGGTCTGGGAGCTGACGAAGTACACCGACGGCCTCACCGAGGACATCTACTGGCACCAGGGCCGCTGCCCGTCCTACGGCGACGGGGTGTCGTTCTGGGCGTTGGCGGAGATGGTCCGCGCGCGTGCCGGGATCGCCGACACCGACGACATCGACACCGCGCACGACAAGCTCGTCGCCTGCCTCGACCGCTTCGTGGCCGACGACGACGAGCGGCACTGGCTCCAGCCGCGGCTCGGGCACCTCCTCGGGCTCGAGAGCGCGCCTCCGGGAGACCGCGACGAGCTGTTCGGCGCGTGGCGGCGCTTCGTCGAGCGCGTCGCCGAGCACGGGACCGTGGTGCTCGTCGTCGAGGAGCTGCACTGGGCGGACCCGGGGCTGATGGACTTCCTCGAGTCGCTGCTGGAGTGGTCGCGCACGTCGCCGGTGCTCGTCCTCACCCTCGCTCGTCCCGAGCTCATGGACCGCCGGCCTGCCTGGGGCGTCGGCGTACGCAACTCCTCCACCCTGCACCTCGACCGGCTCGACGACCCCGAGATCCGCGCGATGGTGGTCGGCTACGTCGACGGTCTCCCCGACGACGGTCTCGACCGCCTCGTCGCGCGCGCCGAAGGCGTCCCGATGTACGCCGTCGAGACGGTGCGGATGCTCGCGGACCGCGGGGTGCTGACGCAGACCGGGGAGCGCTACCGTGCCGTCGGCGAGCTCGGCGGCGAGCTCGACATCCCGGAGACGCTGCACGCGCTGGTCGCCGCGCGGCTCGACGGCCTGCCGGACGCGGAGCGCGCTCTCGTGCAGGACGCCTCCGTGGCCGGCCACGCGTTCACGGTGGCGACGGTGTGCGCGGTGGCCGGGCAGGAACCCGCCGAGATCGAGCCGATCCTGCGCGTGCTCGTGCGCAAGGAGGTGCTCGACCAGGACGTCGACCCGCGCTCGCCCGAGCGCGGGCAGTACCGCTTCGTGCAGTCGGTGATCCAGGAGGTCGCCTACTCCACGCTGTCGAAGTCGGCCCGCCGCGCCAAGCACCTCGCGTGCGCCCGCCGCTACGAGGAGTTCGGCGAGGACGACCTGGCCGGCGTCGTGGCCAGCCACTACCTCGAGGCCTACCGCGCCGAGCCCAGCGCGCCCGACGCCGAGGAGATCGCGGGGCACGCCCGCGAGTGGCTCGGCCGCGCGGGCGCCCGCGCGTCGTCGCTCGGCTCGCACAATCAGGCCCTCGGCTACGCGCTGCAGGCGTTGTCGCTCGCCGGGTCCACCGCCGAACGCGCCGACCTGCACGCCGCGGCGGCCTACGCAGCCGGCTGGGCGCAGGATCTGCCGGCCTGGTGGGAGCACCTCATCGCCGCCTCGGACGCCTATCGGGCATCCGGTGACGCCGCCGCCGAGGCACGGCTGCTGGCGACGTCGGGGCGGTTCTACGACGGGCGCGAGAAGCGGGCGGAGGTGGTCACGCGCCTCACCGATGTGGTGGGCCGGATGCCCGACGACCAGCCCGCGGCGCACGCACGGGCCCTCGCGACGCTGGCCGACGAGGCCTCGTCGGCAGGGAGGCTGGCCGAGGCGAGCGACTACTCGAACCAGGCGATCGTGCTCGCGCAGCGCACCGACGACGACGAGGCGCTCACGGAGGCCGCGACCTCCCGCGCCTGGTCCCTCGGCGGCGAAGGGCGGCACTTCGAGGCCCGGCTGCTGCACGAGGCCGTGGTGGACCTGGCCCGGGGCACCGGCAGCCCCTTCGCGGAGGCGCGGGCGCTGCTCATGCTCGGGGTGGCGCTGGGCGAGGCCGACCCGAGAGAGGCGCTGCGCGTCACCCTCGAGTCGGCCGTCATCGCAGGTCGTGCCGGACTGCGGACCACGCAGGCCCTCGCCCTGGGCAACGGGGCCGAGGCCGCGATGGACCTCGGCGACTGGGACGTGGCCGAGTCGACGATCGCCGAGGCGAGGCCGCTCGTGGTCGACGACCCCATCCAGACCGACGCGCTCGACCTGACCCAGGCGATGCTCGTGGCCCATCGGGAGGACCCGTCGGCCGCGCTGGCCGACCTCGCGCGGCTGGAGTCCGAGAGCGACTCGCGGTGGCACATGGTCCAGTCGCACTCCTGGTTCCACCGGGTGCGCGGCCTGTGCCGCCTCCTCGCCGGGGACGACGACGCGGCGGCCTACGCCGACGCGATGGCCGCCATCGAGTTCGAGCCGTTCGGCGGCAACGCCCCGATGGCGGTCTGGGTCGCGGTGCAGGCGGCGTGCTCCCTGCGCGACCGCGAACGGCTGGCTGCGGCGATCGAGCAGATGACCTCGATGCGAGGACCATGGATCGCGGCCGTCCGCACGACGGCCGACGGCGCCGCGGCCGCGCTGGCCGACCCGTCCGACCCGCAGCGCCTGTCCGTCTCGCTGGACGGCTGGACGGCCCTGGCGATGCCGCTCGACCACGCTCTCGCCACGCTCTGCGCCGTCCGGGTCCTGCCGCTCGAGACGGTGCCGGTCGAGCAGGTCGCCCGCGCTCGCGACTACCTCACCGGCCTCCGGGCCGCGTCGTTGCTGCGGCTCCTCGAGGTGGCGAGCCTGCGCACCTGACCGTCACCGTGCTCCCGACGGTCCCCGTCGGCTCGGCGTGCGAGGGGCGTGCCAGCGTGGAGCGGGAGGCGAGCGACGCCGCGCCGACGACACCTGCAGCGCACCTCGTCTCCTGGAATCACACCGTGCTCCGGCGCAGCGCACGGGTCGGGCGTTCGACCTCGCCGCGCGGGTCGCTACGGCAGCGTGAACCGTTCGCGGCGGAACGCGACCACGTCGGGATCGACGTCCTCGCCGAACTCGCGGGCGGCGAGATGGCCGGCGAAGACCGCGTGCGCGATGAGCCCGGGAGCGTCGGCGTCGCCGATGAGGCGCACGGAGTCGAGCCGTCCCTGGGCCAGGGCGGGGAGCAGCCCCTCGTGCAGCGTCGTGACGGGCGAGCGGTCGCCGACGAGCACCACATGGTCGCGCGCGATGGTCGAGCGTGCGGCGTCGAGCACCGATTCGGTGACCACGTGGTCCGGGCCGATCGTGGCGAGCGTCTCGCGGGTGACGACCCGGACGCCGAGCCCGCGCAGGCGGGACTCGATGCGTTCCTGCTCGAGGGTGTACTGCGTCCAGTACGACGCGAGCGGAGCCGGCGTCACGAGCACCACCTCGTGCCCGCGCTGGGCGAGCAGCTCGGCGAGCAGCCCGCCGACGACGTAGTGGTCGTCGTCGTAGACCACGACACGGTCGCCGGCGAACGACCAGGTGCCCGCGACCAGGTCGTCGAGGACGTCGTCGGGCGTGATCACGCCGTCGAGCTCGTGCCCGTCGACCGCACGACCGGTCGAGCGGCCACGCCCGTCGCGCCGCCACACCGCTCCGGTGGCGACGATGACGTCGCGGGCGCCGATATCGAGGATGTCGTCCGCGGTCATCGGCGACGCCGGGTAGAGCTCGACGCCGTCGAGGCGGCCGATCTCGCCGATGCGCCAGTCGACCACCCGACGCCACGCCGCGAGCCCCGGGAGCAGGGCCTCGCGGTCCACCCGACCACCGAGCCGGGTGCGCGCCTCGAGCAGCTGCACGCGATGACCTCGTTCGCCGAGGGCCCGCGCGGCTTCGAGCCCGGCAGGCCCGCCGCCCACGACCAGCACGTCCGCCGTGGACCGACGCACCTCGATCCGCTCCGGGTGCCACCCTCGGCGCCACTCCTCGCCCATCGTCGGGTTCTGCGTGCACCGGATCGGCAGCGACTTGGGATCGGTCGCCACGCAGATGTTGCAGCCGATGCACTCGCGGATGCGGTCGGCACGACCCTCGCGGATCTTGCGCGGCAGGTGCGGGTCCGCGATCGACGGCCGAGCCGCACCGATCAGGTCGAGCACCCCGCGACGCACCGCGGAGACCATCGAGTCCGGCGAGGTGTAGCGCCCGACACCCACCACGGGCTTGGTCGTCAGCGACTTCACGAACGCGATGTACGGCTCCTGGTGCCCCTCGGGCGCGAACCGGGACGTGGCCGAGTCGTTGCTCCACCCGGACACGTTCACGTCCCACAGGTCGGGGAGCTCGGCGAGCAGCCCGACGATCTCGGTGGCCTCGCCGTCGTGCGTGATGCCCTCCGGGCCGATCAGCTCGTCGACGGCGAGCCGCACGGCCACCGCGCAGTCCGCGCCGACCGCCTCCCGGGTGTCCTCGATGATCTCGCGCAGGAAGCGCACCCGGTTCTCGAGACTGCCCCCGTACTCGTCGGTGCGGTCGTTGTGGCGGCGCGAGAGCATCTGCATCGGCAGCGTGAGCCCGTGCGCGGCGTAGCAGTAGACGATGTCGAAGCCGGCGTCGCGCGCGCGCAGCGCGGCGGTGCGGTGCCACCGGCGCACGTCGGCGATGTCGCGCTTGGTCATGGCGCGGGTCTGCCGCGGCTCGAAGCCGCCGCCGCCGAGAACGCCCTCCGAGCGGGGGCCGATCGGGGTCAGACGGGAGTAGTCGTTCGCCGAGTCCAGGCCGGCGTGGGTGAGCTCGATGCCGGCCAGCGACCCGTGCTCGTGCACGGCGTCGGTCATCATGCGGAGCCCGGGCACGTCCGTGTCGTCCCAGAGGCGGCCTTCGACGTAGGGCGACAGGTCGCTCGTGGGGTGGATCTCCACCTCCTCGGTGCACACCACGCCCCAGCCGCCCTCCGCCTTGATGGCGCGCATCGCCGCGAGCGCGGCGGGACGCAGATGGCCCAGACCGTTGCAGTGCGGCACCTGGTAGAAGCGGTTCGGTGCCACCTTCGGCCCGATGGTCACCGGCTCGAAGAGCACGTCGTAGTCACCCACGGCGCGATCCTGGCACGCCGGGCGTTCAGGAACGGGGGAACGCAGGTCCGAAGAAGGAGACCTGACCGTCCTTGATCAGGTAGACCGACCAGTCCGGCAGGTGCGCGAACCAGGCGGCCGCTCCCGGGCCCTCGAGGAGGGCCGCGGTCGCGAGCGCGTCCGCGAGGCCGGCGTCGGGGCCGACGATGGTCGCCGAGTCGTAGTAGACCTCGCGGTTCCCCGTGCGCGGGTTCGCGATGTGGTGCCCGCGCTCGTAGAGGCCGCTCGTCGCGATCGCACCGTCGCGGAGGTGCACGACCTCCACGATCTGCTGCGTGTCGTAGGGGTTGATGATGCCGATGGCCCACGGCTCGCCCGCGGCCTGTAGCCCGCGGCAGGCGATGTCGCCCGAGGCATTCACGCACACGTTGCGCACGCCGGCGCGGACCAGCTGGTCGGCGAGCTGCCCCGCTGCCCAGCCCTTGACGTAGCCGGAGGGGTCCACCCCGCCCTTGACCGCCCACGGGTCGAAGGCGCCGCGCGTGAGCGTCTTCGCGTACCGGCACGACTCGAGCACCGCCTGCACGACGGTCGGCGTCCGGAAGAGAGGGATGAGCCCGTTGCGGTACATCGTGATCGGGGTGTCGACGCGGTAGGTCGAGAACCACGCGTCCACCTGGTGCAGGTAGGCGACGCCGTCGGCGATGAGGGCGTCGATGTCGTCGGGGAGCTGCTCGCCGCGCACGTCGATCGTGACGTGCGTCCCCCACACCGGCTCGACGTGGACGCGCTGCTGCCAGCTGCCCGGCCCGGCGTAGGCGACGGCGGTGTCGGCCGCGGTGGACACCTAGAGCCCGGCCTGCGACAGCGCCGACTGCAGCGAGGACTCCCACGACTGCCAGGTGAGCGTCGCACCGGACACGTTGGCGATGCTGGCGCTCTGGGCGGCCAGCGTCTCGGACTGCAGGACGGGGATCGAGAAGTCGGAGTAGGGCTGCGACGGCCCGTTGGGGTAGACCACGGGCCACACCGCGATGATCTTGCCGCCCTGCACGCGGATGCCCACCTGGACCTGACCGTACTTGTGGGTCTGCAGGCTGCCGACGTAGTCCTTCGGACCGGCCGGGACGGCTGGCTTCGTCGGCGTCGGCTTCGGCGCGGCCGCCTTGGTCGGGGCAGGGGTCGGCTTGGCCACCGGGGTGGCTGCCGGTGCGGCGGCCTTCGTGGGCGCGGCGGCCGGGGTCGCTGCCGGCTTCGTCGGGGCTGCCGAGGGTGCTGCGGGCTTGGCCGGCGCGGCGCTGCTCGCCGCCGGAGCCGGCGTCGACGCCGCGGGGGCCGCTGCGCCGGTCGCGCCGCTCGCGCCGCTCGCCCCGGCCGCGGGCGCCGCCGTGGTCGGGTCGCCCGCGCCCAGCGGGGGCGGGCCGCCGAGCCCGCGGCCGCCGGCACCGGCGGCCGCGGCCACCGGGATCGTGTCGCCTCCCGAGTAGGTCAGCACCGCCACGAGGCCGGCCAGGGTCCCGGAGGACACGAGGATCGCGCGCTTCATGACGTACTCCCGTGAGTGAGGGGTCGGGACGGGGATGCGGGGCGCTCAGAACGAGAAGGCTTCATGGTGGATCCGGTCGTCGGGGACCCCGGCGTCGCGCACGGCGTCGAGGATCCCGTCGGTGAACGCTGCGGGGCCGCAGACGAAGACGTCGGTGCCGGCGAGGCCAGGCACGAGGTGCGCCAGGTACTCCGCCGTGAGCGGGTGCAGGTGCCGCGGACCCTGCAGGTAGTGCAGCCGCCAGCCGCGCGCCGTCACCAGCTCCTCGAGCTCGGCCCGCAGCGGAGCCGACGTCGCCTCGGGGACCCGGTACACGATCGTGGCGGCCGTGCCGTGCGGCATGTCCTCGAGCACAGCGCGGATCGGCGTCACGCCGACGCCGGCCGCGAACGCGGCGATCGACTCGCCGTGGCGGTGCCCGGCCGTGAACACGCCGTAGGGACCCTCGGCGATCACCCGGGTGCCGACGCGCAGCTTGCGCAACATGGCCGACTGGTCCCCGAGGCTCTTGACCGTGATGCGCAGCCACGACGGGTTTGGCGAGGCCGACAGCGAGTAGGGGTGCGCCTGCCACCACCACTCGCGGGTCGCGAAGCGCCACTGGAAGAACTGGCCGCCGCGCGCCTTGATGAGGTCGAGATCGACGCCGGAGACGTACACGGAGACCACGCCGTCGGACTCGGGCACGACCGCCGCAACGCGCAGGTCGTGCTTGCGGGAGAACGAGAACGGCATGATCACGCGCGCCGTGATGATCGTCGCGAACACCACGAGGTAGAGACCCGACCAGAAGTAGCGCTGGTAGGGGTGCGCGATGAACATCGGGCCGAGCGCGATCTGGTGTCCGAAGGACAACGCGACCGCCAGGTAGAAGTACAGGTGCGTGACCCACCACGTCTCGTAGCGCATCCGCATCCGGATCTTGCGGTACGACAGCACGCTGATGCTCATCATGAGCACGAACGCGGCGGCGGCGGGCATCATCCACGCCGACTTCGTGATCAGCGACCACAGCTGGCCGAGCAACGAGTGCTCCTCCGCCTGGGCGTAGCTGATCGTCGTGAAGGTGAAGTGGCCGAGGATCAGGAAGATCGAGTACGGCGCCACCTTGCGGTGCAGCGCCACCATCCGGTCGTGCCCGAGCTCGCGCTCCAGCCACGGCAGCCGCGACACGAGCAGCATGAGCATGAGGCACAGGTAGGTGCCGACGAGGGCCGAGATGGTGCCGACCGCGAGCATCTTGCCGCCGGGGAGGTCGAGCCCGCCCTTGACCGCGTAGACCCCGATGCCGAGCGTGATGCCCAGGCCGACCGCGGCGATGGTGAGCGCGATGTCGCCGCGATGCCGCGTCTTCCCGCGGGCAGCAACACCCTGACGGACGTGCGGGCGGTGCCGGTGTGCGAGCTCCCTCTCGTGCGGCGCCGTGGCCGGGGGGCCGACGACGCCGTAGTCCAAGGTGGGCGCGGGCGGCATGAGCACCGGTGGCGTGGTGGGAGGCGGGAGCAGCGACGGCGCGGCGTCGGGCGCCGGCAGGTAGACCGGGTGCTGGTGGGCCGGCGCCCCGGTGAAGTCGACGCCCTCGAGGAAGGCGTGGCGACCGGACGCGGTGCCGGTGAACGGGTCGTGCCCGTTGCTGCCGGTCATCGACCCGACGCCGTGATCGCGGAGGACAGGGAGCTGGTGTAGGCGGCGAAGGTCAACGTGGCACCGGACACCTTGGTGATCGACGCGGAGTTCGCCGCGACCGCCTTGGTGTCGTACTGCGGGAGCGCGGTGGAGTTGATGTTCACGGTCTCGGTCCCGTCGTTCGAGACCAGCGTCCCCTTCGAAGACGTGATCACGGAGTTGGTCAGCACGATGACCACGCGGATCGTGCCGTGGCCGTTCGCGATCGACGTCACGGCCCCCGTGAACGTGCCGCTCACCAGCGGCTTCGCCGGCGTCGCCACGACCGATGTCGATGCTGTTCCTTCGGTCGTGGCGGCGACGGCCTTGACGTAGTACGTGTAGGGACTTCCGTTCGTCAGGCCCGTGTCGCTGTAGGTCGTGCCCGTGGGGGAGCCGACGAGCACGTTGTTCCGATACACGTGGTAGGACGTCGCCGAGGCCACAGCCGTCCAGCTGAGCGCCACGGTCGTGTTTCCCGGGGTCGCGGTGAGCCCGGTCGGCGCGGCCGGCGGCGGTGCGAGCGGCGTGGCGCTCACCGCGGCGGAGGCCGGCGACGACGCCGACCCGTTGGTCGCCACGACGGTGTAGCTGTACGCCGTCCCGTTCGTCAGGCCCGTGTCGAGGAACGATGTGGTCGCCTGCGTCGCCACGAGGGTGGACCCCCGGTAGACCTTGTACCCGGTCGCGTTCGCTGCCGCGGTCCACGACAGCGACACCTGGGCGTTCCCGCCCGTCGCCGTGAGCCCCGTGGGGGCCGCGGGCGTGAGGACGTAGGGCGTCACGCTCACCGCGGTCGACTTGGCCGAGTCGACGCCGGACACGGTAGCGGTGATGGCGTAGGAGTACGTCTGGTTGTTGGTCAGGCCGGTGTCGGTGAACGACGTGCCGGTCGGCGTGGCGACGACGACGCCGTCGCGCCACACCTTGTACCCCGACGCGGTGGCGACCGGGTTCCAGCTGAGCGCTGCGGTCTTGTCACCGGCGACCCCGGTCACGCCCGTGGGCGCGCCGGCGACCGCGGGGGCCGGTGTCGCCGACACCGGTGCGGACGGTGCCGACGTCGAGCCCGGGCCGACAGCCGTGACCGTGTAGGTGTACGTCGAGTTGTTGGTCAGCGGTGAGTCGACCAGGGTCGTCGCGCTCGTGGTGCTGATGAGCGTGGTGCCGCGTCGGACCTGGTAGCTCGTCGCGCCGGTCACGGCGCTCCAGCTCAGCGTCACCATGGCGTCCCCGGGGGAGGCCGAGAGCCCGGTGGGGGCCGACAGCGGCGGTGCCACCGGCATCGCCGTGACCGACGCGGAGTGCACCGACGCCGGCGAGTTGAGCTGGAAGGCGACGACGTCGTAGGTGTAGCTCACGTTGTTGGTGACGGCCGTGTCGATGAGGGTCGTGCCCGCCTGCGTCGCGATCGCGACGTTGTTGCGGTAGACGGTGTACGCCGTCGCGCCGGCCGGCGCGACGGCGTACACCGTCTACCGCAACAACGTCGCGATCGCGACGCAGGCGGGCA
>Ga0075015_100000343_pt1 | contig 15813 bp, 18 predicted proteins | sample AleBraG_ABR_2013_FD_71476 | JGI IMG/M metagenome (GOLD analysis project Ga0075015, IMG submission 71476) | Freshwater sediment microbial communities in response to fracking from Pennsylvania, USA - Alex Branch Run_MetaG_ABR_2013 | ecosystem: Environmental > Aquatic > Freshwater > Creek >...
GGCCACGAGCTGACGCACGGCTTCGACGATCAGGGGCGGAAATTCGACGGCGAAGGGAACCTGCGGGATTGGTGGACTCCGGAAGATACTGCCCACTTTGAAACCCGCGCGCAATGCGTGGTCGACGAATACGATAAGTTCAGCCCGGTGGACGGCGTGTATCTGAAAGGCAAGTTGACGCTAGGAGAAAACGCCGCCGACAACGGCGGCATTCATCTGGCCTACATGGCTCTGATGCGCAATCTTGCCGACAAGATCATTCCCAACACCAAGCTGGACGGCTTCACGCCGGAGCAGCAGTTTTTCCTGGGTTACGCGCAGGTCTGGTGCGAGAACGGTACGGACGCCAACGCGCGAGTGCGTGCGGCGACGGACCCGCATTCGCCGGGACAGTTCCGCGCCAATGGAGTGGTGCAGAATATGCCGGAGTTCCAGCATGCCTTTGCCTGCAAGCAGGGCGATCCGATGGTGTCGGCGCAGGCGTGCCGAGTGTGGTAGATTCGACGCTACACTGAAAGAGCAGAGGATGCCGTGACCGTTACGCTAAACCTCAAGCCCGAAGTCGAAGCTGGTTTGCTGGCGCAAGCCCAGGCAGCGGGACTCCCTCTCGACCAGTTCCTGAGCAGGCAGTTGGAAGTGCTTTCCGCCCTGCCCTCACAAGCTACCGCACCCAGCGGCTCCGATCAGTGGGAAAAGGAGTTGGACGAATGGCTTGATAGTTTCCCTCAGCATCCGCTTCTCTCCGATGAAGCGCTCAAGCGCGAGAACTGGTATCCGGACCGCTGGTAATAAGGTTCGCGCCCGATGAGGGTTCTGATCGACACCAACGTTCTGCTTCGTGCGATTCAGCAGGACAGCCCATTCTGTGGACCGTCCAGAGAAACGCTAAAGCTCTTGCATCGCCAAGGCCATGAGTTATGCATCACGCCACAGAACGTGAAGGAATTCTGGAATGCATGCACTCGTCCGACCGATAAGAATGGACTCGGCATCAGTGTTGCAGGCGCCGCACGTCACACTCGACTTCTCGAACGGTACTTCAACGTCTTGCCGGATTCGGCACTTACGTATACGGAGTGGCGGCAACTGGTGCACAAACACCAAGTCATCGGGAGCAAGGTACACGACGCCTACCTTGTGGCTGCGATGAAAGCGCACGGAGTGAGTCAAATCCTTACCTTCAATACTGGCGATTTCAAGCGGTACGACGATATTGAGTGTCTGGATCCCGGCGCGCTCTGAGCTGAAACCGGCTGTGGAATCTCCGGAAGGAGTACCCTAGTCCCTATGTGCGATCTAACCAGAAGAGCATTGCTTCGCGGGACGGCGGCGGCCGGCAGCTTGGGCCTGACCCACCTTGCCGCCCAGACCACTTTGGATGAGAGCCGCGTGAACCAGGTGGACACCCTGGCTACCGGCGTCTACTTTCACCAGGGAGACATCGCCCACAAAGGCCATTGCAACAATGGCTGGGTCATCTTCAAGGATTACGTGCTGGTGATCGACGCCAACTTTCCTTCGGGCGCGAACGAGATTCTTCCCAAGATCCGCGCCCTCACGGACAAGCCCATTCGCTTCGCATTTGACACGCATCACCACGGCGATCATGCCTATGGCAATCAGGTCTGGATCGACAATGGCGCCACCGCGGTCGCGCACACCGGTGTAATCGACGAGATGAAGCGATACGAGCCGGGACGGTGGGAGGCGGAGACGCGTGCGGACGTGAAGGCGTCGCACTTGAGCCCTCCGTCGGTGCTGTTCCCGAAGGAGCTGTATTTCGACGACGGCGTGCATCGGGTTGAGCTTCACCACCTGGGCGTGGCGCACACGCATGGCGACGCGGTGGCCTGGCTGCCCAAGGAGCGCATCCTGTTCACCGGAGACGTGTGCGTCAATGGCCCCTACAACTTTGTCGGGGACGGCAACGTGGAGCAGTGGATCCAGACGCTGGCCGAGGCGCGCAAGCTGGGCGCTCGTGTGGTTTGCCCCGGCCACGGCGCGCGCGGCGTGGAATCCGATCTGGCCGATCAACAGTTCTTCTTCCAGCAACTGCGCGAGTCCGTAGGGGCGGAGGTATCCGCGAAACACACTCCGCGCCAGATCGCCGAAAATCTGGAACAGCTACGCGCCAGCCTGCAGGCGCAACCGCGCTGCGCCCGCTACGTGGGCAAGGGCACTCTGCGCGCTCAAGTGGAAAAAGTGTATGAGGAGCTGACCGGCCAGAAGTTCCCGCCGGGCGCGGCCAAAGCGGCCAAGCTGCAACACGCCCATTCGCACGGCGTTTACTCGTAGCGCAGCGCAATCATCGGGTCCACTCGCGACGCTCTTCGCGCCGGCAGATAACAGGCGACCAGCGCCACCACCGTGAGCACCAACGGCGCCAGGGCGAGCACCACCGGATCGAAGCCGCGCACGTCGTAGAGCATTCCCGCTAGCACTTGCCCCAGTCCGATCGCCAACAACAGTCCCACGCCGACGCCGACGGCCGTCACTCGCAAGCCTTCGCGCAGGATCATTCCGAGCGTTGAGGAGGCGTTCGCGCCCAAGGCCATGCGGATGCCGATTTCCCGGGTTCTCCGCGCCACCGTGTAGGCGTTCACCGCATACAGCCCGATCATCGCCAGAAACAAAGCCACGCCGCCGAAAATCTCCAGCATTTGCGCGCCCGTCCGTACGATCCAGATGTCGAACCCGGACTCCAGATTCCCACGCATCGTCTTGAGCGCAAGCAGCGGCAGCCGGGGGTCTACCGCGCGAATCTCGCTACGGACCGTTTCGAGCATGCGCTTCTCCGCGTCTGGCCCGCTGGCCGCGATCTTCAGGTGGATCTGCGTGTCGGACTGATACTGCTGCCCCAAGGGAATGTACAGGTGCGGCTCCGTTTTGCCGCCGACAATGCGCTCGCGCACATCGCCGACCACACCCACTACCTCCAAATCGCGTGGCTGCTGTGGTTCGTCGGAGTCCACGGACACGCCTGTACCGCCGCCTCCACCGCCGCCGGTTTCCAGCCGGATGTGTTTACCCAACGCGTCGCCTGCTGGCCAAAGTTTGCTGGCGGCCAGCTTGTCCAGGATCGCCACCTGACTCTTCGATCCCGCCGCCGCCTCCGCCGCCGAAAACGCCCGTCCCCGCACCAGCGGAATGTCCAGCGTTTTGAAATAATCCTCGCTGACAATGTTGAAGTTCGAGGCCACCGGCTTAGCGTCTTTCGGAGCGTCTGACGGAGCGATACTCTTGCCCAGCGTCATCATGCCGAACGGCACGGTCGCCGCCAACGCTACGGACTGCACGCCCGGAATTTGCCGCAGACGAGCCTGGAGGGCGCTATATACCTGGCGCCCCCGAACCTCGTCGTAGTTGACGAGTCCTGCATCCACTTCGGCCAACAGCGAATGATCCAGAGAGAAGCCGGGTTGGATATTAGCCGCGCGCATGGCGCTATGCACAAACAAGCCGGCCGCGCTCAGCATCATCAAGGACAGCGACAGTTGTGCCATCACCAGCAGGTTACGCCGCGAAAATAGCCTGCGCGTGCCGCCGGCCACCGTCTCGCCGGTGCTCTCTTTGAGGTCAAACCAAACGTCGGGCCGCGAGAGCTTCCAAGCCGGAAAGAGTCCAAAAACTACGGTGCTCAGAGCGCAGAAGGCGAGCGTTGCCACAATTACGCGCACATCCGGACTGGCGTCATAGACCAGGTCAATGGGCGCCAGGCGCGCCATCGATCCGACCAGCAGAGTGGTGCTCCAGGACGCGACAAACAGTCCTGCCGCTCCGCCAACAATGGCCAGAAGCAGGCCCTCCGTCACCAGTTGCTGGACGATTCTGCGCCGCCCGCCGCCAATCGCTAGCCGGATTGCGATCTCCTTGCGCCGCCCCGCGCCCTTGGCCATCATCATGTTCGCCAGGTTCAAAGACGCGATCAGCAGCACCACGGCGGCCAAAGAAAGCAGCAGGATCGCCGGCACTCGCAGCGCGCTGTCGTCGGCCGGATTGGTGGAGATGCTCATGCGCGACAGCGGGCGCACAATCAAGCTCTGATCTTTATTTACAGCCGGATAGGCTTGCTCCATCTGGGAAGCAATCACCGCCAATTTGGCGTCGGCGGCTTGCTGGGTGACCCCGGGCTTTAAGCGGCCGATCACAATCAAGTCGCTGTTCTCGCGCGCGTCCTGCTTGCGCCCATGGGTTTCAAAATCGTTCATCACCAGGTTATACGCGCCCAGCGGCACATAAACCTCCGGGCTCACCAGCGCTGTGGTCCCGGTGAATCCTTTTGGGGTGATGCCGACCACCGTGAACAAGCGTCCATTGATGCGCAGTTGCTTGCCGAGTATCTGTGGGTCTTGCCCACCCTTGGTCCAGAACGGATAGGTGACGATCGCGGACAACGCTTGCGCACCTGGCTTCTCTTCTTCCGGCAAGAACGCCCGCCCTCGCAGCATGGGAACGCCCAAGGTGGAGAAGAAATTGGAGCAGACCACGCCGGAAAATGCCCGCCTGGTGGAATCGCCTTCCTCCACGCCCACCATCGCCATCGAGTACGCCGTCAGGGTGGAAAATACCGGGTTGTTGTCGCGGATGTCGGCGTAGTTGGGATACGAAAAGCCGCGATAGGTATCGGGGTGTTTGGTGTCGCGGCTGTAGAGCCCGGACAATTGCTCGGGTTTTTCAATGTGCAGGGGCTTGAGCAGAAATGCGTTGATCAGGCTGAATACGGCGCTATTGGCGCCAATTCCCAAAGCCAGCACGATCACCGCCGACACGGTGAATCCGGGCTTGCTCAGCAGCATTCGAATCCCAAAGCGCACATCCTGCCAAAGCTGATTCATGCCGGGTATACGGCCAATCCGCCCTTCGAGTTCAAAAAATCAACGGGGGCTTGACTTCGCCGAAAAAGCGGCCCACACTTTAGCTAGCAAACATTTTCTGCCGTCTTTGTTTTGGACGCAGCGGCAATTCCACTTCTTCGCGTGAAGGAGATATCAATGGAACTCGTGTCGAGATGTACTTACACATTCGAAACGATTGAAGCCTACGTTCTCAACCGGCTCAACAAGCGGGTCAAGAATCAGTTCCAAAAACACGTGACCCTCTGCACGCGATGCCGCCACGCCATCGAAAAGGAAGAACTGTTCGTGGCCACCTGCCGGCTGGTCTCGATCATTTCGTGCCCGTTCTCAAATGGAGTCTTGAGCGGGCAGGTTCGCCACCGGTAGATCGTTTCGGTGCTTGCGGCCGGCCCCGAATTTGGCGCGGAGCTAAAATATAAGTAATGCATCTAGTTCCCACGCAGGACGAAGTGGTCGGTTTGCTGCGCCGCACGGGCGCCATTCGCGACGGGCACTTTGAATATCCCAATGGTCTGCACGCTACGGAGTACGTGCAGGTGCAACTCGCCATGCGCTATTTCCAGCATGCGAAAGTGCTCAGCGTCGGCTTGAGCCGTTTATTGCGCGCCAACACGGAGATCCGCGCCATGATTCCCGAGTTGTCTATCGTGTCTCCCGATACGGGCGGCCTGCCGGTGGCCTATGGCATCTGCGAGGCGTTACGCGCCCATCAGGTTTATTGGGCCGACCGCAAGGAAGAGAACGGCCCCATGCGATTCCGGCAATATCTGGAGCAGGTGCCGGGAGAGAAGGTGCTGCTGGTAGACGACATTCTGCGCTCGGGCAGGAATCTCACCGAGCTCAAGCGGCTGGTGGAAGCGGCCGGCGCCCAAGTGGTTGGACTGGCGGTAATCCTCTACCAACCAACGCCCAAGACGTTCGATTTCGGCTCACTGCCGCTGTATTATCTGGCCAAACTCGACGCAACTTATTACAAGGATGCCGCCTCCTGCGAAATGTGCCGGAAGAACGTACCGATCGAGAAGGTGTGGGTTTAAGCGCAGCCGTAGTACAATTTTAAGGTAAGACTTCTCTCCTAAAAGTCCCCATCGTCTAGCCCGGCCTAGGACACCGCCCTTTCACGGCGATAACAGGGGTTCGAATCCCCTTGGGGACGCCATTACCCAAAACTTCGGTCGGTGACGACCCGACCCGCGCGGTCGCTTGCGAATGCGGTGCATTCTTGCTGGCGGGCCCAGACGCGCGATGCTTCGCTCTGACGTACAGTCCTTCGACGTTCCGGTTCGCTTGCCTTCGAGTCCCGCCACGTCAGTGCGAGTGGACAGTTCTAAAAACCCGACGATCCCGCCGGCCATCTTCTGTGCGATCAGAACAGCCGCCGGTTCGGCAGCCGTGCCTGCGAAGAACAGCGCGATCTCTTTCGCATGGTCGTCGCCGTCACGCCAGAGTTCCAGTCGCATGGCTTCCCACCCTGGTGCATAGTTATGTCGCCATAACGACTCTGCATGTGGTGAAGCAACAACGTCCTAAGCCTGTGCGATGCGGGCGGCAAAACAAACGTAGTGGCCGCCGGGTTCCTGCAGCAGAATCTCTTTCATTCCGTAAAATGTCTCACGAATTGGCACGACCACGGGAAAGCCGGCCGTCCGGCGAACCACGTCATCGAAGTCTTCCACTTCGACAAACAGAGAAGACTTGGAAGTGAGGGAGTAGGCGGCGGCATCGCTCAGATCGGCTTGAGCGCTGCGATGCGTTTGCAGCATCACTTCCGCACCGTCGCGCTTGAGGATCACGAAGCCCAGACGGTCGCCATCCGGAACTTCCACGGTCTTGGTGAATCCGACGGCATCCACCCAGAACTTAAGGCAGGGTTCAATTGCATCTACAAAAAGGACGGCGGTAATCTTCATACGGCTAGGGTACGCCGATTCCGGTCAGGCTGGATTGGAAAAATCGGCCATCTCGGATTGCCACGCCGCGGGAGTGTGTCCTCCGCTGAACTGGCGGAACTCGTGAATGAAGTGGGCCTGATCGTAGAAGCCGGCATCGAGCGCCAGAGAAGCGAGATCGGTTGACGGCATTTTTTGAATGGCACGACGAAAGCGCAGAACCCGGTACAGATACTTCGGCGTAAGTCCAGTCTCGGCGAGAAACACCCGCCGCAGTTGGCGGGCGCTCAAGCCGGCCTGGCGGCTGAGCTCGTCGATTCGCGTGTTTGGGGAAGCGCAGCGGAGGATGCGCTGCACGGGTCCGGGATTTTTGACGAGGCGCAACCAATTTTCCACCGCAGCAATGCGATTCTCGGTGTGGCTCGCCGCGCCGATCTGTTCATTGAGCACTTTGGCGCCTTCTGCGGGCATGGTTTGATCGGTCAACTCCGGCCACGGGGCCCTTACGAAGAGCGCAGCCATGGCTGGCCGGAAGCGGACTCCGAATAGCTCACTGCCTTCCGCAAGCGCAAACTCGCGGGCCACAGTCATGCAGCCTACCATTTGCAGTTCCGGTCCGCCAGTAAACAGAAGGTCCGCACATCCGTCCGGCAGCACCGGGTAGGCAGGGTGGTGGCGTAAGGCTCGCAGGGACCAGTAGCATTCGATGTACGGCCGGAATGCCGGGGCTGGCGCGAACTCTCGATATGCGAGGGCGCTTGGCATCTGGTTCCACTCTACCCGAGGCAGCGGTAACTCCCCGATGTCACCTATTGCCATATACAATGGCATATGTCATGATAAATGGTATGACATTGAAGATCGATAAAGCTGGGCGAGTTGTCCTGCCAAAGCCGATACGTGACCGCCTGGGCTTCCACGAAGGCGCCCACATCGAGATCCAGGAAACGCCAGAGGGCGTGATGCTGAAACCGCCGGACCGCCGGCCCTCGATGATCAAGAAACAAGGCCTCTGGGTTCACACGGGCAAATTGCCGCCTGGATTCGACATCGTTCAGGCAATTCGGGATGATCGCGAAGACCGCATGCGCAAAGTGGCGGGTGTGTGAAGGCCTATTTCGATACCAATGTGTTGGTAGCCGCCTCGGTGCAAGACCACGTGCATCACGTGCAATCGTTCGATTTGTTGGAGGCAGTGAAACAGGGCGGGCTGAAGGGATGCATTAGCACTCATGGGTTGGCTGAGTTCTATTCCGTGATCACGCGCGCGCCTTTCCACCCGCGTGTTCATCCCACGGAGGCCGGCCGCTTTCTGGACGAAAATATCCTTCCCTATTTTGAACTGGTGGCTCTTTCGGCGCATGATTACAAGGCCGTTCTGCATTCCTGCACAAGTGCGGGCTTGATCGGTGGACTGTTCTTCGATGCCCTTCATCTCCATAGTGCGCGAAAGTCAAACTGCGACCGCATTTATACGTTGAACGTGAGGGACTTTCGGTCCTTGGCTCCGGCCGAGCTTAGCGAAATGATTACCGCGCCATGACACGCATTCGTTCTACTTTACGCGGAATAGCACCAACCCCACAGCCAGCGCCAGTAGGCTCACTCCAAAACCGGCCAGCGAATCGACGGCGTAGTGATAACGCCCGTAGACAACCGCGACGGCAACGGTGACCGCGTAAATCAACAGACCGCGCCCGAGCCATTTGCGCTCCGGCACGAACAGCATCAGCGCCCAGGCGCCGGAGAAGGCAGACGACACGTGCGCACTGGGAAACACGCTGGAATGGATGCCGTAATCATTCACCAGGAACAAATTCAATTGCCGGAATGGGCTGACATAGTGCGGCAGATCTCGGGCGCCGAACAACGATCGCGGCGGCACACTGGGGAAATAGGGAAATAGCGCATACGATAACAGCGTTCCCAATAAAAAGACGGTCAGCACGGGCGACATGCGGTCGCGCTTGTTTACTACATAGAGCGAAGCCACCACGAACGGGCCGATGGCATACACCAGCAGATAGCTGAACTCGAGAAGAGCCGGCAGCAACGGCCCCAGCGCCTCAACTGCGCTTTGAAAGCCCCAGCGATAGAAGAGGACGCGATCCCACTCGATCCATTGGAGCTCCAAATGGTAGTCGCGCTGCAGCGGTGTGAACCAATCCATCTCGCGATAGGCCGTCAGCACCAGCGCCAGCGGAAGCCAATCGCGCACGTAGGAGAAGCGGGAGGCGATGGCCAACAAAGCCGTGACAACCACTGCCAGGAGGACTGCCCGGCCGGGCTGTGGAGCGATGGCGGCGGTGTACCAGAAGAACGCCAGCAGAACCCACTCAAACGAGCGCGGCATCAGCGGTAGAGCAAATAGCGTTGGCGCAGTTTGAGGAACTCCCGAAGCTGCGGCTGGAAGCTGGCTTCGATCGCATCGACGCTCTCGCCGTGCTTCAGGCGCGCGGCCACGTCGCCATCGCCGAGCAGGCGCATAGTCTTGTCCATATCGAATTTACCGGGGTGAAATTTCATTGTGGCAGCCAAGAGCGCCAGTCCCATGCGCACGGAGTTGAACACGCGGCGATCTACCAGTTGGATGTCCAGGCCATCGCAATCCTGGTCTTTGTACGGCGCCGCCGTGGGACGAAAACGCCGCGCTAGAAATCGAACGCCAGGCAAGTTTTGAGCATTAAGCCAATCGGCGACTGCCTTGCCTTGAAACCAAGGAGCCCCGACAATCTCGTACGGCGTGTCTGTGCCCCTGCCAACTGAGATCGCTTCCAGCAGACAAGATCCGGGATAGAGAGTCGCCTCGGTCAAATTGCGGAGATTGGGCGAGGGGGCGATCCACTCCAGGCCGGTCTCGTCGAAGAACATGCTGCGCCGCCAGCCTTGCATGGCGATCACGTGCAGATCGACGCCCAGCTTCTTCTCGCCGTTGAAAAATTGCGCCACTTCACCAACCGTCATCCCATGCCGGATGGGCATTCGCATATAGCCGACCATGGAGAAATATTTGGGCTCGAGCAGTGGCCCTTCCACGGCGAGGCCGCCAATCGGGTTCGGCCGGTCCAGCACGTAAAAGCTGATGTGATTTTTGCCGGCTTCCTCCATCGTGTAACCCATCGTGGTGATGAACGTGTAGAAGCGCGCTCCCGCGTCCTGGATGTCGAAGACCAGCGCATCAAGCCCTTGCAGCATCTCAGGCGCCGGCCGGCGTGAATGTTCCTGATACAGGCTGTAAATGGGAAGCCCTGTGGCCGCGTCCTTGCCCGATGCGACACTTTCTCCATCGCGCGCGCCGGCCAAGCCATGCTCCGACGTGAAGATGGCCACCAGTTTTACTTTGCTGGAATTGGCCAGAACATCGATGGTGCGGCGTCCGTCGTAGGTCAAGCCGCTGTGATTGGTGATCAGCCCAACGCGCTTGCCAGCCAGCGGCGCAAAGTCCTGCTCGATCAAAACATCGATGCCGTTCTTGACGGCCGCGCTCAGGCAGAGCGGCAGCAGAAGAATCAGCCCAATGCCACTTACTTTTCCCACGACCGGACCGGGGGCGGTCATTGGTGGGGCGGACCCCCTGGTCCGCGTCCGACGCCCTCGTCGGCCTGGAGCCCCCGGCAGGAAATTGATTCGGTTGAAGAAGCGGCGGGTCCGGGGGGACCCGCGCAGACCAGGGGGTCCGCCCACAATTCCGGGCAGGATTTCGGCTTCAGCTTGTGCGGATGGCTATTGAACAACTTCGGTCCCCATGCGGATCAACTGTTCGGCGTGCTTGAGCGCTTCCGGCGTGACTTTATGTCCCGAAAGCATGCGCCCAATCTCGCGCATGCGCGCTTCGGGCGTAAGCTTCTCCACTTCGGCCACCGTGCGGCCTTTCACTTCGCGTTTTTCCACGTGATAGTGATGGTCGGCGAAACTGGCGATCTGTGCCAGATGCGTGACGCACAGAACCTGGCTGGCGGCGGAGAGTTTTTTCAGCCGGCGGCCTACCGCCTCTGCAACGCCGCCGCCGATGCCGGTGTCCACTTCATCAAACACCAAAGTGCGGGCGATGCCGGCGCTGGGCTGCCCGAGCGAGGTTTTCAACGCCAGAGCAATGCGCGACAACTCGCCACCCGAGGCCACGCGGTCCAGACTGCGAGCCTCTTCACCGCGATTGGAGGACAACAGAAACTCCACGCGGTCGGCGCCTTGCTCCGACCAGGCGGCGGGCTTGAGTTCAATCTTGAAAACCGAGTTCGCCATAGCCAGAGAGTCCAGTTCCTTTTCTACTTTCTTAGACAGCTTGGCGGCCGCCGAGGAGCGCTGAGCGGTCAACTCCGCCGAGCTTTTTGCGTACTGCGCCGACAATTCTTCCACCCGGCGCCGCAGGTCCGCCTTGCGCTCGCCGGCGTTTTCCACGGCGCTTAACTGCTCGCTCACTTTATGCAGGAACTGCAAGACATCGGCAATGGAAGCGCCGTACTTGCGTTTCAGCTTGTCGATGGTCTCCAGCCGCGTCTCAATGGCTTCCAGACGCGCCGGGTCGGCTTCCAGCTTGTCGACGTAGTGGCTTAGATCGTTGGAAATATCCTGAATGGTGGCTTCCGCGGGCTTCAGCGCTTGCAGCATCGGATCCACGCTCGAGTCGATGCGCGAGAGTTCCTCCAGCCGGCGCACCGTGACGCGGAGCTGCGAAACGATGCTCTGCGGCGAGTCATACAGCGCGGCATAGGCTGCGTTGGCGTTCTCCTGCAACTTGGCCACGTTGCGGAGCACGCGCTTTTCCTGGTCCAACTCCGCCTCCTCATTGGGCTGCAGCGCGGCGGCTTCGATTTCCTTCTTCTGGAAGCTCCATAGATCGGTCAAACGCAAGGTTTCCTGCTCGGACTTCTCCAGCGCTTCATGGGCCAACTCGGTCTCACGCCAGGCGCGATACAACTCTCCAACGCGCGCCAGCAAATCCTGGGCTCCGGCGTAGGCATCCAGCAGACTCAACTGGGCGTCGGTGGAAAACAATTGTTGCTGATCGTGTTGGCCATGGATATCGCCCAGATACGGAGCGATGTCGCGCAGCAAAGTCACCGTCGCCGGGCGGCTACCCACAAAGGCCCGCGATTTTCCGCCAGCCAGAACTTCGCGTTCGATGAGCAGTTCGCCGTCTTCGATTTCGACTCCGGCCTGCTCGAGCAGGGCATGCAGCGCCGGATCTTTGGGAATTTCAAAAATCCCAGAGATGCGCGCCTTGGCGGCCCCTGAGCGCACAGTGTCGGGCGAAGAGCGCCCGCCAAAAAGCAGCCCGAGCGCATCCACGACGATGGATTTGCCGCTTCCGGTCTCGCCGGTGAGCAGATTCAGCCCGCGATGGAACTGCACGCGGACCCGTTCCACCACTGCGTAGTTCTCGACCACCAGTTCAACCAGCACTCGCTTGAAATTATACGAAGTTTCCAAGCGTCTAAAGCATGCTTGGTTGCGTCCTCTATCATAATGAGTGAAAGGAGACGGGTTGGATTCATCGTATGTCGCTGTAATCTTCCTGCAACTGAAGACGTGGGAGTTGATCGAGGCTTCGGGGCTGTTGCCCAAGGCGATTATGGCGATTCTGGCGATTTTCTCGCTGGTTTCCTGGGCCGTCATCTTCTCGAAATGGAATACGTTTCGCAGCGCCAGAGGCGCCAACACCGCATTTTTGCGGGCGTTCCGGAAGGCGCCCGGCTTGCAGGCGGTGGCCGTTGCCAGTGAACAATTCCGTGCGTCGCCGCTGGTGGGAGTTTTCGATTTCGGGTACAACGAGGTGGAGCGACAGATCAAAGGCCGAGGTACGCTGACCAACAAAATGGCGCTGGAGCGCAGTCTGCAACTCGGTATCAGCGAAGAAATCACGCGCCTGGAGCGCAACATGGTTTTGCTGGCCACCACCGCTACCGTTTCGCCCTTCATTGGCTTGTTCGGGACGGTTTGGGGAATCATCGACGCGTTTCAAGGCTTGGGCACGGCGGGCAGCGCCAGCCTGCGGGCGGTGGCGCCAGGAATCTCGGAAGCGCTGATCACCACCGCCTTAGGATTGGCTGCCGCCATTCCAGCGGCGATTTTTTTCAACTGGTTCGGCAACACGATTAAGGAATTTGGCGGCAGGATGGAAGACTTCTCGTTGGAGTTTCTCAATCTGACGGAGCGGACGTTTGAGGATTAGCAGGTTCATTCAGCACAGGCTAAAGCCTGTGCCACCCAAAATCTGTGGGACATTGCGGGCTGGTGTTCGCAATCCTTCGCTCGCAGCCAAAGCAGCTTTGTCCCACAGATTTTTTCACCGCCGAGACAAGGGAGGCCCATGGCTTTTTCATCTTTAGGCAACAACAACGGGCGCGGGCGATTCCGCGGGACCACCACGCTGTCGGAAATTAACGTGGTGCCGCTGGTCGACGTCGTGTTGGTGCTGTTGGTCATCTTCATGCTCACGGCTCACGTGATGGAGTTCGGCCTGGAGGTGGACGTCCCCAAGGTCAAGCAGTCGGACACAACCACCAAGGACCTTCCCGTGGTCACCATCTCGCGCGACGGCAATTCGTACCTCAATGAGAAGCCGGTCAACATCAACCAGCTTGGCGCCGAAATTCGCAAGCGCTACGGAACCGCCAAGTCGGTCTATCTGCGCGCCGATAAGGGAGCGTCCTGGGATCCCATTGCGCAAGTGATCAGCGCTCTCGGGCAAGCCAAACTTGCGGTCAACGTCGTCACCCAACCCGAGGACAGCACTCCCAAACGCTGACGCATGCCCCAGCACGTCGACATTCTGGATGAACGCGAACCACTGGGCCGGCCTCTGCTCGGCTCCATCCTGTTTCACGCCGCCGTGGTGGGTTTGCTGTTTGTCACGGCGTACACAGACAACAGAAACAAAGTGAAATGGGGTTTCGACAACGCCGGTGGAGGGCCCTCGTCAGTGGCGGTCAATGTGGTCAACAGCATTCCCCTGCCGCAGCGCGCCGGCCACGTGAATCCCTTGGCCAACGACACCGAATCGCAGACTCCGCAGATTCAGAAGAATGAGCCGCAGGTCAAGGAGAAGGAGCCCGAGCCCGACGCCATTCCGCTGAGAAGCCGCAACAAGCACCGCGTTGCGCGCGAAGCCGCAGTTCAAAATCGCTTTCACCCGGAACCCATCACCCGGCCGAACCAGATCTACAGTCATGAGGCGCCGGCGATGGTCAGCCCGATGTTTGACAAGGCGGGCTCCGGTCAGATCGGCGTTGGTCCCAACGGACCGCTGGGTACGCTGTGCGGCGCGTATGCGTCCCAAATCCAGCAACTGGTGGCTTCCAAGTGGCGCACCGCGGATATCGATGGCCGGCTGCAAAGCGCCCCTCCGGTGATCTTCACGTTCAATCTGCACCGCGACGGCACGTTTGACGGCCTGCGGCAAAGAGAAAGCAGCGGCAATTACCAGATCGATGTGTCGGCCCAGCGCGCGCTAGCCGACATAACGCAGTTTCCGCCCATCACCTGTGGCAGCAACGGCGGCGTGATTGAGTTCTGGTTCCAATTAAAACGATGAAACACACTCTACTTGTATTCATATTGGGGACGATGGTCTGCCTGCTTGCGGCGCAAACCATCATTCAGATTACCGGCGGCGAAAAGCCGGCCATCGCTGTGCCTGATTTCCGGGGAACGGGCGCCGCCCAGCAGCAGATGGGCGTCTTCAATCAGACGCTCTACAACGAGCTGAACAATTCCGGCCAGCTCAAGATGCTTCCTAAGACCACCTACCCGCTGACCGTCCCGCAGCAGCCGTCCGATTTTCATGAACACCCCGCCGGCCAGAACAGCGGCCTCTGGTTAACCGATTGGTCCGGCTCACCGGTGAATGCCAAGTACCTCGCCTTCGGCTATTCGGCCGACCGCGGCAATCAACTGGTACTCTTCGGTTGGCTGTATGACGTAACTCAGCCCGCCGCCAGTTCGGCGCAATTGCTGGGCAAGATCTACTTTGGAACGCTGGACGCCGCAGGCGCGCGCAAAGTAGCGCAGGAATTTGCCGCCGATATTCTCAAGCTGTTCGGCGCGGTCAGTCTGGCCGGCACTAAGATCTACTTCGTGTCCGACCGCACCGGGTACAAGGAAATCTGGAGCATGGACTACGATGGCTCCAATCAATCGCAATTTACCCGCTATAACTCCATCACCTTGTTCCCGGCAGTTTCGGCGGACAACAGCAAGATCGCTTTCACCACTTACGCCACTGGCGTGCCGCAAATCTTCATTCACTCGCTGGCTACCGGCCGCAAGCTGACCTATTACAACCAGCAGGCGGGAGTGAACTCCGCGTCGGACTTCACACCCGATAGCAACAACCTACTGTTCTACTCGACCACCGCTACGCCCGGTTACTCGCAAATCTACGAGACGGACATCAGCGGCGGGCACCTGCGCCGCATCTCGCAAGCTTCGCGCGCCATTGAAGTGGAGGCTAAGGCAAATCCGAAGACCGGGGCCGATCTGGTTTTTGTCTCCGATCGCGGCGGGCTTCCGCAAATATATAGAATGAATATGGATGGCACGGATGTAACGAGGTTAACGAACGGGGAAGGCGAGGCGGTGAATCCCTGTTGGCATCCCGACGGACAGCACATTGCATTTGCCTGGACACGGGGTTATGCTCCAGGAAGCTACAACATTTTCATCATGGATGTTGCGACTCGCCAGTACAATCAATTGACGAGCGGTGAAGGACGCAACGAGAACCCGAGTTGGGCGCCGGATGGAGTGCATATCGTGTACTCGTCCAAGCGCGGCCGTTCGTCGCAGATTTGGACGATGCGTGCCGATGGGACCGACAAGCACCCGCTGACAACCGCGGGCAGTAACGAGAAACCGGTTTGGAGCAAGGCAAGTCAGTAGAGTTTGTTCGAAAAACGACAGGAGAGAAAATAGAAAATGAGCAAAGGCTACCACTCGCAGAAAACCTTCGCGCTGGTGCTGGCGTGCGGGTTGCTGGCGTTCGCGACCAGTTGCGGCAAGAAGAATATCGCTCGAGTTACGCCGTCCACCCCGACGGCAAGCAATGCCAACACGGGTGGCGGAGACCG
>Ga0075015_100000345_pt1 | contig 15772 bp, 16 predicted proteins | sample AleBraG_ABR_2013_FD_71476 | JGI IMG/M metagenome (GOLD analysis project Ga0075015, IMG submission 71476) | Freshwater sediment microbial communities in response to fracking from Pennsylvania, USA - Alex Branch Run_MetaG_ABR_2013 | ecosystem: Environmental > Aquatic > Freshwater > Creek >...
GGGTCTTTCCGGCGCCGCCCATGCTGATTCCCCCGATACTGATCACCGGCTTGCCGAGCAAACGGGCATGGGCAGTGCCGCGCCTTTGCCCGCGCCGCAGTCCGTACAGCCACAGCCGGGAGAGCAGCCACAACAGAGGCCGTGCTGGGCCGAACTGGCTCCAGACGGGAATCGCCTCGTCCTGGCATCGCAAGATCTCGCTGACGGTTCTTTGGGTGGCTCCCCGGCGCGCTTGTGCCAGCAAACTGGCCTGGTGTCCCAGACGCTCCCGCTGATCGCGGTCGCCTAGCAGACGGGCAATTGACTGGGCTAGTTCTTCGCGGCTGGCGATCGTCACTACGCCATTGCCGGCCCTGAAATCCGCGGCGATCTCGGCGAAGTTTTCCATGTGTGGACCAGTAACAATGGCGCGGCCGCAGGCAGCCGGCTCCAGAAGATTGTGGCCGCCGCGGCGGGCCAGTGAACCGCCCATGAACACGACATCCGCGAGAGGGAACAGCCCGGCCAATTCGCCAATCGTATCCAGCAGCAAGACACACGGAAGCTGAGCCTCGAGTTTTCCGGCCGTTCGGCGCCCAAAGGCGACGCCCCCCTGCCGCAGTTTAGAAGCGATCACGTCAAAGCGCTCCGGCTTGCGCGGGGCAAGAATTAGCAACAGACCCGGATGCCCGGTTCGCAGTTGCTCGAAAGCGGAAAGTACGGCGTCGTCCTCATCGATATCAGACCCATCCGCCGCGGGCATCGTGCTGGCGGCGATCACCACGCTGGATGGCTGGAGCGAAGTGAGCGCCTCGAGCGGCGCCGGATTTGCCGGTGGGCCGGCATCGTACTTCAAGTTGCCCAAGGTGTGCAGCCGCGCTTCGGGCGTGCCGATCTGAAGATATTTCCGCAGATCCGATTCGCTTTGCACAGCGATGAGATCCGGCAATGCCAGCACCGGTCGAAATAGAAATCGCCAGCGGCGATAGCGAGGGAAAGCCCGATTCGAAATCCGCGCATTGACGATGGCCAAACCGCATCCGTGCCGTTTCACCTCGCGATACAGCGCAGGCCAGATCTCGGTTTCGAGGACTACCAGGACCGAGGGATGTATCCGCCGCAGCACGCGCGCGATCGCAAACGGATAGTCGATGGGTGCATAGAAAATAGCATTCACCAGAGACGCCACTTTCTGGTCCGCTACTGTTCGCCCAGCCGGCGTAGTGACGGACAGGAACAGTGGAATATGCCGGTTGCCGTCCCGTATTTGCCCGATGAGACGAACGGCTGCCAGCACCTCTCCCACTGAAACCGCGTGCAACCAGATGCCGCCGGAGACCGTCGGAGTAAAGGATGCGGGCCGCCCCCCGAGGCGCTCGGCGAATGTGCCAAAATAACGCCGGTCTCGCAGGCCCCGGTAGAAAAAATACAATAATAGAAAGGGAAACGCCACCAACCGGCAGAGGAAATAGATGAAGAAAACGAGCTGGCTTTGGATTTCGCTCATGATGCTGGCGTCGGCCGCCGAACAAACCTTTCACGCTGGACCCGCGTCATCGTATACCGCAAAACAAACCAATGAGAACGTGACCGTGGCGGCCGTCGCTTACGACACCGAAGAGTTGGCTCATAGCGCATTCGGAAAGACTAATCCCAACCAGTATGGCGTGCTGCCGGTGTTGGTGGTCATCCAGAATGATACCGGGCAGGCGCTGCGGATGTCGAATCTCGAAGTGAATTATATCGGGCCGGACGACCGTCGGATCGATGCGACGCCGGCGTCCGACCTGCCGTACACTTTGGGCGGCCCCAAGCGGCCCAGTCCCGGCGGCGACAGCCCCTCGCCCCTCCCCATCAAGATCAAACACAAGAACCCGCTGAGCGCTTGGGAGTTTCAGGGGCGGGAGTTCGCGGCCAAGATGCTGCCGGCCAAGGAATCCGCCAACGGCTTCTTTTATTTTCAGACCAAGCCCCTTCAGGGCGCTCGGTTCTATTTGACCGGCATCGTGAAAGCGGCCGACGGGCAGGGGATCTTCTATTTCGAGATCCCGCTGGAGATCCATCGTTAGGGAAGAGGTTATGGGTACGCGGTCCGAGGAGGAGCACGCAATCCTGAGAACCGTTGTGGGCGCTGGACTCGTGGAATCCATTCGCCGGCATATCGTGCCGATCGGCGGCATTGAACTTGCGCTGGCACCGCGCGAAGGGATCCGGCGGCCTCCGAAGTTTTGAAGTAAGAAGATTGTCGTAGTCGCAAACGTCCTTTCTGAGGTCCGCCGGCTGAGTTATTGTCGCCCGGAGGGACACTGCTGTGGTAGTTGTCCGCGGGCAGTTTAGACCCGGCGCGCCAGGCGTTCCAAAGCCCGCCTGCCCTGGTCGCGATCGCCGGTGACCAAGTAGGCGAGCACTGCTCCTTGGAATGACTGGAGCAGTTCTGCGACCGCCGCTGGGTCGTTCCGGTAATTCAACAGCAGCTCGACCCACAGGCGCTGCTGCTCTTGATAGAAGGCTTTTGCCCGCGGCGACCCGCTCCAACCGCGCCGGGAGATATCCATGATGAGCAGCAGCACGCCTCGCGACTCGGGCCCCGTCGTTTGGTCCCACAACGCCTTCACGACCTTACGGAAGGAGACGCCGGCGGGAAATGCATCGACCGCGAACCTGGCCCGCAGCCTCTCTTCCAGCCGCACCATCGCCAGTTCCTCCAGCTTTTCCCGGCCGCCAAAGTAGTGGATCAACATCCGCTTGCTGATCCCAACTTTGTTAGCCAACTGGTCCAGACTGACATCCAGCGTGCCGGCTTCGATGAACGCGGCCAAGCAGCGATCCAGCAGTTGATTTTGTTCTTGCCTTTTCATGTACCAGGTGGTACATATCGATGTACCATGAAAACGAGCGACAGCATCATCCTTTTGATCTTCGGCTTGGCATTCTGGTTTGCCGGCACGATCTACTATCGATTCCGCGGGGCCATGATCCTGGAGACGACGAGTTCGCGCCTTTGGATTAACTTTGTAGCCGTACCCGTACTTTCCGCCATCGTATGCATCGCCGTCTTGCGAGCGCGCCATATCCCCGGTGCTGCGTGGGCATCGGCCGCGCTCCTGATCGCGCTACCTGGCCTATTCGGCGAAGCCGTGGTGCTGTCCGACTTCGCAAAATTCATGCCGAGGCTACAAGCGTCTTCGGGAGCTAAATACGGAGCCTTCCTCTTCGCTGCGTACGCGCTCTTCTTAGCCGCGGCAGAGGTAGTCACTTTGCGGGCGGCTTACACGCCCCAGCAGTAGTCTTCCAGGGCCTTTTCGATGGTCTCGTCGCGTTCGGTGATTCGCATCAGCTCCAGACGGATTGCGTCGACCAAGGCGCGCCAGCTTGCTTCGATCACGTTGTCGGAGACGCCCACCGTGGTCCAACTGCGGCGGTGATCCGACCACTCGACCAGGACGCGGACCTTGGCCGCGGTGCCTTTTTTGGAGTCCAGCACGCGCACCTTGTAGTCGGTCAAGCGGACTTGCGAAATGCCCGGGTACACGGACGAGAGGCACTGGCGCAGGCAGACATCCAACGCGTTCATGGGGCCGTGGCCGGTAGCGGCAGCGCTATGAACGTTATCTTGCACGCGTAGCGTCACGGTGGCGGTGGTGCCGCCGACCATGCGCGTGGTCACGTCGTAACTCACGATCTCAAATAGGTTCAAGCCCGGATGCAGTGCTTCGCGAACCAGCAATTCGAAGGTGCCTTCGGCGGCCTCGAGTTCGTAGCCTTGGTATTCCAGGTCTTTGATGCGCTCGAGCAAATTCCGGCGGCCTTCATCGTCGAGCACACCAGACAGACCCGCCTCGTTGAGTTTGTAACTCACGCTGCCGCGCCCGGACAAATCGCTCAACAGGACACGCTGGCGATTGCCGACGGCGGCGGGTGAAATATGTTCGTAAGTGGAGGAGTCCTTGAGCACCGCGCTGACGTGGACTCCACCCTTGTGGGCAAAGGCGCTGTCACCGACGAAAGCCTGATTGTTGGGAACCGGGAGATTGGCGAGTTCGGCGATGTAGCGGGCAACGGTGCTGAGATGCTTCAATTTTTCGCTGCCGATGGTGGTGTGGCCGAGTTTCAGTTCCAGGTTGGCGATGATGGAGGTGAGGTTGGCGTTGCCACAGCGCTCGCCATACCCATTCATGCAACCTTGCACGTGCGTGCAGCCGGCTTCCACGGCGGCGATGGAATTGGCCACGGCCACACCGCAATCGTCGTGGCAGTGGATGCCGAGGGTGCCGTCAAACCGCTTGCGAACTTCGGCGACGACCTCAACGATGCGATGCGTCAGGTTGCCGCCGTTGGTGTCGCACAAGCAAAGCACGCCGGCGCCGGCATTCTTGGCAGCCTCGATGGTGCGTAGCGCAAAGTCCGGATTGGCGTTGTAACCGTCAAAGAAATGTTCCGCGTCGTAGACCACTTCGCGTCCGTGTTCGCGGAGGTATTTCACCGTCTCGGAGATGATCTTGAGATTCTCTTCCTCGCTGATCTGGAGCGCGCGGTGGACATGCAAATCCCAGCTCTTGCCAAAGATGGCGATGACAGGCGTTTCGGCTTCGAGGAGAGCGCGCACGCTGGCGTCCTGGTCGACGCGATTTTTGGCAAAGTGGGTGGCGCCAAAGGCCGTGAGCTGGGCGTGATGGAACTTCAACCCTTTGGCGCGGGCGAAGAACTCCTTATCCTTGGGATTGGAGCCGGGCCAGCCGCCTTCCACGTAGTCGATGCCCAGCTCATCCAGCTTCTGAGCAATGCTCAGCTTGTCGTCCACCGAGAACGAGACGGCTTCCCCTTGGGTACCGTCGCGCAATGTAGTGTCAAAAGTTTGGATGCGCATACTATTTTTTTGCGGCGGCGGCTTCCGTTTCCTGCGGCACGCCGGCTTCCTTGCGTTTTTTGAGGAACGGCATCATTTCGCGAAGTTCCTTGCCCACGGACTCGACGGAAAGATTTGCGCCTTGGGCGCGCATCGCGTCAAACTTGTGCCTTCCCTTTTTGTTTTCCGCGATCCACTCGCGGGCGAACTGACCGGACTGGATCTCGGAGAGAATCCTGCGCATCTCGGCGCGCGTTTCGTCAGTGATGATGCGCGGACCGCGGGTATAATCGCCATACTCGGCGGTGTCCGAAATCGAATAGCGCATGTAGCCGAGGCCGCCCTCATAAATGAGGTCGACGATCAGCTTCAGTTCGTGTAAACACTCGAAGTAGGCAATCTCGGGTGCATACCCGGCGCCGGTCAGGGTCTCAAAACCGGCGCGAATCAGTTCGCTGACGCCGCCGCAGAGCACCGCTTGTTCGCCAAAGAGGTCGCTTTCGGTCTCTTCCTTGAAGGTGGTTTCGATCACGCCTGCCTTGAGGCAACCGAGCGCGAGCGCATACGCAAGCGCGGTTTCCAGGGCGTGGCCGGAGGCATCCTGATGGATGGCAACCAGCGCGGGGACGCCGACGCCTTCGGTGAACAGCTCGCGCACGCGATGGCCGGGGGCCTTGGGCGCGATCATGCTGACATCGATGTCGGCGGGTGGCTGAATCTGCCCAAAGTGAATGTTGAAACCGTGCGCGAACATGAGCGTCTTGCCCTTGGTCAGGTGCGGGGCGATTTCGTCGCGGTAGAGGTCGCCCTGGATGTGGTCGGGCACGAGGATCATGCTGATGTCGGCGGCTTTTACCGCCTCGCCCACGGTGAGTACTTTGAGACCGGCGGCTTGGGCTTTGGCAACGCTCTTGCTGCCGGGCGGGAGGCCAACGATGACGTTGACGCCGCTGTCGCGGAAGTTGAGCGCATGGGCGTGGCCCTGGCTGCCGTAGCCGATGATGGCGACTGTCTGGTTAGTAATGGAAGCGATGTTTCCGTCTTTTTCGTAGTAGCGTTTTGCCATGGAGTTTCCTTAGTTAGGGCAGGTTATTGCGGCTCATCCAGTTTGCCCGGGGGACACTGCTGTGATTTGTTGTGAGCGAAGGATCGTGGACTCGAGCCCGCAGTGTCCCCGTCCACGGGTTTGAGCGAAGGAGTGCGGACTTGAACCTCGGTGTCCCCATCCACGGGTGGAATGCGCTCTGGGGACACTGCTGCGATTGTTGTGAGCGAAGGATTGCGGACTTGAGCCCGCAGTGTCCCCATCCACGGGTTTGAGCGAGGGATGGCGGACTTGAGCCCGCAGTTTCCCCGTCCACGTCCGAGCCCGCAGTGTCCCCGTCCGCGTTGCTGTCCGGGTCATGCTAGGGCGACCTCGTTTTTGGAGACGGGCGGTGAGAGGCGGGGTTTCTTGGTGTCCAGGCCTACCGCTACCATGCCCGATCGGGTGACGTCGATCTCGCCGTAGCTGCGCATCACGTCGATTAATTCATCCAGCCTCTCGGAGTCGCCGGTCACTTCCAGCGCAAAGCCGTCGGTGGATGAATCCACTACGCGGGCGCCGAAGATCTCAGCTTCTTTGAGAACCGCGGAACGATTCTCCATTTGAGTGCGAACTCTCAGCAGCACCATTTCGCGCTTTACGGAAGGGGCTTCGGTCATGTCCGTCGCTTGCAGCACGTTGACCAGTTTGTTCATCTGCTTGATCACCTGCGTGCCGAGGTGGGGCTCTACGTTGACGGAGATGGTCATGCGCGACAGCGTGGGATCGAGGGTGCGGGCAACGGTGAGGCTCTCGATGTTGAAGCCGCGGGCGCTCAACACGCCGGTAATGCGCATCAGAGAACCGGGCCTGTTTTCGACCAATAAAGATATGATTTGCAGCATGGCAGTTTCTTCCCTTACACCAGCACGGGTTGCGGCGGTCCCAGCACCATCTCGTTGACGGCGGCACCGGCCGGCACCATGGGGTACACGTTCTCAAACGGCGTGACGCGGATGTTGAGCAGATACGGCCCGGGCTCGTCCACGGCTTCGCGGAGCGCCGGCACCAGGTCAGTGACCTTCTCAATGGTGCGGCCTTTGAAGCCATAGGCGCCGGCGAGCATGGCGGCATCCGGAAACGTATTGAGCTCCACCTGGGACAGCCGATTGTTATAAAACAGTTCCTGCCACTGGCGAACCATGCCCAGATAGCCGTTGTTGACCACGATGATCTTCACCGGCAAACCTTGGTTGGCGATGGTGGCGAGCTCCGGAATGGACATCTGGAAACCGCCATCGCCGACGATGGCGAACACCAGCTTGCCGGGACAAGCGAATTGAGCGCCGATCGCCGCAGGCAGGCCAAATCCCATGGAGCCCAGACCGCCGGAGTTGATCCAGAGGCGTGGCTCGTCAAAACGGATGAACTGGGCGGCCCACATCTGATGCTGACCCACGTCCGAGCAGACGATAGCTGCGCCGCCGGAGATTTTGTCGATCTCCTTCATCACGTGCTGCGGCTTGATCTCGGTAGTGGAGACTTCGGGAGTGAGGGGATGCAGTTCCCGCCATTCGCGAATCTGCGCGTTCCAGGCCGCGCGGGCCGGGGCGTTGGTTGCCTGGTGCTCCGGAGCGAGCTCGGCCAGATTCTTGATGAGCTTGGTTAGAACGCGCTTGACGTCGCCCACGATGGGGATGTCCGGGTTGCGGTTCTTGCCGATCTCGGCCGGATCGATATCGACATGAATCACCTTGGCATGCGGCGCGAACGCGGCCAGCCGGCCGGTAACGCGATCGTCAAAGCGGGTGCCGAGCGCGATCAAAAGATCGGTATGGGTCATGCCCATATTGGCGGCGTAACTGCCATGCATGCCGGGCATGCTGATGTAATTGGGGTGCGCAGCAGGCAGCGAGCCCAGGCCCATCAAGGTAGTGACGGCAGGCGCGTCGAGCATCTCCACCAGCTCCCGAAGTTCGCAGGAGGCAGAAGCGGCAACGATTCCGCCGCCTGCGTAAATCATGGGCCGCTGCGCTTCCCACATCATTTGCGCGGCGCGGCGAATCTGGCCGCCGTGACCCTCGGTGAACACTTTGTACCCCGGCAGGTGAATGGAAGAAACCGGCGTGTAATGCCATTGGGCCTGGAAAACATCCTTGGGAATATCCACCAGCACCGGCCCGGGACGGCCGCTGGAGGCAATATAGAAGGCCTCATGAATGGCTTGGGGTAATTCCTGAACCGACTTAACCAGAAAGTTGTGTTTGGTGCAGGACCGGGTGATGCCGAAGGTGTCAGCCTCTTGAAACGCATCGCTGCCGATCAGCTTGGTAGACACCTGCCCGGTGAGGGCAACGACTGGAATGGAGTCCATCAAGGAATCCACTAGCGCGGTAACCAGGTTGGTGGCGCCCGGGCCGGAAGTGGCGCAACAGACACCCACCTTGCCGGTGGAGCGCGCCCAGCCTTCCGCGGCAAAACATGCGTTCTGTTCATGCCGAACGAGTACATGCCGGATTGGATGGTCGTACATCGCATCATAAAGCGGAAGTGTGACGCCCCCGGGATAGCCGAAGATGCATTCGACATTTTCGCGCACCAGGCACTCGAGCAGAATCTGTGCGCCCGACATGAGTTTCGTTTCCGTAGCCGTAGTCACCTTGCCTCCTGAAATCAAGCCCACTAAATGCAGAAGGCCACCGGCGGGTTGTTTGCCCGCCGATGGCCCTCAGATTCTTTTTCCGAAGTCCTTCAGGCGGCGCCGGGTACGGCGACCTGAATAATAATCGGAAGCACGACTACGCCCAGTAGTGACAGACCCGGTAGGGCGTTTCTGTCAGCATACGTAGCTGCATGAGTCATGTAGATTTAGAGTACGCCAAAGCCTCCAGCAAATGCAAGGGGATAGTGACATTAAAAACACTTATGGTGAGGAGTCGGAGAGATTTCGCTATTTTGAGGGTGAGAGGCGGTTACGCAGCGGCCTCCTCATCCGAATAAGGGCGATCCTGCCAAGCTTTGAGGGCAGCATCGTAGCGGTCGTCGCTGGCCATGCGCGCTTCCAAGACGCCATTCGAAAAAACGAACCCGTCATTGGCTGGATTGTACGGAACTGGTTGTGGCTGTTGGGCTTGCAACTCGTCGTGGTGCTCTTTCAGGACAATGGCCCGCTGGAGATCGGACTCCTGCTGGCGCTTGCGCTCGGCTTGGGTCTCTTTGAGGAGCTTGAGGCTGCGCTCAAACTGGCGGGAGATGCGCTGCTCGTAGAGGGTGAGATTGGCCAGCGTTTTGACGTGCATTTCAAAGGACCGGGCGGAGGCACAGGCGGTGATGGCGCGATCGTCAGTGGATTTGATGTGGTCCTCCTCGCACTGGATGGTGTCGAGGGCGAGCAGGGATTGCTCGTTGGCGGCGATGCGGTTTAAGCGCCAAAGACAGTGGGCGATTTGTTGTACCAATTGGTGCTCGAGGGCGCCTTCGGGTTGGTAGTCGTTGAAGAAACCGCGGCAGAATTCGGCGAGCGATTTTTGGTCTGCGGGAGAAATGACGACGGTTTGACCGGTGAGTCCGTGGCGGAAGGCGTTGAGGCTGGAGCGCTGCTTGCCTTCCGGGGTGCGGGGACCGGTGGAATGCGATTTCATGTTAGGGGTCCTTTCCTGGTTGTGGTTTGTTCTTTGCACGCTTGCGCTGGGGGCGCTGGGGGGACAATCCTACATTTGTTGAAAAGCGAAGGATTGCCTACAGTGGCCCGGAATGTCCCCGGCGGTTTTGGCGGCGGCTTGCCCGGCGGCTTGCTCGCGTGCGGTACTCTCGATTGCAGTTTAGCCAGCGGGTGCAAGGGTTCTAGGGGTGCGGAAGAGGGGAATTGAGGGTAAGTTGCTGAGAATGCGCGGACGAATTTATTTGGTTGCGGCGTGACTCCGTGTTAGATACCGGTTGCGGCAATGATGAAATCGGCGGCTTCAAGTTCGCCCTTTCAACTATTTTGAACTCGCACGCGCGCTGGGGGTACAATCCTACAGTTGTTGAAAAGCGAAGGATTACGGACAGAGGCCCGGAATGTCCCCCGGCGGCTTTGCTTGGATGCCAATCCCGGTACACTAGCGGCGAGGAGAAGATGAAATCGGCGGTGTTGAAGTTCTACTTGCTGGCGCTGGCAATTGCGAGCGCGATGGTGGCTCTGACGTATGCCATGCACGCTACCACGGTGATTGCGGATTTGGTGCGGTGGCTGCAGGCACACAACCGGTACGCAAACATTATCAACATCGCGTGGTATGGGATCGCAGCCCGGCAGCCGATGATTTTGCGGGTGTTTTTCTTCGCCGGCGCGCCGACCATTGCGGCGCTGCTGGTAACGGCGCGGAGCGGGACCAGCGATCTGTTGTCGACACTGCGGCCGTGGCGCGGCGGAGTTTCTCAAGCCTCGGCTGGCCGAACCTACGCGGCGATATTCGCGGTCTATTTTGCGGTGCTGGGCGGATACTACTGGATCACAGCTTCGGCCGGAAAAAGCAACACGGTTTTGGGCGACTCGGTTGTGACCATTGTACTGTTTGCGTTGCTCGGCGCGTTTGTGGATGAAGGCGGCACTTTGGAAGAGCTGGGATGGCGCGGATTCGCGTTCCCCCGGCTGCAGCAGAGCATGGGGTCGCCGTTATGGGCGAGCGTATTCCTGGGAGTGATCTGGACCGCCTGGCACTTGCCTCGGGAAGTGCCCGCGCTGGTGGCGGGAGTGGATTGGAGCCAGTGGCTGTCGAATCAGGCGCAATTCGTTTTGTTGTGTGTTGCGCTCTCGATTGTGAGCGGGTACCTGGTGAACCGGACCGGCGGCAGCGTGATTCCGGCCATTCTGGTGCATGGAGGATCCAACGTCTGGAGCAAAGCCGTGGGGGCTGTGCCGAATGAGATGTTCCACACCGATGTGCGGACGGTGATTGTGGTAGCGATTGCTGTGCTGATCTTGGTGTTTACGAATTTCCGCAAGCCACTGCCGATCTACCAACCGTAGGCGGTGACAGCGGCGTTCACGATCTCCGACACAGCTTCAAACCGATCGCCATTGGTCATGACGACCACGCCATTGCCGCCCATGAGCGTGGCAAGAAGCATACAGCGGTAACCGGCATTTCCACCGGTATGCCCGAAGAACCTCTTTTCCGTGTCGTTGGGGCGCAGAGGTTCAAGGCCAAGTCCGAAACTTCCAGGAATGCTCGCGGTAGTCATCGACACTGCGAGATCTTTGGAGAGAATTGCATCCGGTAGACCGAGCCGGGCCCGCTGGATGGCCATGGCAAATTTGGCTAAATCGCTGGGCGTTGTCCAGAGTCCGGCGGCAGCCATTTCGGGATAAGTATGCCGCTCGCCGGCGATGACCTTGCCTTTTTCATGTCCTGAAGTGGCATACTCGACCAACGCCGCTGGAAGCGGCTGCTCATAGGTGCTGAAGCGCATCCCCACGCGATCGAGAACCATCGCTCTCATGATTTCGGGAAAGGAGATGTGCGTCACGTCCATGAGTAAGAGCTGCAGAATGGTGTAACCTCCCCCGGAGTACTCAAACTTGGTGCCGGGCGCGACCGTCACGCGGACCGGCTCGGAATTGGCCGGCCTTTGTCCGTCGAGTACCTGCGGCACGGTGGGCACTAGTTCTCCTTGGGCGTAGCCTTTGAAGCCGTGAACCGTGAGGCCGGCGGTGTGACTCATCAGAAAGCGCAGATTCACGGGTGTGGACTTGGTGAGTTCGTTGTCAGGCAATTTCCAACTGGTCAGGTATTCATTGACATTGCGGTCGAGGTTCAACCGTTTGTCCTGGACCAATCGCATGGCGGCGAGCGCGGCGACCGGCTTGCTGATGGAGGCGGCCTGAAACAACGTCATGGGATCGACGGGCCGTTGGTTGTCCATGCTGGCCACACCATAGCCGCGCGCCCATTCGAGCTGAAACTCGCGGAACACGGCGACGCTGACGCCGGGCACGCTGTATTTGCTCATCGCCGCCTTGACTGCGGCGGATACGGCATCGACCTGCGCGTAGGGAGTTTGCGCCAGAAGCGGAATGGCGGCCAGAACCAGGATGGCCGCTGGGAGGCAGGGGCGTTTGAGCATGAGATATAGAGTAGCTCTGTCTGGTGTGTATTATCCTGACTCTATCAACAATATGCTCAACTCTCACCTGCAACGAATACTGGCTGCCGGCGCATTTCTGTCGGCCGTCCTGGCAGCCCAACCGGCCCCCTGGCAGATTGATCCGAATCATTCGGCGGCTCAATTTTCCGTACGGCACATGATGATCTCCACGGTTCGCGGACAGTTTCAGAAGATGACCGGGACGGCGCAGTTCGATCCGGCCGAACCAGCCAAGAGCAGCATCGATGTCACGATTGATGCGGCCAGCGTGGACACGCGCCAGGAGATGCGCGACAAGGATCTGAGGAGCGCGAACTTCTTCGAGGTGGAAAAGTATCCGACGCTGACTTTCAAGTCCAAGCGCGTGGTGGCGGCCGGCCCGGGCAAGCTGAAGCTGATCGGCGATCTCACGATCCACGGCACCACCAAGGAAGTGACGTTCGACGTGGACGGTCCGACGGCTCCGATCAAAGACCAACGCGGAACGCAGCACGTAGGCGCATCGGCGACGACCAGCATCAACCGCAAGGATTTTGGTTTGGTTTGGAATCGCGCTTTGGAGACGGGCGGCGTGATGGTTGGGGACGATGTCAATTTGACGATCGACGTCGAAATGACCAAACCCGCACCCAAGTGATGTGCGCTATTTTCTGATTGACACCGACACCGCTTCCGACGACGCGGTGGCGCTGATCATGGCGTTGCGGGCGCCGGACGTAGAGGTGGTGGCGATCACCACTGTGGCAGGAAACGTGGGCGTGGATCAGGCTACGCGCAACGCGCTGTATACGGTGGAACTGTGCGGGTCGTCGGCGCGGGTGTACCAGGGGGCCGCGGAACCGCTGCAGCGTCCGTTGCAGGATGCCACTTGGTTTCATGGGCGCGATGGGCTGGGCGATAGAGGCTACGCGCCTGTCTCCGCGCGTCCCGCGGATGGCGATGCAGTTCAAGTAATCTTGGATTGCGCCGCCCAATATCCGGATCTGGAGCTGGTGACACTGGGTCCGCTGACCAATATCGCGCGGGCTCTTGAGCGGCGGCCTGCGCTGGCGCAACGATTGAAACGCTGCGTGGTGATGGGCGGCGCTCCTTGCTGCGTGGGCAACGTGACACCGGCGGCGGAATACAACATCTGGACGGATCCGGAAGCGGCGCGCATCGTGCTGCGCAGCGGCCTACCGGTGGATTTGATCGGCTGGCACCTGTGCCGCGGGCCAGCGGTGCTGAGCCCGGCGGACATCGCGCGCACGCTGGCTCTCAACACGGATTTGGCGCGCTTTGCGATTGACTGCAACGGACACGCGCGGCAGGCGTTCTTGGAGCAGACCGGCGAAGAGGGGATCTCTTTGCCCGATCCGGTGGCCATGGCGATTGCGCTCGATCGCACGATCGGAACTTCCTGGAGCCGGCATCATGTGGATGTCGAAGCCGACCGCGAACTGACGCGCGGCATGACCGTGGTCGACCAACTGAACGTCGCGGGGAACCAGCGGAACTGTGGCGTTTGGTCGCATTTCCAAGGCCGGAACCCAGCCACCGAAGTGTGCTGGACCATCGACGTGGCACGCTGGAAAGAAGCGCTATTCCGGGCACTGGCCAGCGCAGTGCTTTAGTGAGTCTTCTTCGCCGTGCCGATCGCGACGGTGTGGGCGATCAGTTTGCCGCCTTCCTTTTCGGCGTGAATGACCACGCGGTCGCCTACATGGATTTCGGTCTTCTGAATCGTCTGGTCCGCTTTGGTGTAAGTCGTTTTGGCGTCCAGCAGGATGTCCACGGTCTGGCCTGCCGTGGTGGTTACGGTAACGAAATCCGGCGAGACCTTGGCTACTGTGCCGGTCACGTGTTCCAGATTGCCATGGGCAAATGCGAGTGCCGCGGCGAGTAAAAATGCCGCGAGTCTAATGGTGGTGGTGCGGTGCTGCCGGTTCATGGATTGGTCCTCCGTTGAGAAATTCGGTTTCTTCCTGTTCTTCTTTGAGCTCATCCGGACTTTTCGGATTCATCTTCTCCATTGTCCGCTCTTCCTGCGGCGTCATGTGCGGCAGGTGGCGGATGAAACGGACCAGCTTCCAGGAGTCCTGTTCATCGCGGCCGGGACCGCCCCAACCGGGCATGCCGGTAAAGCGAACGCCGTTCTCGATGATGAAGAATAGTTCGCCATCGCTCAGGTGTTGTGTTTCCCCTAGACGCATGTCCGGAGCCGGCGGATACATGTGCCTGCCCATTTCGGTATTCCCGCTGCCGTTGTTGGCGTGACAGACGGCGCAATGGTCGGCCCAGTGGGCGCGGGCTTGGTCCAGCACTTCGGGAGTATCGGGAACAGGGTTATTGCGATCGGCCGGCATGGCTTGAGAGCGGAACCGATGGGCAAGAAAACTCTCCAGCTTGCTGGGCGGAACGCGTGCGCTGAACCCGGAAGCGGTTTGGATGAAAGCGGCGACGCCGATTGCCAGAAGGACAATCAAGAAGACGCAGCCCGCGAAGAACCAGGCGAATCTGGACACTTAGGTTGAGCTTACAGGATCTTCTTGATGCCGCGGCCGATTCCCTTGGCGATCTTGCCGGCGCCTTTCACCGTTCCCACTCCCACGTCTTTGCCGGCCGATACCGCGCCTTTGCCCACGGAAGCGCCGGCGTTGAGGGGATGCAGCGTGGCGAGCTGAACGACGCCAGCGGCGGTGCCTTTCGCCACGTGGCCAGCCCCTTTGGCGACGCCTTTGCCAATGTCCGCCGAGCCACTGCCGATTTGCGCCCAGGCGGAGCAGGTAAAAAGCAGCGTAAATAAATGCAATCTCTTCACTGCTGCTTGTAGGATGCAGATTGTTTGGAACAGGTTTCAAGTTGACTTTGGACGCCAGCAGGTATAGCCTCATGCGAAGGAGAACTGATATGACCCCCAGCCGTCGAGGCTTCTTACAAACATCCGCGCTGGCCGCAGCCGCTGTGACCGCCGCGGTAAAGGCATCCGCGCAGAATACGGCTGCACGCCCGGTGGGCGGCCTCTCGGGAAGCAGTGCGGGGCAGCTTTTCTGGACCACGGAAACTACGGCCGGAAAAGTCCAAGGAATTGCCAATACCGGCATCAAAGAATTTAAGGGCATTCCTTACGGCGCTCCGACCGGAGGCAAGAACCGCTTTATGCCTCCGCGGAAACCAGCCGCCTGGACCGGCGTGCGCGAGTGTTTCGGCTACGGCCAAATCAGCCCCCAAACCTTGGCCGATTTGCGCAGCGACTACGGCATGATGATCCAGTGGGACCGGCACAACGTGGGCGGTATGGGCGAGGATGTTCTCACGCTGAATATCTGGACACCGGGCGTGAACGACGGGCTGAAGCGCGCGGTGATGGTCTCCTTTCATGGCGGCGGTTTCGCGACGGGGTCTGGTAACGGTCCGGGTTATGATGGCGCGCAATTGGCTCGCTTCGGCGACGTGGTGGTGGTGACGGTGAACCACCGGCTGGCCAGTTTCGGCTATTTGAATTTGGTGGACGCGGGCGCGCCGGCTGAGTTCTCCAGCGCGGGCAGCGCGGGGGCGATGGATATGGTTGCGTCGCTCGAGTGGGTGCGCGACAACATCGCCAATTTCGGCGGCGATCCCAGCAAGGTGATGATCTTTGGGCAGTCCGGCGGAGGCGCCAAGACCTCAACGGTGCTGGCGATGCCGTCGGCGAAAGGGTTATTCCAGAGCGCCGGCGTGCAGAGCGGATCGGCACTGCGGCTGATGACGCGGGAGCAAGGCGCGAAGTCCGCGGAGCTGTTGCTGGGCAAACTAGGAATTTCCAAGAGCAATAT
>Ga0075015_100000349_pt1 | contig 15734 bp, 14 predicted proteins | sample AleBraG_ABR_2013_FD_71476 | JGI IMG/M metagenome (GOLD analysis project Ga0075015, IMG submission 71476) | Freshwater sediment microbial communities in response to fracking from Pennsylvania, USA - Alex Branch Run_MetaG_ABR_2013 | ecosystem: Environmental > Aquatic > Freshwater > Creek >...
TGCACGCGATCGCCAACGCGCAGAAGGCCGGCGGCATCGCCGCGATCATCGACGCCGAGCACGCGCTCGACCCCGAGTACGCCAAGGCCCTCGGCGTCGACATCGACGCGCTGCTGGTCAGCCAGCCCGACAACGGCGAGCAGGCGCTCGAGATCGCCGACATGCTCATCCGCTCCGGCGCGATCGCCATCATCGTCATCGACTCGGTCGCGGCGCTCGTGCCGCGGGCGGAGATCGAGGGCGAGATGGGCGACAGCCACGTCGGCCTGCAGGCGCGTCTCATGAGCCAGGCGCTGCGCAAGCTCGCCGGCGCGCTGAGCAACTCCAACACCACCGCGATCTTCATCAACCAGCTGCGCGAGAAGATCGGCGTGATGTTCGGCAGCCCCGAGACCACCACCGGCGGCAAGGCGCTCAAGTTCTACGCCTCGGTCCGCCTCGACGTGCGTCGCATCGAGACGCTCAAGGACGGCACCGACGCGGTCGGCAACCGCACCCGCGTCAAGGTCGTGAAGAACAAGATGGCCCCGCCGTTCAAGCAGGCCGAGTTCGACATGATCTACGGCGAGGGGATCTCCCGCGAGGGCGGTCTCATCGACATGGGCGTCGAGCAGGGCTTCGTGCGCAAGTCCGGCGCCTGGTACACCTACGAGGGCGACCAGCTCGGCCAGGGCAAGGAGAACGCCCGTCAGTTCCTCAAGGACAACCCGGACCTCACCGACGAGCTCGAGCGCAAGATCAAGAGCAAGCTCGGCATTGGCGGCTACGGCCCGGAGCTGACCGAGGACATCGTCATCCCGGACACCGTCCCGATCGACCTGTGAGCAGCGGTCCTCCTCCCTCGGTCGACGGCCCCACCCCGGGGTCGTCGGCCGACGACGTCGCGGACCCCGTGAGCTACGACGTCGCGCGCGAGATCTGCCTCACCCAGCTCGCATCGTCGCCGAAGTCGCGGGCGCAGCTCGAGACCGTCCTCAAGCGACGCGGCACCGATCCCGCGGTCGCGGCCGCGGTGCTCGACCGGCTCGAGGACGTCCGCCTGGTCGACGACACGGCCTACGCGGAGTCCTACGTCACCTCGCGTCGGGCGTCGACCATGTCGCGGCGTGCCCTGGGCCATGAGCTGCGCAGCAAGGGAGTGGCGGGCTCAGTGGTGCAGGAGGCGCTCGACACCCTCGACCCCGAGGCCGAGATCGGCACGGCGCGTGCCCTCGTGGCGCGCAAGCTGCCCTCGACCCGGTCGCTGCCGATGGAGGCCCGGGTCCGGCGTCTGGTCGGGGTGCTGGCCCGCAAGGGGTACTCGGGCGGGCTCGCGCTGACCGTCGTCCGTGAGGCGCTGGCCGCCGAGGCCGAGCTCGACGCACTCGAGCGCGCGATGCTCGACGATCTCGACGTCGACCTCAGCGACGCCGCGCGCCTAGGGGAGTGACGGCTGGTTCGGATCGCTCACCAGGCCGGGGCTGACCCGGCAGAACTCGGCCATCGCCTGAGCGGGAAGGGCGTCGAGCTTGCTGTGCACGGTCTCGGCGAGACGGCCCATCAGCCGGGTCAGGTCCTCGACGTCCTCGCGCGGCCAGTCCGAGAGCATCAGGCGGGTGAAGAAGCGGGTCATCGTCGTGGCGTCCGCGACCACGGCGCGGCCGAGGTCGGTGAGCGCGATGGTGGTGCGACGTCGATCGACCGTGTCGGAGCCGCGGGTGACGAGCCCGTCGTCGGCCATCTCGCCGAGCAGCCGGCTCACCGTGGAGTGCTCGAGGTCGAGCATCCCGGCCACGTCCTTCACGGTCACCACCGCGTGGGCCGACTCGAGCTCGGCGACGGCGTCGCACGCGAAGATCTTGGCGACGTCGAGCTGGCGGCCGAGCGCCGGCACCGGAACGAGGCCCTGGGGCGGGCGGATCATCGACTTGCGCAGCCGGCGCAGGGCGCGGTCGAGGGTGTCGACCAGGGTGTCGGGGAGGTGGGACCCGGGGGCGTCGGGCGCGATCGTGGGCATCGACGGCAGCCGGCTCATCGCGAGGGACGCCGCTTCCTCCGGCGAGTGCTTCGGGGCGCTGGCCATGGCGTTCACCTCCTGGTCACTCCGCGGGTGGATACTGATTTGCGTGTCCTGGACACATAACTTACCGTACGGAGTGCATGTGTAGCACACATGTCTGTGTGCTGGCCGTCACGGTCGCGAGGACCGGTCGGCTACGACGAGTGAGGAATCGACGTCATGGGTGGACTGTCTCGTTGGGCCGTGCGCAAGCCGTGGTGGGCCATCGGCGCCTTCCTGCTGATGGCCGTGGTCATCGGCTGGATGGGCACCGCGCTCAAGGGGACGCTCAACGACTCCTTCTCGCTGCCCGACACCGAGTCGCTCAAGGCCCAGGAGCTGCTCGGCCAGATGAAGGGCGGCTCAGCGGCGGCCGCCACGACGGCGACCGCCACGATCATCTGGTCGCCGAGCACGGCGGGAGCGTCCGCCGTCGACGCGACCGCGGCCGCCACGATCTCGCCGCTGCTCACCGGGATCTCGAAGCTGCCCGGCGTCGGGTGCGTCACCGACCCGTTCAGCGCGACCGGTGCCGCGCTGGGCTCGGCGTGCCCCGCCCCGCAGGCCACCCCGGACCTGAGCAAGGTCCCGCCGGCGCAGCTCGATGCGTTCAAGGCGGCGCTGCTGGCCACCCAGAAGGCCCTCTCGCCGATCAGCCCCGACGGTCACGTCGCCAAGTCCGTGGTCACGTTCACCGGTGACAGCTCCAACGTCCCGACCGACTCGGCCAAGGCGATCATCACCGCGGTGAAGAAGGCCAACGCCACCAACGGCCTGCAGGTGGGGGCCAGCGGTCAGGTGCTCGCGTTCGCCGGCCAGGAGCCGCCGAGCTCCGAGGGCATCGGCATCGTCGTCGCGCTCGTCATCCTGCTCATCGCATTCGGCTCGCTGCTCACCGCAGGCCTGCCGCTGATCACCGCCGGGTTCGGCGTCTCGCTCGGCGGCCTGCTCCTGCTCTACGTCGCGCGGTTCATGGACGTCGCCACCTTCGCCCCGACCCTGGCCTCGATGATCGGTCTCGGCGTCGGCATCGACTACTCGCTGTTCGTCATCAACCGCTTCCGCCAGGCCGTGCACGCCGGTCACGACGCGAAGGGCGCGGCGCTCGAGGCCGTCAACACCTCGGGTCGCGCGGTGGTGTTCGCGGCGTCGACCGTGATCATCGCGCTGCTCGGCCTGTTCGTGATGCGCATCAGCTTCTTCAACGGGCTGGCGCTCGCCGCCTCCGGCACGGTGCTGCTCGTGATGCTCTCCGCCGTGTGGCTGCTCCCCGCGATGCTCTCGCTGCTCGGCGACCGCGCCGTGACCCCGGTGTCGCGCTTCGCGGCGCGCGCGGTGGACAACGGCCGCTACGGCCGCGGCGTGCAGATCGGCGCGATCGTCGTCGGCGTCGCCGTGCTGGCCGGCAGCGCCGTCGTGTCCGCCGCGGCGGCCAAGCCGCTGCTGGCGGTCCTCGGCATCGTGCTGCTCGTCGTCGGGATCGGCCCGTGGTTCTACCAGATCACCCGCGACGGTCGCGCCGAGGGCTACCACCCCGAGGGCAAGGGCTGGGCGCGCTACGCGCGCACGTTGCAGAAGCGGCCGATCATCCCGGCGATCCTGTCGCTGGGTGTGGTGGTCCTCCTCGCCGTCCCGGCGCTCTCGCTGCGCCTGGGCTTCCCCGACGACTCCGGCACGCCGCCGGGCAGCATCTCGAAGATCGCCTACGACCTCACCGCCGAGGGCTTCGGCCCGGGCGCCAACGGCCCGTTCGTCGTCGCGGTACAGCTGCCGAAGCCCGGCGACGTCGAGGGCCTCGGTGCCATCATCACGGCGCTGTCGAAGACCGAGGGGGTCGCGAAGACCGTCCCGGACGTCGCGATGCTGCCGCTGGTCGGTGCCTCGCTCAAGGACGCCACGATCACCGCGATCCAGGTCAACCCGACCACCGGTCCGCAGGACGTCAAGACCGACGAGCTGCTCAACCGGCTCCGTGAGGACACCCTGCCGCCGGTCACGCAGGCGACCAGCTCGGCCGCCTACGTCGGCGGCACCACCGCCATCACCGCGGACTTCAGCAGCGTCATGGTCAAGGCGATGCCGCTGTTCCTCTCGGTCGTCGTCGGCCTCGGCTTCCTCATGCTGCTGGTGCTGTTCCGCTCGGCCGTGGTCTCGCTGACCGCCGTCGTCACCAGCCTGCTGTCCTTCGCGGCCTCGACGGGCATCACCGTCGCGGTGTTCCAGTGGGGCTGGCTCAACGGCATCCTGGGAGTCACGGGGACCGGGCCGATCTTCCCGTTCCTGCCCGTCATGGTGTTCGCGATCCTGTTCGGCCTGTCGATGGACTACCAGGTCTTCCTGGTGAGCCGCATGCAGGAGGAGTGGTCGCGCACGCAGGACAACGCCGTGTCGGTGCGCCGGGGCCTGGCCGGCTCCGGTCGTGTCGTGCTCATGGCGGCGCTGATCATGGCGAGCGTGTTCGCCGCGTTCATCCCGACGCCGAACAACACCATCAAGCTCTTCGGCATCGCGCTCGCCTCGGCGGTGCTCGTCGACGCGTTCCTCATCCGACTGGTGTTCGTGCCGTCCCTGATGTCGATCCTGGGCTCGGCCAACTGGTGGCTGCCGAAGTGGCTCGCCACGCACCTGCCGCACTTCGAGGTCGAGGGCGGCGCCGACGAGATCGTCGACGACGAGACCGACGCGCTCGAGCCCGATTCCGAGTTCGTCCGCACGTAGCCCTGCACTGGCAGGGCCGGGGAGGCCCGGGACCTCAGCCGCTGTGCTGTCGTCCCGGGCCTCCGGCCGTTAACCTGGCGTCGCCGGGTGGTTCACCCGGCCCCGACGCACGACATCGCAGATTCCGGCCCTGCTGGCCCTTGTCGAGCACCGCACGCGCTCCGGCGCGCGACGGTGCTGTGATGGCGTCCGTCGTGGTACGACGAGGAGCGAGGCGCCGACGTGGATCCGCTGACCGTGGTCGCGCTGGTGGTCGCCGTCGCGCTGGGCGGCGCGCTGGTGGTGACGTCGGGCCGGGCGCGGCGTCGATCCGCCGACGCCGACCGTGACCGCTCGAAGGACGTCGCCGCCGCCGTCGAGGCCGAGCTCGCGCGCCGGGCGTCGGACTCCCAACGCGACGCCGACCGGCAGCGCGACGCGGCTCAGGCGGACGCGGACCGGGTGCGGGCCGCCGCCGCGGCCGACGCGGACCGGGTGCGCGCGACCGCCCAGCAGGACGCCGACCGCAGCAGGGCGCTCGTCGACGCGACGCTCGTCGCGGCGGACCTGACCCGCGCGGAGGCGGGCGAGGACGTGCGGCGCGCGGAGGAGCGGCGCACCCAGGTCGAGGCCGACGTGGCGGCCGCGCGGGCCGAGATCGCCGCCGCACGCGACGAGGTGGCGCGCATCCGCGACGAGGCGCAGCGCCGCGAGGACCGCATCGCCGAGCGCGAGGCGCGGCTCGACTCGGGGGAGGCGGCGGTCGCGGAGCGTCGCGCCGCCCAGCAGCAGCACGACGCCGACCTCGCCGAACGGGCTGCGGCCCTCGCCGTCGCCGAGGCCGCGCTGGCGGGCGAGCGGGCTGCTGCGCTCGAGCACGTGGCCGGCCTCACCGCGGAGGCGGCCAAGGCCGAGGTCGTCGCGGCCATCGAGCACCAGGCCAAGCGCGAGGCGGCGCTGACCGTCCGCGAGATCGAGCGTGAGGCGAAGGAGGAGGGCGAGGACCGTGCCCGGCGCATCGTCACCCTCGCCGCGCAGCGCATCGCCTCGGAGCAGACCGCGGAGTCGACCGTGTCGGTGCTGCACCTGCCCGACGACTCGATGAAGGGCCGGATCATCGGCCGCGAGGGCCGCAACATCCGCACGTTCGAGGCCGTCACCGGCGTCAACTTGCTCATCGACGACACCCCCGAGGCGGTGCTGCTCTCCAGCTTCGACCCGGTGCGTCGTGAGGTCGCCCGGATCACCCTCGAGGCGCTCGTGGCCGACGGCCGCATCCAGCCGAGTCGCATCGAGGAGGAGTACGAACGCAGCCGCCTCGAGGTCGAGGCGCGGATCGTGCGCGCCGGCGAGGACGCCCTGGTCGACCTCGCCATCGGCGACATGCACCCGGACCTCATCGTGCTGCTCGGGCGCCTGCGCTACCGCACGTCGTACGGGCAGAACGTGCTCGGCCACCTCGTCGAGTGCGCGCACCTCGCGGGCATCATGGCCGCCGAGCTGCGGCTCCCCATCGAGCACGCGAAGCGCTGCGCCCTGCTGCACGACGTCGGCAAGGCGCTGACCCACGAGGTGCAGGGCTCGCACGCGCTCATCGGTGGCGAGGTGGCGCGCCGCTACGGCGAGCACGAGGACGTCGTGCACGCGATCGAGGCGCACCACAACGAGATCGAGGTCCGCACGCTCGAGGCGGTGCTGACCCAGACCGCCGACTCGATGAGCGGCGGCCGTCCGGGTGCGCGTCGTGAGTCGCTGGAGCACTACGTCGAGCGCCTCGAGCGCCTCGAGCAGATCGCGTCGGCGCACGACGGCGTCGACAAGGTCTTCGCGATGCAGGCCGGTCGCGAGGTGCGCATCGTGGTGCTGCCCGACCAGGTCGACGACATCGGCATGCAGGTGCTCGCGCGCGACATCGCCGCCGAGATCGAGCACGAGCTCACCTACCCCGGCCAGATCCGCGTGACGGTCGTCCGGGAGTCCCGAGCGACCGGCCTCGCCCGGTAGACGACGAGGGTGAACCGTCGAACGGCCTGGTGGACCGCGGGTGTCGCGGCGGCCGTGGTCGTCGTCCTCGCGGTGCTGGTCGAGCTGGCCTGGCCGCCGCTGCTGCGGTTCGACGAGTCGGTCGACACCGCGATCCACGGCTGGGCTCTTCGGACACCGTGGGCGGTGCGGGTCGCCCTGCTCCTGCAGACCGCAGGGCTGCTCGTGGTGTCGGCATGGGTCGTGCTGGCCACAGCGGTCGTCCTTCTCGTGGCGCGCCGCTGGAGCTGGGCGCTGACCGTGGTCGTGGTGGCCGTGCTGGCGCCGTGGATCACCTCGCTGATCAAGCCGGTCGTGGGTCGGGCGCGACCGGTGTGGGAGCAGGCGCTCGGCTCGGAGGCGAGCCTGTCCTACCCGTCCGGTCACGCCACCGCCGGGATCGCGGTCTACGCCATGTGCGGGCTGGCCCTCGCGGGCCTGGTCCGCACCCGCACCGCGGCCGTCACCGTGGCGGTGGTGTTCGGCGCGTTCGGCGTCGCGACGGGGATCTCGCGGCTCGTGCTCGGCGTGCACTGGCCGAGCGACGTGGTCGGCGGGTTCGGCGTCGCGACCGCGGTGGCTGCCGCGGTGGTGGCGCTGCTGGTGCCGCCCTCCGGGTCGGCCCGGCACGACTGAGATCGGGGTGCGGGCGGCCGCCGGTCGTGGTCCCCTGGGACTCGTCCCGAGGAGGGTGTGATGGCGGTCTTCACCGAAGCCGAGCTCGAGTACCTCAGCGCACAGCCGCTGGCCCGCATCGCGACGGCGTCGGCCGCCGGGGTCCCCGACGTCGCTGCCGTGGGGTTCGGCGTGCACGGCGACACCGTGGTGACGGGCGGCTTCGACATCACCAAGACCGTGCGCTACCGCAACCTGCTCGCCAACCCCGTCGCGACGATCGTGGTCGACGACCTCGCCACGCTCGACCCGTGGGCGCCGCGCGGGGTCAAGGTGCGGGGGGCCGCCTCGCTCGAGGAGGTGGGCGGCGGGCTGCGGATCCGGATCGTGCCCGAGGTGATCTGGAGCTGGCACCTCAACCCGGACGCCGAGAAGCGGTTCATGTCGGTCGAGAAGCGCGTCGTCGACCTCGGCTGACGTCGCTCGCCGGCACGACCCGACGGCGACCGGGCGGCTCGGCGGGGGACGTCAGGTGATTCGGCTCTGGCTCGGGCCGCGACGTACCCTGGGCGCACCATGACGACGCGTACGTACGAGGTGCGCACCTACGGGTGCCAGATGAACGTCCACGACTCCGAGCGCCTCACCGGCCTGCTCGAGGCGGCCGGCTACGCCCGCCCGGACGACGGCGAGCAGGCCGACGTCGTGGTGTTCAACACCTGCGCGGTGCGGGAGAACGCCGACAACCGCCTCTACGGCAACCTCGGGCACCTCAAGTCGGTCAAGGACGTCACGCCGGGCATGCAGATCGCGGTGGGCGGCTGCCTGGCGCAGAAGGACCGCGGCGAGGTCGTGCGCCGCGCCCCGTGGGTCGACGTCGTCTTCGGCACGCACAACATCGGGTCGCTGCCGGTGCTGCTCGAGCGGGCCCGGGTCAACGCCGAGGCGCAGGTGGAGATCGAGGAGTCGCTCGAGGTCTTCCCCTCCACGCTGCCGAGCCGGCGCGAGTCGGCGTATGCCGCCTGGGTCGCGATCAGCGTCGGCTGCAACAACACCTGCACGTTCTGCATCGTGCCGAGCCTGCGCGGCAGGGAGAAGGACCGTCGCCCCGGCGACGTGCTCGCCGAGATCGAGGCGCTCGTCGCCGAGGGCGTGCTCGAGGTGACGCTGCTCGGCCAGAACGTGAACGCCTACGGCGTGGAGTTCGGCGACCGTGCGGCGTTCGCGACGCTGCTCCGCGCGTGCGGTCCGATCGACGGGCTCGAGCGCGTGCGGTTCACCAGCCCGCACCCCGCGGACTTCACCGACGACGTCATCGCCGCGATGGCCGAGACGCCGAACGTCATGCCGCAGCTGCACATGCCGCTGCAGAGCGGCAGCGACAAGGTGCTCCAGCAGATGCGGCGCTCCTACCGCAGCGAGCGCTACCTCGGCATCATCGACCGCGTCCGCGCCGCGATGCCCGAGGCCGCCATCACCACCGACATCATCGTCGGGTTCCCCGGCGAGACCGACGACGACTTCGAGGCGACCCTCGACGTCGTACGGCGTGCCCGGTTCGCGTCGGCGTTCACGTTCCAGTACTCGCCGCGTCCGGGCACGCCGGCGGCGACGTACCCGGACCAGGTGGCGCCGGAGGTCGTGCGTGAGCGCTACCAGCGGCTGCAGGTGCTGTCCGACGAGATCGCCTGGGCCGAGAACACGGCGCTCGTCGGGCGTCGCGTGGAGTTGCTCGTCGCGGAGGGCGAGGGCCGCAAGGACGGCGCGACGCTGCGCCTGTCCGGTCGCGCCCCGGACAACCGCCTCGTGCACTTCACGCCCGGCGAGGCCTCGCCGCGCCCGGGTGACGTCGTCGTCGCCGAGGTCACCGCGGCCGCGCCGCACCACCTCGTGTCGGACCTCGCGGTCGACGGCGTGCGCCGGACCCGCGCGGGCGACGCCTGGGAGGCGCGCCAGGCGTCAGGCTCGGAGTCCGCGTCGGTCGACCTGCCGGCGCCCGTGCTGCTCGGCCTGCCGACGCTGCGGGCGTAGGTCCCCGGACCCGTTCGGTCCTGGTGCCGCGCGCTGCCGGCAGTCGAGGTCGCTGCGGGGCTACCGTCGATGCGGGCACGCGTCGTGCGGCGCGGGAGAGGAGCCTGCGATGCGTCGCCTCGGCTGCCTGTCGGCGCTGTTCTCCCTGGTGCTCTACGCCGCGGTGATCGCCGTGCTCGCCTGGTTCGGTGTCCAGGCCTACCAGCACGCCCTGGACTACAAGGCGATGGCCGAGCGCAACGACGCGGTCGCGAGCGCCTGGGCCGACCCGGCGGCCCTGGCCAAGGCGGCGACGGGCGACGGCGGGGTGATGCCGCCCGGACTGTCCGCGCAGCCGTTCCAGCAGGTGGGCGCGCGGGCGACCACGCGCTACGCCGGGACGTCCGCGAGCACGTCGCTCACGCTGTCCACGACCCGCATGGCGTGCGAGCCGGCGTCGTACACGGTGAACGTGGTCGAGACCCCGGTGCTCGTCCAGGTGCTGGTCCACGTGGACAAGCCGTGGCTGCCGCCGGTCGGGCAGTGGTGGCAGGACTTCCGGGCGCCGACCGCCTGCGTCAACGCCGCGAAGCCCACCACGCTGACGGCCTCGCTCGCCTCCGAGCTCGGCCGCCGCGTCGTCGTCGACTCGGTGACCGGCGCGTCGGTCAAGGGTCCGTGATCCGCTCCGCGTCGAGGTGACAGCTCCGTCGGGGATGCGTCGCGGTGTCGCACGCATAGGGTCGGAGGCGTGATCACCGGAGCGGCCTTCGTCCCGAGCACGCCGTTGCTCGTCCCTGCCGTCGCGTCCGGGGCGGCGTCCGAGCTCGATGCGGTGCGCGACGCCGCGATCGACGCCGTGCGCCGGGTGCTGTCGCTCGGCGCCGAGCGGGTCGTCGTGATCGGTGCGGGCTCGCAGATGGGTACGCACGCGGACGGTGTCGGGTCGCTGCGCGGGTTCGGCGTCGACGTCGACGTGCCGCTGGACCCGGCGTCACCCGGCGGCGCTGCGCTGCCCCTCTCGCTGACGATCGGTGTCTGGCTGCTCGGTCGCGCGGGGTGGCCGGGCGACCGGGTGGCGCTGGAGATCGACGCCGCAGCCTCGGCCGCGACGATCGCCGCCGTGGCCACGGATCTCGGCCAGGACACCCGTCGCACGGCGCTGCTCGTGGTGGCCGACGGCTCGGCCGCGCGCAGCGCGCGGGCGCCCGCGTCGCTGCACCCGGACGCCGAGGCGTTCGACGCCGAGGTCGCTGCGGCGCTCGCGTCGGGTCACCCGCACCTGCTCGCCGAGGTCGACCGCGATCGCGCGACGTCGGTGTCCGCGGCCGGGTGGCCGGCGTGGCACGCCGCGGCCGTCGCGCTCGCGGTGGCCGAGGACTCGGCCTTCGACGCGGCGGTGCGCGTCGCTGCGGCGCCGTACGGGGTCGGCTACGTCGTGGCCGACTGGATCACGCGCGCCTGAGCGTGCAGTCGTCGTCCTGCTCGGCTCACGACGCCGTGGATGCGGCCCAGGAGGCGCAGTCGGGGTCGTCGGTGGACCCGACGGCGGAGTCGCCCTTCGTGCACGAGTCGACCGACTGGGACTGCCCGTCCGCGGAGACCGAGTACCTGCCGGTGATCGTGTCGGTGAGGCCGTCTGAGGTGATGGTCGTGCTCGCGAGGATCATGAGCGGCGTCATCCGGATGACCTGCGTGGTCACCAGCGGGAAGGCGATGCCGTTGGTCGAGCCTGGGCTGGAGCTGTCGCTGCCGACGCGCGCGCTCGAGCTCATCAGCGCGACGTCGCGCCGGTCGAACGGCTTCTGCAGCTCGGTCTGCACGACCTCGCTCATCGCGTTCCAGGCCGCGATCGAGAGCGCCCGGTGGTGGGCGAACGCCGAGTCGTGCGCGGCCCGGTCGGTGGCGACGCGTGCGGTGACGACGAGAGCGGCGATCACGACCAGCAGGAGCGCGAGGACGCTCAGTATGCGGCGCGGGGGGTGGCCCGTCACGACGTCGGCCTTGACGATCGTGTCTGACCTGGCGGTGTCCAGCAGCGCGGCGTCGTCCATGGCGTCAGGGTGACAGACCGGAGCGCCGTCGCGCTGAGGGACTCCCGTGCCCCGCTGGCGCGTCGTCGCCGCGACTGCCGCTCTCGGTGGGGTCGATCCGGGGGCCTCGCTCAGGTGGCGTCGTCGGCGGCGTCGGCCACCGTGCGCGCGGCGTCGGACACGGTCTCGGCCGCCTTCTGCGCGGTGTCGGCCACCGTGTCGGCTGCGCTGCTGGCGGCGTCGGACACGGTGTCGGCGGCCCTGGTCGCGGCGGAGTCGGACTGCAGCGAGCTCACCGCCTTCGTGGTGAGCTCGTCGACCTTGCCGGTGACCGGGTCGAGCTTGCCGCCGGTCTTGTCGCTGACGTAGGCGTGGGCGGAGGAGACCGCCCCGGTGACCTTGTCGCCGTGCGCGTCGGCCACGCCGGTGACGGCGTCCTTGGCCTGCCCCGCGGCGGTCGACGCCGTGGCTGCGGCGACCCCGGCGGCGCCCTTGGCCTGCTCAGTGATGCCCGCGGTGGAGGACTTGGCCTTGTCGGCCGCGGTGCTCGCGCCCGCCGCGGCCTTCGTCGCGGCCTCGGTCGCCTTCTCCGCCGTACCGCTGAAGAGACCCTTGAAGCTGTCGAGCAGTCCCATGGTGATCGCTCCCGTCGGGTGTGCGGCCGCGGGCCTCGCGGGCCGCTGCCTCGATCCTGGCCGGGCCGCTCGGCGGGCACAAGCGCCGTGGGGGAGGATCGACGACGTGCAGCAGGTCGCGGCGTCGTCGCCCCCGGTCGTGGCCGTGGTGGGGCCGACGGCGTCGGGGAAGTCCGACCTCGCGGTGCAGCTCGCGCTCGCGCTCGGCGGCGAGGTGGTCAACGCCGACTCGATGCAGCTCTACCGCGGCATGGACGTCGGCACGGCGAAGCTGTCGCTCGCGGAGCGCCGCGGCGTGCCACACCACCTGCTCGACGTGTGGGACGTGACCGAGACCGCCAGCGTCGCCGACTACCAGGCGCGGGCGCGCGCGGTCGTGGACGGGCTGCGGGCGGCGGGGCGGACTCCGGTGCTCGTCGGCGGGTCGGGGCTCTACCTGCGCGCGGTGCTCGACCACCTCGAGTTCCCCGGCACGGATCCCGACGTGCGGGCGCGGCTCGAGGCCGAGCTCGACGCTGTGGGACCCGGCGCGCTGCACGCGCGGCTCGCGGTGGTGGACCCCGAGGCCGCGGCGTCGATCCTGCCGAGCAACGGGCGACGCATCGTGCGGGCGCTCGAGGTCGTCGAGATCACCGGGGGTTCGTTCACCGCGACGCTGCCGCAGGCGCGCGACGTCTACCCGTCGGTGCAGATCGGCCTCGACGTGCCGCGTCCCGAGCTCGACCGGCGTATCGACCTCCGGGTGCAACGGATGTGGGCGGCGGGTCTGGTCGACGAGGTGCGGCGGCTGGCGGCCGTCGGCCTGCGCGGCGGGGGGACGGCGTCGCGCGCGCTCGGCTACGCGCAGGTGCTCCGGATGCTCGACGACGAGCTCACCGAGGCCGAGGCGCTGCAGGAGACCCAGCGCGCCACGCGCCGCTTCGCCCGCCGCCAGGACACCTGGTTCCGCCGCGACGACCGCGTGGTGTGGCTCGCCTGCGACGCCCCCGACCTGGTCGAGCGCGCGACCGCCGCCGCCGTTGCTTCATCGCCGTCAGGATGATCGGCGACCGTCACCGGCGTGCGGCGTCCACGACCCGTGATCAGGAGCGCGACGGATGCGATCTCCGAGGTGCCCGGTGCTGCGTCAGGAGGCCGGAGTACGACGTTCCCGGTACCACTCGCGGCCGAAGACCCGGCGGTAGAGCGGCATCGGGATGCGCAGGAAGGCCGCGAGGGTGCGGTCGCCGTCGTCGGCGCTCGCCTGCGAGGCATGGGCGGCCATCGCGGCGCGCTTGGCGTCGGCGTAGCGGCGTACGTCGACGCGGTGGGTGATGTCGGCGCTGGCGGTGAAGGCGCGCTCGAACGACGTGGGGTCGAACTCGGGCGGGAAGCGGTAGACCGTGGCCGCCAGCGCGATGCCGCGCAGCAGCAGGTCGCGCGGCACGGTGGCCTCGAAGACGCGTGGCGTGCCGACGATCTGCGCGGCGCGGATCGACAGGTCGTGGACGCGGACATGGTCGGGGTGGCCGTAGCCGCCGTTGGGGTCGTAGGTGACCAGGACGTCGGCGTCCTCCGCGACGAGGATCGCGGCCAGCGCCGCGGCGGACTCCTCGAGCGGCGCAGCGCACAGGGGCACGGGCCCGCCGTCGAGCTGCACGGCGTCGCCGTGGAGGCCGGAGTCGGCGTAGCCGAGCGACACCAGGCGGTGGACGCCGAGGACGCGGGCCGAGGCGTCGAGCTCGGCGGCGCGACGCGCGGCGAGACCGCCCTCGCCCGCTGCGTAGTCCGAGGACGCGAGCCCGGCGGCGCCGTCGGTCGCGACGACGAGCACGACGCGCTGGCCCTCGGCTGCGGCGCGCGCCATCGTGCCGGCGGTGAGGAGCGCCTCGTCGTCGGGGTGCGCGTGCACGAACACGAGCGTCCTCGCCATCGCCATGGCCCCACCCTGCCAGAAGGCCAGCGCTGTCCCGCAGCGACGATCGGCCGGTCACCAGCACGCGTTGTGGACACGGGGCGCCGGTGACGGTCGTTGACCACCCGCAGACGGCGATCAGGGTGGGGGCCGGAGCGCCGGCGGCGGGCGCATGTCCCGGCCGGGTGGCGGGCGCGGGTGGGGACCCGCGGCGCGGGTAGGGTCGCGGATCGTGCGGATCGTCCACATCAGCGACTGCTACCCGCCGCGGCTGGGTGGCATCGAGACGCAGGTCCGCGGACTGGCCGTGCGGCAGAGCGCCGCAGGGCACGACGTCCACGTCATCACCGCGACGCCGACCGACACGCTGCGCAACGGCAGCGAGGTGCTCGACGGCGTCGTGGTCCACCGCACCACGGCGCACATGCCGGCCGACCTCCCGGTGCACCCGCGGGTGAACTCCGTCGTGCGGGAGCTGCTCGCCGACGGTGGTGAGGCCGCGGGGGCCGACGCCGTCCACGTGCACGGCGGCGTCGTCTCACCGTTCGCCTACCCGGGTGCGCGGGTCGCCCGGCAGCTCGACCTGCCGACCGTCGTCACGATCCACGGCGTGTGGGGCGGCGTGTTCTCGCCGGCGGCGCGTCTCGCCGACGCCGTGACGAAGTGGTCGCGCTCGGGCGTGGTGCTCACCGCGGTGAGCGACGCCGCGGCCGACCCGATCCGTCGCATCGTCGGTCCCGACGTCCCCGTCACGCTGGTGCCCAACGGCATCGACGTCGACGCCTGGCGCATCCCGCACGTGGGGGGCGACCCCGACGAGGTCCGCCTCGTCGCCGTGATGCGCCTGGCCCCGCGCAAGCGCACGATGCCGCTGGTGTCGATGGTCGAGGAGGCGTCGCGCTCGTTGCCGGCGGGACGCCGGATCCGTCTCACGATCGTCGGCGAGGGCCCGATGGCCGCGCAGGTCCGGCGTCACATCGCGCGGCACGGGCTGACGTTCGGGCGGTGCGTCGTCGACCTCGCCGGGCGGCTCACGCCCGACCAGGTGCGCACGACCCTCGCGGCGTCCGACGCGTTCGTCGCGCCGGCCAAGCTCGAGTCGTTCGGCATCGCCGCGCTCGAGGCGCGCACCGCTGGCCTCCCGGTGCTCGCCTACGCCTCCACCGGGATCGCGACGTTCGTGCGCCAGGAGCAGGAGGGCCTGCTCGCCGACGACGACACCGCGATGACCCGCGCGATCGCCCGCATCGCGACCGACGACGACCTGCGCCGACGTATCGGCGAGCACAACCGCACGACAGAACCAGCCGAGTCCTGGCCCAACGTCCTGGCGACGGTCGAGCACGCCTACGACCGAGCCCGCACCCGGCCCGCACCCCCTCGCTGAGACTGATCAATCGGCTGCTTCCCGCGCCGGGTGACGACCGACTGATCAGTCTCAGCGGGGGGCTGGGGGTCCCGTAGGCTGTCGGGCGTGACGTCGCACTCCGCAGCACTTGCGCAGCTGGCCGGCGTCCGGGTGCTCAAGGGGCACGGCACCGGCAACGACTTCGTGCTCGTGCCCGACCCGGACGCCGCGATCGAGCTCACGCCGACGCAGGTGCGAGCGCTCACCGACCGGCACACCGGCATCGGCGCCGACGGCGTGCTCCGCGTCGTGCCCACCGCCGCGTGCCCCGAGGTCGCGGAGCAGGCCGACGTCGCGCGCTGGTTCATGGACTACCGCAACGGCGACGGCACGACCGCGGAGATGTGCGGCAACGGCGCACGGGTCTTCGCCCGCTACCTCG
>Ga0075015_100000353_pt1 | contig 15647 bp, 17 predicted proteins | sample AleBraG_ABR_2013_FD_71476 | JGI IMG/M metagenome (GOLD analysis project Ga0075015, IMG submission 71476) | Freshwater sediment microbial communities in response to fracking from Pennsylvania, USA - Alex Branch Run_MetaG_ABR_2013 | ecosystem: Environmental > Aquatic > Freshwater > Creek >...
CTGTCTACCACGGGCAGGGTCGGTCGGCCGGCTGCGATGGTGCACGCCGATCACGGATCCGGCGACGTGGTCAGAGCGTGGGCAGGCGGCGCCGGCAGCGCACGGGGGTGTCAGGCGGGTGCACTGCTGGTCTTGGTCGGACCGGGGCCATCTGGGGCAGGGGCCGCCCGCCGTCCTTCGCCAGCCGGGCCCGATGAGCTGGCGGAGCATCGTTGGGACCGTCATGATCGTTGTCTGTGCCTCATGGGCTGTGCGACACACCATGGGTGAGGGGCGCGGACTGCCGCCCAGGAGCACCTGCGACCGCGGCATCGGCGGCACAGGCCCGGACCCTGACCAGGGCTGGCCGGGCGGCTGGCACTGGGTCGGGAGGAGGTTGTGGTGTCGTTGCTGAACAGCAGGACCGGCGGCACGGCCGGCAGTGTGGGGGCCGCCCCCGCTGGACGGGGTCGACACCGATGCTGACTCGGGGGCTGGGTCGGTGAGAGTCGTGGTCCGGGTGCACCCGGGGGCCAAGCGCACCGAGGTCGGTGGATCCTACGACGGGGCGCTGGCGGTGCGCGTGACGGCCAGGGCCGTGGACGGCGCAGCGACCGCTGCGGCGGTGCGGGCACTGGCGGAGGCGTTCGGCGTTCCGAGGCGCCACGTTGTCCTGATCAAGGGAGCGACGAGCCGGACCAAAGTGGTCGACATCGCTGGCGCGGACCCGCAGGTCCTTCGGGACCTGCTTGAGCGGTGAGCTGCGACGTCGACAGCAACACCGGGGCCCACGGTGGTCCCCCGCCGAGACCGCTGCTACCGAACCCTGTCCGCAGGCACCGTCCGCACGGCAGGCACGGCAGGCACGGTGGGTCGGTGGCTGGGGCGGTGGCCGGGCAGTCGGGTCAGGGGGTGGCCGCCCACCAGCTGTGGGCGACCAGCTCGGCCACTGTGGTCTCGGTGAGCATCGCGACGTCGTCGTCGTCGTGGCCGGGGTAGGTGACGGTGGCGGTGGCGCCGGGGACCGGTTGGCCGACGGCGACCAGGGTGGAGCCGCGTTCGGCGGTCCAACGCAGCAGCTCGCTGTCCCATGGTGAGCCAGGTAGGAACAGCATCCGGTAGTCCAGGGTCTTGGTCAGGTAGACGTCCACGTGCGACCAGTCGCCGCTCTCGCAGGCGTGACAGGGTCGGCGCGGTCCTTCGCGCAGCATCAGGGCGGACTGCTGGGCCGACGCCAGCCTCGCCGCCGGCGCCACCACCCACGACCCTGATGGCCCGGCCAGCGCGGACGCCGCAGGCGGCAGCCACGAGGCCCGGGTCGACAGCAGCTGGTCAGTCGCGTCCGCGGCTACCCGGCACGCGGCCGCCACCTGCGGGGCCACCCCGGGCTGCAGGTGCTCTGCGAGAGCGAGCAGGACTGCCACGGTGTGCCGGTAGGACCGGCATGCGACCCCACCTTCCTCGGTGCCCGCGAGCAGCGGCACGACGACGTCGGCGCCGGCAGCGAGCAGCGCCGTGGGCTGTTCGGTCACCGCGACCACGGTGGAGACCCCCAGGTGGGGGCGAACAGCAGCGAGGGTCTCGGCGGACTGGCCGGACGCCGACACCGCCACGACCAGCAGGTCGGGGTGCGGTGGCGGCAGCAGCGAGCTGGAGGCGAGGTCGGCGACCGCGGCGACTCCGGCGGCTCGCAGCCGGGCGGCCACCACCCCTGCGGCGTAGGCCGAAGATCCCATCCCCAGCATCAGGACCCGCCGGCGCCCGGCCGGCACCTGCCGGACTGGAACGTCGCCGACGGCCAGTGAACGGGCGAGCCCTCGAAGTGTCTGCGGAACGAGCTCCACGTCCGCCAGGAACCCTGCTGCGTCCACGGTCAGGTCCCCTTCACCGTGGGTGCACCTGGCGGCGGTGCTGGCCGTGCAGCGGCGCCCGCTGTCGCGGGCTCCGCCGCGAGGCAGTCCAGCAGCGCACCAAGGGCCGCGTCCGGGACGTACGTCCAACGGGGAAGGTGCCGCGCCGCGTAGACGAGCTCGCGGCACTCCTGCTCGACCTCGAACGCCGGCAGCAGCCGCCGGTCGAACAGCTGCGATGCCTGCGCCCGGGCCAGCTCGGCGGTGTAGGCGTCCAGGAAGGCCCGCCGGGCCGCCGGTATCCACCGCTGCACGACGTCGTCGGCGGCTCCGTCGTGTCCGCGCATGACGATGCGACCGACGTGGTCCAGTGCCCGGAGCATCCCGGCCACGTCACGCGCCGGCGGCGCCGGAGCGGACCGCTCGAAGGCCGCCAGGATCGGGTTCCCGTCGAAGTCGGACACTGCGTACCCGCCGGGCCAGCGAAGGACCTGGCCGACATGGAGGTCGCCATGGATGCGGGTCAGCAACGTCGTGGCCGGCTCATGTCGGCCCAGGGCGGCCATCACCTCGCGGGCCGCGGGCTGCCGGGCCCGCAGCCGCTGCCCCGCCGGCCCTACGGTGACCGCGACGGCCTCGTCCAGGGTGGAGATGCCGCGCCGTGCCCAGGCCTGGAAGCTGCCCGGGTCAGCTGTCGTCACCGGCGCCACACCGCCGCAGTCGGCGGGGTCGGCGGGGTCGGGGCGCGCGAACGCCAGGTGCATCCGGGCGACCACGGCGCCGATCGCGGATGCGGGCGCTAACGCGGTCTGGATGGAGCTGCGGTGCGCGACGAGGGCCTGTAGGTCGTCCACGTACCAGTCCCAGCCGTCCTTGGCGGCCGGCAGGTAGCGGGCCACCGAGGCCAGCAGGACCTTGGTGCCGTCGACAGTGGCGAGCAGGAAGCCGTAGGGCTCCGGCATCTCGGTGAAGCCGGCACCGTGCAGGTGCCGCACGGCTGCAACCGCGGCCGGCTCGGGATCAGCAGCGGCGGCCGGTGACGGTGCCGCGCCGGCGTGGACCGCCCACTTCACCACCACCGCGTCGCCGCCGGACCCCACCACCACAGAGTCGTGGGTCTGGTCGACGGTGATCGCGGTCTCGAGCAGGCTGCCCGCGAAGCCCCCGGCAGACGGTGCCCGCGGGTAGGGGGAACCGAAGGTCACCAGCTCGATCCCGGCGGGCACCGGACCGGGCCCGCGCGTGGCGAGCATCCGGACGAGGTCAGCGGACGCACCGTCGCCGGGTGCGGCGCGCCGTAGCCGGCCGCCGTCGAGCAGCAAGGGTGCGGCGATCCAGCCTGAGGTGCCGTCGGCGACCAGGCACGCGGCTGCGGGCACCATGGCGGTGGGCGGCGAGATCTCGACGGCCGCCAGTAGTGACAGCGGCCGCGTCAGCTGCGTGTTCTGGCCCGCCCGGCCTTGCGGCAGCAGCACCTCGGGGGCGGTGTGTGCCAGTGCCCGAGCGATCTGTGCCGCGACCGCGCCGGTCACCTGGGTGTCACTTCCGCCCGACCTCCTCCAGGACGTCGGCTGCGGTGGCCCGCCCGTCCCGGGAGCGGATCAGCTCGGCGCCGGCCGCCATCCGCCCGCGCAGGTCACCGTCCGCGAGCAGACGGTCGATGGCGTCGGTGAGCTGGTCGTCAGCGAAGTCATAGGTGGCCAGCCGCACCCCGAAACCGGTCTCGTGCACCCGCTGCGCGTTGTCGTACTGGTCCCAGAACAGGGGCAGCACCACCATCGGCTTGCCGTGGTGGAAGCACTCGGTGGTGGTGTTGTTGCCGCCGTGGGTGATGACCAGGTCCACCAGCGGCAGCAGCGTCGTCTGCGGCAGGAACGCCGCGCCCCACATGTTCGCGGCCAGCTCGTACTCGTCCGCCTGGGGTCCCTTGGAGACGATGAACCGGTGCCGGCTGCGACCCAGGACGTCCACCAGCCGCCGCATCAGGTCCACGTCTGCCGAACCGAGCGAGCCCAGCGACAGGTAGATCAGCGCACTGTCGGCGGGCCGCTCACGCAGGGCCTCGGGCAGCTCGACGGGGATGTCGGTGGTTCGCACCGACGAGTCGAGCCGGTGCCAGGTGGGGCCCAGCGGGCGGACCGAGGTGTAGTCGACGACCTCGGGATACACATACAGGTTGGCATGCTCGGAGGTGTGCACGAACTCCAGGTCAGGCAGCGGCGGCGCGCCCTGGTCGACGCACCAGGTGCTGAACTCGGCCCACAGGCCACGGTGGGTGCGGTCGTACTCGTCGCGGAACGACGCCCACTGGCTGTCGTCGTCCATCGGCAGCCCCGAGTACGGCGGGGGCAGCAGCGGGCTGGTCACCTCCAGCGGGTTGCAGGAGACGATGCGAACGTAGGGGACCCCGGCGGTCAACAGCGCAGGAAACGCCACCACGTTGTCCAGTGCGATCACGTCAGGGGCGGTGCGGGCGATGATCTGGCGCAGCTGCGGCTCGCAGTACACGGCACCGTCGACCAGCGCCTTCCAGGTGGGCGCCATGAAGGTCTCGAGCTGGTCGACGGTGGGCTTACGGAACTGCGGTGCGGTGTCCCGGATGAACTCCTTCCAGAACGCCCCCGGATCGGCCTGACCTTCGGCGTCCGACCCGGCCGGTGCCGGGGCAGCCAGGTCCACCAGATCCTCCTCGAAGCCCAGAGCCGCCAGCTTGCCGGCCCACGACGCCTCAGCCGCGAAGACGACGCGGTGCCCGCGCCGACGCAGCACCTCGCCGATCCCGACGCAGTTGTTGGTCGGCCCGTACGCCGACTCGGGCATGAACAAGAAGGTCAGCGGGCGCTGCGGCACCGGGTCTCCATCGAGGTCTGGGGGCGGGTGCCCGCATCGTATGACGGCCCAGGTCTGCGGCGACGCCAGCCGCCGGGGCGCGGCAGCACACACGGTGCACCACACGCGGAATCCGAATGGTCCTAGGGTGCGGGCATGGACCCGACAGCACCTGCCAGCGTTCGACTGTTCAGCGCCGAAGCCAGCCAGATCACCGGTCCGCTCCAGGACTGGGGACCACGCTCCGGCGCGGACCACGGCCAGCCGCAGACCTCGGGCCGGATCCTGCACTCCACGGCGGACGGCTCGGTCGAAGTCGGGGTCTGGGCCTGCACCCCCGGCGGGTGGGCCATCGAGAACCGGCCGGACACCGAGACGGTCCGGATCCTGTCCGGACGCGCCCGGCTGACCGACACCGACGGCACGACGACCGACCTGGGACCTGGCGACGTCCTGGTCCTGCCCAAGGGCTGGTCCGGCCGCTGGGACATCATCGAGCCGCTGCGAAAGCTGTACGTCCTCTCACGTTGAGCAGCACCCTCACTTCACGCTAGGATTGGATCCAATATCCACTTCGTTGACGGAGATCCGACATGACTGTGGCCCCGATGTCCGCGCTGGACCTGATCGCCGCCGACTCCTTGCTTGAGGAAGACGAACGCGCTATCCGGGACACCGTCCGCACCTACCTGGAGCGGGAAGTGCGCCCGCACGTCGCCCAGTGGTTCGAGGACGGACAGCTTCCGGCCCGCGAGCTGGCCAGGGGCCTGGGCGGTTTGGGGCTGCTGGGCATGCACCTGCAGGGGTATGGCTGCGCGGGTACCAGCGCGGTCGCCTACGGGCTGGCGTGCATCGAGTTGGAGGCCGTGGACTCCGGGGTGAGGTCTTTGGTGTCGGTGCAGGGCTCGCTGGCGATGTACGCCATCCACCGCTACGGCAGCGAGGACCACAAGCTGCAGTGGCTGCCCGCGATGGCCGCCGGGGACGCGATCGGCTGCTTCGGGCTCACTGAGCCGGACTTCGGCTCCAACCCGTCGGGGATGCGCACCTACGCCAAGCGCGACGGCGACGACTGGGTCGTCTCGGGGACGAAGATGTGGATCACCAACGGGGGGGTGGCCGATGTCGCGGTGGTGTGGGCGCAGACCGACGACGGCATCCGCGGCTTCGTGGTGCCAACCGACACACCTGGCTTCGCCGCGAACCCGGTCAAGGGCAAGCTCAGCCTGCGTGCCTCTGTGACCAGCGAGCTGGTGCTGGACGGGGTGCGGCTGCCCGCGTCGGCGGTGCTGCCCGGTGCAGCCGGCTTGGGCGGCCCGCTCGGCTGCCTCAACGAGGCACGGTTCGGAATCATCTTCGGGGCGCTCGGGGCGGCCCGGGACTGTCTGGAGGTCGCCACCTCCTACGCGCTGTCCCGCGAGCAGTTCGGCCGGCCCATCGCCGGCTTCCAGCTCACCCAGGAGAAGCTGACCAACATGGCCCTGGAGCTGCAGAAGGGCTACCTGCTGGCCCTGCATCTGGGCCGGCTGAAGGACTCCGGTCGGGTCACCGCGCCGATGGTCAGCCTCGGCAAGCTCAACAACGTGCGTGAGGCGCTGGAGATCGCCCGGGCGGCCCGCACCATCTTGGGCGGCAACGGGATCACGCTTGAGTACCCGGTGTTGCGACACGCGAACAATCTGGAGTCGGTGCTGACCTACGAGGGCACCAGCGAGATTCACCTGCTGACGATCGGCCAGGCACTGACCGGGCTGAGCGCCTTCCGCTGAGACGCCAGGACCGGTGACAGCCAGCCCCCGACCGGGCGGCGGCCGGGCAAGGGGCCGGACAGCGGCTAGGGGTCCAGCAACGATCGCAGGTGCTCGACGGCGTGCGCGCGGTGCTCGTCCAGCAGCCGGACTGCGGCGCCGGCGTCGCGGGCCCGCAACGCCGCCAGGATGGCACGGTGCTCGGCCTCGACCGCGGCCCGGTTCTGCGCGGAGGCGTAGTAGACGGAGCGGTAGACGTCGGTGGCGTCCCACAGGATCCGGATCTGCCGCTCCAGCCTCGGCATGCCGGCCGCGCGGACCAGCGCGAAGTGCAGTCGGCGGTTGTGCCCGGTCATCGCCGCCAGGTCGCCGCTGCGGCCCGCCTGCTCGCAGGCCAGGACTTCGTCCGCGAAATGCGCGATGTCAGCATCGGTCAGCTTCGGCAACGCCACCCGGACCGCCTCGGCCTCCAGCAGCTCGCGGATCCGGTACACCTCGAGCAGGTCGGCCAGCGACAGCTCGGCAACGAAGTACCCGCGGCGCGGCCGGTACACGACCGAGCCTTCACCTTCCAAGATCTTCAGCGCCTCACGCAGCGGAACGCGGGAGACCCCGAACCGCTGCGCGAGCGCCTCCTGGCGGACCTGCGCCCCGGGAGTCAGCTCACCACTGACGATCGCCTGACGCAGCCTGGCCAGGACGGCTTCCTGGGCGGTGGGGTGCCGCTCGGTGTCGGCGTCGGTCACGACCGGTCACCCTCGGCCAGCCAGGCCAGCAGCTCGTCGTTGTCGCCGCCCACCGCCGGGGGCCGCCGCCGGTAGGTGACCGGTGTCGCCGACAAGGTGACCGGGTCGGCCATCGTGGGCACTCCCCCGGCGTCGACGACCGGGGCCAGCCCGAGGGAGTCGGCCAGCGCGACCGCGGCGGCTATGTCGTTGATCGGCCCGCACGGCACCCCGGCGGCCGCCAGCTGGGCGAACCAGTGGTCAGCGTCATGGCCCGCCAGCTCGGCGCCGACCTCGGCGACCAGCTCGTCGCGGTGAGCCACCCGGGCGGGGTTGGTGGCAAACCGCGCGTCGACGCCGAGCTCGGGACGCCCCAGCGCCGAGCACAGGGCCCGGAACTGCCCGTCGTTGCCGACGGCCAGCACCATCGGGCGGTCGGCCGTCATGAACGTCTCGTAGGGCGCGATGGAGGGGTGCCTGTTCCCCATGATCGACGGGACCACTCCCGCCACGGCATACCCGGAGGCCTGGTTCACCAGAGCCGACAGCAGGGACGTCAGAAGGTTCACCTCGACCAGCTGGCCCTGGCCGGTGCGCTCACGGTGCCGCAGCGCGGCCTGGATCCCGATCACCGCATGCAGTCCGGTGATCACGTCGACGACAGCGACTCCGACTTTCGTCGGCTCCCCCGGGTTCGGCCCGGTGACACTCATCAGGCCCCCTACGGCCTGCACCAGCAGGTCGTAGCCGGGCAGCTGCGCGCCCGCGGCGCGCCCGAAACCGGTGATCGACGCGTACACCACCCCCGGGTTCACCGCCCGCACAGCGTCGTAGCCCAGACCGAGACGGTCCATGCCGCCGGGCTTGAGGTTCTCGATCACGACATCGGCCCGGCCCGCCAGCCGAAGCGCCGTCGCCCGGCCCAGCGGGTCCGCCAGGTCCAGGGCCAGCGAGCGCTTGTTCCGGTTGACCCCCAGGAAGTACGTCGACTCGTGCTCACTGGACCACGGCGGCCCCCAGGACCTGGTGTCGTCCCCCAGGCCAGGGCGCTCCACCTTCACCACGTCTGCACCCAGGTCGGCCAGCAGCATCGTCGCGTAGGGGCCGGCGAGCACCCGGCTGAAGTCGGCGACCAGGATCCCGTCCAGCGCACCAGCAGCCATGCGGATATTGTATCCAATCCTGGCGGCTGCTGGTCAGGGCGTCTTCAGGGTCAGCTGGGCCTTGGGCGGGTGTCGTTGCCTTCGTCGAACGCCGACCGCATCCTCAGGTCTCGGCGGGCGTCGCCGGCGCCGCAGCAGGACTGGGCTCTGACCCGGCCGGTCAGGGCGCCGACTGCCAGCACCAGAATGAAGGCGGCCACCACCAAGCCGAGGATCTCGGTCATGGGGGAAGGGTAGCCGCCCGGCCCGGCCGGGCACAGGGGCGCCCGGTCCTGCGCGTCCGGCCGCAGTCTTGCCTTCGTCCTGACGGGTCGGCGGCGACGAGGTCGGGTCCACCGTGGGTGGGCCGATAGCCTGCGTCAGTGAGTCTGTCCCTTGACCTTTTGGACGCGCGGGTCGCCGGTTTCCTCGCCGAGCGGCACCTGGCCACGTTGACCACGGCACGCGCCGACGGCTCACCGCACGTGGTTCCGGTCGGGTTCACCTGGGATGCGGATGCTCGGCTGGCTCGGGTGATCACCGGCGGCGACAGCCGCAAGGCCCGCAACGCTGTCGGGGGTGGCCGGGCCGCGCTGTGCCAGGTGGACCACCGACGCTGGCTGACGCTGGAGGGGACCGTGCGGCTGGTGACCGACCCGGCGGCGGTGAGCGATGCCGTCGCCAGGTACGGCGTGCGGTACCGGGTGCCGCGGGAGAACCCGCAGCGGGTGGTCCTGGAGATCGCCGTCGACAAGGTGATGGGCAACGTCGGTTCGGCGGGCAACGTCGGGCCTGCTGGGGCTGCCGCGGGGATGGGACGCGGCTAGCGGTACCGGAAGCCGTCGAGGAAGCGGCGGAACAGTCCGCCCTCCGGGGTCAGCGCCGGCGCGGGCGCTGGGGTGGTGCGGCGCTGGGTCGCGATCGGCTGGTCGTAGTCGGTGCGGGCGATCGCATCGATGGTTGCGGCTTCGTCGAAGTCCTCGGACCCCTCGATGCTGGGTACGTACCCGACAAGGACGCCGTCGCGCATCACCTGCGCTTCGAGGCCGGCTGTGCCGTCGGTGTCCCAGATGGCCTCGCGACCGTCGGGGAGGGCGACGCGGATGCCGAACTGGTAGACCCCGGCCTTCTCCAGGTGGGCGTTGGTGCCGCGTTCGCGCAGGCGGTCGACGACGTGCCGGGCTCTGTTCTCGTCCACGGCTCCAACGTACCCGAGCCGGTGTGCTGGCTCGCGCTGGCCTGGCCCTGCCCGGGGCGGGGGCTAGGCGGCGGTGTTGACGTCGGCCAGGGCGCGGCGCAGCTCGGCGACGCCGGGGAAGACCACGTTGACCGCGGCTACCCACCGCCAGCGGATCCGGCCGGCGGCGTCGACGACGAAGACCGAGCGGCGAAGGCCCATCGGGCCGACGATCCCGTACTGGCGGGCGACGGTGTTCGCGGGGTCGGCGAGCAGCGGCATCCGCAGCCGCCGACCCTGGGCGAAGTCGCGGTGGGACTGCACGTCCTGGGGGGCGATGCCCCACACGACGGCGTCGAACAGGTGCAGGTCTGCGATCGAGTCGGAGTAGGCGCACAGCTGCCTGGTGCAGACCAGCCTCTCGTCGCCGGGGTAGAACGCGAGCACCAGCGGGTGGCCGAGCTGGGCCGACAGCGTGAACGGTGCGACGGCGTCGCCGTACCAGCCGTTCAGGGTGAAGTCGGGTGCGCCCGAGCCGACGAGCAGCGCCATCGAGGTCACCTTCCCGTGGGGCAACGACCAGCATCTTGCCCCGGCTGCTGCGCGTCAGGGCATACCTGTTCCCCCGTCATCGGCAGGACGGGTCGAAACCTTCAGACCAAAGAACTGCCGCGTTCCGCGCGCCACGCCGGACCGCCGGGGCTGCCGCTATCGGACTTCGGAGGCTGCCAGCTGTCCGCAGGCGCCGTCGATCTCTCGGCCGCGGGTGTCGCGGACGGTCACCGGGACCTGGTGCGCCTGCAGCGCCCGCACGAACGCCTTCTCGTCGGCGGGCCGCGACGCGGTCCACTTCGAACCCGGGGTTGGGTTCAGCGGGATCAGGTTGACGTGGACCAGCCGCCCGGCCAGGAGTCTGCCGAGCATGTCTGCCCGCCAGGCCTGGTCGTTGATGTCGCGGATGAGCGCGTACTCGATGGAGACCCGGCGCCCGGTGCGGGCGGTGTAGTCCCAGGCGGCGTCCAGGACCTCGGCGACCTTCCAGCGGGTGTTCACCGGCACCAGCTCGTCGCGCAGCTCGTCGTCGGGGGCGTGCAGGGAGACCGCGAGAGTAACCGGCAGACCTTCGGCCGCGAGCTGGCCGATCCTGGGCACCAGGCCCACTGTGGAGACGGTGACCCCGCGCGCTGAGATCCCCAGTCCTGCTGGGGGCGGGTCGATGAGCGCGTGCAGGGCGGTCACTACCGCCTTGTAGTTGGCCAGCGGCTCGCCCATGCCCATGAACACCACGTTGCTGATGCGGCCGGGCCCACCGGGCAGGTGTCCGCGGGCCAGCGCCCGGGCGCCGGCGACTACCTGGTCGACGATCTCTCCGGCGGACAGGTTGCGGGTGAGTCCGGCCTGGCCGGTCGCGCAGAAGGGGCAGTTCATCCCGCATCCGGCCTGGGAGGAGATGCAGATGGTGGTCCGCGCGGCGCTGGTCGCGGTCTTGGGGTATCGCATCAGTACGGACTCGACCAGTGTTCCGTCGAACAGCCGCCACAGCGTCTTGCGGGTCAGGCCGCTGTCGCACTCCTGTGCCCGCACCTCGGTGGTGAGGGTGGGTGTGAGCGCTGCCGCCAGCGGCGCTCTGGATGCGGCCGGCACGTCGGTCCAGGTCTGCGGGTCGTCGCACAGGCGGCTGAAGTAGTGGGTGGCCACCTGTTTGGCTCGAAACGCCGGCTCGCCGACGTCGATGGCCGCCTGTGCGCGCTCCGGCCCGGTCAGGTCGATCAGGTGGCGCGGTGGTTTGGGGCGGCGCGGCTCCACGAAGGTGAGCTCACCCGGGGCCGGCATGTCAGCGACCAACGAACAGGGCCAGCAGCACGTACACGACGGGGGCCACCGGGACCAGGGAGTCCAGCCGGTCCATCATCCCGCCGTGGCCGGGAAGGAGCCGGCCCATGTCCTTGAGGCCGAGGTCGCGTTTGACCATGGACTCGGCGAGGTCACCCAAGGTGGCGGTGACCACCACGGCCAGTCCGACCGCCAGCCCCTGCCACGCCTGGGTGTGCAGGAGCCACCCGGTGACCAGCCAGCCGCCGATCAGGCAGGCGATGACTGAGCCGGCGAACCCTTCCCACGACTTCTTGGGGCTGATCTGGGGCGCCATCGGGTGTCTGCCCCACAGCACGCCGAGCGCGAATCCGCCGGTGTCGCTGCACACGGTCAGTGCGATGAACACGATCACCCGGTCGGCGCCGTGGGTCTGGGCGAACATCAAGGTGGCGAAGCTGCCGAGGAACGCCGGGTAGGCGGCGATCCAGATGCTGGCGTTGACGTCGGCGACCGCGCCGGCGGTGCCGCCGGGCACCCGCCAGAAGACGGCCACCAGCACGGTGGCGCCGAATGCGATCGCGAGTCCGGGCAGTCCCCCGTAGTAGGCGCTGAACACCATGGCGACCGTCCCCGCCATCAGGGGGACCTTGGCGGCTTTCGCGCCGGCGGTGGCCACTGCCGCCACCAGCTCCAGGACGGCTATGACGAAGGCGGCCGCGACGACCGCGACGAAGCCGACGGGCAGGTAGGTGACCGTGCCCAGGACCAGGGCGGCGAGCAGGACCCCGATCGTGGTGGCCAGCGGCAGGTTGCGGCCGGCCCGCGATGATGCCGGCGCCGACACCTGCGGTGGCGGCACCGGATCGTTGAGGTCTGGCACGGCAGTCAGCTCATACCTCGAGCAGTTCGGCTTCCTTGTGCTTGAGGAGCTCGTCGACGGCGGCAACGTACTTGTGGGTGACGTCCTCGAGGGTCTTTTCGGCGCGGCGGACCTCGTCCTCGCCGGCGTCTCCGTCGTCGGCGAGCTTCTGCAGGGCACCCATGGCGTGACGACGCACGCTGCGGATCGAGATCCGTGCGTCCTCGGCCTTGTTCTTGGCGATCTTGATGAACTCCCGTCGCCGTTCCTCGGTGAGCTGGGGGAAGGACACCCGGATCACCGAGCCGTCGTCGGTGGGGTTGACTCCGAGGTCGCTGTCGCGGATGGCCTTCTCGATCGCTGTGAGCGAGCCTTTGTCGTAGGGGGTGATGACGACCATCCGGGCGTCGACGACGTGGAAGGACGCCATCTGGGTCAACGGTGTCTGGGTGCCGTAGTAGTCGGCGCTGATCTTGTTGAACATGGCTGGCTGCGCACGGCCGGTGCGGATTCCGGCGAAGTCGTCACGGGCCACCGTGACGGCCTTGTCCATCTTCTCCTCGGCCTCGAAGAGAGTCTCGTCGATCACGCGGTTCTCCTTGGTGCTGGTAGCGCTGGGCCGGCCGGACTCAGGTGCTGTCGGCCGCAACGAGCGTGCCGATCCTCTCACCCCGGACGGCCCGACCGATGTTGCCTTCGACGAGGAGGTTGAACACCACGATGGGCAGGTTGTTGTCGCGGCACAGGCTGATGGCGGTCGCGTCGGCGACCTTCAGCCCCCGCGACAGCACCTCGGAGTGGGACAGTCGCTCGAACCGGTGGGCCGCCGGGTTGGTCCTGGGGTCGCTGTCGTAGACCCCGTCGACGCCTTTGGCCATGAGGACGACTTCTGCGGCGACCTCGAGGGCGCGCTGGGCGGCGGTGGTGTCGGTGGAGAAGAACGGGGCGCCCAGGCCTGCGCCGAAGATGACCACCCGGCCCTTCTCCAGGTGCCGGATCGCCCGGCGGGGAATGTAGGGCTCGGCGACCTGCCCCATCGTGATCGCGGTCTGCACCCGGGTCTCGACGCCCTGCTTCTCCAGGAAGTCCTGCAGGGCCAGGCAGTTCATCACGGTACCCAGCATGCCCATGTAGTCGGCGCGGCTTCGGTCCATGCCGCGCTCGGACAGCTGGGCGCCGCGGAAGTAGTTGCCACCGCCCATGACGACCGCGACCTGGACCCCGTCGCGGACGACCTCGCCGATCTGTCGGGCGATGGCCTGCACGATGTCGGGGTCGACGCCGAGGGAGCCGACTCCGGCGAATGCTTCCCCGGACAGCTTGAGCAGGACCCGTCGGAACCCGCCGTCGGGCACGCCCGGCCACATCTCGGCCGGTTCAGCGCCGGTGCCCGCCTGCGGTATGTCGAACGCCACCGAGATGTTGTCCACTGCAGCCGCCTCCTCGTGCGCCACCCGCGTTGGGGGTGCGGTCGTCCCGGCAGTCTGCCCTACCGGGGCCTTCGGGTTCGAGGCCCGCCGTCTAGTTGGAGCCGACCTCGAAGCGCGCGAACGCGGTGACGGTGACGCCCGCGTCGTCGAGCAGCTGCTTGACGGACTTCTTCTGGTCGGTGACCGACGGCTGCTCCAGCAGGACGAAGTCCTTGTAGTAGGCGGTGACCTTGCCTTCGACGATGCGGGTCAGCGCGGCCTCCGGCTTGCCCTCCTCGCGGGCGGTCTCCTCAGCGATCCGCTTCTCGGACTCGATGGTCTGGGCGGGTACCTCGTCGCGGGTCAGGTACTTCGGCCGCATCGCAGCGACCTGCTGTGCCACGGTGCGGGCGGCCTGCGCGTCGGTGCCCTGGTAGGAGACCAGCACGCCGATCTGCGGTGGCAGGGCGGGGTCTTTGCGGTGCACGTACGTCGCGATGGTGCCGTCGAGGACGGCGATGCGGCGCAGCTCCAGCTTCTCGCCGATGACAGCGGATACTGCCTCGATGGCGGTCTGGACGCTGCGGCCGTCCGCCAGGGTCGAGGCGAGGGTGGCGGCCACGTCGGCGGGGCGGGTGGCCTCGACGAGCGCAACGATCGAACCGGCGAGCTCCTGGAACTGGGGGCTCTTGGCGACGAAGTCGGTTTCGCAGTTCAGCTCGATGATCGCTGGGCCGCTGACGGCGACCAGGCCGTTGCCGGCGACCCGCTCAGCCCGCTTGGTGACGTCCTTGGCGCCCTTGACGCGAAGAATGTCGACGGCCTTGTCGAAGTCGCCGTCGGCCTCGACCAGGGCGTTCTTGCAGTCCATCATCCCGGCGGCGGTCAGATCGCGGAGCCGCTTGACGTCTGCGGCGGTGAAGTCGGCCATGGTGCGCTCTCTCGTCTCAGTCGTTCGGTCTGGAAGGTGTCACGGTGTTCGGTTCACGCTTTTTGCCGGCCGGTCAGGCTGCGGCAGGTGGTGTCGCCGGGCGCCCAGCACCGCCCCGCTCGGTCCGTCCGGCCACGTGGGCGAGCGGCCCGGCACCCGGCCCGGACTGGGGCCGGGTGCCGAACTGCGCTCAGGCCTGCGGTGCGTCCTGGCCGGGCTGGTCAGCCTCGGCTGCGGACGTGTCGGTCCCAGCCGTCTCGATGACCGGGGCTGCTTCGACAGGCGCAGCCTCGACCGCGGCTACCTCGACCTCTGCCACCTCGACCTCTGCCACCTCGGGGGCAGCCTCGGACGTAGCCGTCTCGACGGCTGCGGTGTCGACGGCTGCGGTCTCGGCGGGGGCCTCGGCGGGGGCCTCGGCGGTGTCGACGGCGAGGAGCTCTCGTTCCCAGTCGGCCAGCGGCTCGCCGCCGCCGAGCTCAGCTCCGGGCTTCTCCTCTGACTGGCCCACGCCGGCGCGGGCCATCAGGCCCTCGGCGACGGCGTCCGCGATCACCCGGGTGAGCAGCCCGACGGCGCGGATGGCGTCGTCGTTGCCCGGGATCGGGAAGTCGACCTCGTCGGGGTCGCAGTTGGTGTCCAAGATCGCCACGACGGGGATGCCGAGCTTGCGTGCCTCGGCGACCGCGATGTGCTCCTTCTTGGTGTCCACCAGCCAGACCGCGCTCGGCACCCGGGTCATGTCCCGGATACCGCCGAGGATCTTCTCCAGCTTGACCTTCTCGCGCTTGAGGACGAGCAGCTCCTTCTTGGTGATGCCGGAGGCGGCCACGTCGTCGAAGTCGATGAGCTCCAGCTCCTTGAGGCGCTGCAGCCGCTTGTGAACGGTGGAGAAGTTGGTGAGCATCCCGCCGAGCCAGCGCTGGTTGACGTACGGCATCCCCACCCGGGTCGCCTGCTCGGCGACCGACTCCTGGGCCTGCTTCTTCGTCCCGACGAACATGATGGAGCCGCCGTGGGCGACGGTCTCCTTGACGAACTCGTAGGCGCGGTCGATGTAGGACAGCGACTGCTGCAGGTCGATGATGTAGATGCCGTTGCGCTCGGTGAAGATGAAGCGCTTCATCTTGGGGTTCCAGCGACGGGTCTGGTGCCCGAAGTGGACGCCGCTCTCCAGGAGCTG
>Ga0075015_100000355_pt1 | contig 15631 bp, 12 predicted proteins | sample AleBraG_ABR_2013_FD_71476 | JGI IMG/M metagenome (GOLD analysis project Ga0075015, IMG submission 71476) | Freshwater sediment microbial communities in response to fracking from Pennsylvania, USA - Alex Branch Run_MetaG_ABR_2013 | ecosystem: Environmental > Aquatic > Freshwater > Creek >...
GTATTACACCTACTCGCAGGGCTTCCGGCCAGGCGGCTTCAACCAGAACGGCGGTGTGTTCAATTATGCCCTTGGCCCGGATCTAGTGGCCCAGTTCGCGACTCCGACGCAGTACTCGTCCGACAAACTGACGAACAACGAGATTGGGTGGAAGACGGAATTCTTCGACCGTCGCCTGCAGTGGAACGGGGCCGTGTACCGCGAGAGCTGGGACAACGTCCAGGTCTCCTTCTTCAACCCCGGTGTGACCGGCAACATCTTCTTCGACACCAACGGCCAGAACTTCCTCATCAAGGGTGTCGAGACATCCCTGGTGGCCCGGGTCACGAGCGGTTTGACGCTGCAGGCAGCGGCATCCTGGAACCATAGCGAGCAGACGAATTCGCCGGCGCTGATCGACAACAATCCCGCCAGCGCGAACTTCGGCAAGCCGATCACCGAGGTATGCACCTCCGCCACCAGTTGCACGCCGATCACCAACCCGTTCGGCCCCATCGGCGCTCCGAGCGCCGATGCGCCGCCGCTGCAGTTCAGCCTGCGCGCCCGCTACGACTGGGCCGTCGGCGACTACACGCCTTTCGTGCAGGTGAGCGCCACGCACAGCGGCCACTCGTACACGCAGGCGGGCGCGAATCCCTCGCTCGCGCAAGCCGGCGGCTTCACGACCTCCCGGTTGCGATTCGAGAATCCCGCTTACACGACCTATGACGCGTCTATCGGCGTCGCGAAGGATCCCTGGTACGTGACGCTGCACGGCGAGAACCTCACCGATTCGAACGCCAGCACCTTCGTCAGCGACGATCAATTCATCATCGCGCAGACGCCGCTGCGGCCGCGAATCCTGAGCCTTTCGGTCGGCTACAAGTTCTGAGGGCCGGCATTCGCGCGCCTCCGGGCGCGCGACCCTCAAGGGCGCTTGCGAACCCGCCGCAGGCCGCCCCGTCATGCCGGTCCGGGTGGCGATTGCCGCATCGACCTTCCCGGTGGAAGTGACGGATTGCCATGCGTGGCGGCAAATGGTCTCCTCGATCGCGAGTTCCGCGCGTCGCGCAGGCCCATTGCCGGGGAGAGGCGCATGTCGAAGACTGTCGCGATCGCTCTGCTGATTGCCGTTGCGCTCGTCGCGTTGCTCCTCCTGCTGATGCCGCGTGCCTCGGCTGAGGACAGTGCCGCGGCGGAGTCGACCCAGCACGACCTTGGGACCGACCACTTCGCGGCGGGCGGCACGGTATCCGTCGCCGCACCCGTCACGGGCGACGCGATCGTTGCCGGTGGCGAGATCGAGGTGCGCGCCGACGTCGGTGGCGACCTCATCGCGGCGGGCGGCAGCGTGCGCATCGACGGGCCCGTCAAACAAGGCCTGTACGCGGCCGGCGGGCGCGTGTCCATCAATGCGCCCGTGGCGCGCAACGTCCGCGCCGCCGCCGGCCGCATCGAGGTCGGTCCCGGAGCGCGGATCGGCGGCAACGCGAGCCTTGCGGGCGGCGAGGTGCGGGTGCTCGGCACAGTCGACGGCTATCTGCAGGCCCGCGGCGGCCGCCTGCTCATCGACGCGCCGGTGGCCGGCGATGCCGAGCTCGGCGGCGACCGGATCGAGCTCGGTCCGCACGCGCGCGTAGCGGGCAAGCTGCGCTACGCGAGCCGCAACGAGCTGCAGCGGGATCCCGCCGCCGAGGTGCAAGGCGGCATCGAACGCGTCACGGCGGTAGGTGGCTGGCCGGCGGCGCCGCGGCTCGAGCACCGCGCCTGGCGGCGCGGCGGCGGATTCTGGTCGCTCGGCCTCATTGCGCTTGCGGCGCTGCTTGCGGGCGCACTGCCCGCGTTCTTCACGCGCGTGGCCGATACCGTGCACTCGCGCTGGGGCTGGTCGCTGCTGATCGGCTTCATCGGCCTCGTGTGCATACCGGCGGCCGTTCTCCTCCTTGCGATCACGATCATCGGAATTCCGGTCGCGCTCGCCAGCGCGGCGCTCTATCTCGTGCTGCTGCTGGTCGGCTATGTCTCGGCCGCCGTCGCCGCCGGCGAGCTCGTGCTGCGCCGGCTCGCACCCGAACGCGCGGCGCGCACCGGCTGGCGCGCCGCGGCCGCGGCACTGGCGATGCTGTGCCTGACGTTGCTCGCGCGCGTGCCACTGATGGGCCGTTTGGCCGTGCTCGCCGCACTGCTCACGGGCATCGGCGCGCTGCTGCTGCAGCTCGGTGCTCGAGCGGCCGGTCCGGGAGCCCCGGCGGCCGCGATCGGCTGAGTCGCGCGCAGATGGGCCCGCACGTGCGGGCGTACGACCGCAAGCGCGTGGCCGATGGACGGCAACATCTGGCCAAGGATCTGGCGCCTGCCCGCGGGCAGTCTGGGTCGAGAGGGCTGTATGCCGATAGCGCAAGTCATCCTTTACGTGGTCCTGGTGGCCGTCAACGTGGCGGCCATCATCGCGTGGCTCGTGGTTGCGAAGCGGCGGCGCCTTCGCGCACGGGCGACCTGGCCGGACGGCGCCATCGGCTACGTGACGAATTTTCTCGACACGCTCGGCATCGGCTCCTACGCGCAGATCACGGCCCTGTTCAAGCTGCGCGGCCGGCCGCAGGACGAGTTGATCCCCGGTACGCTCAACGTCGGCGGCTCCGTTCCCTCCTTTCTCGGCTCCCTGCTCTTCTTCGGCGTGGTCGCGGTTGAACCGGTGCTGCTCGCCAGCATGGTGATCAGTTCCGGCATCGGTGCCTGGGTCGGCGCGGGATTTGTGAGCCGGATGCCGCGGCGGGGCATCCAGATGTTCATGGGCGTGGCCCTGCTGATCGCCGCGGGCTTCTTCGCGATGACCGCGCTCGGTGTGCTGCCGCCGTCCGGAACGGCGATGGGGCTGTCGGGGTGGCGCTTTGCCGTCGCGGTCCTCGCCAACTTCGCGTTCGGTGCGCTCATGTGCATCGGTATCGGCAACTATGCGCCGAGCATGGTGCTGCTCGGACTGCTCGGCATGCATCCGATCGCCGCATACCCGATCATGATCGGAAGCGACGGCGTGCTGATTCCGGTCGCCGCGCTGGGGTTCCTTCGGTCCGGACGCTTCTCGCACGGCTGCGCGCTGGGCCTCACGCTCGGTGGCCTGCTCGGTACCCTGTGCGCGTTCCCGCTCGTCAACCTCATCGCCGACCACCTGACGCTGATGCGCTGGCTCGTCATCGTCGTGATCGTGTACGCCGCCGTGTCGATGCTGCGCTCGGCCCGAGCGCCCGTTCCGGAGTCGCTGGACGCCGTGATCGAGTTTCATCCCTGACGATGTTTCCCGCTGTCACGCCGGGAGGCGTGCGCTCGCCCCCCGGTCGGGCGACATGGACGTCTGCCGGCGGATGGCGGTCAGGCCGCCGGCTCACGCGTCCGACAGCGCGGCTGCGCAGCCACGATTCGACCGGCCGCCCCGGCGGCGCAACCTGCAGACGGACGGCCTGAACGGGCCTCGGGAAAGACGTCTGTCCGGCTGCCGCCTGCGACCGGTGGCCGCCCGGCTATCGGTCGGCCCTCACCAGGTGCTGGAGACCGGGCCGTCGCTCCCAACCCCACGCAGGCCAAGGGCGGCCGGCTCGCGGCCGGCCGCACTGCCGGTCAGTTCATCAGCTAGCGGCCCGGGGCTCGATAACTCACGCTCTTCTTGCACGCAGCATCGATTTCCTCGGGCGTCATGAGCATGGTGCTGCGGAGCTTGACCATGCCGGACGCATTGACGGCGAAACTCAGTGCCGCGCCGGATGCGGTGTCCGGCACGTCGATGATGACGTAGACGTCCTCCTCGCCGAACGCGAAATAGAATGCCTCGACCTTCCCACCGAGGGCGCCCACCGCCTTCTGGACCGCTGACTTGCGCTCCGAGCCTCCCTCCTTCGCCAGTGCCTTGGCGCCTTCCGCCGTATACGAGCCCATGATCAGGAACTTAGGCATGATGAATCCTCCGTATCGGTGCTTTTCGATTGCACGTTTCTTGTCGTGACTCGGTCGGCTGGCGGCCGACCTGCGCAGCCACCCCGGCCCACCCATTGCAGCTTATACCCGAAGCGCCCTGCTCGGAATGGCCGAGCGGAGCGGCGACACGACTTTCGCGGTACGCTTAGCGTCAACGAGCAGGGCCCGCAGCCAGTGTGGCCGAATGGAGGTGCTCCGTGATCCGGATTTCGGTGAACGGCAAGTCGGTCTCGATCGACGCAGATGCCGACATGCCGCTGCTGTGGGCACTGCGCGAGCATTTGCAGCTGACCGGCACCAAGTTCGGCTGTGGCATCGCCGTATGCGGTGCGTGCACGGTCCATATCGACGGGCAGGCGGTTCGGTCCTGCACGATTGCGCTGTCCGCTGCCGCGGGCAAGAACGTGACGACCATCGAGGGGATCGGTCGCAGCCGTCTCGGCAAGGCAGTACAGGACGCCTGGATCAGCCATGACGTGCCGCAGTGCGGCTACTGCCAGGCGGGCCAGATCATGAGTGCCTGCGCACTGTTGGCCGAGCACGGGCGGCCGACCGACGCAGACATCGACCGCGCGATGAGCGGCAACCTGTGCCGTTGCGGTACCTACAATCAGATCCGCGCGGCCATCAAGGACGCGTCGGCTGCGCTTGCCAAGGGAGTCTGATCGTGATCGATCCCAAGGTCGAATCCGCTGCGGCCGCCGACATCTCGCGTCGCAGTTTCCTCAAGACCAGTGGCGCGACAGCGCTCGTGATCGCCTTTGCGCTGCGCTCCGGTTCCGGGCGCGCACTCGCGGCCGACGCGGCAACCGTCTTTGCGCCGAACGCCTACCTGCGCATCACGCCCGATAATCGTGTCGTCGTCGTGTGCGGTTCGTCGGAAATGGGACAGGGCGTGCTGACCGCCATCCCGATGCTGCTGGCCGAGGAGCTCGATGCGGACTGGAGCACGGTGAGCGTCGAGCAGGCGCCGGTCGACAAGGCTTACAACAATCCGATGTTCGGGATGCAGGCCACCGGCGGCAGCACGACCGTGCGGGCGCATTGGGAGCCGCTGCGCAAGGCGGGTGCCGCGGCGCGCGAGATGCTCGTGGCCGCGGCCGCCCAGCAATGGCAGCTCGACGCGGCGTCGCTGCGCACCGCGCAAGGACGCGTGCTTGCCCCCGATGGCAGGGCCCTCACGTACGGCGCGCTCGTCGCAAGCGCCGCGACGCAGGCGGTACCGGCGAACCCCAAACTGAAGGACCGCAAGGACTTCACGCTGTTGGGCACGCCCGTCAGGCGGCTCGATACGCCCGCCAAGGTCTATGGCACCGCCAAGTTCGGTCTTGACGTGCACTTGCCCGGTCTGCTCGTGGCCGTGATGGCGCGCGCGCCAATGCCCGGCGCCAAGCCCGCGGGCGTGAACGAGGCTGCAGCGAAGGCTGTCAAGGGCGTGCGGCAGATCATCACGATTCCGAGCGGTGTGGCCGTGCTGGCCGATGGCTATTGGGCCGCGAAGCAGGGGCGCGATTCGCTCGCGGTCCAGTGGGACCTCGGCGCGACCGCCGGCCTGTCGTCCGCCAAGGTGAGCGCCATGCTCACCGAAGCTGCTGACTCCTCGGCAGCGGTGGCCCGGGAAGCCGGCGACGTGACGCAGGCTCCCGCCGATGGCGCGAGGACACTGAGCGCACTGTATGAGGCGCCGTACCTCGCGCACGCATGCATGGAACCGATGAACTGCACGGCGCGGGTCGAGGGTGACGAGGTCGAGATATGGGCCGGCACACAAAGCCAGGGCCCGGCGCAAGGGATCCTGGCGCAGGTCGCGCAGGCCACGCCCGCCAAGGTCAAGATCAATACGATGTTGCTTGGCGGCGGCTTCGGACGCCGGTTTGCGCCCGATTTCACCATCGACGCGACGCTGCTGAGCAAGATCAGCGGCAAACCCGTCAAGCTCATTTACAGCCGCGAGGACGACATGGCCGCCGGCTACTACCGGCCCGCATCCGTGGCACGGTTCTCCGGCGCGATCGATGCGCACGGTACGCCAACGATGCTGAAGGTGGCGATCGGTTCGCCGTCCATCATGGCGGCATCGGGCTTCATGAAGATTCCCGAGAGCGGCGTCGACCAATTTGCGATGGAGGGCGTCGCGGACCACCCGTACGACATTCCCAACCAGCGCATCACCTATGGCCGGCGCGAGCCGGGGCCGCAGATCTGGTTCTGGCGCTCGGTGGGTCACTCACAGAACATCTTCTTCATCGAGGGCTTCATCGACGAGCTGGCCACCGCGGCGAACAAGGATCCATTCGAGTTCCGCCGCGGGCTGCTCAGCACGCAGCCGCGCTACAAGGGCGCTCTGGAGGCCGCGGCAGAGAGAGCCGGCTGGGGCAAGGCACTGCCGGCCGGCGTATTCCGCGGCATCGCGGTCGCGCAAAGCTTCGGCACGTATGTGGCCCAGGTCGCCGAGGTGTCGGTCGACGCTGACGGCGTGCCCAAGGTCCACCGCGTGGTCGCCGCGGTCGACTGCGGCATGACGGTCAACCCGGAGATCATCCGGCGCCAGATCGAAGGAGCCATCGTCTTCGGCCTCTCGGCCGCGCTGTACGGCAAGATCACGATCAAGGACGGCCGCGTCGAGCAAAGCAACTATCACAATTACCCTTTGCTGCGCATGAGCGAGATGCCCAGGGTCGAGGTGCACATCATGCCGAGCAGCGAAAAGCCCGGCGGAATCGGCGAGCCTGGTACGCCGCCGATCGCACCAGCCGTAGTGAACGCGATCTTTGCTGCGACCGGCAAGCGGCTGCGCTCGCTGCCGATCGATACATCCGCATTGAAGAAGGCGTGAGGCACGGCGAGCGGGCGTCTCGTAGCGGGACACGCCGATCGCTCGATGCGCAACCGCGGTCCGCCGAAACCGACTGCTTTGGATTCAACGGCCCGCGTCACGCAGCGACCGCGCTCCGGCGGCTGGGCGGCGCCACGGGCGGCCGGACCACGTTGGCACCGAGGATGACGGCCCGGGCTGCACCGCCAAGCCGCCGGGAGCGGCTCACGACTTCACGACATCCTCCAGGGCCCGCCGCGGGCTCGGGCCGGCTGCGCGCTCGGCGACACCGAGACGAAACACGAAAGTCGGCTCCCACCCGGGCAAGTCCGCGAATGCCGCGATCGCCGCCCCAAAGCGGTCGGCTCTGCCAAGCATTGCGTCGCGGTCGGTGCATTCGACCGGTTGATTGAGTGGCTGCGCCGCGAGTCGTTCAGCGGTCGCAGCCAGGTGCAGTCTCTGCCACGCGCGTCCAGCGCCGAGCGCAGAGGGCGCGTCGAGCCGGTCGCGCACGAGCAGCATGCCCAGCACGGGAGCCGTCGGGACCTGCGTCTCGCGCGTCATCGAAAGCCAGTATCGGTCGGCCGAGCGCGCGTCCAGATCGGGAAGAAGTTTCGAGGCTGCGGTCACCAGGGGCGACAGACCGGCTGCGTCCATGGTGATGCCATCGCGATGTGCCGCAATTTCGCGCCGGCCGGTCCGAAACCATCGGGCGCTATCGGCCGACATCTGCGGGTCGCCGATAATGCGGTCCGTGGCTTCGACGATGAGTGCACCGAGCTCGGCACGGGCGTGCTTGCCCTCGACAAAGACGACACGCACGGTGTCGTCCGTCACGAGATCGGCGAAGCGTCGCAGAACTCCTGGAGCGATCGGCTGATCTGCGCGATACGGGCCGCGGTTCGTGTGGCGGACCGGAATCGCGTCGAAGAGTGCATCGCGGGTGGCCGGCGCCGGCGTGAGGCTGACATGGGCGGCCGGTACGGGCGTCGCGTCCGGTGACAGGGCGAGCGTGCCGGCGGCCGGAGTGACGGTCGCCGCAAGTCCGGATACGCGCGCCGCCAACACGAGATTTTCCACCGCGGCACCGAGCCCGAGGTGCATTTCGCGCCGGAACGGATCGAACGTGCCGAGATTGCGCGCACGGTCGGCGAACAGCGTGATCGCGTTCGCCCCGACCTGGAACAGCCACGGCTGCGTGTCGTGTGGATTCGACGCAAGAATGGCGGCCCGCAATGGCCGCGCGATGCCATCGGCGCGATAGCCCTGCCAATCCCTCCAGGGCCCGTAGGGCCGGCCTTCGCCACCGGACCACACGCCACGGTCCCAGGCGCGAAAGCCCAAGCCTCCGAGCGCCAGCGCGGCCGCGCCAGCACCGCCGGCCAATAACGCGCGTCGCGTGTGCATTGCCGTCTCCGTTTTGGCCAGTCAGCCGCAGCCAACCGGCGTCGGCGCACAACGCATGGCCCCGGCCGACCGCGCCTGAAGTCCCCGGGAGACGTCAGGCAGGGAGTGCGCCTTCTTTCATTGCCTTCTTCAGCTGCTCCCGCAGCGCGGACGTGTCCTTGTGGCCATGGACAGCGACCGCATGCTGCACCGCGACCTCGATCAATTCCTTCTCGCTGTCCGCGGAAATCGCAACCGTACACTTCGTCACGCTCGGAAACTCACGGCAGTCAACGTATTTGCGCGCCATCGTCGTTCCCTCCATTCGTACCGCCAAGCGACCAAGGGCGAATGGCCCGGCGCAGCCGGGCCACCCGGATCGACTCTACAGGACCGTGTCACGCATCTCGCAATCGGCCAGGAGCAATCGCACTCAACACACCATCTCACCGGAAAGCGACGGATCATGCTGCCCCGGGTGAAACAGCCGCCTCGTCGTCGCTGCCTTCAAATCGGCGCCGCGCGACGGGTCGCGCTTGCGCCGTACACAACCGGGGCGGCCACGGTCTCGCTCTACTTGAGCTCGAGAACGACCGGTCCGGACACCGGGTCGGTCACGCCGAGGCCGCCGCCCAGGTCCTCGAGCGTGCCACGGATCGAATCCAGCGTGGCGATCATGGCCGGCCGGGCCTTTGCGAGCGCGTCCATGTCGGTCCATTCGGCGATGATGCAATAGCACCGGTCGGCGGTCTTGATCATGTGAACCCGCCGCAGGCCCGGCCAGTCGTGCTTGACCTTCTGGTGGGCATCGAGGAATTCCTTGTCACGCCCGGGCTTGACCCGAAAGCGCACCGCATTGAAGGCTGTCATCTGGGTCCCCCTGTGCCGTTGGAGAGGCGAATGATGCCCCCGGATCCTGCAATTCGGCAATTCGGCGCGCGCGATGGGCTGCGGCGTCTCGCACCTGGAAAATGCCCACGGGCTCGCCGCAACCGCGCTCAGCCCGGTCGGCGGGCGACTCCGCGAGCGGCGCCCCGCGCCGGCGGCTCTACTGGCTCAGCTGCGCCCGAAGCTGCGCGGCAGCGTGCGCGTCACCCAATTGCTCAGCCGCCGCAATGCCACCGACCAGTGACCCGCGCCGCCCCGGCGCGAACGTGAGGGCCGTACGGAACTCCCGCAGCGCCTCGTCGGGACGCTTGAGGTCCAGCAGCAGTTCACCGAGCTGCTCGCGGGCCGGGACGACCGGGCCCGGCGTGACGGGCAACTTCTCGACTGCGTCCTCCTGATCTGCCGCGGCACGCAGGCTGAGAATCGCCGCGTCCGCCTCGCCGTCAGCCGCGAGGCGCCAGGCCTGGGCCTCCTTGAGCAGGGCGTCGACTTGCGTGGCCCAATAATTGTTACCGGCGGCCTGCACGTCGCGCAGGCATGCCCGGAGACTCTCGATTTCCGCCACGGCCGAGCGCGGATGCCCGCCCCGAGCCTGGCCGAGCGCCCGTGCCCAATAGACCAGCGCGGCGATGTGCGGCGCCGACTGCGGCAGCGGCTCCAGCGCGGCGGCGCGATCCCATGCCCGGCGCTCGATCGCGAGGCGCACGGGCATGGCGGTCGCGGCGTAACCCACCTTGAACTGCGACGCGGGAAGACTGCGCATCGAGCCGAGGTCGACGACGACCTGCTCTGCCTGCGCAACACGCCCGCTCTGCAGGTAGGCGTAGGTCAGGTAATCCATCGCATGCAGCTCCTCGCCCAGATCGCCCTGCTCGTGCGCGGCCGCACGTGCGGCCCGGTTCGACGCGATCGAATCCTCCCACAGCCCGAGCCGCGTAAAGATATGCGACGGCATGTGCAGTGCGTGCGGCGCCGATGGAGCGATCGTGGAATACGCGCGCGCAGCAGCGAGGCCCCGCGGCGCGAGCTCCGCGCTGTCGTAGGCGTGAATCAGGTAATGAGCGAGTCCGGGGTGCTGCGGCTGCTGGTGGAAAAGTGGCTCGAGGATCCCGGCGGCCTGCTTCTGATTGGCATGCGTCCGGTCGGCCGGTGACGCCGTTGCGATGAGCGCGAGCGCGTAGAAGATCCGGGCCTCCGGATCATCAGGATTGCTCCGCGCGACGTCGGCCATCGCGCGCGCGTACCGTTGCGCACGCACGACAGGTGCGTCCTGCGGAGCATCACGATAGTACTCGGCCAAGGCATCGATGAACTGTCGCTCGCGCAGCGAGCCCGCCCGGATCTCGACGGCCCTGCGGATGTGCTCGGCCCCGGCACGCAGCTCCGGGCCCGAAGGCGGTTCCCAGAGCTGGTGGAACAGGGACATGGAAATCCCCCAGTGCGCGATCGCGCAGCCCGCATCGCGCGTGGCGACCTCGCGGAAGGCCTGTTCGGACGCGGCGTATGCGAACGAATGCAGGAGCGCGAGCGCTCTTTCAAACGCGGGCCTGAGCCCGGGCGTGCACGACGTCGCGAACCTCACCTTGCCGAGCTTTTCCGGCGCAGGATGCGAGTCCTGGTGATCGTCGGCGGCGTGCACCGCGCCTGCGAACGCCAGCGCAAGTGCAACCGCTGCGACGCGCTTCGTCATGTGCACCCCTCCCGTGCCGTCGTTCCACGAGGCACCGTCTCGGCCTGCAACCGCGGTTGGATGGGAGCGAGCTGCCGGCCGTCGCATTCGGATTCAGCAACCGCCAGTCGCCCGGCCCGACAGCCGGTCGCTGCCGGCACGCACGACCGCCCGACCGCCAGGGGCTCGAGGGCCGAGCGTACGGCAGCGGCCATAGTCGACGCGGCCGCCGACCGGCGCAGGGAATGCGTGATCTCGAGCTGCACGCCCCTGCCCCGGGCGCCGCGGTTCACCACGTTGTGCGCATGCGTCGCGGGGAAGCGGTGACCCTCGGCCTGCACGACGAGGTCCGACCCCTGCAGCGCAGTGTCGATCCGCCATTTGAGGCCGAGGTCGAGGCCGCCGAGCAGCACCCGCGCGTCGCTCCCGGCGCAGCCGTGGATCGCGACCACGTACTCGCACCCGGCGATCAGCGCGAGGCACTCGGGCTCGTCGAACAGGTGGCTCGTCAGGTGCAGCGCCGCGTAGTTGCCGGTGGGCCGGGTGCCCTCGAGCAGGTACAGGTTGAAGTCGTCGCCCGCGATCGCGCGTGCGAGCTCGGACGTCCCGTCCTCGATGCCACCGCCGTGCGGTGCGATGACGGCCACCGCCAGGGACGGGCGACGCCGCACGTGGATCTCGTAGTCGCGGCCCCGGCACTGCTGCCGCGCCAGGTCGGCGTAGCTGCCGTACAGCCGCGCGTCCGGCACGCCCGTCTGCGTACCCGTGCCGGCCGGACAGCTCACGCGCGCAGCCGCTCGTTCTTCGGATCATAGGCCGGCTGCGCGATGACCCGCGCGCGGCACCGCTCACCGCGGACGAGGATCTCGAAGTCCGCGCCGTCCTTGACGAGCGCCGGGTCCAGGTACGCGAAGGTCAGCGTCTTGTCGACCGCGAAGCCGTGGGCACCGCCGGTCGTGAGCCCGACGACCCGTTCGGCGCGGTACACGGGCTCGTTGCCGAGGCAGTCGGCCTTGCGCGCCTCGACGTCGAGGTAGGCCAGCAGCACGCGCGGGCCGGCGCGCCTGGCGGCGACGGTCGCATCCTTGCCGATGAAATCCTTGTCGTAGTTGACGAAGCGCTCCATGTCGGCCTCGATCATGGTCACCTCGTTGGTGAGCTCGGAGCCCCAGCCGCGGTAGGCCTTTTCGATGCGCAGCGAGTTCATCGCGTACGTGCCGAACAGCTTGAGGCCATGCGCCACGCCCGCGGACCGCAGCGCGTCGTAGACCTCGGGCATGCGCCGCATCGGCGTGTGCAGCTCCCAGCCGAGCTCGCCGACGTAGTTGACGCGCAGCAGCCGCACGCCGGGCACGCCGGCGACGTCCGCCACCCGGCCCGTCAGCCAGCGGAATGCGGCGTTGCCGAGGTCGGCGCGCGTCGCGGCCGACAGCACCTCGCGGGCACGCGGGCCGGCGAGCACGAGCGTGCCGAACTCGTCGGTGACGTCGGCGATCGCGACGCGCTCGCCGGGCCGCTTGCGCCACTCGAGCTGGTCCCGGTCGTGCAGCTGCGCGACGGCGGCCGACAGCACGTAGTAGTGGTCCGCGGCGAGTCGCGTGACGGTGAGCTCGCTTTCGATGAAGCCGGCCGGCGTGAGCAGGTGGCCGAGGATGATGCCGCCGTCCCTGGCCGGGATCCGGTTGGCGCAGATGCGCTCGAGGAAGGCGTGCGCGTCGGGGCCCGTGACCTCGTACTTCGAGAAGGTCGACAGGTCCATGAGGCCGACCCGCTCGCGCACGGCGAGCGCCTCGGCCCTGACCGGCTCCCACCAGTTGGAACGCAGCCACGAGTAGCGCTCGCCGGTGCCGCTCGTGTCGTACCAGCGTGGCCGTTCCCAGCCGAAAACTTGAGCGAACTGCGCGCCCTCGCCCGCGAGCCGGTCATAGAGCGTGGACTTGCGCAGGCCGCGGCCGACCGCGTGCTGCTCGGCCGGCTTGTAGCAGTAGTACATGTGGTGGTAGTCCTCGGTCGCCACCGCCGTCGTGTACTCCCGGCTCGCCCACGGGCCGAAGCGACGCGGGTCGAACTCGCGCATGTTGATCTCGGCCTGGCCGTGCACCATCCACTGCGCGAGGTACTTGCCGGCACCGCCGCCCTGCGCGATGCCGATCGAGGCGCCCGTGTGCATCCAGTAGTTCGGCGGACCGGCCGCCGGCCCGGACAGGTACACACCGTCGGGCGTGTGGGTGATCGCCCCGGAGATGACGGTCTTGAGGCCGGCCTGGCCGAACAGCGGGAACCGCTCGGCGGCCCGCTCGAGCGAGGGCACGAGGCGATCGAGCTCGGGCGCGATCAGCTCGCTCTCGAAGTCCCAGGCGGGCGGCCTGCCGTCCCAGCAGACGTGCGCGGTCGCGGTCTCGTACGGCCCGACCAGCACGCCGTTGGTCTCCTCGCGCAGGTAGGCGTGCGAATACGGGTCGCGCACCACTGGCAGCTCCCGCTCGAGGTCGATGAGCTCCTGGAGCGGCTCGGTGATCATGTAGTGATGCAGCATGTTGGCGATCGGCACGTTGTGGCCAGTCCACGCGCCGACCACGTCGGCGTAGCTGCCGGCGCTGTTGACGACGTGCTCGCAGACGATGCTGCCCTGGTCGGTGACGACCTGCCACTCGCCCGAGGCCAGGCGCTTGATGTCGGTCACGAGCGTGCGCCGATAGACTTCCGCGCCGAGCTTGCGCGCGCCGGCCGCCATCGCGTGCGTGATGTCGCTTGGACTCACGTGCCCGTCCGTCACGGTCAGGAAGGCCGCCTTGACGCCGAAGGCATCGAGGTACGGGTGGTGCTGCGGGATCTCTGCCGGCCCGATCAGGTGCGCCTCGTAGCCCGCCAGGCGCGAGATGCCGTAGACATGCTTGAGCCAGAGCACTTCCTCATCGGTGCTCGCGAGCCGCAGGCCACCGCAGCCGTGCCAGCTGACCGCGTGCCCCGTGAGCTCCTCGAGGCGGGCGTAGAGCTGCGTGCTGTACAGGTGCACGCGCGTCATGTTCAGCGAGCCGTTGAAGTGCGGGCACTGGCCGGCCGCGTGCCAGGTCGACCCCGAGGTCAGCTCGCCCTTCTCGACGAGCACGACGTCGGTCCAGCCCTCGAGCGCGAGGTGGTACAGGAGACCGACGCCCATGACCCCGCCGCCGACCACGACCACGCGTGCATGCGACTTCATTCGACCTTCCCCGCTAGCACTTGATCCGCTTCATGGCCGGGTCGTAGAAGGCCCTGAGGCTCGCCTCCACCTCGTAGCGGACCGTCGACACCTCTATTTCGTAACGCCCGGCATTGATCCAGGCGTCGCCGACGCCGTCCTCGTTCCCGACGTAGCCCATCGCGACGTTGCCGCCGATGGTGTGGCCGTACATCCCCGAGGTCGTGCGACCGACGATCACGCCGTCGCGGCAGATCGGCTCCTCGTGGTAGCTCAGGGCCGCCGGGTCGCGGAATCTGAACAGCACCATGCGCCGCTTGAGCGGGGCCTGCTTCTGCTCGAGCAGCGCCTCCTTGCCGATGAAGCCGCCGGCCTTCGTGAAGTCGCAGACGAAACCGAGGCCGGCCTCGAGCGGCGTGTCGTGCTCGGCCACGTCGTGGCCGAAGTGGCGATAGCCCTTCTCGATGCGCAGCGAGTTGAGGGCATGGTAGCCGCACAGCCGGAGCCCGAACGGCTGGCCGGCGGCGACGATACGGTCGAAGACGTCGGGCGCAAACTCGGTCGGCACGTACAGCTCCCAGCCGAGCTCGCCGACGTAGGTGATGCGCGAGGCGCGCACGAGCGCGTAGCCGAGCTCGATCTCGCGCGAGGTCGCGAACGGGAAGCTCGCGTTGCTGAGGTCCTCGCGGGTCAGTGTCTGCAGCAACGCACGCGAGTTTGGCCCCATGACGCTGATCACGGCCATCGCCGAGCTCACGTCGGTCACGACGACCGCTGCGCCGGCCGGTGTGTTGCGGCGCAGCCAGTTGAGGTCGCGCGTCTGGGTCGGCGGCCCCGTCACGACCAGGAACGACTCCTCGGCCAGCCGCGTCACCGTCAGGTCGGCCTCGATGCCGCCGCGCTCGTTGAGCCACTGCGTGTAGACGATGCGGCCGACCGCCACGTCGACGTTGGCGTTGCAGATGCGGTTCAGCACCGCGCCCGCGTCGCGGCCCTGCACGAGGATCTTGGCGAAGGAGCTCTGGTCGAAGACGCCCACGCGCTCGCGTACGGCGCGGTGCTCGGCGGCCGACCAGTCGAACCAGTTCTGCCTGCCCCAGCTGTACTCGTAGCGCGGCTCGACGCCGGCCGGCGCAAAGAAGTTCGCCCGCTCCCAGCCAGCTACCTCGCCGAAGCAGGCGTTGGCCTGCGCGAGCCGGTCGTGCAGGATGCTCTTGCGCACGTTGCGCGCGGTCGCGAACTGGCGGAACGGCCAGTGCATCGCGTACAGCAGGCCGAGGCCTTCCCGGGTCCGGTCGTACAGGTACTGCGAGTTGCCCTGGAAGCGCATGTTGCGGCGGATGTCGACGTCCCACAGGTCCAGCGGCGCGTGGCCGTCGACGATCCACTGCGCGAGCATCTTGCCCGCCCCGCCTGCGGACTGGATGCCGATCGAGTTCAGGCCCGCCGCGACGAAGTAGTTGCGTACCTCGGGCACCTCGCCGAGCTGGTAGCGGTCATCGGGCGTGAAGCTCTCCGGCCCGTTGAACGTGACCTTGAGGCCGACATTCGCGAGCGCCGGAACACGGTGAATCGCAGCCTCGAGGTACGGCTCGAGGTGCTCGAGGTCCGGCGGCAGCTCGTCGAAGCAGAAGCCCTCGGGGATGCCATCGTGGCCCCACGGTTTGGCGTTGGGCTCGAAGGTGCCGACCAGCAGCTTGCCGGCGTCGGTCTTGAAGTAGTTGCAGCCGTCCGGGTCGCGCAG
>Ga0075015_100000356_pt1 | contig 15628 bp, 12 predicted proteins | sample AleBraG_ABR_2013_FD_71476 | JGI IMG/M metagenome (GOLD analysis project Ga0075015, IMG submission 71476) | Freshwater sediment microbial communities in response to fracking from Pennsylvania, USA - Alex Branch Run_MetaG_ABR_2013 | ecosystem: Environmental > Aquatic > Freshwater > Creek >...
GATTCGCCTTCGGACTGTCGACGGCGCCGGAACCGGGCCACCGTCCCAGCAGTGAGCAGGCAGACCCCAGCAGGATCAGGAGCTCATTGACCGGACCTCCGCGGATACGACTTAGCGCTGCCTAAGCCTCTTCGGGTTCTCCCGATCAGACGCCCAGGCCGGCGGCGAGCTCAGCGTGGGTCAGCCGGACGTTGTAGACGGCGGTATCGGGCAGGAAGGCGCGGCCCGCAGCCAGCGGTCCGGCATCGACGACGTCGAAACCGAACGAGTCGATGAGTCAGGACACTGTGGCCTTCGCCGTCGCGTCGTCACCGGCAATCGGCAGCGCGCGTCGGGCGGCATCGCCGGCCGGGAGCCCTTCCGCGCCGAGGTGTACAAAGTGGATCGTGTTGAAAGCCTTGACGATCCAGGAGTCGGGCAGGTGGGCGGCAAGCAGCTCCCTGGACGTGATGCTCTCCTCGTCGAGGGCAGCGATGCGCCCGTCACGCTCGGGGTAGTAGTTGTTGGTGTCGATGACGACCTTGCCGCGTAGCGGCTCGACCGGGACATCGGCGTAGGCCTTGAGCGGGATCGTCACCACGACGACCTCACCCGCTTCGGCGGCCTCGCCCACGGTTGCGGCCGATGCCTGGGGGCCGAGCTCGGCCACGAGGTCGGCGAGCGTCTCGGGTCCGCGCGAGTTGGAGAGCACCACCTCGTGCCCGTGGGCGATCGCGAGACGAGCAATCGTGCTGCCGATCCTGCCGCTTCCGATGAATCCGATGCGCATGCGCGGCGCAGCGCCATTCCGAGGAAGTCTGTTCCCATCTCCGCGGCCTACGGCGGGCGGCTCGTGTTGACAGGTCCCGACATCGGCCAGGCAGGGGTCGCAGTTCGGCCCTTTCGCGCTTTCCGACCCGCCACTGATCCCGACTTCATGGCTCGTGAGGTGGCGCTGAAGCAACGCCTAACGGACGAGGGCTCGGCTGAGTGCCAGCCGAGCCCTCGTACGCAACCGCTTCCGCCAGGGCCTTAGTTTGCGTGACTCCTACAAGCGCTTCTCCCTGGGCCTTCTCAACCCTGTGTGCCTGGCGGGGTCCGTGCTACAGGCCCGGAAGGGTGTGGGTGTGCTCGATACGGACGGCGTCGAGCGCGCGGGGGTCCAGGCCGAGCAGGCTCAGGATGCTCGGTGCGATCTGGGTGGTGAGCACGGGGGACGTGACAGTCCGTCCGCCGTGAACCCCGGCGCCGGACACGACGAGCGGGACGTGGCGGTCCTGGATGTCGTTGCCGCCGTGCTCGGCGATCTTCTTCACTCCGCCGGTGTAGACGACGCCGTGCTGGACGATGCCGATCACGTCGGGGGCGTGGCTGTCACCGTGGGGCGCGCCGACGAAGTCATCCGCAGCGTTGCCGGTGTAGACCGTGGTGAGCCCGGAGCCGGTCACGGCGGTGGAGTAGACGCCCTTGGCGTCACCGGCAACGTTGGCCGGGGCGCTGTGGGTGAGCAGGTAGTCCTTGACGAAGGCGCGGGCGTCGGGGCTGCGGTCCGAGAGCCACCAGAGCAGGACGTCGTCGTCGACGGAGAACGCGACGAGGGCGGGGGCACCGGGGTGGTTCGCAGCCCAGGCGGCGTTGACCGCGTCGACGATCGCCCCGTCATCGACCCGCCGCAGGGCGGCGAGGTCCTGCGGGGACTGGGCGTGCTTCGCGGACAGGATGATCGTCGTGCTGCCGGCGAGCCCGTCCTGCGCGACCCGGTCGCGCAGCGAGCCGACCTCGGAGTCGACGAAGTCGAGGGCCTTGCTCAGCAGCGGCCCGGGGGTGACCCCATCGGCAAGGTACCCGCCGGCGAGTCCGTCGGAGCTGGGGAGCTTCTCGGCGGTCGAGACCGACTGGAAGTTCAGCCCGAACACCGCGGGGGTGCCCACCTTCTTGGTTCCGGAGTGGTCGAGGCCGTCGACCTCGTTGAGGACGGCGGCGACCTTGATGCCGTCGTACTCCTGGGTCAGCGCGTTGTCGTTGGTCCAGTCGTGGCCCGCGACGTCGGCGACGCTGTTGATCTCGGGGGTGAACAGGTCCTGGACCCCGGTGCCCGAGGGGCCGTTGAGGATCTCGTAGGCCGGGTGCTTGTCCGACCACGCAGTGCGCAGGCCGGCCTGGCGGGCGACCTCGAAGACGGTGTTCACCCGCAGGTACTGGTGGGGGTAGATCGGCAGGCAGGTGGCCGGGTCGACGGGCAGCGCGGCGGGGTCGAGCAGTGTCTGCGGCGTCGAGGTCATCTTCAGCGCCGCCGCGGTGATCGCCGAAGAGTTCGCCAGGGTCTGGGCTGTAGTGTTCGTGGCCAGGCTCGTCAGCGCGGGATCGGAAAGTCCCTGCCCGGCGTCGAGAGTGATCGGGTTCTGCGACCGGTCCGCAGCCTCGGTCCACGGGACCTCCGCGCCCGGGGTGGCGGTCGTGCAGTCCAGCGTCCCGGCAGGGAGCACGGTGCGGTTGTAGGTGTCGTCGTAGTAGACACCGTCGGTACCGGCACCGCCGCCGGTGAGCTGGGCGATCATGCCGGGGAAGGAGTCGGACGGGAACGTGGTCTTGGCCGCCGTGTAGGACGTTCCCGTCGCCACCAGGCGAGCGAGCGCCGAGGCCGGGTGCTGCGCCACGTACCAGTCGAGATCGGACTGATGCAGGCCGTCCACGGAGAGCAGCAGCACATGCTGAGCGCTGTGACTTTCCGGGCCGTCGGCCTCTCCGTGCGAGGCCTGAGCCCCGGGCGCGGCAGCGATGGCCAGCAGGCTGGCCCCCAGCCCACCGACCGCGAGCAGCGCCGCGCGCCGGGACCTACCTGGACGGAACTTTGTCATGGAACTCTCCCTCGTTGGCACTCGGACCTCGGGTGCTCACCGTCATAGAACGTGACCACCGTGGCGCCGCGGGTGGAGCACAGATGAAGACCGCGTGAAGACAGACCAACGACCACGCCCCAGGCCATTGGCGTGGCGCTGTCCGCGGAGAAGTCGGTCGAGATCGAATCCTGGCTCGCGGCGTTCGGCGCCTTGGAGTAGCCCATTCGGGTTTGGCGGTCGTCGCGGCGGCACAGCTGCTCGTTGTGTTCCCCCTCCGGAGGTTGTTCCAGCGGCTGCGAGTCGCGACACGGGTCACGGGCGGTTGCCCACACCCGTCGTCTTGATCAGGTGCGCCAGCACGATCCGGTCCGTGTACCTCGTACGTCCGACGACCTGGTAGCCGTGGCGTTCGTAGAACTCGACGTTTCCCGGGACGAGGGTGTTGGTGGTGAGCTCGAACCGCGCGACGTTGGGATGTGCCTGCTCGATCGCTCCCAAGAGTGTTGCCCCGATCCCACGCCCCTGATATGTGGGGTCGACGCACACGGCGCGGATCTCGCACGACGTGCCCGACATCTCGCCGCGTGCACTGCCGACCGTTCGTCGGCCGTCGCGGGCGATCAGCACGGTATGCGTCCGGATGTCTCGCTCGACGGCAGCGAGATCCTCCTGCAACGGGGGGAGGTCCATGGTGCCGCTCAGTCGCCCCTCCTCGGCGAATGCGCGCATCTTGATCGCGTGAATGTCAGCAGCGTCGGAGACCACCGCGGGGACGATCGTGAACTCGGCGTCCGGCACGCAGACAGTCTGCCGGAACCGCGGACCGTCGGATCGTGACTCCAGGCGCCGTTGGCTCGATGGCAACGCGCTGACAACCGACCAGCTACGGGCGGGCTCGGTCAGGCGACGGTCCTGATGAGGGCACCGGTGGTGGCATCCATCAGAGTGAGGGAGTTTCCTCCTGCGTTCACGACCCAGAGCCGGGGTCCGGCAACGACGACGGCCTGGGGGTTGTTGAACAGGTACGGCCCGTTGGTGTTGCACATCATCCAGGTCACCACGTTGGTGGACACGACCACCTGGGACACCATCGGCGAGGACCCAGGCGGGCTGGCGGTGAAGACGAAGCCATCGCCGTAGGTGATCGGACCCGGCATCGCCAGGTTGGAGTTCCGCACCACCCGAACAAGGCCGCCCGTGGCTGCGGACAGTTCGGTCACCGAGGCTGCTGCCTCGTTCGCCACCCATACGGTGGTTCCGTGCGAGGTGACCCCCACCGGGTGGCTGAACCTGTAGCCGGAACTGGACAGCGATCGGATGAAGGCCCGGGTGACCGCGCTGATCTCCGTGACCGAGTTGGAGCCGCTGTTGGTGACGAAGAGGTGGTTGTCGGCGACGGTGATCGACGCCGGGTGGTTGAACCGGTACGTCGGTCCGGCCGCGATGCCGAGGTAGCGCCCGCTGGCCACGTTGAACTCCGCGACCGATCCGGCGGCGTTGAGGACGAACAGGTCACCGTTGGCCGCAGTCATCGCGATGGGGTGGTGGAGCCGCTGCCCGGTGCCCGGGATGACCCGGACCAGAGCCCGGGTCGCGGCGGTGAACTCGGTGATGGAGTTGCCGACTGAGTTCGCGACGAACACCGAGGTGCCACTGACCAGGACGGCAGCCGGTCCGCTGAACCGATACGCGGTGCTGGACAGTCGGGCGATGAACGCCCCGGTGGCGGCGTTGACCTCGGTCACCGAGTTGTTGCCACGGTTGGCGATGAACAGGTCCGACCGGTACACCGCCGCCGACATCGGGGTCGCGAAGCCGTAGCGGTCCGCCACCACGGCAGCACCCGGCGAGGCCCCGGCCGCGCTGGGCGGGCCACCGGCGGCGAGGCCCAGCATCGCCACAGCCGCCACGCCGACGCGACGCCCACGGCGGGACGGCTTCCTCCGGGACAGGGTCGCGACCATCGGGGTGCTCCTAGCAGCTCGGGTTACCAGCGGGGCGGCGCGGACATGACAGACCACGACGTTCGACGGTATCGGCAGCACGACGCAGAACCCGAGAGGCCGCCACCCAGATGCAGTACCCGTGTCGCCCGACAGGCCGACCGACCACCCTGCCGGACGACCCCGGGGTGGCGGGAATCGGGAGGGGTCCACTCAGCGACCGACCGCCGGCGCGCCGCGCGGCAACCTCGGGTCGAGAGCGCTCGTCGTCCGATCCCGTCACCCGCAATCGCGTCGGTCGTCGTGGCCTGCGAGTCCGGTATCCCCCGGACACCGATGCCGCCCGCTACCGGGTGAGGCGGATCCCATAGACCCCGTAGCCGGCACCGACGCCCGGGCCGCTCGGGCCCAGGGACTGCAGGCCGACGGGGTCCAGGGCAAGCCTTAGCTACTTCGACCTGAAATAGTCGGGGCAACTTCCCTTGTAGCGCAGCGGTTCTGCTCGGCGTGGCATCGATCTTGGGCACTCGAGTGACGAGATCATGGTGCTTCTGCGGGTGGAGCAAGCGCTGGGGAGCCTGATGCTGCGGACGCGAGCGGTCGATGTGAGCTTGTGGGAGGCGGTCCTTCCGCCAGGGGTGCTGCGACTGCCGGAGGAACTCACCCGGGTCGACGCACTGTTGGACGACCCGGCGTTCTTCGCCCCGTTCGTGCCGTTCTTCGACCCAAAGGTTGGTCGGCCCTCGACGCCGATGGAGACCTACCTGCGGATGATGTTCTTGAAGTTCCGCTACCGGCTGGGCTTCGAGAGCTTGTGCCGTGAGGTCAGCGACTCGATCACCTGGCGGCGGTTCTGCCGGATCCCGTTGGACGGCAAGGTCCCGCACCCGACGACGCTGATGAAGCTCACGACCCGGTGCGGGAACGCAGCGATCGAGGGGTGCAACGAGGCGCTGCTGGCGAAGGCCGCCGAGGCCAAGCTGCTGCGCACCAACCGGCTCCGCGCCGACACCACCGTGGTACCCGCCGACGTGGCCTACCCGACCGACTCGGGTCTGCTGGCCAAGGCAGTCCGGCGGATCGCGGTGACCGGCCGGCGGATCCAAGCCGCTGGTGGCGCGACTCGCACGCATCTTCGGGATCGGAGCCGCGCCGCGGGCAAGCGGGCGCACGGGATCGCCGCGAAGTTGCGGCTTCGCGGCGCCCAGGGTCGCGATGAGGCGCAGGCCACGGTCCAACGCATCACCGGTGAGCTCGCCCAGCTGGCCGAACGTGCTGCCGCTGACGCGGAGAAGTTGCTGGCCAATGCCCGCCGCGCGCTGGGCCGGGCGCAGCGCAAGGCTGAGGAGCTCGCGCAGGCCGGCGGGAAGGACGCGGCCGCTGGCCGGCGCCGCGGTCGGTTGCGCCGCGCGGTGAACGACCTCACCGAACTGCTGGACGTCACCCGGCGCGTGGCCGAACAGACCCGGCAGCGCTTGGCGGGCATCACCCCGGCTGGCTCGACCCGCCGCGTCAGCCTGCACGATGCCGATGCCCGACCGATCGCCAAAGGCCAGCTCGGGAAACCGGTCCAGTTCGGCTACAAGGCCCAGGTCGTCGACAACGACGACGGCGTCGTCCTTGACCACAACCTTGAGCAAGGCAACCCAGCCGATGCACCGCAACTCGCGCCGGCCATCCAGCGGGTCATCGCCCGCACTGGAAAGCGTCCACGAGCTGTCACCGCCGACCGCGGCTACGGCGAGAAGACCGTCGATGACGCCCTGCACGACCTCGGGGTCCGGACCGTCGTGATCCCCCGCAAGGGCAAACCCGGCAAAGCCCGACAACGCGAGGAACACCGACCAGCGTTCCGCAAGACCGTGAAGTGGCGAACCGGAAGTGAGGGCCGGATCAGCAGCCTCAAACGCGGATACGGCTGGGACCGGACCCGCCTGGATGGCACCGACGGAGCCCGGATCTGGACCGGCTACGGGGTCCTGGCCCACAATCTGGTCAAGATCGGCGCCCTGGCGAGCTAGAAGAACCGAGAACGGAGACCCGCCCCCAGGCCGGCTGGTCGCCGGGCGCCCAATCAGGCGCGCAGGGACTATTTCAGGTCGAAGTAGCTAGGCTAGGGCGTGTCTCCCAATGTTCGTACCCAGGTGAGGATCGCGGCAAGGCACCGCGATCGACGCCTTGTCCAGCGGCGTCACCCACTCGCTGCCTACGCTGCCGAACGACCGACCAAGGCTCGCGACGCACCTGTCGCGGATCGCGCGATGCTCGCCGTGCACCACTTGGTGCTCCCGATCGGGTCCTGGCGGTCGCCTGAAAGTGGGTGTCGCGCGAACCGCCCGCCGCCGTGACCGGCGAGCGCGATCAGAGCCAACGCCCGGCACGCAGGACCCGCTGAAGGTCGAGGCTGCGGTCGGTGAGCAGCAGGTCGGCGCGGGCGCCCGCGCGCAGCTCGCCGCGGTCGGCGAGGCCGACGGCCGCCGCGGGCACAGCGGTTGCCGCCGTCACGGCCTCGTGCAGCGGGACGCCGGTCCCGACGGCGCAGCACACCACGTCCAGCAGGGTGCTGGCGCTGCCGGCGAGCGCACCCTCGGCGACGGTCCTGGCGACGCCGTTGGTGACCCGCAGCTCCTGCCCCCCGAGCGTGACTACTCCGTCCAGGACACCTGTCGCGGGCGAGGAGTCGCTCACCAGGATCCGGCGCGAGGGCCCGAGCAGCCGCCAGACCCACCGCACCACGTCGCCGTCGAGGTGGCAGCCGTCGACGATCAGCTCGCACGTCACGCGCCCGTCGTCGAGCAGCGCGAGCACCGGGCCGCCGTCGCGGTGGTGCAGCGCCGGCATGCCGTTGAACAGGTGGGTGGCGATCCGCGCGCCCGCATCGAGGGCGGCCCGGGTCTCGCCGGTCGATGCGGCCGTATGACCGATCGCGACCGGCACGCCCCGCGCGACCAGCAGGTCGATCAGTTCCCCGGCACGGACCCGCTCCGGCGCGACCGTGACGACCCGGATCGCGCCACCTGCGACGTCGAGCAACTCGGCGATCTCCGCGACGTCGGGATCGCGTAACGCGTCCGCGCGGTGCGCGCCCCGATGCGCCGATGCCAGGTAGGGACCCTCGAGGTGGATCCCGTCGACGACCCCGTCCCTCACGAGAGGCGCGAGCATGCCGACCTGAGCCGCCAGTACGTCGCGCGACTCCGACACGAGGCTCGCCAGCATCGATGTCGAACCGCTGCGTCGGTGGTAGTCGGCGATCGTGCGCACCGCAGCGGCACCGTCGCCGAACGCGGCCCCCAGCGCTCCGTGGCAGTGGATGTCAACGAGGCCCGGCAGCACGAGCCCGCCGGCGTCGACGATCTCGTTGTCGTGCGGCGCATCGCCCGACCCGACGGCGCCGATGCGGTCACCCACGATGCGCACCCAGCCCGCCTCGACGCCCGTCGACGTCACCAGGTCGCCGCGGACCGTCACCATGCGCGCTACGCCGACCTCTCCTGTCGAGCGCGCGCCGAGTCGAGGGCGAGGCGAACCGCACCGGTCACGGGCGTCACGGTGACGACCGACAGCGCGGCGAGCGGCACCCGCTCCCGTAGCGCACGGCCGGCCGCAGCGACCAGCAGCGCGTCACCGGCAGCACCGATGCCGCCGCCGAGCACGACCGGCACGGCAGCGCCCGCGAGCCCGAGCCGGGCGAGCAGCGACGCCGCGAGTAGACCGATCTCGGTGCCCTGCCGCTCGACGAGCGAGATCGCCACAGGATCGCCGGCGTTCGCGATCTCGACGACGTCGGCGACCCGTCCCCACCACGTGGAGATCGCCAGCTCCCCCGCGTGCACGGCGAGGCTGACGTCGTGGACGCTGGCGCGTCCGGTCCAGCGCAGCAGCGCCTCGCGCAGGGCGGTCGGCTCGCCGCGACCGTCCTCCGCGCGCGCGGCGTGCCAGAGGACCTCCTCCGCGAGACCGCTCGCACCGCCCCAGTCGCCGGAGATCTGCCCGAGGGCGAGCACGCGTGCGGTCGCGCCGTCGGCGCGCACGGCCACCCCGTTGATCCCCGTGCCGCACACGACGACGGCGGCATCGAGAGCTTCCGTGCCGGCGCGCAGGAGCGCGAACACGTCGTTGTCGACGACGAGCGAGCGCGCCGCCCAGGGCAGCCGGGACAGTGCCCCGTGCATCGCGACCTGCTCCGACTCGAGGTCGATCGCCGTCAGGTAGCAGCCGGCGTGCACCACGTCCGACGGCGCGGCCGCGGCGTCGGCGAGGGCCGCAGTCACCGCCTCGTCGAGCACCACGACAGTCGCCTCGATGCCGATCTGGTGATGCGAGCACCCGGCACCGCGGCTGGTGCCCACGACCTCGCCGGTGACGACGTCGACGACGGCGACGTCGGTCTTGCTGCCGCCGCCGTCGACCGCGACCAGGACCTGGCGGCTCATGATCGCGCCCACGGCAGGAACGCCTGGTTTCCGGCGAGGAGCGCGTCGGTGAGGGTCGCGGCCACGTCGTACTGTCCCACGAGCGGGTGCGCGAGCAGCGCCGCGAAGACCCGGTCGCGACCGCCGAGCCGCGCGGCGTCGAGAGCGAGGTCCTCGTACGCCGATACGTGCGCGACGAGGCCGGCGTAGAGCGGCTCGAGCGGCGTCGCCGGCCGCGCGACGACCCCGGACGGCGACACGTTGCACGGCACCTCAATGACGGCGTCGTCGGCGAGGAACGGGAAGTGGCCGTTGTTGCGCACGTTCGCGACGTGGGCCCCCGCGTGCTCGGGACCACCAAGCAACGAGGCGATGAGGGCCACGGCCGCCTCCGAGTAGTAGGCGCCGCCACGCTGTTCGAGCAGGGCGGGCTTGGCCACGAGCGCGGGGTCGCGGTACATCTCGAGCAGCTCGGCCTCGATGCGCTGCACCTCCTCCGCGCGCGTGCCCGTGGCCTTCAGCTCCCGCACCACCTCGTCGTGCGCGTAGTAGTAGCGCAAGTAGTACGACGGCACTACGCCGAGACGGTCGACCAGCGAGCGCGGCAGTTCGAGCCGCTCGGCGATGTCGTCGCCATGCTCCGCGAGCAGCCGGGGCAGCAGGTCGCGCCCGTCGACCTCGACATGGCGGATCCAGGAGAGGTGGTTGAGCCCTGCGTGGTCAAGGTCGACCGCCTCAGGGGCGACTCCGAGCCAGCCGGCGAACAGTCGCTGGAATCCGATCGCCACGTTGCACAGACCGACAGCCCGATGGCCCTCCTGGAGCAGCGCGCGGGTGACGATGCCGACTGGGTTGGTGAAGTCGACGATCCACGCGTCGTGCGCCGCGCGCTTCCGCACGGTCTCGGCGATGTCGAGCACGACGGGCACCGTGCGCAAGGCCTTCGCGAGGCCACCGGCACCCGTGGTCTCCTGACCCACGCAGTCACACGCCAGCGGGAACGACTCGTCGCCGGCGCGGGCGTTCTGGCCGCCGACGCGCAGCTGCAGGAGTACCGCGGAAGCCCCGTCGATCGCGGCGTCGCGGTCGCCCGTGAGGGTGAGCAGCGTGGCGGCGTCACGTTCGTCGAGGATGCGTTGCGCGAATCCGCCGACGACGTCGAGACGCTCTGCGTCCGGGTCGAGGAGCACGAGCTCCGCGACGTCGAGCTGGTCCCCTAGCCGGGCGAGCCCGTCGACCAGCTCAGGCGTGTAGGTCGACCCTCCGCCGACGACAGTGAGCTTCATGCCTCTCATCCCTTCACCCCGGTCAGCGTGATGCCCTCGACGAAGACCTTCTGCGCGAAGAAGAACACGATGAGCACCGGCAGCATCGCCAGGATCGTCGCCGCCATCGTGAGGTTCCACTGCACCTGGTAGAGGTTGCGGAACGAGGCGAGCCCGAGCGAGATGGTCCAGTTGTCCGGGTTCTCGCTCGTGTAGAGGATCGGCCCGTAGAAGTCGTTCCAGCAGAAGAAGAACATGAACATCGCGGTGGCGGCGATGCCCGGCTTGGCCATCGGTAGGATCACCTTCGTCATCACGCGCCACTCCGAGCAGCCGTCGACGCGCGCGGCGTCGGCGTACTCCTGCGGGATTGTGAGGAAGAACTGCCGCAGCAAGAAGATGCTGAACGCGTCGCCGAGCAGGTTCGGCAGGATCATCGGCCAGAGCGTGCCGGTGAGGTGCAGGTGGGTCCACATCACGTAGATCGGCACCTGGGTCACCTGCGGCGGGAGCATCATCATCATGAGCACCACGACGAAGGCGGCGTTGCGCCCCTTCCACTGCAGCCGCGAGAGTGCGTAGGCCGCCGGGATGCTCGAGAGGAGCATGAAGGCCGTGGCGAGCGTCGCGTAGAGCAGGGTGTTGTGCAGGTAGAGCAGCATCGGCGCCTTGGTGAAGACCTCGATGTAGTTCGACGGGTGCCAGCTCTGCGGCCAGAGGTCCCCGGTGAGCGCCTGCTGGCTGGTCATGAGCGACTGCAGCAGGATGAAGACGAACGGCGCCAGGAACACGAGCGCGACCGCGATCCCCACGGCGTGGTCGGCGACGAAGCCGAGCCGCCTGCGCCGCTTCGCGTGTCGGTTGCCGCGCGTGTCGATGCCCTGCGACGTCGTCGCCCTCGGGGCCGTCGCCGTGGCGGTGCTCATCGGGTTCCCTCCGCGCCGTAGACGAGGCTGCGCGCGCGGCGCAGCAGGATCAGCGTCACGCCGAGCGAGACGACGAACATCACGACGGCGAGCGCGGACGCGTAGCCGAGGTAGTAGTTCTTGAAGCCCATGACGTAGAGCCACTGGGCGTAGGTGAGGGTCGACCCCTCGGGGTAGCCGAGAAGCGCGGAGTTGCCACCGCCGGTCGTCGCCTGGCCCGACGCCACGGATGCCGCCACCACGGCCTCCGTGAAGTACTGGAGCGCAGCGATGACGCCGGTGATCGCGGCGAACATGAGCACGGGCGAGATGTTCGGCAGCGTGACGTAGCGGAACCGTTGCCAGGGGTTCACTCCGTCGAGCGCGGCAGCCTCGTACTGTTCCTTCGGTACGTCGAGCAGGCTCGCCAGGAAGATGATCATCAGGTCGCCGACGCCCCAGAGACCGAGCATCACGAGCGAGGGCTTCGACAGCGTCGGGTCGTTGAACCACAACGGTTGCGGGAGCCCCAGTGCACCGAGGATCTGGTTCACCGGACCCGTCGCGGGGTTGAACAGGAAGACGAAGGCAAGCACCCCGGCGACCGGCGGCACGAGCGCCGGCAGGTAGAACACGGTGCGGAACACGCCAAGGCCGGACTTGAGCCGAGTGACCAGCGTGGCGACGGCGAGGCCGAACAGCATGCGCGCCGGCACCAGGATCGCGACGAGCCACAGAGTGTTGTACGCCGCCTGCACGACCTGCGGGTCCTTGGTGAACATGAACCGGTAGTTGGTGAGCCCGATCCACTTCGGGGGCGAGAGCAGGTCGTAGCGCGTGAAGCTCAGGTAGATCGTGTCGACCAAGGGGTAGACGAAGAAGATCGCCACGCCGAGCAGCCACGGGGTGAGGAACGCCAGCACGGTGAGGCGCTGATGCCGTCGCTTGGCGCGCAGCGCCGGGCTGGACCGCCCGGCGCTGCGCGTCTCGACCGCGATCGTCACGGGGCGGAGCCCAGCGCCAGCTGGTCGTTGATCTGCTGATCGACCGTCTTCAGGCCGCCCGCGAGGTCGGTGACCTTGCCGGACTGCCACTTCTCGGCGAACGTGCCGAGCGTGTCCTGGTAGGCCTTGCCGCTGGCCGTGGTCGGCGTCGTGGAGCTGTGCGCGTTCGCGAACACGTCGAGGAAGGTCTGGTAGTTCGCGTCCTTCTCGAGCGCGGGCGAGGTCAGCGCCGGGGTCGTGGTCGGCACGTTCTTGATCCCGTTGGCCACCGCGACGACCGAGTCGGTGTCGGTCGACAGGTACTTCACGAGCGCCCACGCGGCTTCGGGGTTCTGCGAGCCGCGGCCGATGCCGATCACGTTCCCGGTGACGTAGCCGGCGCCGTAGAGGTCGGTCTTCGCGTCGTCGGTCGGGAACGGGGCGGTGCCGTACTCCAGGGTCGGCGCCTCGGCCTTGATGAAGGCGTTGCGGTACTCGCCGTCGATCATCATCGCGACCTTGCCCTTCTCGAAGGCGTTGTCGGCCGAGAACTCCTGGCCGAGGCCTGCGGTGAAGCGCGTGAGCTTGTCGTACCCGTAGAAGTCGACCAGCTGCTTCTGCCAGGTGAACATCGACGCCCACGCCGGGTCGGACCCGATGTTGGACTTCCCGTCGGCGGTGAACCAGCTGGCACCGAAGCTCGGGGCGAAGTGTGCCGGGGCGTTCTCGTAGAAACCGAAGGTCGGGACGAAGCCGGCGACCTGGATCGCACCCTTGCCGTCGAGCTTCGTGAGCTTCTCAGCCATGGCCGTGAGCTCGCTCATCGTCTTGGGCGGCGCCGAGTAGCCGGCGTCGGCGAGCATCTTCTTGTTGTAGTACAGCCCGTAGGTGTCCGACAGCATCGGCATCGAGCAGCGCTTGCCGTCGAACTGGGTGTAGTCGCGCACGACCGGCGGGATCTGGTTGATGTCCACCCCGTCGCGCTTCACGTACGCGGAGAGGTCCTGCCACGCGCCCGTGGAGCAGAACTTGCCGATCTGGTCGGTGGAGTACGACAGCACGACGTCGATCGGCTGGCCCGCGGCGATGGCCTGGATCGTCTTGTCGTCGTCCTGGCCCTTCTTGACCTCGACCTTCACGCCCGGGTTCGCGGCCTGGAACTTGTCGACCGCGGTCTGGATCGCGGCCGCCTCGCGGTCGGTGAAGAAGTGCCAGAACGTGACCGTCCCGGACAGCTTCGCCGGTGCGCTGGACGCGGGCGCCGTGCCGGCGTCGGTGGCTCCGCTGGAGCACCCGGTGGCGACCAGCGCCAGCCCGACCGCGACTGCGGAGATCGCCGGGGCTCGGCGTCGTCCTCGGATGATGCTCATGTCAGTGGACCTCCTCGGCAGTGCGGGGCATGGGAAGCGTTGGTGCGGGTCGTGCGGGGTGGGTCAGCTGGTCGATGGACGTGCGTGCGGTGCGGTTGTCCCCGGCGTCGAGGACGAGGTCGCGCAACCGCTCGGTGGCGATGGCCCGGGCGCCGACCAGGGCGGGATCGCCCGTGACCTCGCTCGGCACCACGGCGCAGGCCAGGCGGCTCGACGCGCGCAGCGCCTTGCTCGTGCGGGAGGCGAGCGCGCGGCCGCCGGCACGCCCGACCGCGCCGCCGAGGATGACGACCCCGGGATCGAGGACGGCGACGATCACCGTGAGCCCCAACGAGATACGACGTGCCAGCTCGTCGAGGAACGCCCGCGCCGCGGGATCGCTCTGCTGGTGGGCGACGGCGCTGGTGACGACCGCGTCCGGAGTGCGGCCCGCGATGCCGTGCTCGCGGGCGAGACGCAGCACAGCCGCCCCACCGACGATGTCCTGGAAGTCCGGCCTTCCCGACCGGACCCCGGTCACGGTCGCAGGCACGGGGATGTAGCCGACCTCGCCGGCACCACCGGCGACACCCCGGTAGAGCGTGCCTCCTACGTCCGTGGCCAGGCCGATGCCTGCCGACAGCCAGAGCAGCGACGTGACACCACCGTCGTCAGGAGCGCCGTGCCGCTCCGCGACGAGGGCGAGGTTCACGTCGTTGTCGAGAGTGACCACGACGTCGTCGTCGAAGGCCGCGGACACCGTGGTGACGATGTTCGGCACGGTCCAGTCGGGGATGCGGTCGGCGTAGCGAACCCTGTCCTGCGCGGGGTCGTAGGAGCCCGGCAGTGCGACGACGATCTCGCGCATCGTGCTCAGCTCGACGTCGGCGGCCGCCGCTGCCTCGGTCACCAGCGCAAGGGTCGCGGCGGCGGCGCCCCGCGGGAGTCGGGCGCGCGTCCGCGAGGCGCTGCCGAGCACGGCACCGTGGGCGTCCAGCACGTCGCACGTGATCCGCGAGGGCTCCACGGTGAGGGCTGCGCCGCGCACGTGGTCGAGCACGACGTCGTACAGGCGGCCGTTGGGGCCGCGACGACCGACCGTCTCGCCGGCGCCGATGATGAGGTCAGCCTCCTCGAGCCGCGTGAGCACCTCGGCGACGGTGGGCTTGGACAGTCCGGTGGCCTCGGCGAGGTCGGCGCGCGAGCTCGGCCCGCGGTCGAGCATCACCCCGAGCACCGTCCGGTCGTTGAGCGTCCGGAGGAGCGCGGGTCGTGCTGCGACCGTGCGCGACATGGCGTCCTTACTTATCGGAAGGTTTCCTGTTAGATTCCGGAATCTAGGCGGCAAGCCCGTGGCCGTCAATGCCTCGCGACCCCGCGACGCGGGCCGTGACCCAACCGAGACGGAGGACGTCGTGTCCGAGCTCGATCGGTCGGTGGACGCTCTCCTCGTCCCGGGGTTCGTCGGCACCGAGCTGCCGGCATGGGTTCGTCGTCGCGTCGATCAGGGTCTGGGTGGCGTCGCGCTGTTCGCCCGCAACATCACCGACCTGACGCAGCTGCGCTCGCTCACCGACGACCTCCACGCGTCTCGCGGCGACGTGCTCGTCGCCGTCGACGAGGAGGGGGGCGATGTCACCCGCCTCGAGGCGGCCCGCGGCTCCCGGCACCCCGGCGCACTGGCTCTCGGCACCATCGACGACGTCGCGCTCACCCGACGCGTCGCGGCGTCGATCGGTGCGTTGCTCCAGCAGGGCGGCGTCGACTGGACCTGGTCACCCGTCGCCGACGTCTCGAGCAACCCGGGCAACCCGGTGATCGGCGTGCGCTCCTATGGTGCCGACGCCGAGCTCGTCGCGCGTCACGCCGCGGCAACCGTGCGGGGCCTGCAGTCCGACGCCGGAATCCTCGCGTGCGCCAAGCACTTTCCGGGCCACGGTGACACCGAT
>Ga0075015_100000357_pt1 | contig 15620 bp, 14 predicted proteins | sample AleBraG_ABR_2013_FD_71476 | JGI IMG/M metagenome (GOLD analysis project Ga0075015, IMG submission 71476) | Freshwater sediment microbial communities in response to fracking from Pennsylvania, USA - Alex Branch Run_MetaG_ABR_2013 | ecosystem: Environmental > Aquatic > Freshwater > Creek >...
CGACGGCGAGGAGCCCGCGTGACGACCGGCGCGCCGTCCGACCGCCGGGCGCGCGCGTCCCTGCTCACCGGCAGCACGCTCGTCGCGCTCGGGCTCGCCGTGGGACAGGTCCTGGGCTACCTGCTCAACGTGGTCGGGGCGCGGCTGCTCGGACCCTCCGGCTACGGCGAGCTCAGCTCGGTGCTGGGTCTGCTCCTGATCGGCTACGTCGTCGCCCTGGCGGTGCAGACGGTGGCGTCGCGGCGCACCGCCGTCGGGGAGGGTTCGCCGGGCGAGCTGGTCCCGCTCGGCCTGCGCTTCGGGGCGCTCGAGGCCGCCGTGGCGCTCGTGCTGGCTCCGGTCATCGCCGCACTGCTGCACCTCGACGTCGTCGCCGTCGCCGCCATCGCCCTCGCGCTGCTGCCGATCACCCTGTCCGGGGTCGCCCTGGGCGTGGTGCAGGGCGCGCAGCGCTTCGCGACGCTCGCGGCGCAGTACGCGGTGCTGTCCGGAGCCCGGACCGGGCTCGCACTCGTCGCGCTGCTCGTGTGGCGCGACGTCCGCGCCGCCGCGCTCGGACTCCTGATCGGCTCGATCCTGGCGTGGTGGGCCGTGACCAGCCTCGCCGACGCGGCCCGGTGGACCCGGGCGGCGCCCGCACGGGAGATGTCCGCCGAGACGCTGCGGGTCGCGCACGCGCTGCTGGCTCTGTTCACCTTCACCTCCGTCGACGTGCTGCTGGCGCGGGCGGTGCAGCCCGCGGAGCCCGCCGGCCAGTACGCCGCCGGGGCCATCCTGGTCAAGATCGCCTTCTGGCTGCCCCAGGCGGTCGTGGTCGCCGCGTTCCCCCAGATGTCGACCGGGGTCGGCGGCACGCTGCGGCGTGCGGCGCTGCTCGTCGGAGGGCTCGGCGCGCTCCTGGTCGGCGCCGGCGCGCTGCTCGGCCCGGTGCTGGTGGCGCCGGTGCTCGGCGCGGGCTACGACCTCGCCGCGTCGCACGCCTGGCTGTTCGTCCTCGTCGGCGTCCTGGAGTCGTTGGCCTACCTGGTGGTCTTCGACCGCCTCGCCGCGCGCGACCGCACCGCCGTCTGGCTGGTGTGGGGCGCCGTGGTGCTCGTGGTCGTGCTCGCGGTCGCGGTGGGGCGCACGCCGGTGGGCCTGGCGTGGGTGCTCGTCCTGGCGTCCCTGCTGCTCTGCGCCTGCGGGGTCGCGGTGCCCCGGCGCACCGCGGGCGGCACGGCCGCCCCCGCGCACGGCTGAGGGGCCGCCACGACTGCGGCGACCCCTCAGGGCAGGCGACTACTTCGCGTGGGGATCCGGCCAGGGACCCGGCGTCCAGGCGGGGCTGAAGCCGCTGCTGTCCCCCATCGCGAGCTGGACGCCCGCGGTCCCCGGGAAGACGCCGTTCTGGACCCAGTTGGTGAGCAGGTCGACCACCGCGACATTGGACTGCGACGTGAAGTTGCAGTGGCCCGCCCCGTAGGGGGCACCGGGGCTCTCCGGGTAGGTGCTCGGGGCCACCGTGTAGAGCTGGACGAGCCCGGCGGTGGCCGTGCCGGCCTTCTGCGCGGCCTGGTAGCGGTCGAGGAAGAAGGTCTGGTTCTGCGAGATCACCAGCGGGTCGGCCGCCGTGTGCATCGTGATCTCGGGGCGGGTGATCGTGGCCTTCGGGTCGCCGCCCTCGGCCAGCGCCTTCGCCTGCGCCGCGGGGTCGGCGACGACCTTCGTCCCGGCGGCCATCTCGGCGTTGAACTTGTCGGTGGCACCGGCGGTCACGGTGTCGATCAGCGACCGCTCGGCGGCGGAGATCCTCGCGGAGTAGTCCGTGGAGTCGTTGCCCGACGGGTTGCCGCCGAAGCGCTGCTCGAGGTCGTAGCGGGCGAACGTGGCGTAGCCGAGGTCGGTGGCCAGCGCCTCGACGGTCGCCTTCACCTTGGACTCGATCGAGGACCCGTCGTAGTGCAGGGTCTGGCTGGGCGCGTCGACGAGCGCGGCGATGTAGAGGATCTTCGCCGTGCCGCCGCCCGCGGTGTCGCTGGCCGCTGCGATGAGTGCCTTCGTCGCGCCGGTCCAGTTCGCGACCGCCTCCTCGTAAGAGGAGTACCCGGTGAGCTTCATCTGCGGGTAGACGAGGGTCTTGACGGCGTACGACACGTCGAGCGCCAGGTTCATGTTCGGCACGACGCCGGCCATGACCCCGCACAGCGGTGCCGCGCCGTCGACCCATTCAGGGTGCTTCTCGGCGATCATCTGGGTGATCAGGCCGCCGAGCGAGTCGCCCCAGATCTCGGTGCGGTAGGGGTTGCCGACGTTGTCGACGAAGAACTTGTGCAGGTCCTCCGCCGCGGCGACGCCGTCCTGCACGGCCCAGCCGTTGCTCTTGTAGGCCGACCCGGCCAGCGCGTAGCCCTCGCTGAGCAGCTTCTGCGCGGTCTGGTCGTCCGGTGCCGACTCCGCCTTGGTCTCGACCGGCGCGAAGTCCGGCGGGGCGGGCTGGGCGTAGCGGTAGCCGTGGCTGTAGAGCAGCAGCGTGCCGTTCCACTTCGACGGCATCTTGATCTCATACGCCGCCCCGTTGAGGCTGTCGGTGCACTTGACCTTGTCGCAGCCGGTGAAGGCGACGTCGGCGGACGCCTGCCGGGCCCGCGGGATCTCGGGTGCCTGCGCGCCGCAGGCGGTGAGGAGCAGGAGCGAGGCGGCGGCGACGCCGAGGACGAGCCGGCCGGCAGGTCGAGTGGTCATGGGGACGGATACTGGCACGGCGGCGAGCGTTCGGCGCCCCGGGACACGCGAATTGTTACCGACGGGTAGGCCTTGGCCTGGCTCAGTGCCCGGCGTCCTCCCAGGTGCGTCCGACGCCGACCGACACGTCGAGCGGCACCGTGAGCGGAACCGCGTCGCCCATCTGCTGGCGCACGAGCGCCTCGACCTGGTCGAGCTCCCCGGGCGCGACCTCCAGCACCAGCTCGTCGTGGACCTGCAGGAGCATCCGCGACGAGAGCGACGCGGAGCGCAGCGCGTCGTCGACCCGCAGCATCGCGACCTTGACGATGTCGGCGGCCGACCCCTGGATCGGGGCGTTGAGCGCCATCCGCTCGGCCATCTCGCGGCGCTGGCGGACGTCGCTGGTGAGGTCCGGCAGGTAGCGGCGACGCCCGAGCATCGTCTCGGTGTAGCCGGTGCCGCGCGCCCGGTCGACGACCTCGCGGAGGTAGTCGCGCACGCCGCCGAAGCGCAGGAAGTACTCGTCCATGAGCCTGCTCGCCTCGGACGTCTCGATGCCCAGCTGCTGCGCGAGGCCGAACGGCGAGAGGCCGTAGGCCAGGCCGTAGGACATGGCCTTGATCTTGCGCCGCATCTCCGGGTCGACGTCGGTCGGCGCCACGCCGAAGACGCGTGACGCGACGGTGGTGTGCAGGTCCTCGCCGGAGCGGAACGCAACGATGAGGCCGTCGTCCTCCGACAGGTGGGCCATGAGGCGCATCTCGATCTGCGAGTAGTCGGCGGTGAGCAGGCAGTCGAAGCCCAGCCCGACGACGAACCCGCTGCGGATGCGGCGGCCCTCGTCGGTGCGGATCGGGATGTTCTGCAGGTTGGGGTCCTGCGAGGACAGTCGCCCGGTCGCCGCGACGATCTGGTTGAAGGTGGTGTGGATGCGTCCGTCGTCGCTCACCGAGGCCAGCAGGCCGGTGACTGTCTGACGGAGCTTGGAGACGTCGCGCCAGCGCAGCAGCTGCTCGAGCAGCGGGTCGCCGGTCTTCGCGAACAGGTCCGCGAGCGCCTCGGCGTCGGTGGTGTGGCCGGTCTTGATCTTCTTCGTGGTGGGCAGGCCCCGCTCCCCGAAGAGGATCTCCTGGAGCTGCTTGGGCGAGCCCAGGTTGAACGCCCGGCCGGCCAGCTCGTGCGCGGTCGCCTCCGCTCCGCGCATGGCGTCGGCGAACTCGGCGCCGAGCCCGTCGAGGTGAGCGGTGTCGACGGCGATGCCCACCTGCTCGAGGTCGGCCAGGACGTGCAGCAGCGGGAGCTCAACCTCGCGCATCAGCGTGGTGCCGCCGCGCCGCTCGAGCTCCAGCTCGAGCGCCTCGGCGAGGTCGAGGGTCGCCCGCGCGTGCAGGCCCAGGGTGGTGGCGCGCGCCGCGGAGTCGTCGGTGTCGAAGCTGAGCTGTGACGCGGTCGCGGTGTCGACCGAGCCGAGCTCGCGGCCCAGGAAGCGCGGCGCGAGGTCCGCGAGGTCGAACGAGCGCTGCCCCGGGAGGACCAGGTACGCCGCGAGCGCGGTGTCGCAGCTGAGCCCGGCGAGACGCAGCCCCCGCGCGCGCAGGGCGAGCTCCGGGCCCTTGGCGTCGTGGATGGCCTTGGTCCGCGCGTCGTCTGCGAGCCAGCGTGCCAGGGCGGACTCGTCGGCGGGGGTGAGCTCGGGAACCGTGGCGTAGGCGACGGCGCCGTCAGGGGCCGCGACGGCGAGGCCGGCGACGTCACCGGTCCCCCGGCCCCAGCGGCCGTCGAGCGCCACGCCGGTCCGCGCGCCTGCCGGCGCGTGCGCGGCCAGCCAGCCGGCCAGGGCGCCGGGGGCCAGGACCACCACGTCGAGGTCCGGCTCGTCCCCCGCCGCAGGCGCCGCCTCGTCGCCGAGGGAGGCGAACAGACGCTCGCGCAGCACGCGGAACTGCAGCGCGTCGAAGACCTCGTGCACCTGGTCGCGGTCGAACGCGCGACGCTCGAGGTCGTGCGGCCCGAGCGGGAGCTCGACGTCGCGCACCAGCTCGGTGAGGCGCCGGTTGCGCAGCACGTTGGCGAGGTTCTCGCGCAGGGAGTCGCCGGCCTTGCCGGTGACCTCGTCAACGCGGTCGACCAGCTCGGCGAGCGACCCGAACTCGCGGATCCACTTCGACGCCGTCTTCTCCCCCACCCCCGGGATGGAGGGCAGGTTGTCGCTCGGGTCGCCACGCAGGGCCGCGTAGTCCGGGTACTGCGCCGGGGTGAGGCCGTACTTGGCCTCGACCGCCGCGGGCGTCATGCGGGCCAGGTCGCTGACGCCCTTCACCGGGTAGAGCACCGTGACGTGGGGGTCGACGAGTTGGTAGGCGTCGCGGTCTCCGGTGATGATGAGGACGTCGAAGCCCTCGGCCTCGGCCTGCGTGGTGAGCGTGGCGATCAGGTCGTCGGCCTCGAACCCCTCGGACTCCACGAACGGGATGGACAGCGCCTCGAGCACCTGGCGGATCAGCGGCACCTGGCCCTTGAACTCGTCCGGGCTGGCCGACCGGGTGGCCTTGTACTCGGGGTACTCCGTGGTGCGGAACGTGGACCGCGAGACGTCGAAGGCCACGCCGACGTGCGTGGGCTTCTCGTCGCGCAGGGTGTTGATCAGCATCGAGGTGAAGCCGTAGACGGCGTTGGTCGGCTGGCCGGTCGTGGTGGAGAAGTTCTCGACCGGCAAGGCGTAGAAGGCCCGGTAGGCCAACGAGTGACCGTCGAGGAGCAGCAGGCGGGGACGCTCGGGCGACGTGGGCACGTCGGTGATCCTAGGCTGGACCGGTGACGGACTACATGGACCAGCTGATGGCCTACGGCGTCGGCGAGCTCGGCGACACGATGGGTATCGAGATCACCGAGGCGAGCCCGGAGCGGATCGTCGGGCGGATGCCGGTCGCCGGCAACCGTCAGCCCTACGGGCTGCTGCACGGCGGTGCCAGCGTGGTGCTAGCCGAGACCCTCGGCTCGACGGCCGCAGCGTTGCACGGCGGCCCGGAGAAGGTTCCCGTCGGTATCGAGGTGTCCGCGACCCACCACCGCAGCGCCACCAGCGGTTCGGTGACCGCCACGGCGACCGCGATCTCGCTCGGACGCACCCTGGCCACCTACGAGATCGTCATCGTGGACGACGAGGGCCGACGCACCTGCACCGCCCGCCTCACCTGCCTGCTCAGGGACCGGCCGGGCGCCTAGCGGCGCTCAGGGTCGCGCGGGGCTGCGACGCGGAGACAGCAGTGCGCGACGCCGCAGCGAGCGCTGGACGGGCGTGAGATCGATCGTGGCGTCGCGCGGGTCGAGGCGCGCCTCCACGCCGAGCTTGCGGCGCAGCAGCGCGACCGGTGCGGAACGGCGCACCACCAGCGGGGCGAACCCGAGCCGGGCGTAGAACCGGTTCACGTCGCGGGCGTTCGGGGGCACGTTGACGATCACGTCGCTCGCGCCGACCTCGTCGGCGAACACGACCGCCTCGCGCAGCAGCGCGGTGCCAGCTCCGCCCTTGCGACGCCCGTCGGTGACGTGGACGACGTCGACGAGCACTGCTGACGCCGAGGTCATGAGACCGCGTCCCACGACCGTGAACGAGGCCATCCCGACGGGTTCTCCGTCGAGGCAGCCGAAGACGAGGCGGTAGGTCGGCCGGCCACCGGCGTCGACGGCCTCGCGTGAGGCGGCCATCTGCGCCCGGACGCGCTCGAGCACCTCGGGGGTGGCACCGGACACCACTCCGGCCGACGCCTGGGCCCGGCACTCGTCCCACAACGGCAGGAGTCGGTCGATGTCATGGTCGTCCGCGACGAGCACGACGACGGGCGTCCGCAGCAAGGAGGTCCCTTCCCGATCGTCACGGCGGGCCCGCACCGTCGGTGCCCCCACCCGGCGCGGCCCCCGCTGCGCCAAGAGCGACTCTAAGCGCAAACCCTGCGTGAACGGCAGGCCCCCAGCCCGTGAATCTCCGTCAAGGAATCGTCAAGGCGTGAAATCGGCCGGCGCCGCGTCGTCGGCCGCGCACACGAGCGGCCCGTGGCCCCGGGGGGCGCCCGGGCCGCTCGTCGAGCGTGGCGGGCTATCCGCCGAGGTAGGCGCGGACGATCTCGTCGTCCTCGGCCATCGGGGCCGCCGGGCCTTCCAGCTTGAGGACTCCGGACTCCAGCACGTAGGCGTAGTCGGCGATGCGCAGCGCCGCGAGGGCGTTCTGCTCGACGACAAGCACGGTGGTGCCCTGCTCGCGGATGGTCTCGATCGTGTCGAAGATCAGGTCGACCAGGACGGGGGCCAGGCCCATCGACGGCTCGTCGAGCAGCAGAAGCTGCGGGCTGCCCATCAGTGCCCGCGCGACCGCCAGCATCTGCTGCTCGCCGCCGGACATGGTGCCGGCCTTCTGGGAGATGCGGTCGGCCAGGCGCGGGAACAGCTCGAGCACCCGCGCGCGGTCGGTGGCGATCCCCTCCTTGTCGTTGCGCAGGAAGGCGCCGAGGTCGAGATTCTCCGACACGGTCATGCGCGGGAAGATCCGCCGGCCCTCGGGCGACTGGCAGATGCCCGCCTTGACGATCTCGTGGCCCTGCTTGCCGTTGAGCTTCTCGCCCTGGAACGTGATGGTCCCCGAACGCGCCTTGATCAGCCCGGAGATGGCCCGCAGCGTCGTCGACTTGCCGGCGCCGTTCGAGCCGATCAACGTGACGATCTCGCCCTTGTTGACCTGGATCGACAGGCCCTTTACGGCGGCGATGTTGCCGTAGTAGAGCGCGATGTCCTCGACGACGAGCATCGGCTCACCCGACCGGGTGGGCGCCGGGTTGGACTCGGTGGCGGTCACCGTGCGCTCCCCTCGGTACCGGTGCGACCGAGGTAGGCCTCGACCACGCGCGGGTTGTTGCGGATGTCGTCAGGTCCACCCTCGGCGATCTTCTCGCCCTGGTCGAGGACGGTGATCCGCTCGGACACGCGCATCACCACGCTCATGTCGTGCTCGATGAGCAGGATCGAGAGGCCTCGCTCCTCGCGCACCCGACGCACGAAGTCGACGAACACCGCCGACTCCTGCGGGTTCATCCCCGCGGTCGGCTCGTCGAGCAGCAGCACCTTGGGGCGCAGGGCCAGCGCTCGCGCCACCTCGAGGCGGCGCTGGTCGCCGTAGGACAGGTTGCGGGCGTACTCATCCGCGTGGCGTCCGACGCCGACGAAGTCGAGGAGCTCCTGGGCGAACTCGCGGCCCTCCTTCTCCTCGCGTCGCTGGTGCCGGGTCTTCCCGACGATCTGGAAGATGTTCGAGGTGGTGTGCGAGTGCATCGCGACCATCACGTTCTCCGCGGCCGTCATCAGCCCGAAGAGCCGGATGTTCTGGAACGTGCGCCCCATGCCCATCCCGGCGATGGTGTGCGGCGACTGGCCGGTGATGTCCTGCTCCCCGAGGGTCACCGAGCCCGTGGTCGGGCGGTACAGGCCGGTGAGCACGTTGAAGAACGTCGTCTTGCCCGCACCGTTGGGCCCGATGAGCGAGACGATGCTGCGCTCCGGGATGTTGAACGAGACGTTCTTGACCGCCACGAGGCCACCGAAGCGGACGGTGATGCTGTCCGCCACGAGCGCGTTCGCGGTGTCGAGAGTCGCGGTCATGCCTCTCCTCCGTCGAGCTCTTCGTCGTCGGAACGCTCGGCTTCCTGGAGCACTTGGCGTGTTCTGGTCTCCGGGAACAGACCTTCGCGGCGGAACAGCATCATCAGCACCAGGATCGAGCCGAACAGCAGGTAGTTGTACGACGGGAAGTTGATGTCGGTGCCGAACTGCGTGTTGAAGGAATCGCCGAACTGGGGCAGGCCGGTCGAGTTGAACCAGGCGAGGCCCAGCGCACCGACGATGACGCCCCACACGTTGCCCATGCCGCCCAGGACGACCATCGCCAGCAGGATGATCGAGATGGCGAAGTTGAACCGGTCCGGGAACACACTGTTGTTGTGCACGGCGTAGACCACTCCGCCGAGCCCGCCCATGAAGGCGCCGACGGCGTACGCGGCCAGCTTCGTGCGCATCAGGGGGACGCCCATCATCGAGGCGGCGAGCTCGTCCTCGCGGATCGCCAGCCACGCCCGGCCGAGGCGACCCTCGCGGATCCTCAGCGACACGAAGATGCAGAACGCGGCGACGAGCACGAAGATCACGTACTTCGCCGTGACGTCGAACGGGCCGAGCGGCTTCGAGATCGCGATGGTGGCCTTGCCGATCGTGATCGTGCTCGGGCCGAACGGCAGCGGGGAGATGTTGTCCAGAGGTGCGATGCCCTTGGCGCCGTTGGACAGGTTGAACCCGTGGATGTTCTCGGCGTTGAGGAAGACCTGCGGGATGATCTCGCCGAAGCCGAGGGTCACCAGCGCGAGGTAGTCGCTCTTGAGGCGCAGGGTGGGCGCGCCGATGATGATGCCCGCCCCGGCGCAGACGCAGCCGGCGGCCACGAGGACGAGCCAGAAATTCAGGTGGATGCCCGGCTGGTTCGGCGGCGCCGCCGACAGGAAGTAGATGCCGTTGCTGATCTGGTTGAAGAACGTCGACATCAGCCAGCCGGCCGTGTAGCCGCCGATCGCCCAGAACGCGACGAAGCCCAGGTCGAGCAGACCCGCGTAGCCGACGACGATGTTGAGGCCGACGGCGCAGATGACCCACACCAACGCCTCGTTGATCGAGCCGAGCGGCATCCACTCGCGCACGAGCGTCTGCACACCGGTCGGCAGGTGCAGGAGGAAGAACGTGTAGAAGACCCAGACCGCGACGGCGATGCCCACGAACCACAGGGCCCACTTCTTCGTGTGGGCGGACGTGAGGTCCGACTTGGCGGGCGCCGTATCGACGGCTTCAGGTGTGCTCAGGGCCATGACGTCACACCTTCTCGATCGTCGGCTTGCCGAGGATGCCCTCGGGTTTGAAGACCATCAGCAGGATCAGGATGGTGAACACCACCGTCTGGGACCACTTCTGGCCGAAGCCGTAGGGCAGGCCGTCGTTGAACCCCTGGATCAGGCCGATGAGCACGCCGCCGAGCACAGCTCCCTGCAGGTTGCCGATCCCGCCGAGGACGGCCGCGGTGAACGCGATGAGCCCCAGCTGGAAGCCGGCGTCGTAGCGCGTCGTGCCGAACGTCTCGAGGAAGAGCAGGCCGGCGGCACCGGCCATGGCGCCGCCGAGCGCGAAGGTGAAGGCGATGGTGCGGTCGACGTTGATCCCCATGAGGCGCGCTGCGTCCTGGTCCTGCGCCGTGGCGCGCATCGCCTTGCCCTGCCGGGTGCGCTGCACGATGTAGGACAGTCCGACCAGCAGCGGGACCGTCACGATGGTGACCAGGATGGTCGACCACTCGATGGTGACCGGGCCGAGGACGATGCCACCCTCCGGGATCACCTTCGGCCAGCTCTTGGGCGCGGAGCCGTTGAGCACGAGCCCGAACCACTGGAAGATGAAGCTGATGCCGACCGCCGTGATCAGCGGAGCGAGCTTCGGGGCGCGCCGCAGACGCCGGTACGCCACCCGCTCGGCGGTCACGTTGAGCAGCGCGCACAGCGCCATGACGATGAGGAGGGTGAGGACCATGAGGGCCCAGTTCTTGGCTCCTCCCGTGCCGGCGCCGAGCCAGTTGACCAGCACGATGGCGCTGAAGACGGACCCGAGCATGAACAGGTCGCCGTGGGCGAAGTTGATCAGCTCGATGATGCCGTAGACCAGGGTGTAGCCCAGCGCGATCAGGGCGTAGATCGCCCCGAGGCGAAGACCTGCAAGCCCGACGTTGATGAACTGCACCGGGCCGGCCAGGAAGTTCCAGATCAGCCAGATGGTGACGCCCACCAGCAGGGCGATGCCGAGACCGCGCTCGATCTTCTCGCGACGGAGAAGCACCGGTCGGGAATCAGCCGCTTCTACGGCTGTGATGGTCATACGGCGACCCCTTGTCTCAAAGCGGGAATTCGGCCGGAACCTAGCAGGTCGGGCGGGGCCGTGGGCCCCGCCCGACCTGATGTGTCGAGACTTTCTTGGTTCTGTCGACCTAGGCGGTGATCGGCCAGCCCTTGAGGGTGGTCTCCGCGTTGCCCTTGATGACCTCGATGGTCATGTCGAGCAGGTTCACGTCACCGGTCTTCGGGTCGATCTTGATCTCCTTGCCGATGGCCGAGACGTCGGCCGGGATGTCGATGCCCGAACCCGAGAAGACCTGGTTCGTGACCGACGCGCGGGTGCCGTCCGACTGCTTGATCGCCTGCAGGATGACCTGGACCGCCGCGACGCCGTACAGCGCGTAGCTCGAGGCCGGGTCGCTGCCGTACTTGGCCTTGTAGGCGTCGAGCAGCTTGGCCGCCGCGCCGCCCTGGGCCCGGAGGTCGTCATTGGTCAGACCCGGGAAGGACAGGTACATGCCCTGGCCCTCGGGGAGCTTGTTGAGCTCCGGGTAGCCGGTGAAGCCGTCGGGGCCCATCAGCTTGACCGCGGTGTTGTCGCCCATGACGGCGACCTTGTCCTTGATCAGCTGACCGCCGTTGTTGTCGAAGATGCCGCCGAGGTAGATGCAGTCGGCGCCCAGGCCCTTGATCTTCTGGAACAGCGCGGTGTAGTTCGGCTGCTTGCCGTCCCACGGGTCGTTGCCCAGGACGGTGATGCCGTCCTTCGGGGCCTCGGTGGCGAAGGCAGCCGCGACACCCTGGCCGTAGGTCTCGTTGTCGTTGAGGATGTAGCACTTCTTGACGCCGAGGTCCTTGGCCATGAACTGAGCGGCCGCGCGACCCTGGTTGTCGTCGGTGGTGACGACGCGGGCGTAGTTGCGCTTGCCGGTCGGGTAGTACTTGTCGGGCTCGCCCGGGTCCCAGGCCTTGGTGAGACCGGGGTTGGTGTTGGCCTGGGAGACCATGAGCATCGGGCCGTTCGGGTCCTGGTTGAGCACCGGGACGATGATCTTCGCGCACCCCGAGTTGTAGGTGCCCATGACCGCGACCTCTTGGGTGTTGGCCACGTGGTCGGTCGCGTTCTTGGTGCACTGCGCCTGGTCCCACTTGCCCGCCGCAGCCGTCGAGTCGTCGTACTTCTTCAGCTGGATCGTGTAGTCGCCGACCTTGTTGCCGATCTGGCTGAGGTACAGCTCGATCGCCTGGTTGGTGGCGTCGGAGGCGTCCTTCGACGACCCCTGCAGCGGCAGGTCGGTCGAGATGACGACCGTCTTGCCGCCGGCGGCGGCGGCACTGGAGCTGCCACCGCCCGAGGAGGAGCCGCAAGCGGCCAGTGCGAGGCTGCCCGCGATTGCGAGGGCACCGAACTTGTAAGCGTTACGCATATCCCGTCCTACCGTGAGAAACGCCCGATTGTTCCGGGTCTGGATGGCCTCGAAACCTAGCAGCGATCATGGCCGGTGGGGTCTCAGGAGACCGAAGAAACCGTCTCTGTCGGATCACGCTTTGGTGACGGGCTCGCGCACAGCCCCGCTCGACGCGCGACCGTCACGGCCCTGTTACTCGGCGGTGACCTCGCGGATCACGACGTCGGCCACCTCGCGCATCGACAGGCGCCGGTCCATGGCCGACTTCTGCAGCCACCGGAAGGCATCGGACTCGGTCAGGGCGTACTTCTGTTGCAGCAACGACTTGGCTCGTTCCACCCGCTTGCGGGTCTCGAAGCGCTCCTCGAGGTCGGCCACCTCGGCCTCGAGCGCGGTGATCTCGGCGTAGCGCGACACGGCGAGCTCGATCGCGGGCACGAGGTCGCCTTTGGTGAACGGCTTCACGAGGTAGGCCATGGCACCCGCGTCGCGAGCCCGTTCCACGAGCTCGCGCTGGCTGAACGCCGTCAGCATGACGACGGGGGCGATGCGGGCGGTCGCGATCCGCTCCGCGGCGCTGATGCCGTCGAGCACCGGCATCTTCACGTCGAGCATGACCAGGTCCGGGTGCAGCTGCTCCGCGAGGCGCACCGCCTGCTCGCCGTCGCCGGCCTCGCCGACGACGAGGTAGCCCTCCTCGTGCAGCATCTCCACCAGATCGAGGCGGATCAGAGCCTCGTCCTCGGCGACGACGACACGCAGGACTGCAGGCTCGGTCGGGGTCTCGGTCACGCGAGCAGCCTACGGAAGCGGACGCGTGGCCCGCGGCCGGTAGTGTTCGTGCGCCGCCCCGATAGCCCAACCGGCAGAGGCAGTGGTCTCAAACACCATCCAGTGTGGGTTCGAATCCCACTCGGGGCACTCATCCCGCGGTCGCGTCCCCAGCGGCGCCGACCGCGGCGAGCCGGCGCAGCTCGGCCTCGGTCAGCCGATAGCGACGCAGCACCGGCAGGCTGGCCAGCATCAGCGCCGCCGGCAGCACGCCGAACCCGACGGCGATCGCCGTGAGGGCCGACGACGGCTGCTCCACGCTCCGTCCCGACGTGGTCGAGACGAAGCCGCCCAGGGCCAGGACCAGGCCGAACACGGCGGGGCCGAGCGCGAAGCCGAGGGTCTCCCCCGCGGTCCACACTCCGGTGAACGCGCCGGAACGACGTCGACCGGTGCGCAGCGAGTCCGCCTGGATCGTGTCCGGGAGCATGGCCAGCGGGAACAGCTGCTGGCCGGCGTAGCCGATGCCCGCGACGCCCACCCCGACGAGGAGCAACCACGTGGGCGAGTGCCCGGCGGTCGCCATGACGACCGCGCCCACGAGGAAGCAGATCGTCGCCCAGCGGAAGCCCTTCTCCTTGCCGAACCGGTCGGCCACCAGCCGCCACACCGGCACCAGCAGGATCGCCGGCGCCACCAGCGCGACGAACAGGACGGTCGTCAGCCCCTTGGCACCCAGGAGGTACTCGGCGACGTACGGCGCCCCCGCGAGGGCGGCCGAGGTGCCGAGCGCCTGGATCACGAAGGCGGCGAAGAGCACCCGGAAGTCGGGGTTGTCGCGGACGGCGCGCAGCTGGTCGCCGATCCCGCCACCCGGCTCGGCGCGCAGCACGGAGGGTACGGAGCGGGTCGCCACGATGGCGGTGAGGAACCCGACGAGGAACAGGCCCGCGCAGATCAGCCCCATGAAGCGGTAGCCGGACGCGCCGTCGCCGCCGGCCTTCACCAGTGCCGGCGCGCCGGCCCCGAAGACGAGGATCGCCAGGGTGAGCAGCGCGATGCGGTAGGTCATGAGCGACGTGCGCTCGGCGTAGTCGTCGGTCAGCTCGGCGGGCTGTGCCACGTACGGGACCTGGAAGAAGGAGAACCCGGTGGCGGCGCCGATGAACGTCACCGTGACGTACGCCGCCGCGGCTCCCCCGGTGATCCCGCCGGGACCGAAGAACATCAGCGCGAAGAAGACCGGCAGCACGATCGCGCCGCGGATCATCCACGGGATGCGCGCGCCCCAGCGCGAGGACGTGTGGTCGCTCGCGTTCCCCACGAGCGGGTTGAGGACCACGTCCCACGCCTTGGGCAGCAGCACGACCAGCCCCGCGACGACCGCGGTGACTCCCAGCTCGTCGGTCAGGTAGTAGAGCAGCAGCAACCCGGGAACGGTGGAGAACCCCCCGGTCCCCACCGACCCGAACGCATACCCGACCTTCGTGGCGACCCGAAGCCGTGGATGACTCACGACGCGGACGCTAGCGCCTCGACGCCGAGAACGACCCGACCCGGAACGCCTGCTCGTCGCGGCGCTGCCGGGTGCACCGGTGACCGGGCCGGTTCGCCGAGGCGCGGCGACGCTCGCCGCCAGCCGCGGCCAGCGTGGCGGCCCAGCTACTCGAGCGCGAGCGTGGGCTTGACCGCGAGGATCCGGGCCAGCAGACCGTTGACGAAGGACGGCGACTCGTCCGTCGAGAGGCTCTTGGCCAGCTCGACGGCCTCGGAGATGGCCACGGCCGGCGGGACGTCGTCGGACCAGAGCAGCTCGTAGGTCCCGATGCGCAGGAGGTTGCGGTCCACCGCGGGCATCCGCTCGAGCGTCCAGCCCATCGAGTACGTCGAGAGCAGCTCGTCGATGCGGTCGGAGTGCTCGACCACGCCGTAGACCAGCTCGCTGGTGTACGGGTTCAGCACCTGGCCCGCGTCGTCGGCCTTGACATCGAGCACCTCGATCGCGGACACGGCCCGCAGGTCGGCCTCGTAGAGGACGTCGAGGGCCTTCTTGCGTGCTTTGCCGCGTGCCGTCACGACTAGTTGACGCGGCCGAGGTACGACCCGTCGCGGGTGTCCACCTTGACCTTGGTGTCGTTCTCGATGAACAGCGGGACGGCGATCTCGGCACCGGTCTCCAGCGTCGCGGGCTTGGTGCCCCCGGTCGAGCGGTCGCCCTGAAGCCCGGGCTCCGTGTAGGTGATCATCAGCTCGACCGAGGCCGGCAGCTCGACGTAGAGCGGGGCACCGTCGTGGGTGGCGACGATCGCCGACTGCCCCTCGAGAAGCCACTTCGCGTTGTCGGCGACCACCGCGGGGCTGACGTGGAGCTGCTCGTAGGAGTCGGTGTCCATGAAGACGAAGTCGTCACCGTCGCGGTAGAGGTACTGGAAGTCGCGCTTGTCGACGTTGGCCGTCTCGACCTTGACGCCCGCGTTGAAGGTCTTGTCGACGACCTTGCCCGACAGCACCGCCTTGAGCTTGGTGCGGACGAAGGCCGGGCCCTTGCCGGGCTTCACGTGCTGGAACTCGACGACGGTCCACAGCTGGCCGTCGATGTTGAGCACGAGGCCGTTCTTGAGGTCGTTCGTGGTGGCCACGGAAGGTCTCCTGGTCGGATGTCTAGAGGACGAGCAGGTCGCGGGTCGTCGTGGTGAGCGACTCGGGCCCACCGGTCCGGACCACGAGGGTGTCCTCGATGCGGACCCCGCCGCGCCCGGGGAGGTAGACCCCCGGCTCGACGGTCACCGGCGTGCGGTCGCCCAGGATACCCGTCGCGGTGTGCCCG